>Ga0180434_10006726_pt1 | contig 13145 bp, 11 predicted proteins | sample SS_ome_7_FD_132453 | JGI IMG/M metagenome (GOLD analysis project Ga0180434, IMG submission 132453) | Hypersaline lake sediment archaeal communities from the Salton Sea, California, USA - SS_1_D_2 metaG | ecosystem: Environmental > Aquatic > Non-marine Saline and Alkaline > Hypersaline >... | reverse complement strand
GCCGGGGCCCTGCAGCAGTTCTACTTCGCCCGCTTCGAGCGCGAGATCCTGCTCGACATCCAGGAGCACCTGCTGGACCGCACCCTGCGCGCGCCCAAGTCCTTCTTCGACGAGAAGGAGACCGGCTACCTCATGTCCCGCCTGGTGGGCGACGTCGGCGGCCTGCGCTTCTTCTTCTCCTCCACCGTGGTCCACATCGTCACCTCGATCCTGCGCCTGGTGGGCGGCGTGGCCCTGCTCTTCTACCTGCGCTGGCAGCTGGCCCTGGTGGTGCTCCTGGCCCTGCCCCTGCTCGTCTTCCTGGTATCCTATTTCTCCCGGAAGACCCGGGTCCTCAGCCATCACGCCATGGAGCAGCAGGCCCAGGTCTCGCGCACCCTGCAGGAGTCGCTCGCCTCCACCACCCTGATCAAGTCCTTCGCCGCGGAGAAGCGGACCGTGGCCGGCGTGGTGGACCGGATGCGCGAGGTGATGAACCTGGGCCTGGAGCAGACCACCGTGGGGTCGGCCGCGGGCATCTCCATCGGCATGGTGCCCGAGATCGCCCGGGTCATCGTGCTCCTGGTGGGCGCCTACTGGGTCATCCTGGGCGACTGGACCCTGGGCTCCCTGCTGGCCTTCCGCAGCTACGTGGGCTACGTGTACGGGCCGGCCCAGTTCCTGGCCACCACCAACCTGCGCTTCCAGGGCGCCCTGGCCGCCCTGGAACGTGTTTCGGCCCTCTTCGACATCGTGCCCGAGGAGGGCGGGGAGCCGGTGGAGCGGCTGCAGGGCGCGGTGACCTTCGACGCGGTCACCTTCTCCTACGGGGGCGGCGAACCCGTGCTGCAGGACCTGTCCCTGGAGGTGCGACCCGGGGACCACGTGGCCCTGGTGGGACCCAGCGGCGTGGGCAAGACCACCCTGCTGAGCCTCATCCTGGGTTTCTACCGGCCGCAGCAGGGGGAGATCCGCTTCGACGGCCGTTCCGCCCGCGATCTCGATCTCACCGCCCTGCGGCGGCGCATCGGCTACGTGTCCCAGGAGCCCCACCTGCTGTCGGGCACGATCCGGGAGAACCTGACCTACGGCGCGCCCGCGGCGGATCGGGACCGGGTGGAGCGCGCGGCCCGCGCCGCGGGCATCCACGACTTCATCGTGTCCCTGGCCGGAGGCTACGAGGCCCGGGTGGGGGAGCGGGGCGTGAACCTCTCGGTGGGCCAGAAGCAGCGGCTGTCGATCGCCCGGGCCCTGCTCAAGGATCCCGACATCGTGATCCTGGACGAGCCCACCTCCGCCCTGGACGGCGCCACCGAGCATTCGATCCTCTCGGCCATGGCGGACCTGGTGGGCGGCAAGACCCTGTTCGTGGTGGCCCACCGCCGCGCCACCGTGGAGCGGGCCCGCCGCGTGGTGTTGCTCAACGAGCGCCGGGTGGTGGCCGTGGGCACCCACGAGGAGCTGCTGGAGCACAACGCCTACTACCGCGACCTCCTGGCCGCCGGTCTGCAGCGACCCGAGCCGGGCGGACCATCGACGAAGAGATGACCCATCCATCGTTTGATCCGACGCCGGAGCGGCGGCTGCTGTTTCTCTGCACGCGGCCCCCGGGGCAGGAGGACGCCGCATTCGCCGAGGGACTGGCGCGCCCCCTGGATTGGCCGCGGCTGCAGACCCTGCTGATTTGGCACGGGCTCTTCCCGCTGTTCTACCGCAGGCTGCGGGCCCTGCGTGACAATCCCCTGGATCCGCAGACCATGGCGCGGTTCCGCGACCTGCACCTGCAGAGCAGCGCCCGCGCCCTGGTGCTCTGCAACCACCTCCTGCCCCTGCTCGACCGGCTGCGTTCAGCCGGCGTGACCGCGGTGCCCACCAAGGGACCGGTGCTGGCGCAGCGGCTCTACGGCGACATCGGCGCCCGGGTGTACGACGACCTGGACCTGCTGCTCCTCGACGGAGATCACGACACCGTCACCGGGGTCTTCGCCGGCCTGGGCTACCGGCCCATGATCGAACTGGGACGGGCCCAGCAACGGTTCTGGCAGAGGTCCGGCCGGGAATTCGTGTTCTTCCGACGGGGGATCATGGTGGACACCCACCGCCGCCTCAGCGAGGGACCCGCCTTCTACCGGCCCGATCCCCGGTTGCGCGACCGTCTGGTTCCCCTGCGCATCGAGGGCCGGGACGTGCCCGTGCTCCCCGACGAGGACCGGCTACTGATCCTCTGCATGCACGGGACCAAACACCACTGGGAGGTGCTCAAGTGGCTGGCCGACGTGGCCCACCTGGTGGACGCCGCGCCGAACCTGAACTGGGACGCGCTGGCCTCGCTGGCCCGCCGCGCGGGCGCCCGCACCACCCTGGCCTCCGCCCTGGGACTGGCGCGCAACCTGGCCGGGGTGGAGATTCCCGCCGGGGCCCTCGACCGCATCGACCCCGGACGGGGAGCGTTTTGGACCGCCCGCTACGAGCGGGAGCTGACCGCCGGCGGAGACCGGATGGGAAAGGTACGCCGGCGCGCCTGGCCGCTGGGCATCATCGACACCGGGGTGCAGCGGCTGAGGTACCTGCTATACTACCTGTTCACCCCCAAATACGCCGACATCGCCCGGGTGCACCTGCCGGGTGCCGCCGCGCCCCTGTACTACCTGCTGCGGCCGCCCGCGGTGATGCTCCGGGCGCTGGGACTTCTCGGGCGCCGGTTGACCGGCCGGCGTTGACCGCCGCGGGATTCAACCCTTCGTCTGCAGCAGCTCCTTTCCCTGTCGCCACCAGGTTCTGAAGCGTGGCATCAGCGACCACAGGATCACGGCCGCGCAGAACAGCCAGATCAGCAGGAGCGGCAGCAGCGCCGTGCGGGTGACGTAGACCAGGGTGGGCGCCAGGGGGCGCTCCGGGGTGACCAGCTGGCGTGAGACGGAGACGCGGCCGTCGTACCCGGGCAGCGGCAGCCGCACCGGGGTGACCCCTTCGATCACGTTCTTGCCCAGGAAGGCGATGTTGCCCAGGTTCTGGGTGGTCTGCTGCTGGGGCGCGGCCCGCTGGCCGTAGGAGGCCTCCTCGTCGGCCTCCATCTTCGATTTCAGCTCGGGAACCGCGGCCTGGTCATCCCCGTAGATGCGGCCGCTTCCGGCCGGCGAGGGGGCCATGGCGGCGGGAGCGGACAGGACGACCAGCACGATCACCAGGAGCAGCGCGCCGGCCGCTCCGAGTCCCACCCAGCGTTTCCAGCCTTCCAGCCGCCGCCAGAGCAGGCGCGCCAGGGGCACGGCCAGGCTGAGCACCAGGAGGGCGAAGAAGAGGGCGGGCAGGAGGAAGTAGAGACCGGCCAGGGCCACGAACCCGGCCAGACGCAGCCGCCGGGTCTGGAAGAAGACCAGTGCCAGGCCCAGGGCCAGGAGCAGGGCCACCAGGTCCGCCCAGCCCAGGGGGCTGCGTACGCCCTCACCGCCCGAAAACCACAGGGGGATGATGCGGTCGGGGAAGCCCAGACCCACCGAAGCACGGCTGATGGTCAGGCCGTGGGCGGCGTTGGGCACCCGCAGCAGGCCGCCGAAGAGCGACGGCTTGTGCTTGGAGATCGACTGCACCAGCACGCGATGGGTGCCCTTCTGCATGGGCACCAGGACCTGGTTCTCGTTCTCCGGGTCATCGGAGAGGATCTTCTGGGCCTGGCCGTCCACCTCGAGGTAGATGGCCTTGCCCCGGCAGTCCAGGGGCACGTAATCCACGCCGTTGTTGCGGTAGTGGATCGTGTCCTCGGCCACCAGGTCGCCCTCCCGGGTCCAGATCACCTGGCGGGTCTGGCCGGGAATGACCACGGCCAGGGCCTCCAGGGTGGCCAGGGGTTTGACCGTCAGTTCGATCGCCTGGTCCCGCGCCAGCAGGAACAGTTTGCCGCTGGCCAGGGTCTTGGGGATCGGCGATTCGCTGGAGTCCACCTGGCGGCCCGCGGTGCGCACGTCCACCCGGTGCTCCACGTCCGATTCGATCAACCACCACTCGTAATCGCTGCGCGGTTCCGGGTGGAAGGGCGTGACCCGCGGCAGCCGTCCGAACACCGAGAACTGGACCTGGCGGCCCGAGGCGGGCACGATGAGCCGGTCCCCCTCCTGCTTCCAGCCGCGGATGCCGGGGATGTCCAGCACCATCTCGCCGTGGGGCAGGGGCAGGGCGACCTGGGAGATCTCGCCGCCGCTGCGCACGTTGATGCGGTACTCGAAGGTGATCTCCTTCTGAATGCGAACGGCCCGGGAGATCTGGAACACCGGCGGCAGCGTGGATTCGACCGCGCCGCGCCGACCGAGTTCCAGGTGGATCGTGCGGTTCAGCAGGCCGGGCAGGCGCTGTCCCTCCACCACACGGCCGTCCTCCAGCGAGGCGTTGAACAGGTTGACCGGACCGGGGACGGCGAAGCTCATCTCGTTCAACAGGGAGATCTCCCCGCGGATCACGAAGCGGCGGGCGTCGGTGCGCACGTAGTAGTGGTCGGCCTTCTCGAATCCCACCACGGCGGGGCGGTCGTTAAGGGTCACGGACCTCAGGATCACGCGGTGGGGCGGTCCCACCACGGGCACGAGAACGGGCCGATCGGCGATGACGCCGCCGAGCAGCACGAAACGAAGACGGTTCTTGTCCGCCGATCCCTCCAGGTCCATGCGCTCCAGCACGTAGCAGGGCGGTTCGCATGCCTCGGGCCGGGGCACCAGGTCACGGGTCTGGACCAGCCACTTGATCAGTTCCTCGATCTGCCAGGCCAGGCTGTCCTTGGCCGGATCGGGGGCGGTACGGCCCAGACCGGACTTGCCGGCGGCCTGCGGCCAGAGCAGACCGACGAAGATCAGCGTGAAACACAGCGTCGATACCCATCTCTTTCTTCCCATCGAAACCTCCTGTGACGTTTGCCTTTCCATTGTAGGGAGTGGCGGTGCCAAAGTCAAACCCAAAGGGGGACGGTTTACACGTGCGGGAAAACCTGATATAAGGGGGGCATACCCAGCCGGAGATTCGCCCCAACGTGAAAAAAGAGGCCTACGTCGATTCCGTGTCGCTGCGCCGGCGGTCCCGGGACTTCCTGGCCCGCCTGGCAGGATTCTGCCGCCACGCCGACCTGCCGCGTTTCAGCGCGCCCGCCCTGCTCGTGGTGGACATGCAGGGGATCTTCCTGGATCCGGACTCCCCCTCCTTCGTGCCCAGCGCGCCGGCGATCATGGACAACGTGTTGGCGCTGCAGCATGCCTTTCTGCAGAGGTCTCTGCCCGTGATTCACACCCGCCACGGCAACACGGCGGCCGATGCGGGCATGATGGCTCCCTGGTGGGGCGGTCTGATCGATCCCCGCGACCCGCGGGCGGCCGTGTCGCAGCACCTGGCCGACGACCGGGTGACCGTGATCGCCAAGACCCAGTACGACGCCTTCTTCGCCACGGGGCTGTCGGACCTGCTCCGCGCCCGGGGCGTGGGCCAGCTCGTGGTCTGCGGGGTGAAGACCCACCTGTGCTGCGACACCACGGCCCGCTCCGCCTTCATGCGCGGCTACGCCGTGATCGTGCCCGTGGACGCCACGGCATCCGACCACCGCGACCTGCATCTCGGCTCCCTGAAGGCGCTCAGCCACGGGGTGGCCGTGCCCGCGCTCACCCGGCAGATCGTCTCCGCCCTGGAAGGAGGGCCCTCCCGGTGAGTGACGCCATCCTGATCGTCGGCGGCGGCCCGGCCGGCCTGGCCGCCGCGTTGCAGCTGAAACGCCAGGGGCGGGAAGCCCGGGTGTTCGAGGCCTGTGAACTGGGGGGCCTGCTGCGCAACGCCCACCGGGTGGAGAACTACCTGGGGTTTCCCCGGGGCATCGGCGGCCCCGACCTGGTGCGCCGCTTCCGTCGCCAGGCCGAGACCTGGGGGTTGCAGGTGGAGCACACCCGGGTTCTGTCCCTGGCCTACGACGAGGGCACCCGGACCTTCGCGGCGACCCCGGAGAACGGCCCCGTGCGCCATGGCGCGGTGGCGGTGGTGGCCAGCGGCACCCGGCCCCTGAGACTGCCGCTGGTGGAATCCCTGCCCCGCCGCCTGCGTGACCGGGTGTCCTACGAGGTGTCCTCCCTGATGGAGATGCGGAACCGGGACATCGTGGTGGTGGGCTCCGGAGACGCGGCCCACGATTACGCCCTCAACCTGGCCCAGCGCAACCGCGTGGCGTTGTGGATGCGGGGCGGCGCATCCGGGGCGCTTCCCCTGCTGCAGCGCCGGGTGGCGCGCCATCCACGGATCGAGGTCCAACGGCACACCGTGCTGACAGGCGTGACGGGGGGTGAAGACCGGCCCCTGAGCCTGGCCTTCATCCGGGGAGAGACTCCCGGCGTCCAGGCGTGCGACCACCTGGTCTGCGCCGTCGGCCGTGAGCCCGAGACCTCATTCTACGATGCCTTCCTGGCCGGGGCCGAGGCGGACCTGGTGGCGGCCGGGCGCCTCCATACGGTGGGCGATGTGCGCAACGGCAGCCTGCGCCAGGCGGCCATCGCCACCGGGGACGGCATCGCGGCGGCCATGGCGATCGACCGGTTCCTCGACGGGGGCGGACGATGAGGGTGGTCGCGCGCGCCGGAAATCCGGATCTCGCCACCGTGTACCTGGCCGACATGGGGGAGGAGCGCTTGGTCGAATTCGTGGAGTCGGTGCAGCCTCCCTGGACCCGGGCGCAGAAGTGGGTGATCATCATCTCCACCCTGGTGGGCTGTCCCGTGGGCTGCGCCATCTGCGACGCCGGGGGCCGCTACCGCGGCCCTCTGAGTTGCGAGGAGATGCTGGCCCAGATCGCCTTCCTCGTGGACCGGGATTATCCCGACGGCCGGGTTCCCGTGGAGAAGTTCAAGGTGCAGTTCGCCCGCATGGGGGAACCGGCCTTCAACCCCGCGGTCCTGGACGCGCTCGAGGCCCTCCCCGGCCGCTGGCGGGCGCCCGGCCTGCTGCCCAGTCTCTCCACCATCGCCCCGCGCGGCTGCGACCGCTTCTTCGTCCGCCTGCGGGAGCTGAAGACGGCGCTGTACGGCGGCGGCCGGTTCCAGCTGCAGTTCTCCCTCCACAGCAGCGATCCGGACCAGCGCGATCGTCTCATGCCGGCACCCAAGTGGGACTTCGCGCAGATCGCCGCCTACGGCGAGCGCTTCGTTTCGCCGGGGGACCGCAGGATCACCCTGAACATCGCCCTGGCCGAGGATACCGTCGTCGAAGCGCCCGTCCTGCGGCGGTTTTTCCATCCCGACCTGTTTCTGATCAAGGCGACGCCGGTGAATCCGACCCTGGGCGCGCGCCGCCACGGGTTGAGAAACGGACTGCCGGACACCGGGACCGCGCCGGCCTGCGTCGACGCCCTGCGTTCGGCGGGTTACGAAGTGATCGTCTCCATCGGCGAACTGGAGGAGAACCGGATCGGCAGCAACTGCGGTCAGTTCGTCCGGCGGTTCCTGGAGAAGGGCCGGGCGGGGGAGACGGCGGCCTACACCTACGGCGTGGAGTACCTCTGAACCGGACCGCCCCGCCTCAGGGACCGCCCAGGTGGGTGATCAGCCCGGCGAAGGCCCGGGCGCGGTGGGAAACGCGGTTCTTTTCCCGCGCGGACAGCTCCGCGAAACTCTTGTTCAGGGGCGGGTAGCAGAACACGGGATCGTAGCCGAATCCGCCGGTGCCGGCCGGTGCGTCGAGGATTCGGCCTTCCACCTCCCCGCGAAAGGATTTGAGCAGGCGCCCGTTTTCCGCCAGAGACACGACGCACACGAAGCGGGCCTCCCGCCGACTCACGCCGGCGAGCCGGGCCAGCAGACGGGCGGTGTTGTCGCGGTCCGAGGCCCCGGGACCGGCGTAGCGCGCCGAGAAGACGCCGGGTTCCCCGTCCAGTGCGGCGACCTCCAGGCCGGAGTCCTCGGCCACGGTCAGGGACTCGGGCGCCAGCTTGCTGTAGAAGACCGCCTTGTCGGCCGCGTTCTCGAGAAAGGAGGAACCGGTTTCCGCCGGGGCCGGCACCGCGCCCAGGTCGCCCAGGGGCAGCAGGCGGTAGCGGCATGCCAGGGGGGTGAGGAGACGTTCGATCTCGGCGAACTTGCCCGCGTTGGAGGTGGCGATCAGGAGGGTTCGGGCGGCGGTCATGCCTGCCTCCTAGAGGGTCTCGCTGGTGATCTCCCGGACCCCCTTCAACTGCAGCACGCTCTCGACGAACTCGCGGTTCTTGCCCTCGGATGTGGTCAGCAGGACCTCGATGGTGAAGCCGCCCTTCTGCCGGGAGACCGTGGCGCTCTGGTAGCGGATGCCGAGCTCCGTGATGACCCGCTTGATCTCCATCAGCAGGGCGGCGCGGTCTTCGGTCTTGAGCAGGTATGCGAAGAGTTTGCGCTGCTTCTCGATGGCCCGCGAGAGGGCCTTGAAGAAAACCAGGACCACGAGCACGAACAGGGTGACGAGCAGGGCGGTGAGGTGCAGGCCGAGGCCCACGGTGATGCCGATGGCGGCCACGGTCCAGATGGAGGCCGCCGTGGTCAGGCCGTGAACCGCGAAGCGGGCCTGGATGATGGCGCCGGCGCCCAGGAATCCGATGCCCGACACGATGTGGCCCGTGAGGCGCCCGGGATCGGCGCCCTGGGCCAGGGCGGGCAGTCGCAGCGCCAGGATGGTGAGCAGCGTGGCGCCCACCGCGATCAGGATGTTGGTGCGCAGACCGGCCTCCTTCTGGGAGCGCTCCCGCTCCAGGCCGACCATGCCGCCCAGCACGGCCGACAGCAGAATCTTGAGAAAAACGTCGATTTCGATCATCATGATCACCTCGCCGCGCGCAGCAGAAACGCGATGACGAACACCAGCGCCAGGAAGAGCGTGTAGAGCGCGAAATGGGGATTCTTGAGCAGTTTTTCGGGTTCCTCGGCGCCCTCGCGGTCCTTCAGGGATTTGCGGATGAACATGCCCAGGTAGACCAGCACGAAGGGCAGGGAGAAGAGCAGGGTGGAGAGGCCGGACGCGACCGCGAACAGCGCGAAGCTCAGCAGGAACACGCCGGCGTTGAGCACCATGAACACGACCAGCATCCTCTGGCTGTAGCGCTTGAGCGAGCGGCGGTAACCCGCCGACTCCGCCTCGGTGAGAAATTTCTTCTCGGCCACCCGCTTGCCCACCATCAGGAAGTTCCCGAAGGCCCACCAGGCGAGCAGGAGCAGCCAGGGGGGGAATCCGCTCTCCACCGCGTACCAGCCGATCAGGAGCCGAATGGGGTTGTTGGCCGACTCCACCGTGGAGTCAAGGAAGGGGACGTCTTTGAGGCGGACCGGGGGCACGTTGTAGAGCAGCCCGGCCACCAGCAGGGCCAGCAGGCTGTAGAGAAAGGGCGGGGGGAAGAGCAGGCGGGCGACCACCGTCGAGGCGGCCACCAGCACGATCCAGAGCAGCACGAGACGGACCGCGTCGACCCGCTTGTCGACGAGCGGGCGGTGCTTCTTCTGGGGATGGTAGCGATCGAAGGGGGCGTCGGTGATCTCGTTGACGATGTAGTTGGCCGTGGAGATGAGCCAGGTCAGCAGGAAGGCCGCGACGAGCCGGACCAGGAGCGCGGGGAGCGCCGCGGCGTCCCAGCGCCCGGGATCGAGGACGAACACGGCCACGAACCCGGGGATGATGGCCAGGCTGCGCGGCCAGCGTTCCAGCCGCAGCGAGTCCAGATAGAGTCTCAGTTTAGACCTTTCGGGCATAGATTTCCCAGGAGTCGAAAAGCTGCAGTTTTAAGTGTACCCGTTTGAACCACTTTTGTAAAGCGGCGCGGTGCCGCAGTCCGGGAAACAGGCGGGTCAGGAGGTAGTACGGGGTGAAGTGCCAGGCGTAACGTCGCCGTCGTACGATCTCGAGGCCGTGTCGCTCCAGGAGCCGGGTCGCCGAGCGGCGGTTGAAGAAGTTGATGTGGGCCACGCGAAAGTGCCACCAGCGCCGTCCGGAGAGGCGCGCGGCCAGGCTGCCGATGTCCGGCGTGACCAGCACGACGAGTCCTCCGGTCTGCAGGCGCGCGGACACGGCGGCCAGCAATCCGTTCGGCTCGGTCACGTGTTCGATCAGGTCCAGGAGGGTGATCACCGCGTAGGGTTCCACTGGGGGAAAGGTGCTCAGCGTACCGCAGAAGACCTTCCGCCCGGTGCGTGCCTCGGCCTCGCGGCACAGGTAGCGTGAGGGTTCGATCCCGTCGACGGCGTATCCGGCGTCCGCGGCCAGGTTCATGAAGATGCCGCTGGCCGCGCCCACGTCGAGCAGCCGGTTTCCGGGTGGACATAGTCTCTTGAGCCGCCGCAGAACGGTGGCGAAGTTCTTCTCGCGGCCCCTGGATTCCTCGTCGTACTCGTCGTCCACCAGGCCGCGGTAGAAGCCCTCCACGGTCGCGGCGTCCGGCGCGGGATTCGCGAAGACGTAGGTGCAGTCGCGGCAGCGGTCGAGGTTCCAGAGCGACCCGTAGCGGCTGTCGGTGATTCTGAAATGATCGCTCTCCAGTTGCGCGGGATCGAAGGAACCGGTGCGGTAGCGGCGGATGCGTGCGGAACCGCAGAGAGGGCAGGCGCCAAACCGGGTCAATTCCATGCCCGATAATATAACACAAAAATCGCCTTTGTAAAGGGAGTGTGCCGGCGGGGCTTGAAAATCACGGGGGGGTATGATAGTTTGTATTTTTCACAATTCAAGGAGGTAGGCATGAGCTACAAGGTTGCCATCAACGGGTTCGGCAGAATCGGTAGGCTGTTTATGCGTTCCAGTCTGGATCGCAGGGATTTCGACATCGTGGCCGTGAACGACATCACCTCCACCCAGACCCTGGCCCACCTGCTGAAGCACGACAGCGTGTTCGGCGTCCTCGACCGCGGGGTTTCGGTCGAGGGAGAGACCATGGTGGTGGATGGCAGGAAAATTCAGACATTCGCCGAGAGGAATCCGGAGGATCTTCCCTGGGGACGTCTGGGGATCGACCTGGTGGTGGAATCAACCGGGTTGTTCCGCAAGCGGGACGACGCGGCCAAGCACATCCAGGCCGGGGCCAAGAAGGTGATCATCTCGGCACCCGCCGGTGATCCCGACATCACCATGGTGCTGGGGGTCAACGACGACCAGTACGACCATGCCTCCCACCATATCATTTCCAACGCGTCCTGCACCACCAACTGCGTGGCGCCCGTGGTCAAGGTGCTGCACGACAACTACGGCGTGCTCAAGGGCAACATGACCACCATCCACGCCTATACGAACGACCAGCGTATCCTGGATCTGCCGCACAAGGACCTCAGACGCGCCCGCGCCGCTGCGCTCAATATCATCCCCACCACCACGGGCGCCGCCAAGGCCATCGGCCTGGTCATCCCCGAGATGGCGGGTCGCATCACGGGCAGCGCCCTGCGCGTGCCCACACCGGACGGCTCCCTGGTCGACCTGGTGGTCGCGCTGGAGAAAACCGCCACCGTGGACGACATGAAGGCCCGGTTCAAGGCCGCGGCCGCGGGCGCACTCAAGGGCATCCTGCAGTACAGCGAGGACCCCCTGGTTTCGGTCGATATCATCGGCAACAGCCACTCCTCCATCGTCGACGCGGAGTTCATCACCTCCATCGACGACACCATGGTCAAGATCCTGGCCTGGTACGACAACGAGTGGGGTTATGCCAACCGGATCGGCGACCTGATCGCGAAAATCGCCCGGGCCTGATCATGGACAAGAAGTTCGTCAAGGAGATCGACGTCGGCGGTCGGCTGGTCTTCGTGCGCAACGATTTCAACGTCCCCATGGACGGCGAGCGAAACATACTCGACGACACCCGCATCCGCGCCTCACTGCCCACCCTGCAGCATCTCCTGGATGAGGGGGCCCGGGTCGTCTGCGCCTCGCACCTGGGCCGGCCCAAGGGGGAGCGCAAGCCCGAGTACGGATTGAAACCCGTGTCACACCGGCTCTCGGAGATGCTGAACCGTCCCGTTCAGTTCATCGGAGAAATCACGGGCCGGGAGGTGGACACGATGAAGGAGAGCATCAAACCGGGGGAGCTGGTCCTGCTCGAAAACCTGCGCTTCTCTCCGGGTGAGACCGCCGGTGAGGATGAATTCGCCCGCGAACTGGCCAAGGGCATCGACATCTACGTGAACGACGCCTTCGGGGCCTGTCACCGGTCGCACGCATCGGTGGTGAACATCACCCGTTTCGTCCCGATCGCCGTGGCCGGTCTCCTGCTGAAGAAGGAGATCGACTACCTCAGCCTGGCCGTGGAGAAGGCCAGCGAGAGCTACGTGCTGGTCCTGGGAGGCGCCAAGGTGGCGGACAAGATACCGGTGATCAACCACCTGCTGGACAAGGCCAGCGTCGTGCTGATCGGCGGCGCCATGGCCTACACCTTCCTGAAGGCCCGCGGTGTGGACGTCGGTCTGTCGCGGGTGGAGAACGACAGCCTGCAGATGTGCAGAGACATCATGGCCAAGGCGGAGGAACGCGGGGTGCGGCTCCTCCTGCCCGTGGATCACGTGGCCGCCGTGCGCCTGGAGCCCAACGTCACGATCCGCATGATCGAGCGCGGCAAGGTGATCCCCGAAGACATGATGGGGCTGGACATCGGCGCGGAGACCGTGAGCCTGTTCACCCGGGAGATCGGGCGGGCCCAGCTGATCGTGTGGAACGGTCCCATGGGCGTGTTCGAGGTGGAGACCTTCGCCGGCGGTACCATGGCCGTGGCCCAGGCCGTGGCCGATTCGCCCGCCACGTCGATCGTGGGCGGGGGGGATTCGGTCGCGGCGATTCACGCCGCGGGGGTGGCGGGCGAAATCACCCACATTTCCACCGGGGGCGGCGCCTCGCTGGAGTTTCTCTCCGGCAAGCTCCTTCCCGGACTGGCGGCGCTCACCGACGCCTGAAGCCACGGCACAAATCGGCGCCCCGAACACAGGAGGAGGCATGAGTCAAACAGCGAAGAGGACCTATCTGATCGCCGGGAACTGGAAGATGCACAAGACGGTGCGCGACAGCATCGACTTCGTGGTGGAGCTGGACAAGCGAATCGAACCCCATGCCGGCGTGGACATCCTGATCTTCCCTCCATTCACCGCGTTGTACCCGCTCAAGGGGATATCGACCAAGATGAGAACCGGCGCCCAGAACATGTACTTCGAGGAGAAGGGGGC
>Ga0180434_10006724_pt1 | contig 13146 bp, 9 predicted proteins | sample SS_ome_7_FD_132453 | JGI IMG/M metagenome (GOLD analysis project Ga0180434, IMG submission 132453) | Hypersaline lake sediment archaeal communities from the Salton Sea, California, USA - SS_1_D_2 metaG | ecosystem: Environmental > Aquatic > Non-marine Saline and Alkaline > Hypersaline > Sediment... | reverse complement strand
GGTTAAATTGGTTGGATTGGTTGAATTGGTTTTGTTGGTTGAGTTGGTTATATTGGTTGAATTGGTTGGGTTGGGTTCCAGGTAAAAGTAATTTTGAATTTTCTTTCTGTGCCTCCAGGTGAATTGTTGTTGTGTTTATTGGGTTTGTTGCGTTAATTTGATTTGATCAACCATTGACGGCACTGTTGGGATAATCCAAATCGAAATCGGGATCGCTATCGGGATCGAAGAGAAATGGCACTTGGAGACGAAAAATTGGATTGGATATTTATTCATGCTTTTCGATCGATCCCAATCCCGATAGCGATCCTTAATTCAAAATTAAACACTCAAAATTAAAAATTATTTCCGACCTCCGACTTCCGACCTCCGACTTCTGACCTCCGACTTCCGACCTCCGGCCGCCGCCTTCTCAAAATAATCCCGCACCGCCCGGACGGACGGGTGGTTCATACCGGGGACGGCGGAAAGTTCCTGTGCCGAAGCCCTGCGGATGCGCTCGATACCGCCGAACGCGGCCAAAAGCTGCGCGCGTCTTTTGACGCCGATGCCGGGAATGTGATCCAGTTCGGAGCGGATGGCGGACTTGCGGCGCTGTTTGCGGTGAAACTGCAGCACAAAACGGTGGGCTTCATCCCGGATGCGCTGCAGCAGGAGCAATGCGTCGCGGTCCGGGCCGAATGCAATGGGATTGACCCGGCCGGGTTGATATATTTTATCGTTGTCCTCCCCTTTCTGTTCATCTTTTTTGGCGATGGCCAGTATATCGAAAGAGGTGTCAAGCCCCAAACGACGGGCGGCGGCGACAACCATGCCCAACTGCCCCCTGCCGCCGTCGATCAGCAGCAGATCCGGCAGGGGCAAGGTCTCTTTGTGCGGGTTGAAGCGCCGTTCGATCACTTCGGCCATGGCGGCGTAGTCGTCGCCGCTCCCGGCCGTCCGCAGGCGATAGGTGCGATAGTCTTTTTTGCGGGGCCGTCCACCCTGAAAGACGACCAGGCCCGAGACGGGATTATCGCCGCCCAGGTGGGCATTGTCAATGCATTCGATGCGCTGCGGCCGACGGCGCAGGCGGGCGCTTTTTTCAAGCCGTTTCAGCAGGGCCTGGCCGGACGCAAGCACATCCAGCTGTTCGCGGAGCTGGTTGCGGGCGTTTTCCAACGCCATTAACACCAGCTGGTGTTTTGGCCCGCGCTGCGGCGCCAGCACCCGGATTTTATGCTGCTGAAGCGGGTCGAGGCTTTCCTCCACCACCCTGGCGTGCGGCAGGCGTTCGGCCACCAGTATTTCAGACGGCGTAAAAGGGGTTTTTTCGTAGTACTGCAACAAAAACGTTTCAATGACATCCTGTTCGCTGGAAAGGGTTTTTTCGAATGCAAAATGACGCGTTCCCTGTAAAAAACCACCGCGGACCGTCAGCAGGGTCACAACGGAAACGGCGGGTGACACCGCCGCCGCGATGACATCCCGGTCCTTGAGATCGGTGGTCACGGCCACCTGCTTTTCAAGCGTCCGCTGCACCGCAAAGAGCTTGTCACGCAGCAGGGCGGCCTCTTCGTAGCGCTGCCCCTGCGCCGCCGCCGCCATCTTTTTGCGCAGCTGTCGAACCAGGTCGGGGGTTCTTCCATTTAAAAAGAGAATCACGTCCTGCACCAGCTCGTCATATTGGGCCGGGTCCACATCCTGACAGCATGGGCCGAGGCAGTTCTTCATCTGAAAATGCAGGCAGGGTCGGGCGCGGCGTCTGAATTCGCTGTTGGTACACTTGCGCAGACGGAAGACCTTGTTGATGATCTTGAGCGTCTGGCGCACACCCCCGGCGGAGGCAAACGGCCCGAAATACCGGGCGCCGTCTTTTTTTATTTTGCGGACGATTTGCAGCCGCGGATAAGGATGCCGCCGGCCGAGCCGCAGAATGGGATAGCGCTTGTCATCTTTCAACACCACGTTATAGCGCGGCTTGTGGCGCTTGATGAGATTGGCTTCCAGAATGATGGCTTCCTTGTCGGAAGCCGTCAGCATGACATCAAATGCGGTGACATGTTCCACCAGAACCCGCGTTTTGACATCATCGCGGTAGCGGCGCGCAAAATAACTTGCCAACCGCTTGCGCAGGTTGGCCGCCTTGCCCACGTAAATCACGCGGCCGGTTTTATCTTTCAGCAGATAAACCCCCGGACCGGTGCTGACATCGGGCAGCCGTTCGCGCAGGATCGCGGCTTTGTCGGCGTTTGCAGATACGTTTTCGTTATTCAATTTTTTATTGGGTTTGTTGCGTTTGTTGGGTTCCAGGAAAAAGCAATTTTGAATTATGAATTTTAAATTTCGATAGCGAACATTAATTCAAAATTAAACACTCAAAATTCAAAATTATTTCATCCCTCACGCCTCAAACAGCAGCCGTTTTTTCAGCGCGATGATTTCGTCACGCAGCTCGGCCGCTTTTTCGAAGGCCAGATCGGCGGCGGCGGCTTGCATCTCCTTTTCCAGGGTTGCGATTCTGGCTTCGATGTCCTCAACAGCCTTGAACCCGGCGGTTGCTTCGGCTACCTGCTCGATCCGGGCTTCTTTTTCGTAGACCGTTTCAAAAATGCGGGTGATGTCCTTTTTTATGCTCTGCGGCGTAATGCCGTGTTCGAGGTTGTACTGCCCCTGAATGCGGCGGCGGCGTTTGGTCTCATCGATAGCCGCCTGCATGGAAGGGGTCACACGGTCGGCATACATGATCACCAGTCCGTTTACATTGCGGGCCGCCCGCCCGCAGGTTTGAATGAGCGAGCGCGTGGACCGCAGAAAGCCTTCCTTGTCCGCATCCAGAATGGCGACCAGGGACACATCCGGTATGTCGAGTCCTTCCCGCAGCAAATTGATGCCGATCAGCACATCATAGCGTCCCTTGCGGAGATCCTGAATGATATCCATCCGCTCCAGGGTGTCCACGTCAGCGTGCAGATAACGGACCTTCAGCCCCAGGTCGGCATAGTAATCGCTGAGATCCTCCGCCAGCCGCTTGGTCAGCGTGGTGACCAGAACCCTTTCGCCCCGTGCTTCCCGTCGGCGGATTTCCGCCAGCAGATCGTCCACCTGATTTTTCGCCGGGCGCACCGATATGGCCGGATCGATGAGACCGGTGGGTCTCACGATCTGCTCCACCAGTGCGTCTTGCGCCCGGGCGGTTTCATAGGCGGCCGGGGTGGCGGACACGAAAACCGCCTGACTGATGCGCTGTTCGGTTTCTTCGAAGCGCAGTGGACGGTTGTCCAGCGCCGAAGGCAGCCGGAAACCGTATTCAACCAGCGTTTTTTTGCGGGAGCGATCGCCCTTGAACATGGCGCGCATCTGAGGAACGGCGATGTGGCTTTCATCTGCGAACAGCAGGTAGTCCCGCGGGAAATAATCCAGCAGGGTCGGCGGCGGGGCCCCGGGCGCCCGTCCCGTGAAGTGCCGCGAATAGTTTTCAATGCCGTTGCAGTAGCCGATTTCTTCTATCATCTCAACATCATAATTGGTTCTTTCTTCGATGCGCTGGGCTTCGATGAGCTTATTTGCATCTCTGAAATAGGCAACGCGATCCTTGAGTTCGTTCAGAATGGTTTTAACGGCCCGGCGGCGGGTGTTGCGCTGAGCGGCGTAATGGCTGGCCGGAAAAATGGCCATGCGCTTCAGCGCCCGCTTGACCGTGCCTTTGAGAGGATCGATTTCGGTGATCGATTCCAGTTCGTCGCCGAAAAAGTCCAGCCGCACCGCGGTTTCTTCTTCGTAGGCCGGAAAGATTTCCACCCGGTCGCCCCGCACCCGGAAAACGCCGCGGTGGAAATCGAAATCATTGCGTTCATACTGCATGTCCACCAGGGCCGCCAGCAGGGCGTCGCGTTCAAGCATTGTCCCCGCTTCCAGATCGGCGCGCATGGACAGATAGTCCTCGGGTTCACCCAGACCAAAAATGCAGGAAACACTGGCCACCACCACGACATCCCGGCGGGTCAGCACGGAACGGGTCGCCGAGTGGCGCATCTTGTCGATCATTTCGTTGATGGAGGAATCTTTCTGGATGTAGGTGTCGCTGGCGGGGATATAGGCCTCGGGTTGGTAGTAGTCGTAATAACTGACAAAATATTCGACCGCATTGTCGGGAAAAAGCGCCCGGAACTCGTGATACAGCTGTGCCGCCAACGTTTTGTTGGGCGCCACAACCAGGGTGGGGCGCTTGAGCCGTGCGATGACATGCGCCATGGTGAATGTCTTGCCGGATCCGGTGACGCCCAGCAGAACGGCGGCCGGACGCCCCTGCTCCACCAGACGGGTGAGCGCTTCGATCGCCGCCGGCTGATCTCCGGCCGGTGCAAAAGATGAAACAAGATGGAATTGAGACATGGTTGATGGGCCCGTAGAAAATCACTTTTGTCGATGAATCGGCATGCCGGCGAACGATCGCATCCAGTATCCAGAATTCAGCCTCACGCATCCAGCTTCCAGACGGTGCCGTCCGGGCGGTCTTCAATGATGACCTTCATCCGGGCCAGTTTGTCGCGGATGGCGTCGGCTTTTTGCCACTTTTTGGCGGCGCGGGCCGCGGAGCGCTCCGCGATCAGGGCCTCGATTTCAGCGGGATCGATGTCCGTGCGCTCGACGCCGGCGGATTTTTTCTGCGCGAAATAGGTTTCGGGCGTTTCCAGGAGAATACCGAGCACGGCGCCCATCTCCAGAATCGTCCGCCGTGCCGCAGTGATTCGCTCCTTTTCCGGCGCCGGCGGGCGACCCGCACGTTGGTCCAGCTGACGATTGAGGCCCTTTACCGCCTCGAACAGCACCCCGACGGCGGTGGCGGTGTTGAAATCGTCGTCCATGGCGCTGCAAAACGGTTCCCAGAAGGGATCGGCCGCGGCATCGATGTCGGTGTCCGCCGCGACCCCGGCAACCTGATTCACCCGCGCTAACAGGGCATAGAGGCGGTCCAGCGCCAAACCGGCGTCCCGCATGGCCTTGGGATTGTAGTCGATGGGTTTTCGATACTGTTTGGAAAGCAAAAACAAACGCACGGCCTCCGGATGGTGCTCCCGCAGCACCTCCCTGATCAGCAGGATATTGCCCAGCGATTTGGACATTTTTTCCTGATGAATGTTGATAAACCCGTTGTGAATCCAGTACCTGGCGTATTGTTCGCCGGCGGCGCACTCCGATTGGGCGATTTCGTTTTCGTGATGGGGGAAGATAAGGTCTTTGCCGCCGCCATGAATGTCGAAGGGCTGCCCCAGATATTTGACGCTCATGGCGGAGCATTCGATATGCCATCCGGGACGGCCGTCTCCCCACGGGCTTTTCCAGGCCGGCTCGCCCGGCTTGGAGGCTTTCCAGAGCACAAAATCAAAGGGGTGCCGTTTGCGTTCATCCACTTCCACGCGTGCCCCGGCCTCCATTTCATCCAGCCGCCGGCCCGACAGTTTGCCGTAGGCGTCATCGGCGGCGACCTCGAAAAACACGTCGCCGTCCACCGGGTATGCGCATCCCTTGTCGATCAAGCGCTCGACGAGGTGGATGATGTCCTCGATGTGTTCGGTCACCCGCGGTTCGAAATCGGCCCTTTCAACGTTCAACGCATCCATATCGCGGTGAAACTCACGGATGTAGCGCTCCGCCAGGGCCAGGGGGTCTTCTCCCAGCACCTTGGCGCGCTTGATGATTTTGTCGTCCACGTCGGTGAAATTGCGCACGTAAACAAGGTCGTAACCCCGCCGCTTCAGATAACGGGCGATGACGTCGAAAACCACCACTGAACGGGCGTGCCCGATATGGCAGGAATCATAAACCGTCGGGCCGCAGACGTACATTTTGACCTTCCCTTTTTCCACCGTCTCCAGCGGTTCCTTTTTACGGATCAGGGTGTTGTAGACTGTAATGTGCATGGGAATCCTTTAAATAATTTTGAATTTTGAATTATGAATTTTGAGTTAGCGGACGGTTGAATTCGTGGCCAAGTGAACGCAGCAGCAATAAACCCAACCAGTCAAACCGTTTCTATCATCACGACGGCCATGGCGGCGATGCCGTCGCCGCGGCCGATGATTCCCAGTCCTTCGGTGGTCGTGGCCTTGACGCTGACCCGGTCCACATCCAGCGCCAGGGCGGCGGCGATGTTGCGCCGCATGGCGTTCTTGTAGGGTTCCAGACGCGGCGCCTGCGCCAGCACCGTGGCATCAATGTTGGCCGGCGCCAGGCGGTGTTCAGCCAGTGTCCGCACCACCGCTTCAAGCAGCAGAAGGCTGTCCGCACCCGCATAGCGCGGATCGCTGTCCGGAAACCGGCCGCCGATATCCCCCAGCGCCGCTGCGCCGAGCAGCGCGTCGCACAGGGCATGCAGCAGCACATCCGCATCCGAGTGGCCCAGCAGGCCCTTTTCATAAGGAATGGTGACGCCGCCGATGATGAGCCGGCGCCCATGGACCAGCCGATGGACATCATACCCGATTCCGATTCTCATGGCGCCTGTTCAATGGCATAGATGGTAAGGGGTTTGAATTTACCTTTGACCTGCAGGGGTTCCAGCACACAGGCTTCAAATCGGCTCCGAACTTTGTGAAAGGTGTGTTCGGAAATCAGTATCTGGCCGGCTTCGGCGGCATCACAAATTCGCGAGGCCGTGTTGACCGTGTCGCCGACGACCGAATAGCTCATGGTGTGCGACGAACCGATGTAGCCTGCCACCAGGGTGCCGGTGTTGATGCCGATGCCGGCTTGGACGGGCATACGCCGGGTTCCCTTGCGTTCGCGGTTGAACCGGCCGATCGCCTGCTGTATGTCAACGGCCGCCTGAACGGCACGCAGGGCGTCGTCCGCATGAAAAACCGGCGCACCCCAGATGACCATGACGGCATCGCCGATGTATTTGTCAATCGTTCCCTCGTGCCGGAAAACGATATCCACAATCACTTCAAAGTATTCGTTGAGCATTTGCAGCACTTCATCCGCAGGCGTGTGTTCGCTCATCGTCGTAAAACCGCGGATGTCCACAAACATGACCGTTGCATTCCGCTTTTCACCACCCTTTTCCACTTTGAGTGTTCCCGCCACCACCATTTCCGCCAGATCCGGCGACAGCAGCCGCTGAAAGCGTTCCCGGGTCGCGGTTTCCCGACGGCTTTTTTCTTCGGCTCTTTTCCGCTCGTTAATGGTGTACTGGGCGTGGGAGCCGAAAATGACGAAGAGACAGATGACGATCAGCCGCGGCCAGAGGTCGTCGGTGTCGCCGCCGAAAAGCCGGGCGCCGAAGTGCATGTCATACGACAAAAAAACAGAAACAATCGTGTCCAGAACCCAATAGACCGCCGCCAGACCGAAGCCGATGAGCACCATCTTGTCCGTCAGACCGACCCGAAATTGATGCTTTTTTTTAAACATAGCCATGTTGGCGGTTATTGGGTTTATTGGGTTTATTGGGTTCGTTGAGTTTATTGTGTTTATTGGGTTCGTTGGGTTTATTGTGTTTGTTTATTGGTTTCATTATTAACAAATGCGTTTCGATCGTTCCTTAATTCAAAATTAAACATTCAAAATTCAAAATTATTTCCGCCCTCTGACTTCCGCCCTCCGATCTCCGACTTCCGATCTCTGACTTCCGCCCTCTGACTTCCGACTTCTGACCTCTGACATCCGCCCCCCGACTTCCGACCCCTGACTTCCGATCTCTGATCCCCGATCTAAACAGAATCGCCCTTTTTTTTCAAGGTGCTTCATGGCAATCCAGCGCTTTCCATGATTTTATTGAGAAAATTTCCGACTTGTGGTAAAAGAGCATGCAGACAGATTTGAGCGCAAGGAAACATTCCTGCTTGACAAATGCCTTAATTTATGAAAAAAACGTTTAGTGTTGTATATTTATCATTCAAAGTCACATAAATATCTATCAGGCTTCTTCGTTTTATATCGCACCGGCCGACAGGTGGTTTCATATTTGATGCAAGCAATGGAGATTCATTTTGCCACAGAAAGATGAAATTTCCTCCACCGAAAAGCTGCTGGATCTAATCCGAAAAAAAGATGATTCGCCGCCCTCGTCCGCCGATAAAAATTCCGCGGATGCGGCGCCACCGCCGTCCCGACGGTTTTTTTCGGATGTCATTCCCATCAGAAAACGGATTACAGTGGGCGTGGACATCGGCTACAACGATCTGAAATTGGGAATGGTCAACCAGATTTCAGACAAAAAGTTCGAACTGCTCGATTTTATCAAAATCCGCTACCCCAAAGGGGTCAATCAGAACAGCCCCAAGTTTCCGGACTTTTTGAAAGCGGCGCTCAAGGATTTTTGCGGTCGGGGACGCAACATTTCCATCTGGAGTGCGATTTCATCCGCCAAGGTCGAAACCCGCAGTTTGAAGATTCCCAGAGTGTCCAAAAAGCAGGTGGACAACGCCATTTACTGGACGTTGAAAAAAGATGTCGCTTTTGATGAAAGCGAAATGATTTTCGACTTTGAGGCGCTGGGGGAAATCGTTGAGGACGGGGTCAACAAAATCGAGGTCATGGCTTATGTGGCGCCGCGTCAGGACGTCGTTCAGATGCGGAACCTGTTTGCCAAAATCGGCTTTCCCTTGACGGGTGTATCCATCATCCCCTTCGGCATCCAGAATTTGCTGCGGACCCAAATCGTCGAATCCGGCGGCGGCAACATCTGCCATCTGTTCATCGGACGGGACTGGTCCAGGATTGTCATTTACGCCGGCAGTAATCTGTCGCTTTCACGGGGGATCAAGGCCGGCGTCAAAAGCATGATCGAAGCCGTTGCTCAGGCCATCAGCAAAGCTGAGACCCGGGAAGGTGAGCAAAGCATCAATCCATCGGAAAGCAGTATTTTCGGCATCGACGATGAAAGCTATATGCTGGATCTGGAACAGGCACGGCGAATTTTCTTTCAGCACATCACCTCGGATGACGCCTTGCGGCTGGGAGACACCAACCGCATCTTGACGCCCAAAGATGTATTTTCCATGATTCAACCGGCGCTGGACCGGCTGATCAAGCAGGTGGAGCGCACCCTGCAGCACTACAACCTGCACATCAATCCGGACCGGATCGAACGCATCTACGTTTCCGGTTCCATGAGTGAATACAAGCTGTTGCTTGAATACATGCGCGAACAGCTGGACATTTCCATCGACATCCTGGATCCTTTTTCCCCCCGGTTGAGCTACCTGGGCGTCGCCCCCCTGCCGGAAAAGGCCTCGAGAAAGGAGGCGTTTGCGCCGGCCATCGGCATGGCCCTTTCCCGTCATACGCTGACACCCAATTTCATCTATACTTACAAAGACAAGGAATCCGCAGAAAAAGCAAGGCGCACCAACCGTATCGCCGCCTTCGCCATCCTGATTTTCGTCGCGTTCTGCTACGGTCTTTACGCGTGGGGCAATGCGGTGATCGACGGCAGGAAAATCCAACTTGCCCGCCTCAAGGCGGAGGCCCGGGCCTTTCAGCCGCAGGTGAACAAGGAGCTGATCGTCAGTCTGGCGACACAGACCAAGGAAAAACGAAGCGCCCTGAAGCAACTGGGTGACAAGTATAAAGGGATGGCGGTCATCAATGAGCTGACGGCGCTGACCCCACCGGAGATCCGACTGGTGCGCATTACGGCAAACCTGGGTGAGGCCGGGCCGTCCAAAGCATCGGGTCCCAAGCAGATGCTGTCTCTCGAAGGGGTGGTCCTGGGCGACCGATTGACGTTCGAATCCCTTTTGGCGGGCTATATTGTGGAGCTGAAAAGCTCACCGCTTTTTAAAACAACCCGCATCGGCGACAAATCGTTCCAATTTGTGGACCGGCAGGAAGTACTGGTTTTTTCCGCAACGCTTGAACTGGTGTAAAGGATATCGTTGAAAAAGCTGCCTTCAAAAAACATGTTCCTCATCATCCTGCTCGGCGGCGGGGTTGTCGCTTTTGTGCTGCTGTCGATTTTTCCCAATTACATTGCCTACAGCAACATCAATCATGAGATTGAGGAACTCGAAGTCCAGATAGAGGAACAAAAAATTCTCTCCCCCATCTTTGAAGACCTGCGCGAAAAAGCACGCTTTGAAAAACCGCAGGACCTGCCGTTCCCGGAAAAAGAGGTCTTGCCGAAAAATGAAACCGGCCGGATTTCATTGATTATTCAGGATATCGTTCAGAAAAACGGTTTTGCTCTGGATCGCATCGTTACCGACATGAGCTCTCTGGCGGCGGAATCAGAAACGCTCAAGATGAGTGTTTACATGATCGGGGATTTCATGCAGCTGCGGCCGGTTTTGCTGCACCTGGGCGCCCTGCCTTACCTGTCGCATATCGAAACCATTCAGATCGAACGCTTTGATGGACGCAACAAGGTCATGCTGGCCCTCTGGATCGCACGGGAGCAATAGCGATGGTGACACGACAGAGAGTCATTCTACTATTAATGGTGGCGGTCATTTTATACGGCGTTTATAATTTTTTTTTCAGCCGGCCGGAAACGACGGTGGTGAAAAGCTCCATGAAGCGGCTGGAGGAATTGAAAACATTTGTGGTGGATGCCGCCACCAACCTCTCCCGGGAATATGTTTCCGCCGCCGACCGCTACATTATCCAGCAGGCGGAAAAGGCATGGCCCCGGAATCCATTTCTGCAGACCGGTGAACTTTTGAAATCGAAGCCGGTGGAAGCCCGGGCCGGTGTTTCCATAGAAACCGTTCAACTGGCATACACCGGTTTCCTGCAGATATCCGACCGCTTTCTGGCGATTGTCAACGGCATGGAATATGAGGTCGGGGAACAGCTGGCGGAGGTCGGCTATTTTGTTGAAAATATCACCCCGGCGGCGGTGGTGATTCGGTCGGAAAGCAGTCCGAAAAAGATAGTCCTTGCACTGGATGAGGCAACGGATGTAGTCCTCAAATCAGCGGCCGCCGGTGCCCTGGAGGGAAACTGATGAATGCGCAGCGGGCTGCGTAGCACCTGGATTTATCAGGCAAGAAGCGGCTTTTTGCGGGTTCATTAAAACAAGGCGTTGTGAAAATGAGAAAGCATGACATGACCTGTCGTCCGACGCGCTGTGTGTCGCTGATCTTCATACTGTGGTTTGCGCTGGCCGGCTGCGCCGCCAAGCAGCCGGATGATCGCGATCAGTTCTTTCAAAACTGGAAAGCCACGGCGGAATCCTCCAAGGGATATGTCGCCAAATCCCGCAAACGCAAGATTATTTTACCGCCCGCCCGGCAGATGACACCGGCGGAGGAACAGCAGGCCGGACTGGAGCGCCGACCTCTGCCGGAAAACCGCATTACCATGCGCATGCACCAGACCGAGGTGGCGGTCCTGCTGCGGGCCTTGACCCGGGCCGTTGATCTCAACCTGATCATCAATGAAAACGTCGCGGGCACCGTTAATGTCGATGTGCGTGAAACACCCTGGAACCAGGTGTTTCTGGGTATCCTGCGCTCTCAGGGGCTTTATTACGAGTGGGAGGGCGACATCGTCCGCATCATCACCCTGGAAGACAAAAACAGGAGCCTGGAGCAGCTGGCGGTCGAGCAGAAAATCAAACAGCAGCACAAAGAAATGGAAATGATCGAACCGCTGCTGACCCAGGTCATTCCCATTGAATTCGCCGATGCCGCAAAGCTCCGGGAAAATCTGGAAACCTTTCTCACCCTGAAAAGCGAAGGCCAGCGGACGGGCTCCATCATGGTCGACGAGCACACCAACTCTTTGATTGTTCAGGCCATCCGTTCGGATCTGGAAAAAATGATTCCGCTCATCATGGAGCTTGACCGCCCCACCCCGCAGATTTTGATCGAGGCCCATATCGTCGAGGCCACCAAAGACACGGCCATGGAGCTCGGCGTCCAGTGGGGGGGCCTGATCAAGGAAAATGACGTCTGGGTCACGCCCGGCGTCAATTCCAGCGGTGCCGTGGGCAATCCATTGAGTGCCGGCGGCGTCGATCCCACCTCGGGTTGGGCGGTCAATTTTCCCAACGCCGGTGGTTCGGGAACCGCCGGTGCCTTCACCGGTTTTTCGCTGGGGCTGGTGGCCGAGAATGTCGGGCAGAGTATTTTGGCGGCCCAGCTGTCGGCCCTGCAGACGGAAGGCAAGATCAACATTCTGTCGAGCCCTTCCATCACCACGCTGGACAATCAGCAGGCCGTCATCGAGAGCGGCAACGAGGTGCCTTATCAGACGGTTGAAAACGGCGAGGTCAAGATCGAATACAAAAAGGCCGTTCTCAGCCTGGAGGTCACCCCGCATGTGATCGGGGAAAACGCGCTGAAGCTCAACATCAACACCAGCAAGGACGAGCTCGATTTTGCCAATGCCGTTGCCGGCCAGCCCAGCATATTGACCAAAAAAGCCCAGACCAATGTACTGCTTTACGACGGCCAGACGACGGTCATCGGCGGCCTCAGCAAGGAAAAAACCGATGAAAGCGAATCCGGTCTTCCCTGGTTGAAAAACATTCCTGTTCTGGGATACCTGTTCAAAGGCAAACGCACCCAAAACCAGCTGGATGAGCTGCTCATTTTCATCACCCCGCACATTTTGGGAGAGGAGCTGGTCGCAGAGGAAACAGATCTGCTGCAGCTGGAGTGAACCATGGATTATTTCAGCCTTGTCGATCTGAACAAAGAACCCTTTTCCAACTCGCCGGACCCTGACTACTTTTTTCGCGCGCGCCGCCATGTGGAGTGTCTCCAGAAGCTCGAACTGGCGCTGCGTTTGAAAAGAGGATTGAACGTGGTCATCGGCGACGTGGGAACCGGCAAAACAACGCTGTGCCGTCAGCTGATCCGTAACGTCGCCGAAGACGAGACCATCGAGACCCACCTGATTCTGGACCCCTATTTCAGCGATGCCGCGGAATTTTTAAGACGGGTGGCGCATATGCTTGGCTGCGGCGGGGACGTGGAATCGGCCGACAGCTATCAGTTGAAGGAAGCCATTAAGAAGATTCTCTTTGAAAAAGGCGTCGACCAAAACAAAATCGTGGTGCTGATCATCGATGAGGGGCAGAAGATTCCGTCGTTTTGCCTCGAAATTCTGCGGGAGTTTTTAAACTACGAAACCAATACCTACAAGCTGCTGCAAATCGCCATATTCGCCCAGCACGAATTCGACCAGGTACTCGAAAATTACGAAAACTTT
>Ga0180434_10006723_pt1 | contig 13148 bp, 11 predicted proteins | sample SS_ome_7_FD_132453 | JGI IMG/M metagenome (GOLD analysis project Ga0180434, IMG submission 132453) | Hypersaline lake sediment archaeal communities from the Salton Sea, California, USA - SS_1_D_2 metaG | ecosystem: Environmental > Aquatic > Non-marine Saline and Alkaline > Hypersaline >... | reverse complement strand
TTGCGATGCCGAGGCAGACGCCGAGTCCGCGGCCGGCGGCGACGAAGTCCTTCATGTTCTTGATGAACCGCGCCACCAGGATGCCGATCACCACCGAGAGGAGCGGGTACACGATGACGATGACCCAGTCGAGGGACGTGAAATTGGTAAGAGCCAGTTGTTCTTCCATGGGAGACGATCCTGTCGAGGTTCAGGGTCGAACATGTCAAGGGGCCGCGTAGAAATGACTTCCAGAAAACAGGAGGTCATTTCTGCAGGACCCTGAACGGAGGATTATAACGGGCGGCCGGGGAGGAGGGAAAAGGTGATTTCCCGAATTCACTGCACCGTGACCTTGACCGGGTTGAACAGGGAGATCCCGGAAGGGGCCGCGGTGATGAAGGAGGTGAAGAAGGTGAATCCAGCCAGGGGCTTCAGGTTTGGAATGGCCACGAAGGCGGTGGCCCGGCCGGATCCATCCAGGATGCCCTGGTAGTTCCGGAAGATCGAACGGGCCTGTCCGGACAGGAAGAACAGCGGGTCCGGCGTCAGGGGGATGGCGCCGACGCCGGGAATGACGAGGCCGTTGCCCCGGCTGAGAGCTGAACGCATGGCGTAGGCGACGTTCGGCTTAGACGGGACCTCCAGGTGAAAGGAGATGGTGGCCCCGAGGGCCGCCTTGCCGGAGGTGGTCAATGCGTCCTTCCACAGAAAGATCTCGTAATCCAATTCCGGATTGCCCCCGAGGTGGTTCGCTGTGGTGGAGAACGCGGCCACTGTTCCGTTTCCGTTCAAGGTGTGCAGCGAGTGCGGAGTGATGTTCGGCCCCATGTTTCCGAACGGCGTCAGCTGGCGTTGTTTGCTCCCCTCCGGATACGCCATCACCACGTCCGACGGTTGCTGTGCTGTGGTCGGGGAGAAGAACCATATCACCCGATCGCCGTCGGCTGAAATCATCGGGCCGCGGTTCCACGATCCCGAACTCCGGGTGGTCTGATACACGATGGAACCGCCGGTGAGTGCGGAGAAGATTTCGTACGTCCGGGCCATCATCACCTCAAACGTACACATCGTGCCGTGGTGATCGATCCTGGGATTGTAGGGGCTGACCCAGGTCGAGCCGGTATGGAGCCGCCGGATGAGAGTCCCGTCCGCTGCAGCGAACCAGAGGTCTGTCCGGTTCTGGCCGCGTGCTGTGAAGACGACGAACCGGCCGTCCCCGCTGATGTCCCCGGACAGAAGGGTCGGGGTGCCGGTCAGGTTCCGGGTGACGTCCACGGCCGTCCGGGTCTTCAGGTCAAAGACCTCCAGACGTGCGCGGCCGCTGTTCCAGGTCGCGTAGCAGATCCTGGACCCGTCATGAGAAGTCGAGAACACGTGTTCGGTGATGGTCCTGGTGGTCGAGTTCTGGAGGACGATACAGGAGAGACCACCGGTGGCCGGTACTGACCAGATGTTCCCGTTATACATGTAGAAGAGCGTCTGCCCGTCACCGCTCAGGCACGCCCTCGAGATGATTCCGACGGCCGACTTGATGGTGGTGAGGCTGTTGCTGGACAGGTCCTTCACACAGAGGATCGCATTGAGGTTGCCAGGAGTGCTTCGCTTCCACGCCAGGTACCGGCCGTCGTCGCTGACCATGGGCTCCAGATCCCGGTCGTTCGAACCGGTCTTTGTCACCTGGGTGAGGGTCTGGGCCTCGAGGTGCAAGGGGAAGAATGCAAGAATCAGGAGGATCAGGCTGATGTGTCTGGGTTGCATGGGCTCACGTACTCCTTGGTCAGGAAAGGCGAGATCGCCGCAAGGTTCGTACCCGTTTTCCTGGGCCGGGAGAGAGGAACGTAATTCCTTTCGTAATTCCTTTCATGGAAAAGGATTGCATGAGAGGGGAGGGGGTGGGCATGCAGGATGGGAGGCAGAAACTGTTACCCCGGGGTAGCGGTGGGGCGACCCGGGCCATTGAAAAGGTGTAAATCCTGCTGTCCTGCAACGCGATTTCCCGAGATATCGTATCATGAACTCCACCAGTACAGCTGAACAGCTCCGACCACCTGTTTTCTCCGAAGAGGCCGTTTCATGACCCATTACAATCATGAGCGAGCAGTCGCACTGAGGGCCGTGCGCGAGGCCGCGATCCTCTGCAGGGCGGTGCAGTCCGGCCTGTCCCCCGAGGTTCTCGAGAAAAAGGACCGGAGTCCGGTCACCGTGGCTGACTTCGGCAGCCAGGCCCTCGTCTGCCGCACCCTTGGTGAGGTGTTTCCCGGGGACCCCGTCATCGGGGAAGAAGACGCTTCAGGCCTGAGGCAATCCGGGAACGAATCGCTCCTCGCACGCCTTGTCGACCATGTGCGCGACCTGCGGCCCGATGCCGGGCCGGAAGAGATCTGCTCCTGGATTGACCGGGGCGGGGCAGGGGACTTCTCCGACAGGTTCTGGACCCTCGATCCCATCGACGGCACCATGGGGTTTCTGCGGGGGCAGCAGTACGCCGTATCTCTCGCCCTGGTCGTGGGTGGTGAGGTGGTGGTCGGCGTGCTCGGGTGTCCGAACCTTCCCCTTGATCCGGCAGCACCTGATGGCATCGGCACAGCCTTCGTCGCCGAGCGAGGCGAGGGAACGGTTCAGGTCCCGCTCGAAGGGGATCATGAACCGGTGCCCGTGAAGGTGAGCAGGGAGGGAGACCCCTCGCGCATCCGGTTCTGCGAGTCGGTGGAGGCTGCGCACTCGTCTCACGATGACGCTGCACGCATCGCCACCCGCCTGGACATCCGGGCGAAACCCGTGCGCCTTGACAGCCAGGCCAAGTATGCTGTGGTCGCCCGCGGGGAAGCCGAGGTATACCTCCGGCTCCCCCGGGGTACCGGCTACCAGGAGAAGATCTGGGACCATGCCGGCGGAGTTCTGGTGGTCACCGAGGCCGGAGGCCGCGTCACCGACGTTGCCGGGCGGTCGCTGTCTTTCACCCACGGCCGCACCCTGGCCGAGAACCGCGGCGTCATCGTCACGAACGGCCTTCTCCACGATGCGGTCCTCGGTGCGATTCGTGATCTCGGTATTGGATGATTCACGATCGCGACACCTCGGGGGCAGTTCTTGAACCAGATCCGGCTCATTGTTCGCCACGTGAACCGACCTCACGATACCTGGATGACACCGATCGGGGTCATCCAGGTATCGTGAGGTCGGCCCCCTACCGCCGCCACCGCCAGAAGTGGTCCGTTGGCCCGTTCCCCCGGCCGATATCCGGCCCCTTCAGGATCGCCCCGGCCACGTACTCCTTCGTGGCCCGGACAGCTTCCTGGATGTCACTCCCCAGTGCAAGCTGAGCAGCCAGGGCCGACGCGAAGGTGCAGCCGACACCGTGGGTGGCGCTGCTCTCGATGCGGTCGCCGGGATAATCAGTCGAGCCCTCGGGCGTCACGAGGATATCCGTCACCCTGACGCCCGACAGGTGTCCCCCCTTCACCACCACCGCGCCGCACCCCAGATCCAGGATGCTGCGGCCCGCCCTCTCCATGTCGGCCTCGTTCCGGATCTCCATGTTCGACAGGAGTTCCGCCTCGTAGATGTTGGGTGTCACCACTGTGGCCGTGGGGATCAGCTCCACCTTCAACACCTCGATGGCACGCTCGCTCAGCAAAGGATAGCCGCTCTTCGAGAGCATGACCGGATCCACCACCAGGTTCGGGACACGCCGCTCGATCAGGGCCGTGGCCACCGTCTCCACGATGGCGGACCTGGACAGCATGCCCGTCTTCACCGCGGCCACTTCGAAATCCTCGAACACCGCGTCGATCTGGGCCCGCACCATTTCCGGGGTCAGATTGAAGGACTGAGTGATGGTGAGGGTGTTCTGGGCCGTCACCGCGGTGACGGCCGTCAGGGCATAGCACCCGCTGGCGTGGATGGCCTTCAGGTCAGCCTGGAGGCCTGCACCGGCTCCCGAGTCGGAGCCGGCGATGGCGAGGACCTGTTTCATGGTGATGTGCACCCTATTCTGCAAGACTGCGGACAAGGAGGCCGGACCGGAGCTTGGGCTCGAACCAGGTGGACTTGGGCGGCATGACCGTGCCCGCATCGGCCACACTCATGAGCTGCTCGATGGTCGTCGGGTACAGGGCGAAGGCCACAGCGCACCCCTCCTTCACCCGGCGCTCCAGCTCCTCGGTGCCGCGGATGCCGCCCACGAAATCGATGCGCTTGTCCGTGCGCGGGTTCTCGATGCCGAGGACAGGGGCGATCAGGTTTTCCTGCAGGATGGAGACGTCCAGGCTCTTCACCGGATCGTCCGCCGGATAGGTGCCCGTCCTTGCCGTCAACCGGTACCACTTCCCGCCGAGAAACATGCCGAAGGTGGTGGGGCGGTCGGGCTTTGCCGTCGTTGTCTCCACCACGTCGAATGACTTCTCGACCGCCGCGAGAAACGCCTCGGGGGTGAGGTTGTTCAGGTCCAGTATCACCCGGTTGTAGTCCAGGATCTTGAGCTGGTCGTGCGGGAAGAACACCGCGAGGAAATGGTTGTACACCTCGTCGCCCCTGTGGTCCGGATTCTTCTCCCGCCGCTCCCTGCCCACGCGGGCCGCGGATGCACTCCGGTGGTGGCCGTCAGCAACATACGAGGCGGGCACCTGTTTGAAAGCAGCGACGAGCTTCCCGATCGTCTCCTCGTCCGTCACGTTCCACACCGTATGGCGGATGTCGTCCGATGCCGTGAAGTCGTACAGCGGATCATCCTGCTTCACCTCATCCACGATGGCGTTGATGTCCGCCCGGGCATGATACGTGAGAAACACCGGCCCGGTGTTGGCGTTCAGGATGTCAACGTGACGGGTGCGGTCGTTCTCCTTGTCAGGGCGGGTGTACTCGTGCTTCTTCACGAGGTCATCTTCATATTCCTTGACGCTGGCGCCGGCCACCACGCCGGTCTGGACGTGGTCGTCCATCACCTGTTGATACACGTAAAGAGCCGGTGTTTCCTCCTGGATCAGGACCCCTTCATTCATCATCCGCTTCAGGTTCTCGGACCCCTTGGCGTAAATCCGATCGTCATAAATATCCATGCCCGGCTCCAGGTCGATCTCGGGCTTCACCACGTGGAGGAAGGTGTGGGGGTTGCCCTCGGCCGCTATCCGCGCTTCCGCGCTGTTGAGCACGTCATAGGGGGGGCTTGCCACCTCGGTGACCAGGTCGGGGCGGGGCCGGAAGGCCCGGAATGGCTTGATTTCGCTCATGGGTTCCTCTTGACTATGTGAAGTGGACTCGGTATTAGCTTTACTTTCCTGCCGAATATTTACAGCGATGGAGGGAGTATGGCCCGGAATTTCCGCTCTTTTCGTTTCGAGGGGGAACGCCACCGCCTCTCGGAGGAGGAAGAGGTCCGTTTGCAGGATATTCAGAACGGAACCGTCACCCTGAACCGGGAATCGGACGGGTCAGAGCGGGTCATCCGTGCCGCGGATCTGAATGTGCCCATGCCCGGTGTGGCCGAGATCCCGGGGCCGGACCGCCTCTATGATCTGCGCATCCTGGTGGAGGAGACTCTTGCCCTTGATTTCAATGACGAGGAGATTGTCGAGATGCTGGAAATCGCCCGCCGGCACCTGCTGCTGAGAGTTCCCCGATAATCGGAAAAAACGTATGAAACCGGCCAGAAATCGCGGGGACCTGCTCATGAACATCCGGGGAAACGGCCTCGAGATCGGCGCCCTCGATTCCCCTGTGCCGCTCCCACCAGGCGTGGGGGTGAAATACGTCGACATCCTCACCCGCGAGGAGTGTCTCCGCCACTACCCGGAACTCCCGGATCATGATGCCGTGATCGAGCCGGATATCATCGCTGCCGCCGATGACCTGTCCGTGCTCCCTGCGCACTCCCAGGACTTCCTGATCGCCTGCCACCTGCTCGAGCACATGGTGGACCCCATCGCCGCCCTCGAGGGCTGGCACCGGGTGCTGAAGCCGGGCGGCCTCCTCCTCCTGGTTCTCCCCGACAAGCGGCACACGTTTGACAGCCCCCGTAATCGAACCCCGCTTCAGCACCTCATCGACGACCATCACCAGCCCATGGGCACACCCGAGCGTGACCGCCGTGACCTCATGGCGTACCGGGAGTGGGTAGCGATTTCCAAGAACCTGCGGACCGGGGCGCAGATCGACTTCTGGGCCGAACTCCTCCGTAGAGCCCGGTACAACATCCATTTCCACTGCTGGATTCCCGAGGACATCCGGGAACTCATCATGTATCTCGGCTCCTTTGAAATCGAGGAAGAGGCCAGCCTCAAGGGCGGCTGGGAGTTCGCCTTTTTGTTGAAGACCGTTGTATCAGCGGGGGCCAGCCAGTAGACTCACCCTTATCCTTCAGGAGATAAGAACAACCATGCGTGCATACCTCGACCTGCTACAGAGCCTCGTTGACCACGGCGTCGTCAAGGACGACCGCACCGGCACGGGAACCCGCAGCCTCTTCGGTCGCCAGATGCGGTTCTGCCTTCAGGAGGGTTTTCCTCTCCTCACCACAAAGAAGGTGCACCTGAAGTCCATCATCCATGAGCTGCTCTGGTTTGTTCGCGGGGACACCAACATCCGGTACCTGAATGAAAACGAGGTGTCCATCTGGGATGAATGGGCCGATGAGAACGGCGACCTGGGGCCCGTGTACGGCCACCAGTGGCGGTCCTGGACAGCAGCGGGCGGGGAGTCTGTCGACCAGCTGAGTGTTCTGCTGGATACGATCCGGACCGACCCGGATTCAAGACGCATGCTGGTTTGTGCCTGGAACGTGGGGGATCTCCCGGAGATGGCACTTCCTCCGTGCCACTGCCTCTTCCAGTTCTATGTTGCCGAGGGGCGCCTCTCCTGCCAGCTCTACCAGCGAAGCGCCGACTTTTTTCTCGGAGTGCCCTTCAACATCGCCTCCTATTCTCTCCTCACCCTGATGATTGCCCAGGTGACAGGGCTGGAGGCCGGTGACTTCGTCCATACCTTCGGGGACGTGCATCTGTACTTGAACCACCTGGACCAGGCCCACACCCAGCTCCAGCGGGAACCGCGGAACCTTCCACGCATGGTGCTGAATCCGGAGGTGAAGGATCTCTTCGCCTTCCGGTATGAGGATTTTGCCCTCGAGGGGTACGATCCCCACCCGGTCATCAAGGCGCCGATTTCCGTATGAAGATCTCGTGCATCGTGGCCATGTCCGAGAATCATGTCATCGGGCGCGACGGCCGCCTGCCGTGGCACCTTCCGGACGACCTGAAGCGGTTCAAGGCCCTCACCACCGGTCACACCATCCTCATGGGGCGGAAGACGTATGAGTCCATCGGGCGACCCCTTCCCGATCGCCGGAACATAGTACTCTCGAGAAATCCCGCCTTCAAGGCTGATGGCGTGACCACGGCCCGCTCCCTCCAGGCGGCGCTCGAGGTGGCCGGGAAAGAGGGGGAGGTGTTCATCATCGGGGGGGAGGCGTTGTTCGGCCGCGCCCTCGAGATCGCGGACACCATTCACCTCACCCTCGTGCATGCGGAAATTGAGGGTGACGTGCGTTTTCCTGCCGAGGCGCTGAAGGGGTGGACCCTGGTCGAGGACGTGCACCACGAAGCGGACGAGAAGCACGCATTTGCTTTCAGTTACCGGGTTTACACCCGGGTACCGGCACCTTCCTCTGATTGACCCGCATGATCCATGAATCGTGCGGGTTAAAGTACGCCACCCGCGTTTCCGAAACACCTTGTATACAGGGAGATGCGGGTATCTGGCTTTGGGGAGGGATTCAATGCGACATTTCATCTCACACTTCCTGCTGTTGATTTCAATCCTGCTGCTGGTTCTGAGTTACGGGTGCAAAGGCTCGAGTTCTTCTTCTGTGCCACCGGGGTTCAATCTCGGAGCCGGGCAGGACAGCCTGGCCCTTGTTGCCGGCAACACGGGTTTCATCGCGGTCAACGTGGTCCCTTCCGGGGGATTTCTGGGAGACGTGCAGCTGAGCGCAGAGAATGTTCCGAACGGGATCACCGTGACGTTCCAGCCCGAGATCGTTTCCGGCGGTGTCGGAAACAGCAACCTCACCATCACCGTGGCTGCCGGCATGTCGGAGGGGATGTATCCCGTATCCCTGCATGGCGTCAGCGGGGAGCTGAGTGACGACATCCTCGTGACCGTCGAGGTGGTCCTTCTTCCTCCAGTGCGTTTCAGTCTGGAGACCGATGTGGGAACCCTGGCGGTGTGTCCGGGACAAAACGGCGAGACCTCGGTCACATTGGCCTCCATCGGAGGCTTCAGCGAGGATGTGCAGCTCGCTGCGGTCGGTGCACCGGCCGGGGTGACCCTGACCTTTGACCCGACCACCATTGCTGGCGGAAGCGGAAGCAGTCGTGTGCTCGTGGAGGTCGCTCCTGGAACAGAGGCGGGTATCCACACCTTCCTCATCGGAGGAACCGGGGCGGGGTGGAGCGACACGGCGCCGATTTCCGTCGTTTCACCTCCGGCAGCCATCTCTTCCGGGGTAGCGCTGTCCCTGCCCTCCTGTATCTCGATCGAGCAAGGAATGGCCGCATCGGTGTACGCGCGCATTGCCCGGGATTCGGGAGTCACCGGAGGGGTGACCCTGTCGCTGGTGAGTCCGCCTGCCGGCATCACCTGTACTTTCGCGGAAAATCCTTCCGTCACAGCGGGCACCATGATGACGATCCAGGTAGGTGCGCATGTCGCGCCGGGCGACTATCCTCTGGTCCTGCAGGGTGTATGCGGCAGCAGCTCCGGAACCGCCGGCATGATGGTGCGTGTGGGGGAGACCGCACAGCCTGCGGATGCCTGGATCAGCCGGGTGGAGATCGGCCAGTCCTTCATCGGGGAGGGGCTCAGCCTCGTTCCCGGAAAGCCGGCCCTGGTGAGGGCCCATGTGCTTGCCGACCGCGCCTCCATCACCAGCCCCGTCATCCGGCTCACGGCCACGCGGGGTGTGACAACACTTGGAACGGTCAACCTCACGGGTCCGGTCACGCTTCCCACGAGTGAGTCCATGGCAACGCTGGCGTACAGCTTCACCACCACCATGCCCACAACCTGGGTTTCTGATGGCCTCGAACTCGAGGTGGAGGTGGATCCCGGCCGGACACTTGCCGAGCGGGACGAGACCAACAACAAGGTCAGGATCACTCCGAACATTGCCGGGGATACCACCCTCGACCTGTGCATCGTTCCCATCATCCTGGATGGGCGAACAGGGTCGGTTCCGGACGTCCACGATTACCTGGTTCACAGGTGGCCACTCAGGAATATTTCCATCCGCGTGCGTGCCGCGTATCAGGTCACCTCGGTTCCGCGGGTCGAATCCAGCGGGGCCGGCTGGAGCTCGGTTCTCTCGGAGATCAGTGCGCTGCGCCAGGCGGACCTGTCTTCCAGCTATTACTACGGTGTCATCAAGGTGGACTACGGTTCGGGAGTGGCGGGCATGGGGTACATAGGATATCCTGTCGCCATCGGCATGGACCACAGCTTCAGCGTTGCAGCCCATGAGCTCGGCCACAATTTCGGTCTCAGGCATGCGCCCTGCGGCGGTGCGAGCAGCCCTGATCCTGCGTACCCGTATACCGGCGGAATCATTGGAACCTGGGGCTACGATCTCGGTTCCGAGCAGCTCCTCTCTCCACAATCAACCAGGGATCTGATGAGCTACTGCACTCCACGGTGGGTCTCTGACTATAACTACATGAAGGTGCACAAGGTGCTCGCACCCGCCTTGTCGAGGAGCAACGAATCCTCCGTGGCCCGCCCCGCGCTTCTCGTGAATGGAACCCTGGCAGGGGGGAAGGTCACCTTGCATCCGATCCAGCGGGTGGAGCGGCCTGTTCCGGTCATGACGGCCGGGAGCTGCTGGTTGACTCTGAAGCACGCCGGAGGTGCCAGTATCTATCCGTTCACGCCGGTGGAGATCGGGTGTGGACCCGATAGTGGTGGCGTGTTGCATTTCTCGCTCACCATCCCTGATCCGGGACGGATCACAGCGCTGGAGATCCACCAGGGCTCCCGGAGGCTGTTTCGACAGGTGGCGGCGGCCTCGGCCTCGCTTGCGGCAAGCCCGCACGGACTCTTGCTCGAGGAGCAGGGGGGGACGCTGGTGGTGACCTGGGACAGAACCGTGTACGACCATGTAACGGTCACCCATCTGGGTCAGCACCGGACCACCCTTGGCCAGTGGTTGTCGGGCGGCAAGGCTGTCGTTTCCCTGCGTGGCCTGCCGGGAGGGGGTACATTCGAGGTCAGCCTGGCGAAGGGGCTGCAGGGAGAGCGGGTGGAGATCGCTCGCTGATCAGCGCGGATCGTTCTTGAAACGCTACAGGTGGTTCATGAACCATCCGCACTGGCCCCTGTCTGCTAGAACTTGAACCGGAAAAAGCTCGAAGCCCAGAACGCTCCATCGAAGGCGACCACTTCGTCGGGGCCGACCTGCTGGAACTCCAGTCTGGAGTCCTGCTCCTGGATCGGCCGCAGCGGCACGGTTCCGAAGGGGGTGAGGATCTCGGGAATCCGCGCCGGATCCCCCGGGCCCGTGCCGCCCGTGAGAAGGTAATAGCCGTTCACGAGGCGCGTCGGCAGGAACCTGCTGCGAGGAATGCGCATCCGCAGCGGCAAGGCCGTGGAGCGTTGCTGCAATCCTGCGAACACCTCCAGGTCGTCGTATGTCCTGTTGGTCATGGTGTCCTCACCTCCGAGGATGAGGGCGTTGGTGCCGTCGAGGGCCACCATGGCGTGGAAGGCCCGCGGGCGAATCATGTTTCCCCAGGAGTGGAAGCTGCGGGTTGCGAGAAGGAAAAGCTCCACCTCGCTCCGGGATTGCCCGAATACGCTGATTCCTCCGGTGATGAGCACCGATCCGCTCTGCATCGCCACTGCCGCTGCATCACTCCTGGGAAGGACCATGGGGGGAAGGGTGGAGAAGGTGCGGGAGGCGACATCGTAGAGCAAGGCCCTCCTGCTGGGACCTGAAAGGTCCGAGCCGCCGGCCACCAGCACGTACTCCTTCCTGGTCACCGGATCCCGCAGGGCAACCGCAAGGGGATTGGTGATCCTGTATGGAACGTTGATGGGGGGCAGGAAGGCACTCTGTTTCGCATCGTAGATCTCCGCGGCGGGATGGAGCGTCGGGGGGAGCGGATAGTCGCCGCCGATCACGAGTGCGGTTCCGTCGGAGAGAGGAACAGCGACATGGTTGACCCGGGATCTGCTCATATTTCCCGGATACCGGTAAGTGTGTTTCCCGGGGTCGTAAATGGTGGCGATGCTGAAAGGAGGGCTGTTCGCGCGAAACCCTCCGCAGATGAGGATGGTGCCATCCGCGAGCCTGGCCCGGGCTTCTCCCGAAGCCCCGATCAAGCCGTTGCCTGCTGGATGGGCGGTGGCCACGAACTTCTGTGAGATCCTGGGGGCGACGATCCATGAGCATGTGCTGTGGGAATACCATTTGTTCGAGCTCCACATGGAGCTCTTGAAGTAGAACTGGATGCCGATGAGGTTGTGATCATCGGGTATCGCCAGGGTGTGCTGGGTGGTCAGGGTGTTGTTCAGGGTTCCCAGGACAAGGATTCCGGCCGGAGCCGGGGTTGTGCCGTACTGGATCAGGTACGGGGTGCCGGACAGGCCGGCCCCTCCCAGGGGCATCGGCTTCGGAGTCATGTCCACGGAGATTTCCAGGGTCTCTCCGACGGCTCCCCCCTTGCTGATCCAGAGCTGGGCCGACGCGGAACACGTCAATAGTATCGAGATCAGTGCAATTTGCAGGACGCATTTCATGGCGGTTCCTCTTTCTGTTTCCTCTGAACAAGGTCTGCCGGCCCCTCAGCGGCGGGAGTACTGGTTTCCGGTGGAGAAAAGCAAGTGCCGTTCCAAAGTGACTTCTGAACTCTCCGGGGCGGTACAATGATAATCTGGTTACGAGGAAGGTACCCCTGTAACAAAAAAGTAACGACTTTCTCACGGAATTACCAGATGGGGATCTGCGATGGTTGCAACGCCGAGCGGGGCCTTCGGATTGATCGTGACTGCCTGGATCCAGATCCTGAGGCCGCTGATGCCCGGCAGGAGTGAGGATACGTCGATTCGCCCCCTGGCGGTGCCAAAGGGTGACAGGATGCCCGTGTATCCCGTGTAGTGGGGTGCCAGCAGGCCCTGCAGGCTCGCTGCGGTGATGAGGTCCTGATTGATTCCCACCCTGCGGTTTCCGAGGCGGAAACCGGGTCGTGTTCCAGAAAGGGAGAGGGCCGCTGCATACGCGTTACCCGCATCCTGCGGAAAATCGAACCGTACATCCCAGATACCGGGGCCCTGCTTGATTGTGGCCACGTTCCGGCTGCGGTCCGGAAACACCTCCCAGACGAATGGAAGCGTGCTGGTGATGGTGGTCACGGCCCGGGTGGCGAGGTCCATGCTGAACAGGAAGGGGGTGGCTCCTCCCACACCGCCCACCAGGCGGGGATTCGGGTCGCTCGTGCGGTCGACCACCAGGGACAGGGTCTGGGTGAATGCGCCCGTTCTCAGCGTGGTTACATTCCCTCCCTGCGGCAGGGTAAACAGCCCCGTGGTGGTGGCGAAGTAGAGGTCGCCGGTGGCCGGGTCCCGGGTGATGGGGACGCTGGTGGGCATGACGATTTTCATGGAGGAGATGGTGGCCGCGCGGGAGCCGTCGTGGGAAATTCGATAGATGTGCTGGGGGAGATTCTGCAGAAAGATTCCGGCGTCATGGACCAGGTAATCCCCTGTCTCCACATCCCACGTCATGGTGGATGGATTTCTGAAGAAGGTGGATTTCGTCCCCTGGAGGAGCGTGGTGATGGTGCCGGATCGCGTCACACGCAGGAGGGCCGGAGGCTGGATGCCGCCGCCGATTATCATTGTATAGTCGCCGTTGAAATCCACCTTCACGTCGAGGGGCATTCCGTCGAAGGGCGCCATGGTGCGAACCGGGATGGCCTGCAGGATCGATCCGTTGGAACTCATCCTCGTGAGTCCGGCGTTCATGCCCAGTTCCCAGGTGGTGAGGACATACCCGGAATTGTCAAAATCCATGCAAGCTCGGTTCAGGTAATTCATGGTTGAGAATACAGAGGACTGAACGATTGTCTGGATACTTCCTCCCCGGGTATAGAGACCCATGGCCATGGGTGCTTGGGATG
>Ga0180434_10006722_pt1 | contig 13149 bp, 8 predicted proteins | sample SS_ome_7_FD_132453 | JGI IMG/M metagenome (GOLD analysis project Ga0180434, IMG submission 132453) | Hypersaline lake sediment archaeal communities from the Salton Sea, California, USA - SS_1_D_2 metaG | ecosystem: Environmental > Aquatic > Non-marine Saline and Alkaline > Hypersaline > Sediment... | reverse complement strand
GGACGCTCGGCTACTCCGTGGGCACCTCCGTGTCGTTCATCACGCCCTGCTACCTGCTCCTCGCGTTCTGGATCGGCCTGGGCGGCCAGGCCGTCGGCGACATCCTGCGGCGCGCCAACCTGCAGGCCTGGGCCGCGCCCGCCAAGGCCGTGCTCACGGCGGCGCTGGCCGCGCACCTGCTCATCTTCGGCTGGCCGCTGCTCGACGCGCGCCGCCACACCGAGGTCTACGACGACGCGCGCGTGCTGCTGGCCGAGACCCCGCCCCGCGCCATCGCCGTCGTGGACGGCCACGAACTCGCCTTCGCCGTCTCCTACCTCCAACTCGTCGAGGACGCGCGCCCGGACGTCCTGCTCGTGAACGCCGAACTCAGCGTGCGCGACTGGTACCTGCGCCGGCTCGACGATCCCGTGCTCGACGAGGCCGCCGCGATGGCCGAGCGCGCCTACCCCGGCGCGCCCGACCCCTACACCACTCGCTGGGTCGGCCTGCTGGTGCAGTCCCTGGCCCTGGTCGCGCCGCCCGAGAGGCCGGTCTGCACCAACGCGCCCGTCGAGGCCGGCGTCGCGCTGCCCGACATCTGGATCACCCGCGGCGTCGGCAGCGCCTGCTTCCTCAGGGCCGAGCAGCCCCCCACCGCCGCCTGCCAAGCGGAGGGATCGGCGCTCGCCCCGGGCATCTCGCTGGTGGGGGCCGAGTTCCCGCCCACACCGGCCGCCCCCGGCGACGTCGTCACGGTCGAGTTGCGGTGGCGGTGCGCCGAGCCCGTGCGGCCTGCGCTGACGGCCATCGTGGCCCTGGCGGGGCGCGAGCCGCCCGTGTTCGTCTTCAGGCAGACCGCTCCCTTCCTGATGGGGCTGGCGGCGCCGCCCACGCCCGCCGGGCGCTGCTACCTGCAGCGCATCCCGCTCGTCGTGCCGCGGGCCGTCCGCCCCGGCGCCTACGACGCCGCCGTCGGACTCCGCGCGGACGATGCCGTGCTGGGCCCCGTGCCCGCCGGCGTCCTGGAGGTCTCCCCCTGAGGTGACGGCCCGTCTGCGAGACGCCTGGCGAGGCATCGAGTGGCGCGACGCGGCGCTCTACGGCGGCGCGTTCGCGCTGCCCTTCGCGGCGTACCTGCTCACCCTGGGCCCGACCGCCATGGGCGACGACAGCGCGGAACTCACCGTCGCCGCCTACGTTCTGGGCGTGCCCCACCCCACCGGCTACCCGCTCTACATGCTGCTGGGCAAGGCCTGGCAACTCCTCGTGCCCATCGGCAGCATCGCCTACCGCATGAACCTGCTCTCCGCGGTCTGCGCCGCCGCCACCTGCGCGGCCGTTGCCTGGGTCTGCCGGCTCCTGGGCTGCCGCCGCTCGGCCGCGCTGCTGGGCGCGTTGACCGCCGGCTCCTTCCGGATCTTCTGGCAGCAGTCTAACGTGGCGGAGGTGTATGCGCTGAGCGCGCTCTTCGTCGCGCTGATCCTGGGAGCGTTTCTGGTCTGGCACCGCTGCCGGTCCGAGCGCAGCCTCATCGCGCTGGCATTCATCTGCGGCCTGGCGTTCACCCACCATCACGTTTCGCTATGCTTCTCCGTCGTGTTCCTCGGCATCGCCGTGATGCTGCAGCGGCCGGTCCGCGCGGGGTGGATCCTCAAAGGCTTGGCTGCGCTCGCGCTCCCCCAGGCGCTTCACCTTTACCTGCCGGTCCGCGCGGCTGCGAACCCACCCCTCAACTGGGAGAACGCCACCACCTGGCCCGCCTTCTGGGACCACGTGACCGGGGCGCCGTGGCTCGCCCGCTACGGCTTCACGCGCAGGGGCGAGGAACTCGCCGCCTTCCTCGGCGGCGTCCTCCGGCTGCTCCGAGGCGACATGACCCTGTTCGGGCTCGCGCTGGGGGTCGCGGGGCTGGCGGCACTCACCCGGCGGCGCGCGCTCTTCTCCGGGGGCGCGCTCGTCGCGTTCGGCATCGTCGCCGCGAGCGGCAGCATGTCGCCGCTCTACCGGACCACCTCCGGCCACGAAGCGCTCATTCCCTGCCTGCTCATCCTGGCGCTCTGGATCGCCGTCGGCGCGGACTGGGCGGCCGCCCACATGAGCCGGGCACTCGCCTGGAGCGCGCGCTGGGCGCTTCCGCTGCTGGCCGTCGGGCTCCCCGCGCGCGCGGCGGCGTTCAACTGGAGCCACGCCGACGTGAGCCGCGACTGGCGCGCCTACGACTACGCCCAACTCGTCCTGGCCGAGGCCGACCCCCGCGCCGTCGTCGTCCTACACGGCTACACCGCCCACATGGCATCCCTCTACCTGCAGGTCGTCGAGGGCCGCCGGCCCGATGTGGATCTGGTCTCCGTGGACTTCTCAGGCACGCGCTGGTTCCCGCCCACGGTGCGCGACGGATCCATCGCCCAGGCGCTCGTCGAGGCCCAGTCGCTGCGCGACGCCGGCGCCGCCGAGGACTGGACATCCCTTCTCGCGCGCGCGCTGCTCTCCCGCCTGGAGGGGCGCCCCCTCCACTGCAACGTGGACATCAACCAGGCCCTTCTGCCGCCCGGGTGGGGCGTCCTGATTGTGGACCCGCTGCGCAAGGTGGTCGCCGAGCCGAGTCCGCCGCTCGTCCGCGACACAGGCAAGCCCGCGGGGACGCTGCCTGAGGGCATCGCGGCGCTGGGGGTGACGCCCTCGCCGCCGCGCGCGAAACGCGGCGAGGTAGTGCGTCTCACGTGGCACTGGCGGCTCGCGCAGCCCGTCGAGGCGCCCGCGGTGGTGCGTCTCGTCATCACCAGCCAGGACCGGCTCCGAGGGGCGGCCTTGCGGCTCGAGCCCACGCCTGACGTGGGGTTCAGTGCGCGGCGGCCCTTTGGCTGCGCGGTTCTCCCGCTGCCGCCCACCCCTGCCCCGCAGGCTCTCGCGCAGGACATGTACCTCGTCGCGCCGAGAACGCTTCGGCCGGGGCTATACACCATCCACGCGGCGCTCGAGACGGCTGCCGGCACCTGGCCCCCCATCCCCGCCGGCGAGATCGAGATCACGCCCTGACCGGCTCGGCCGCAGGCCGCTCAGGACGCCTCCGGCCGCCACAGCCCGCCGAAGTGGTCGGCGATGGTGGCGCGCGTCCAGCGGACGGTGAGATCATCCACGCGCGCGCCGTCTCCCTGGGCGGCCTGGTCGGCCTCGGCGATGGCGGTGAAGCGGATCTCGATCTCGACCGGCGCGCCGGGATCGAACGGCTTCAGCCGCTTCGCCTTCTGCATGCCGGCCGCCGCCTGGGCGGAGATCAGCGCTCGCGCGTCGTGCGGCGACAGCGTCAGCGTGCGCGTCGGCCCGATGCCCTGCTTCACCTGGGCGGTCTCGACCTCCCCCAGCAGCGCGCTCGCCTCGGCGCACACCTTGTCGTCGCCCGTCACCAGCGCCACCGGCACGCCCACGCAGCCTGCGATGCCTGCGTCTATCCCCACCTCGCCCAGCGCGCGCCCGTTGGCGCGGAACTCGCTCCACGAGCCCGTCATCGTGTGCCGCAGCACCGCGCCCTCCGTGCCCGCCATGGCGTGGTAGCCGACCAGCAGCATCGCGTCCACCGACTCGTCCAGAAACGGGAAGCGCGGCGCGTGGGGCACGCCCTCCAGGATGCGCACCCCCGCCGGCATCTGCTCCAGCAGCAGGTGCCCCGAGCCCCCGTGCATGTCGGCCACGATCACCTCGCGCGCGCCGCCCTCCCGCGCGCCCTCGATGGCCGCACAGACCTCGGCCGTCAGCAGGCGGCGCGCCTCCTCGTACTCGCGGGCGCCCTTGCTCCCGTGCTCCGCCTGCCACACGCAGGCCACCCCCTCCAGGTCCGCCGAGATGAACGCCTTCATCGCAACCTCCTCGTCCGCCGCACGCGGGCGACACCTGCTCTTCGCGCACGGCGCGCGGGGCTCCTTCCCGGAAGGGTGCAGCCTCCGCCGGCAGAACCAGATGACACAGAGAGAGGACCCGAGCCATGAAGACAGGCGCATTCCTCGTTCTGATGCTGACCCTGGCCGGCGCGGCCGGCGCCGCGAGCGTGCAGTCGCCGGGGCTGTCGGCCGAGTTCGAGGACGGCACGCTCATTGGCCTGCGCAACCGCCTCACCGGCGAATCCTACTTCGCCCCCAGCGAAGGCGCGACGCTCACCGCCGTGACGCTCGACCCCGGCGCCCTCGCCGTGACGGGACCCGTGCGCACCCGCGCGCTGGCGGGCGGCCGCGAGTGGGTGGCCGACACCGAGGGCGACCCGCCCGCCCGCCTGACCACCACCGTCGCGGCCGACCCGGAGACCGGCGCACTCACGATCACCCAGCAGGTGCGCCGCGCCGAGGGCGGCATCGGCGGCGTCGAGTGGGGCCTGCGCGGGCTCGACCTTCAAGCGGCGCGGCTCGTCATCCCGGCCGCGGGCGGCGTGGTCGTGGACCCTCGCGGCACCGAGCGCGAGTTGGACTACGAGTGGCCCGGCGCCTGGCAGGCGGCCGCGCTCTTCGTGCAGGGCGAGCGCGGCGGCTTCTGGCTGTGGACCGACGACCCCGCCCTCCACTTCAAGCGGCTGCGCTATCGCCGGGAGGGCCGCACGGCGGCGCTGCGCTTCGTCACGGAGACCGACGGCCCCGCCTCCGCGCACCAATCCTTCACCTCGGTGACGTGGCGGCTGGCCGCCTACCAGGGGGACTGGCGCGGCCCGGCCGCCCGCTACCGCGCGCTCATGGAGCGCGCCTATCGCCTCACCCCGCTGGCCGGCCGCCGCCCCGAGTGGGCGCGCGACATCCGCTTCGTGCTGCGCGTCGGCCGCACGCTCGATCTGCGCGACCTCGAGCGCCTGGCCCGCGACCTCCCCGCCGCCAGGACGCTCCTCTACCTCCCCGACTGGCGCACCTACGGCTATGACGTGCACTACCCCGACTACGCGGCCCGGCCGGAGATGGCCGCGTGGGTCAAGGCGGCCCGCGAGATGGGCTTCCACGTCATGGCGCACCTCAACTTCGCGGGCGTGAACCCCGCCCATCCCCTGCGGCCGGACTACGACGACCTGCTGCTCCGTTACCGCTCCACCGGCGACCTGGCCGGCTGGTACCTCGACCGCCCCCACGATCCCACCCACCAGATCGTCGTGCTCAACGTGGCCTACCCCCGCGCGCGGCGGCTCCTCGTCGAGCGCATGGCGCAGGCCCAGCGCGAGGTCGGCTTCGACGCCATCCACCTCGACTACCCCGTGCTCATCAACAGCACGCAGGGCCGCGTGAACGGGCTCAACGCCCTGGGCGGGGCCGCCGCCTACCTGCGCGAACTCCAGGCTGCCATGCCCGAGGTCGCCATCGGCACCGAAGGGATCCACGAGGTGCTGCTGGGCTGCTCGTTCGCCCAGGTGGGCGAGATCTTCTGGAACGAGAACGAGCGCATGGGCGCCTACCACCCTGTGCGCTCCTACCTCTTCTCACCCTTCGTGCACCTCTACGGCCACCTCGGCATGCCGGAGCCCTCGACCGCCCTGCCCGCCTACGTGGATGCCGCCATCGTCGGGCTGCGCCTGGCCTCCCTGCCCACCCTGCCCGTCCACGGCGACCACATTGAGTGGCAGTCCGAGGGCGTGGACCTGGCCCTCGACCTGGCCGGCCTCTGGGCGCATCACGACCTGCAGCCCGACTTCGATCTCGCACCCGCCGAGGCCATGGCCTGGCGCGGCCCCGACGGCTTCCGCGCCGTCCTGCGGCGGGAGCCCGAGGGCTGGGCCTTGCGCGCGCCCGGCCACGAGCCCGTGTTCCTCGCTGCGACGGGCGTCAACGCGCTGCCTGCGTCGTGGGTCGTATCCGAGTGGCCGGCGCACGACGAGCAGGGCGCCTTCGCCCTCGACCCGCGGCGGCAGTACCTCGCACGCCCCGCCGATGGGGACCGCGCGCCCGCCGCCCTGGCCCGGCCCGAGCAACCGCTCGTCCTGGAGACCTTCTACCGGGGGGCTAGACGCACTGTCGCCCAGGTGCGCCGGTGGACCGCCACCATCTGGCGAGCCGCCGACGCGATGGGCGATGCCAGGCGTCTCATGCTCGTCGAGGGGGACCTGCTGCCCCAGGCCGGCGGCGGCTCGTTCATCGTCCACGCGGCGCCATGCGGCGGCGAGCAGCGCACGGGGATCTTCGCTCACCCGCCCTGGCAGGGCGACGCCGCCGGAGCCGCCACGGTCGGCGAGTTCACCGTCGCCCTCCCCGACGCCGAGTGGCTGGCCCTGCGCTTCGCCACCGGCCTGGCCGACGTCGTGCATGACCCGGCTCTGCGGTCTGCGGGCGACGGGGCCACCTTCATGGTGACGGTCAACGGCGAGCGTGTCTTCAGCCGCCACCAGGCCCGCAACGGGGGCTGGCAGGAGGCCGAGGCGGACCTCACGCGCTTCGCGGGCACCACCATCACGCTGCGCCTCATCACGACGCCCGGCCCGGCGGGCGACACCTCCTATGACTGGGCGCACTGGAGCGATGCCAGGATCGAATCCGGCGACGGTGGAGGAGGGCTGGCGTTCGACCTCATCTCCGCAGCGGCGGCCGCCGCCACCATCCCGCATGCCGTGGGCGCGAAGACGGTGCCCTATCACTACCACTTCGAGGCGGAGGGGCGCTCCCAGTGGGCGGCCCTGCTCTACGATGTGCAGCAGGTGCTACTGCCTGCGCGGCTGGCCGACCTGCCCTTCGCCACCGCCGCGGTGTCGGAGGGCCTGGGCCGCGACCGGAGCGTCTTCGGCAGCGGCTCGGTGGGTCAGACCGAGATGAGGGGGCTCGCCATGCGCGCCATCAGCGGCCACACGCCGACCCGCGGCCGCACCCACCTCGAATGGGGGCTGGCGCTGCCCGAGGAGCCATGCCGCCTGCGTTTCCACTACGGGGTGCGGGACGGCGGCGAGAGCGTGCTCTTCCTCGTCGCGGTGAACGGCGAGACGCTCTGGCACGCGCCGGTGCCCCAGCCGCGCGGCTGGGAGGAGGCCGTCGTGGACCTGAGCCCGTGGGCGGGGCAGACCGTCCTGCTGGGGCTCATCACCGACTCCGACGGCGCCAACATCTGCGACTGGGCCCACTGGGGCGAGCCCACGCTCGAAGCGCCCGCCGGGGAGTGACCGTCGCGGCGCCGGCGCCGCGTCATTCGCCGACGACGCCCAAGCCTGCCGCTCTTCCCTTCGCGTAGGCGTCGCTGCCCTCGGGGTCGCGGCAGATGGTCCACTCGTGGCTGCGCACGATGCCGTCGCCGTAGCCGCAGATCAGCCGCGTCGAGTCAATGCGCTCGTAGAGCAGCCGCAGCAGGTCGCGCGCGGGCATCGCATCGCCGTAGCGAAGCCCCAGCCGCTGCAGCACGTCGAGGTCCTTCTTCTCGTCACGCAGTCCCATGGCGATGGCGCCTGCGCACAGGCCGTGCTTCGCGTCGTAGTGCGAGCACGGCCGGCAGATCATGCAGCACCCCTCGATCAGCACGACCGGGATGTCCGGGTTCCTCTGAATCACCTCGATGGTCTCGAACAGGTTGTCCTCCTCGATGGGCTGCAGATCCTCGCGGCCGGCGTGGAAGCACGTCATGCACATGAGATGGTGGGGGCGGATGAGCAGCCGGTCGGCCTGGTAGATCGCTTCCGCGGACTCGCGCTTGGCGCGGGCCTTCTCCGCCGCATCGCGCGGCGGGATGACGGCGGCGATTCCCGCGGCGCGGCCGCGCTCGTAGTCGCCGCTGCGCGCGGCCTGGCACCCGCGCCACGCGTCGGCCGTCGCCTCATCGTAACCGCAGATGCCGGCGGGTGTCTCGATCACCCGCAGCACGCGCAGGAAGAGTTCCCTCGCCGGCCGCGTGTCGCCGGGAACCATGCCCAGCCGGTGCAGGATATCGAGGTCGCGCTTGGCATTGAAGAGCGCGCCTTCGGGCGTGTCCTCATCGGCGCCGGGGTTCTGATAGCGATAGACCGACGACACATTGCACCGCAGCGTGGTGGGGATGTTCGGATTCGCCCGCACCGCCTGCAGGATAGCCGTCAGTCTCGGATCACCGAGGTCATCCGCAAGCCCCGCCCCGATCTTGCACACCACGCACATCAACTGATACGGCCTGACCGACAGGCATTCGGACATCGCGCCACCGCAGTTCGCCACCACCACACCTCCCACGGCGAGTCCTCGATTCGCACGAGCGTTAGGTTCGCAAGACCCGCGACCGGCCCCTTCCCCCCGTGCCGCCCACCGGCGACGGGGCAGGACACGGCCCCCGGCGCGGCGGAATGATGGCCGCGATCCACGCGGCGCGGCCCGCATTGGGTAGGCCCTGGTGGAGGCCCGAAAACAAACGACCAGTCGCTTGCTCAGTCGCTGGAAACACGTTCCCCTTCAAGACGCGTACCACACCCCCAATCCACCCCTACCTGACCCCGTACAAGACGCGCACAAGACCTGACAATCAATAGCAGGCAAGCAAGCAGACGTGCCGATTGTGCGCTCTACCCCCTCTCCTCCCCCCACCAACTGCACCTCCTTCCCGGGGAGAGGTACCCCGTTCGCATACTCCTTGTGCGCAATCTGCTGCTTGCCGGTTTGTTGCACACAGCAAGGACTCTGCGCGGCGGATCCGCTGCCCAACCAGGGCCCAATCCGGCGGCATCCGCAGGTGGGATTGCTGGTCGCGGGTGCGCGATCCGGAAGCCGCCCGGCGCCCTCGCGCGCACGCCCCCGCCGGCTGCGAAAAACGCCTGCAGAATGTGACCATGCGCCCGTCTTCCGCGTATAGGGAACAGAGCGGCGGCGCCGAATCCGTGACGTGGCAAGGTGGTCAGATGACACTGCAACCGCGAGGGGACTCCGTTTGCCCGATCTGCGGCAAGACGTTCCGAAGCAGTTGGCCTTCGTTCCAGGCGCGCTGGCCGAGATGGCTGGCCGTATTCCTGGCGGCCTGGCTGCTGCTGGTGATCTGGTTCCTCACCGACGAACAGCCACCTGACGTCAGCGCATCCACAATGCGCGCGTTCCTCGCGGGCTGCGCGGCGATTGCCTGGATGATCACTCTTACGGCTTGGGTCTTCTTCGAAGCAGGCCGCGATGCGCGAAACCACAAAGCCTGCCTTCAGCAGATGGGCCGCGACCGCGACCGGCGGATGTGGTTGGCGCCGCCCCTCTTCGCGCTGGCCCTGGTGGTGGGTGCGGCAATCCTCTTCGGGATGGCCTACATGTGTGTCTGGGGTCTGGAATCGGTTCGGCACTTGTGGGCGGCCTGGACCGCTCTGGTCCATCGGCTCTGCTCCTAGGCGCTGCGGCACCCGCGCGCAGCAGGACAACCCATCCCCTCCGGCGAAGCGCCCTATCTCAGGGCAGGGCACGAGTCTCCACGCGATGGTGCTATGGTCGGCGCCTGAGGCGCCGCGGGTCACGTGATTCTGATGAACCGAATCTACTTGGCTGACAACCTGGAAGTCCTCCGGGCTCTCGAGGACGGCTGCGCCAATCTCATCTACATTGACCCGCCCTTCAATACCGGCAAGTCGCAGTCCAGGACACAGATCAAGGCGATACAGTCTGAGCACGGTGACCGTGTCGGCTACAAGGGGCGGCGCTATCAGACCGTAAAGATCGGGCGCCGCGCGTTCGTGGACATCTTCGATGACTACCTGGAGTTCCTCGAACCGAGACTCCAGGAGGCGCACCGAGTGCTGGCGGCCGACGGGACCCTCTATCTGCACGTTGACTATCGTGAAGTGCACTACGTCAAGATCCTGCTGGATGCGATCTTCGGGCGTGACTGCTTCGTCAATGAGGTGATATGGGCGTACGACTACGGAGGCCGAACGACGAAGAGATGGCCCCCCAAACATGACAACATACTGGTGTACGCGAAGGACCCCGATAACTACACCTTCAACGTCGAAGCGATAGACCGCATTCCCTACATGGCTCCTGACCTCGTCGGCCCCGAGAAGGCCGCGCGCGGGAAACTGCCTACCGATACGTGGTGGCACACGATCGTCCCGACCAACGGCAAGGAGAAGACCGGCTACCCAACGCAGAAGCCTCTGGGCATTCTGAAGAGGATCGTGCAGGCGTCGTCCAACGCAGGGGATCTGGTGCTCGACTTCTTCGCCGGGAGTGGGACCACGGGAGCGGCCTGCATCGCTCTCGGAAGGCAGTTCATCCTGGTGGACAACAACCCGGAAGCCCTGCAAGTCATGGCACGCAGGTTTGACGGCGTGTCCGGAATCGAGTGGATCGGCTTCGACGAGAAGCCCTTCCAGAGCGCACAACGGCAGCCTGTCCTGTTCGATGATGCCGTGCCTCAGGCAGGACGCGATCATGCGCGCTAGGGGAGAACCTGCTTGGCTGACCGCTTGAAGGATCCAGAGGTCCGGCTGCTATCCTCCATCGCGGTCGCTCTGAAGGACGACTACCTTCGCGAAGGAGCCGAGGACCCCTGGCTGGGGAGCCCGTTTGCCTGGATTCGTGCTTTGCCTTCGAGGCAGCGCGGAAAGATCGGCGAGCAACTGGTGTCGGGGTGGTGTGCCGCCAAGGGCCTGGATGTTGTGGCGAGCGGGGACTCGGAAGCCGACCGCATCATCGGCGGCCACCGTGCGGAGATCAAGTTCTCAACGCTCTGGCGCAGTGGTGTGTACAAGTTCCAGCAAGTCCGCGATCAGGACTACGAGTACCTGATCTGCCTGGGCATCTGTCCCTTTGATGCTCACTGCTGGGTGATCCCCAAGGCCCTTCTGGATGACCACGTGATCGGCCGCACTCCTCAGCACACGGGAAGAGGCGGCACAGATACGTTCTGGCTGTCATTCCCTGCCGACAGGCCGCCGGCGTGGTTGTCGTCGTGCGGCGGTTCCCTGGCCCGGGCGTTCGAGGTACTCAAGGATGTGATGGCAACCCGACACGGTTGACCACGCAACACCGGCTACCATCCACTATGCTCGCTGAGTTCAACAGCAGCACGATCGTCGGCATTGACGCGCACCCGGTGCAGGTGCAGGTGGACGTCACCTCGGGCCTGCACGCCTTCGTGATCGTCGGGCTGCCCGACGTCGCGGTGCGCGAGTCGGCCAAGCGCGTCGAGTCGGCCATCCGCAACTCCAACTTCGAGTTCAGCCGCGCCGGCAGCATCATCGTCAACCTCGCGCCGGCCGACATCAAGAAGGAAAGCCCCGTCTACGATCTGCCCATCGCCCTGGGACTGCTGGCGGCCACCGGCCAGGTCGCGCCGCAGGACGCCGCGGCGCCCGTGATCCTGGGCGAACTCTCGCTCGACGGCACCGTGCGCCCGGTGGCGGGTGTGCTGCCCGCGGCGCTGGGCGCCAAGGCCTGGGGCAAGACGGCGCTGGTCGTGCCCAGGGAGAACGCCGCCGAGGCGGCGCTGGTCGAGGGCGTCACCGTCTATCCGGTCGCCACGCTCAACGAAGCGGCGCAGGCGCTCGAGAAGCCCGCCGAGGCCGCCGTCGAGCCGTGCCGCTCCGACCACTGGAATCTCGACGAGCCCGGCTACACCGTGGACTTCTCCGAGGTCAAGGGCCAGCCCCACGTGAAGCGCGCGCTGGAGATCGCGGCGGCCGGCGGGCACAACGTCATCATGGTCGGCCCGCCCGGCGCCGGCAAGACGATGCTGGCCCGCCGCCTGCCCACCATCATGCCGCCGCTCACGTGGGACGAGGCGCTGGAGACGACGAAGATCTACTCGACCAGCGGGCTGCTCCCCGCCGACGTGCCGCTCACGACGACGCGGCCCTTCCGCGCGCCCCACCACACGATCTCGCACGCCGGGCTGGTGGGCGGCGGCAGCACGCCCAAGCCGGGGGAGATCAGCCTGGCGCATCACGGGATCCTCTTCCTGGACGAACTGCCCGAGTTCTCGCGCGACGCGCTGGAGGCGCTGCGCCAGCCGATGGAGGACGGCTCCATCACCATCAGCCGGGCCATCGCGTCGCTCACCTTCCCCGCGCGCATGACCGTGGTGGCGGCGATGAACCCGTGCCCCTGCGGCTTCTACGGCGACCCGGTGAAGGAGTGCTCGTGCACCTACGGGCAGATCAACCGCTACCTCAAGCGGATCTCGGGGCCGCTGCTGGACCGCGTGGACATCCACGTGGACGTGCCGCGGCTGCCGCAGGACGACCTGCTCTCGGGCGCCGACGGCGAGCCCTCGGCCGCCATCCGGGAGCGAGTGCTGCGGGCACGCGAGATCCAGCAGCGACGCCTGCGCGACACGCCCGTGCGCTGCAACAGCCAGATGCAGCCGCGCCATCTGCGCGAGTTCTGCCCGCTGCGCGATGAGGCGCAGGCGGTGCTGCGTGCGGCCATAGACCGTCTGGCGCTGTCGGCCCGCGCCTACGACCGGATCACCAAGGTCGCGCGCACCATCGCCGACCTGGAGGGCGCCGAGCAGATCGGCGCGGCGCACATCGCCGAGGCCGTCCAGTACCGCTCCCTGGACCGCAAACTCTGGGCGTGAGGAGGTCGGCGGTCGCTGGTGCTAGGCCGCAGGTCAGCTATCCTGGCGCGGCGGGAGCGCTGCCGGCGGGCGGGGGAGAGCAATGGAAATGCGGGGGCGGGGACACCCGAAGTGTACCCTCATTCACCCCCCGGTCTGTGTCACGAACGCTGGAGACGGACAGCAACAGGAAACCGAGAGGGGCGCCGAGAGTGAAAGTTGCCATGGAGGTGTCGTACTCGGACTTTCCCCAAACCTGGGGCAAGTCGCCGGAAACGTGGGGACCCTCGTCCGTTCGGCATATCATTGACAAGATCTGCCAAGCCGGCATCACGCGGGTCCATTGGCGGCTCAGTTGCTCGGGTGATTTCAACTATCCCACCCGTGTGAGGGGTGCCGGCAGGGCCTACGCGACCAACGTGGATTTCGGCAAATGTCGCGGGGGCATTGATTTCAACGAGTTTGATTCTCTTCGGGTGGCTGTTGACCACGCCCACGAGAAGGGCATGCAACTGGTGGCGTGGTTTGACCAAATGGACAGCCACTACTCGCCGGACCCGACTTCCACGTTGAGTCAGTTCCTCCGTGATCACCCCCAGTTCGCGCACAAGCTTCGAGGAGGGAAGCCGCCGGCCGAACGAGGCCGTTGGACATCCAGCGTCTCTTACCCGGAGGTTGTTGAATACCGCCTGGAGACCCTGCGAGAACTGGTCAACGACTATGGGGTGGACG
>Ga0180434_10006719_pt1 | contig 13151 bp, 11 predicted proteins | sample SS_ome_7_FD_132453 | JGI IMG/M metagenome (GOLD analysis project Ga0180434, IMG submission 132453) | Hypersaline lake sediment archaeal communities from the Salton Sea, California, USA - SS_1_D_2 metaG | ecosystem: Environmental > Aquatic > Non-marine Saline and Alkaline > Hypersaline >... | reverse complement strand
TTTCTGGGCCAGGTTACGGGGAGTGTTCCTGCGGCGGTCCAGCCGATAGGGCACAGGTTTCGCGGTTTGACACTTTCTTCAATCTAGGGTATAATGTTCGCACGTTGCGGGGTAGAGCAGAGGCAGCTCGTCGGGCTCATAACCCGGAGGTCCCAGGTTCGAATCCTGGCCCCGCTACCTAAAAGGCACCCAAACTGGGTGCCTTTTCTGTTCCCGCATCGACTTTGAGGAGAACAACCGGCCCGCACTCAGGTCTGAGGCGGCAGAGCGCGAGGTGTGCGGGATCGTCGGGGGGATACGGTGATCAGCCCGCCCAGAGGAGGTCAACTTTACACGTACCTACTGGTACAACTTTTTGGGTAAATATCCGTTGACGTCGCCTCTTATGATGTCGCTCACCTTGTTCTCCTTTACTCTGCTCAGTCTTGCCTGTACGTTTCTTCCACTACCTGGGTCATCACGGAGACGAACGCCGCCGGTTCCTCAAACGAAGGCCGGTGGCCCGAGTGCTCGAAGACGATCAGCTCCTTCGACGGCGCCTCCAGCATCTCAAACCACTCCACAGCCAGGACCGCGCGCCCCCGCGCTTCGTGGGCGCCGATCACCACGTAGACCGGGACCTGGAGTTCCGGCACGTCCTGCCTCAGGTCAACCCCCTGGATCTGGGGGTAGAGGATGGAGAACGTGTCCAGGAAGCTGCGCAGCCCGTTGATCCGGTCCATCAATGTGTTCTCGGGCACGAAGAGGTTGTTCGGCATCTCCTTGCTCATGTCGAGCTCGGGGTAGGGGTTCCAGTCGTGCTCGTAGGCGATGGCCGGCTCGTAGGCCAGCAGGTCGTCGTAAGGCGGTGGGCCGTTCTCCACCAGCGTGGCGACGAGGGTCGTGTTTCCTGTCTTCTCTGCCCACGCCAGGGCGTCCTCGTAGAACATGATATCTGTCTCCCGCGGGCTGACCATCTGCCCTGTGCCGACGTAGGCGTGGAATAGCTCGGGGTGCTGCTCGACGACGAGGGCGCCCAGGAGGGTGCCCCACGAGTTGCCCACCAGGTAGATTTTATTCTCATCGAAGCGTTCCCGCAGGTAGTGGGTCAGCTCGACGGTGTCGCTCATTGCTTGCTCCAGGGTCATGGTCTCGACGGGGTCGAGGGCGGAGTAGGACTTGCCCACGCCGCGCTGCTCCCAGGTGACGACGACAAAGTGCTGCTCCAGCCCGACGTCGGCGCGCATCGCGCCCAGGTCGGTGCCTCCCGGGCCGCCGGCCAGGTAGAGGAGGACGGGGTTGTCGACGCTCCGGCCGCGGATCATGACCGTCTGCTCGTGGTCGCCGAGGGCGACGGTGGTGATCTCGGCGACGCTGCCGGGCAGCGGCTCGCCGTCGGGACCAACAATGGGCGGCGTGACCCCAGGCCGGGCGAAAGCCACGGCCAGCGCGACCAGCCCCAGGGTGGCGAGACCGGTGACGGCCCAGCCGAAGATGTCCATACGGACCGCCGGCTCGCGTCCAAGGAGGGACGCGAGCCAGACGCTGTAGGCCGCGCCCAGCACCATCGGCGCCAGGGCAAGGACGGCGTGTAAGAAGCGCCCCAGGACGAAGGCGATGATGCCGTAGGTCGACCCGAGGTGGATGGCGTCGACGGTGGGTCCTTCTACACCGAGTCGAGCCAGCTCGAAGAAGACGACGGAGACCACCGGGGCGACCAGCAGGCTCCACCGGTTGCCCATCACCAGGCCGGCGATCGCGCCGACGACGAGGGCGACGGCCATCGTCACCAGCGCCTCGGCCGTCGTCACCGGGCCACGGGGGGTGAGCCAGGCGCTGACCAGGCCGGTGGCCGCCGCCAGGATCGCCACGGCGGCAAGTCCGATCCGCCAGTCCGACCACGTATGTTCAAGTAATTTGCGCATAGAGAGCCTCCTATTTGATCTCACTAATATTCCAGTTTCTCAAACTTCGCCAAGGAAACGAAGACAAAGACGATACTCCAAACAACGGTGGCGGCTACCGAAGAAAGCCTCAGCGCAGGGGACATTGCCTGCCCCGTCGCCGTCATCCAAGCGACCTCCGCCAGCTTCCAGGGGGTGACGTAAAACAGGGCGGGTATCAAGCCTCCGATCAACGCTCCACCCAAGACAGAACCTAACGCAATCCCCAGGATCGGGCCGCGGTGGGTGAAAATGGTCCCCAGCATCAGTGTCAGGGTGAAGTAGAAGAGGGTATGGGCGGCCATGATCCCAACGGCGGATAGGAACGGCGCCAGAGGAAACAGTACCCCAGCCTTAAGCGACAGAAGGCCGTAGACCACCGCGGAAGGCAGCCCGACCAGCAGCGCGAGGATGGGCATCGCGTGGGCCGCCATCTTTGCCAGGACGTAGGCCCGGCGCGTCACGGGTTTAGACAACAGCCATTCGGCCACGCCGTTTTGCCTCTCGCCGATGATCAGGTCCTGGGAGAGGATGATCGTCCCTATCGCCAATACCGAGACGCCGAACTGGAAAAAGACGTTCAGCCCTACCCACAGGGTGTAACCCGTCAGCCCGCCCGCCTGGGCGATTTCGGTCTCGGTGGCTTCTAGAACCTCCTCGTTGGGCCCAAAGAGCATGATCGCCGTCAGGCCTCCCAGCAGTACAGTCCACAGCAGGGCGTTGATCCACCAGCGGCGGGTGCCCCACCAGCCGCGGTTTTCCTTGCTGAACAGGTTGGAAAAACCGCGCAGTGGTTTCCATTCATTCGTTTTCTGTAACCCTAAATTAGCGGACATTTTCCTCTCCTTTGACGATATCCATAAATGCTTCTTCCAGCTCGTACGTCTTGCGGCTGAACTCGGTGACCATCACAGCAGGATCCACCAGGACGTATCGCAACAGGTCCTTCTCGGCCGCCGCTTCGTCGCTCACGCTGACCTGCCAGACGCTCGTTCCGTTCTGCTGCGCCACCGTCGTGTGCGTCACCCAGGGCAGCTCGGCCAACCGCTCGCCTAGCCCGTTGCGATGCCCTTTGAGGGCCATAGTGTAGATGACGCCATCCTTGCCGTTCAATATCTGCTCGATCGGCCCGCTGGCGACCAGCTCTCCCTGGTTGAGAATCGCCACCGTGTCGCTGACCCGCTGGACGTCGTCCAGGATGTGGGTGGAGTAGAAAATGGTCGTGTGCTCGCGCAGACGGGCCATCACGTCCAGCACCGCCTTGCGACCTACCGGGTCGAGGGCCGAGGCCGGCTCGTCCAGGATGAGCAGGTCGGGGTCATTGACCTGCGCCATCGCGATGCCCAGGCGCTGTTTCTCACCCCCGGAGAAACCCTTGATCGACCGGTCGGCCTTGTCGGACAGCCCGACCAGGTCCAGCATCTCATCGCATCGCGCCCGGATTTGGGCCTCGGGACCGCTGAAGAAGAACTTCGCCGTCAGGTGGAGGTTCTCACGGGCCGTCATGTACTCGATGAAACGGGGGTGCTGGGGCAGATAGCCGATCCGCTCCCGGATCGCCACACTCTCGGTCACGATGTCGTGCCCGAAGATCGTGCCGCTGCCCGCCGTCGGTCGGGCCAGGCCCAGCAGGACCTTCATCAGCGTGGTCTTGCCTGCCCCGTTCGGGCCGAGGAAGCCAAAGATGGAGTGTTGGGGCACTTTCAGATCTACCTTCCGGAGCGCCTGCACGTCCCCATACGATTTGCTCAGGCTTTCAGTTTCGATCACGAATCTGTCAGATTGATTCATCTTTCTCTCCTAATGTCTCAAATTAGCTCAGGATTAGCTTGACGGACAACGCTCTGTTCCTCTTCCATCCTCATCACGGCCGGGATGAAGAGGCCGGTCATCCCCATCAGAACACACAGCGACCCGGCGAGCAGGAACCAGGACTGAATCCCCAGCCGGTCGGAGACCGGCCCGGCGATCACCAGCCCCAGGGGCGCCATGCCCGCGCCAATGCTGCTCAGCAGGGAGAGGACCCGCGCCTGCATATTGGGCTCGACCTTCGACTGGATGACGGCGAAGAACGGCCCCATCGTGACCGGATTCGTCAGGCCGACGAAGAACGCCCCGCCGACGGCCAGGAGGATGGCCGAGGAAGGCGCCAGGGCCAGGACCAACGTGCCTGCGCCCATGCCCATCAGCCCCACCATCGACGTCAGGATCTTGCTCTTGAAGCCGCCCCAGACCCCCAGCAGCGCCCCGCCGGCGATCATGCCGATCCCCATCGCCGATTCGACCCAGCTCAGGTGGATGGCGTTGCCGCCGAAATACTCGCGCACCATGAGGGGGAGTAGCGAGAAGGCCGGGATGATGGTGAAGTTGATGCCCACCGTCATCAGGCTGACGATCAGCAGCCCCGGCCATCCCACGACGTAGCGGAAGCCGGCCTGGAAGTCCTGCCAGACCGTCGATTGAGCTGCACGCTCTTCCTTTCGTTCCGGCTGCGGGATATGAATGAAGAAGAGGGGCATGATGGCGAGCATGGCCGTGGTCACGTCGATGGCCAGGATACCCTGCAGTGGGAGCACGCTCAGAAGTAAGGCGCCCAGCGGGGCGGAGATCACGTTCAACCCGCCGTTGAGCATCTGGTTGACGCCCTGGATGCGGGTCAGGTGTTCCACCGGCACCATCAGCGAGGTCGACGCGCTCATCGCGTTCCCGTGAAAGCTGCTGGCGAGGGAGCGGATGAGCATCACCGCGTAGATATGCCAGACCGCCACCGCGTCCAGGGCGAACAAGACCGCCAGGCCGACGGTGGCCAGGGCAACAGTGCCGTCGGCGAGGACCATGATCCAGCGCCGGTTCCACCGGTCGACCAGCGTGCCGACAAACGGCCCCAAGATCACGCTGGGCAGTGTTGCGACGAGGGAGGCGGTCGCCAGGACCGTCGCCGAGCCCGTCTCTACCGTGAGGTACCAGATCAGGGCGAATTGAACCAGTTGGCTGCCTACAATCGAGAGCGCTTGGCCGCCCCAGATTGTGAAGAAGGGCGCTTTCCACCGTTTGCCATCTTGTACCGAAAATTGTGTCGCCATATGAAACCTTCCTTTGTAAATTGGGTAAATTCGACTTTTAACAGTATGACCACTATAGTAGCAGCTATCCATATTCACTGCATCCATCAAAAGTTGGGTTCTTCCTCGACAAAAAGGGGGGAACCCATTCCCGACTTTCGCCGGATGACGATCACTCGGTAATGTTCTATACTGTTCGTATCCAGTCGAAGAGTGAAGGTCTTTCCCTTGCATCGCGGTCGGGAAAGGGCCAGGCAGAACCGAATAATTAAAAGGAGAATAGAGATAATGAAAAAGATAGGCATGGCGTTGGCATTGGGAGTGTTGGCTTTAATGATGGTGAGTTGCAAGGTCGATGTGCCCCAACTGACCACAGATACAGAGCAGATCGAGCAACTGGCGGCGGAGATCGCCGAATTCGACCCGCCGGCGGGTTACGAACCGGAATATGGGGGAAGATGGAATGGAGCGACCCTGGTCGCTTACCACGTCGGCAGCGGCCCCCGTCACCTGATCTTCCTGCAGGCTGAAGAAGGAAGCGACCTGGCCGAGTTGAACACCAAGGCCGCGTTGGCCGAGGTGACCTCCGGCGAGGAGTCCTACTACAGTGGCCTCACCGAGGTCGAGGTGCGCGAGGTCGTCATCCGTGGTGAGACGACGTCGATGGTCGTCAGCGAAGGCACAAACGGCGAGGGGCTGGCCTACCGACAGGTGACCGCGCCCTTCACGGGCAACGGCGGCCCGGCTCTGGTGAACCTCACCGGCCCTGTCGATGGATGGGATTGGACGGCGGTCGAGGCCTTTCTGGACTCCATCCGCTAGTAGCAACTCCTCCTTGCTATCGCTACCGGGCGCGTGGCCGCGCGCCCGGTAGCAATCAAGAGAACAGAAAAGGAGACACAGCCTTGCCCGGTCAGCCCGCAGTCCGGCCCGTGCCGAACTGGGGGTATTGTCGCCGGGGTGCCCGATTGCCGCAAGTACGCTATGCGGTTGTTAATGTACAAGTTGTTGGAGATATTTTACACAAGGAGTCTGAACTACGAATCAAGCAATGGATGCTAAGACTGCATCACCTCCCATCGCTGCCAATATTGGGCGCATTCTGTGGGGCATTGTCTTCGTCGCCAGCAGCCTTGTGAACCTCTTCGTCACCCTGCCCAATCCCGACTTCTACCGGACGTTCGCCGATCTGACCTTCTCCCCTTTCTACCGCAGGTTGATCCTGAATGTCGCCATTCCCATTATATTCTCTCGATCATCATTCTCGTCTTGATGGCGGCAGTATCTGTCGGAGGGCTGGTGATCCCCGATCTATACCAGGACAATCCCCACGTCACCGCGGCCTGGTTCGGCAACGACCTGGTGACGTTGGTCGTCGCGGTGCCGCTGCTGGCCCTCTCGGCGGCCACGGCGTCGGCAGCCGTTCAAATGGATGCCCCGGAAGACCTGGGGCAGGTGGGGCTGTGGGCCTTCATCGGTGTGGGCAACCTGATCGCTTCACTGCTCTTGCTGGGTCGTATGCGTTCCGCGCAAGGGGAGTAAAGGAGAAGAGAAAATGGGACCTGAGTCAAATCACAAATTACCTCTCATCGGGCGGATCCGCAGCTTGTTGAATCGGGTGTGGCAAGCAGTCGCTCCGGGTCGACACGCCTGGCGCGGGGCGACCTGGGGAGGGCTGGTCGCGCTGATCCTGATCCTGGTGGTGACGGCCATCGGTCTCTTCGGCCGTACAGCACCTGCCTGGTTTGCGGTCGGCGTCATCCTCTTCATCGCCGCCTTCTTCCTCGCCGGGGGATTGCTGACTCTGATCTGGCGTATCCTCAAGGCCATTCCGACCTTCTACGTCTGGGTGCTGTTGAGCGGGGTGCTGGTCCTGGGTAACCTGGTGCTGGTGGCTCTGAGTGTGTCGCTGGGGATCGTCGTCGTTGGCTTGGGCGCGTTGGCGCTGGCCTCGCTGGTGGGTGCGGGAATCACCGTGCTGGTCGGGCAAAACTGGTCCCAGCTCACCCGGCTCAAGCGCGCTATTGGTTTGGGCGGGTTAGTGCTTGGGCTGGCGGGCCTGGCCGCGGGTGGATTCTGGCTCCTCGATCCTGGCTCGTCGCTGACGTATCCACCCGACGCTGCAGAACTCGCCGGTGCGACGGTGGTGCCGCTGGATCTGCCCAATCCCTCCCAACCGGGGCCGTACACCGTGCACACCCTCTTCTACGGCAGCGGCGCGGATCTCCGTCGCGCCGAGTATGGCACCGAGGTCGATCTGGTCACCGAACCGGTGGACGGCTCGGCCCTGGTCGAGCGCTGGAGCGGCCTGCGCACCGCCTACTGGGGCTTCGCCCCCGACGCCCTGCCCCTCAACGGCCGCGTATGGTACCCTGATGGAGAAGGCCCCTTCCCCCTGGTGCTCGTCGTCCACGGTCAGCACCCGATGGAGGACTTCTCCGATCCCGGCTATGCCTACCTGGGCGAGCTGCTGGCCAGCCGCGGCTTCATCGTCGCCTCGGTGGATGAGAACTTCCTCAACCTCTCACCCCTTGCGGACCTGATCGCGCTCCAATCCCTCGTCGAGGTGGACGATCTGCGCGGTTGGCTGTTGCTGGAGCATCTAGACGTCTGGCAAGGTTGGAACGAGGACCCTGATTCCCCCTTCTACCAACAGGTCGATATGGACCAGATCGCCCTGATCGGCCATTCGCGGGGCGGTCAGGCGGTAGCGGTGGCGGCGGCGTTCAACAAGCTGCCCCACTACCCTGACGACGGTTCCGTCCGCTTCGACTACGGCTTCAACATCCGTTCGGTAGTGGCCTTCGCACCGGTCGACGGTAGCTATCTGCCGGCGGAACAAGGGATCGTACTGGAGAATGTGAACTACCTGGTGCTGCACGGCTCGCACGATATGGACGTCTTCACCTTCCAGGGCGACCGGCAGTATTCGCGCGTCGACTTCACCGACGGAGCGGACTTATTCAAGGCCGCGGTCTACGTCTACGGGGCCAATCACGGCCAGTTCAACACGAGCTGGGGGCGCAAGGACCTCTTCGAGCCGGTGATGCGGGTCTTCAACCTGGAGCAGCTTATGCCCGGGGCGGAACAGCGCCAGGTTGCCGAAGTGACGATCACCGCCTTCCTGGAGGATACGCTGCGCGGGGAGACCGGGTATCGCGCCCTCTTCCGCGATCTGCGACGCGGCCGAGACTGGCTGCCGGAGACGATCTACCTCCACCAATATCAGGATTCGGCTACGCAGATGGTCTGCACGTATGACGAGGACGTCAACTTGGCGTCGACCACGCTGCCCGGCGGCCGCATCGAGGGCCAGAACCTCGCCGTCTGGCGCGAGCAGCCGGGCCAGTCGAAGTGGCAGGATCTGGGCGACCAGACGGTCTACCTTGGATGGGACGTAGATGCCACGCCAGCGACGCCCAGCTACGCGATCCATCTGCCAAATCAGGTTCTGACGCTGACCGAAGAGAGTGTTCTGGTCTTCGCCCTGGCCGATGCAAACGAAGACCCTACGCCAGACACGCAAGACGAAGAAGACGACTCATCTCATGAGCCGATCGACTTGACATTGGAGGTGGTGGATGGCGCGGGCGAGGCGGCACGACTGCCGCTGAGCCATTTCTCGCTGCTCCAGCCGCAGCTTGAGGGGCGCTTGGGCAAGGCCGGGTTTATGTCGCCTTTCCCATCTTCCGAGGCGGTGTTCCAGCATTTCGAGTTCCCGTTGGGGGATTTCGTCATCTCCAATCCCGCCTTTGACCCGGCAGATCTGGCACAGGTGCGATTCATCTTCGATCGCACCGTGGAGGGGGTCGTCGTACTGGATAACGTGGGATTTCGTGACTAAGGATCCCGGTGTTGTTTAGAATAGGTCGAAAAAGAGCCTAAAGCCCCAGGGGAACGCTGACTCGGACTACGGCGCCCTCTCCCGGCGCGCTCTCAATGGTCAGCTCGCCCCCGAGTTGCACGACCCGTTCCCGCATCGACTTAAGCCCCAGGTGACCGGGATACGTGCGGTCCGGGTCGAATCCGACCCCATCATCGGCTACCTCCAGCAGGAACATCCCGTCGCTGCAACGGAGCCTCAGGTCGATGCGGCCGGCGCGGGCGTGCTTGACGGCGTTGTTCATGGCCTCCTGGACGATGCGGTAGAGCGCCTCCTTGGCGTCCAACCCTACGTCGGGTTCCCCACATAGGTCGATCTCCACTGCCAGCTTGTGACGCGCGCGCAGCGTCTCGGCCTGCCGCTTCAACGCGGTGACCAGCCCTTCCTTCTCTAGAGCATCGGGGCGCAATTCGAAGATCAATGCCCGCATCTCTGTTAAGCCAGCGTCTGCCAGGGAGAGGACGTAGTCCAGCGGGCCGGCGAGTTTCGCCTGGCCCTCGGGATCTAACATCCCCTGGTCCAGCAGCTTGCGGGCGGTGCGCGCCCCCAGACCAATGCCGTAGAGCGCCTGGGAGACCGAGTCGTGGAGCTCCCGCGCCAGGCGCTGGCGTTCTTCCATCACTGCCGCCTGCTGCGCCTGCAGGCGCAGCCGGGCGTTCTCGATGGCCAGCGCCGCCTGGTTGGCCAGCGAGGCGACCAGCTCATCGTCCTCCTTCAAAAAGGCGTGTTCTTCCTGGTAGTAGAGAATCAATCCGCCGTAGACTTCGTCTTGCACGATGATCGGCGCCGCCAGGACCGATCGATACTGGTCTGCAAGCTGGCTGTACCACCATCTGTCCTCCTCGCTCAAACCGGCCTCGGGGTCGGCCTGCACCCCGTCGACGTAGGCCCGGAAGTCGAGAACACGGACCGGTTGGCGGCGGAAGAGCGCCTGGTAGCCACTCGAGTGGCCGACAGATGCGGAGGTGATCTCGGCCAGATGGGTCGGGAAACCGTATGACGCCTCGAAGGTGACCAGCTTCTGGTTCTGTTCGAACCGGGAGAGAAGCCCAGCCTGGGCACCCAGTAGCTCTGTCGCCTGGCCGACGATGTAGTCGAGTACTTCCTCGAGGGAGCGGGTGGAGTTGAGCTCCTGGAGGATTCCGCGCAACCCTTCGGCGACCCGGCGGCGCTGTTCGATCTCCACGGTCCGCTCGTGCACCCGCTGCTCGAGGATCTGTTCGTTCATCACCCGCTCGCTGACGTCGGTGATGAAGCCCTCCAGGGCCAGCACCTCGCCCTCGGCGGAGGCGACGCCACGCCCCTGCTCCCAGACCCACTTCTCGCCCTCGGGTGTCACGATGCGGTAGGTGACCTGGTATTGATCTCGAGTTGCCACGGCTGCTTGGACCGACTCCCAAACGATATCGCGGTCCTCGGGGTGGATCAGATCGCCGTAGGAGACGACACGGTTCTCCATCAGCTCGTCGGGGCGGTAGCCCGTCAGCTCCAGGCTCCCCTCGCTGACGAAGGTCATCGTCCAATCGGCATCGTTGCGACAGCGATAGGCCATGCCCGGCAGGTTGCTGATCAGGGTCGAGAGCTGGCGCTGGTTCTCCTCCAATGCCTCCTTCGCCCGGTGGCGTTCGGTGATATCCGTCATCACGTTGATAATGCCCACCACCTCGCCATGCTCGATCAACGGGCTGAGCACCGCGTCCCAATAAGAAGTTCCTTTTTGCGACGTGATGGGAAAGGATTCCTGGTAGATGGTCTCGCCCGCCAGGACCCGCTCGAAAACGGGCATGATGTGGTCCTCCGTCCCCGGGTCGAGGTCGAAGTAGTAGACGCCGGGAACAACAGACATGGGCGAAGAGATGGTATACCGTCCGATAAACTCAGCCCAGGTGGGGTTGAAGCGGCGCACGCGCAGGTCGCGGTCGAGGATAAAGATGCCCATCGGCATGTGGTCGAAGAGGATCTCCAGCAAATTGAGCTGGCGACCCAGGGCCGGGTCTGGCGCCAGGGATACGACGGGGACGTCGCCGGCGAAGTCGGCGGGGAGTAGCTCGAAGCGGCAATCGTCGGCGCCCTGGGCCTGGCAACTGTGCTGCACGCAGACGACGTCGTTCCGGCCGGCGATCACGTTGATGAAGCCGACCAGAACCCCAGCGGTGTAGGCACAGGCAGGTCGAGCTGGGGCTTTCTCGTTTTGACGCATCGCCCATGCCTCAAACGTCTCCAGGGCGCGGATCGAGACGCGACCCAGGGGCCACTCCAGCTCATCAATGTCGAACTTGCCGAAGCCGGCGGCCTGGTAAGCGGCGAGGCAGTCCCTAAAGGCCTGGGGCTCGTCACCCGCTGTCGTCTGTTGCATGAAGGAGCGGGCGAAGGACGCGCCCCCATTTGCTCCGGCCTGCTGGAGGACGGCATCGGTCAGCCGCGGGCCGACCAGGGCCTCCATCTGGCGTCGCAGGCCCCAGAATCCGGCCTCGATGTCGAGGAGGGCCATCCGCGCCCCGCTGAAGCAGAGCACGCCCTCCCGTTCTTCGGAAAGAAAATCACGATACGTTTGTATCAACGGCAATCACCTTTCTCCCACTTTAGTTGTACGTCGCATTCCCTCGGAAGTAAGGGGGGGAACACCTCCTTAGTGCGATGTGGTTTGAGCCATTATGTAGCACGATTAATTGTAACACAAGACCATAATTGGATCAAGGAGACAAGAAGATGAAAGAGCGAAAGTACCGTATATGGTTCGCGTCTACCAACCTGGTGGTCCCGACATCGCCTCTACCTTTTCCTTCGATCTCGACGGGCCGCCGTCAGAGGAGTAAACGTTGGATACTTTCGCGCATTCTTGATAGTGGCAGACGTGATAGCCTAGCCGTCTGCTCCCACGTCGACGTCATCGAGGGCGATCAACCCGATCTTCAGGGCGTAGAGCGCCGCCCGGGTCCGGCTGGGAAGGCCGAGCTTGGCCAGGATACTGCTCACGTGGGTCTTGACTGTCGCCTCGGTGATGCACAGTTCCTCGGCAATCTCGTTGTTGGAGAGCCCGCGGGCCAGAACCCGCAGCACGTCGGTCTCCCGGTCGGTCAACGTCTCCGGGCTCTCCGGCGCGCTGACCTCGCGCATCAGCCGGGCGGCCACCTCGGGCGAGAGGCGCACCTCGCCGGCTGCCGCCGCGCGGATTGCCTCGCACAACTTGTCCGATTCGGTATCCTTCAGCAGGTAGCTGATCGCTCCCACGCGGATTGCGTCTAAGATGGCGCGATCCTCCAACACGCTGGTCAGCGCGACGACCTGGGTGTCGGGCAACGTCTTGCGGATGGCCTCCGTGGCGGCGACGCCGTCCATCTCCGGCATCAGCAGGTCCATCAACACCACGTCGGGGTTGAAGCGGCGGGCCAGCTCGACGGCTTCGAGACCGTTGGAGGCCTCGCCAATCAGTTCGATGTCCGCTTCGAGCTCCAGGAACATACGCAAGCCCTGGCGCACCACGCTGTGATCGTCTGCGATAAGAACCCGGATCATTGCACTCCCTCCGACTTTAGTTGTAGCTCGACTCCCTCTAAGGTTAGAGTCGATATCCTGCTTTCCCCTGATGAAATTCGTTGGTCGATCAATATACTGATTATAGCATAGATTGATTAGGGATTCCATGGAGATTAAATGAGAGATGATCAAGATTTTGCTGGTCGACGATGAGCCACGGGTTTGCCAGGGCCTGCGCATGCGATTGGCCCTGGAGCCGGATCTGTTCGTGGTGGGTGAGGCTGGCGATGGCGTCGCGGCGATCAAGGCCGTGCAGGCGCTGGGACCCGACGTCGTCGTCACCGACGTCGATATGCCCAAGATGGACGGCATCACGATGATCGAGTGGCTGCGCGAGGTAGCGTCCTCCGTCGCGGCCATCGTCTTGACGGTTCACGATCACGCAGAGGCACGAGCGCAAGCCCGCGCGGCCGGGGCCAAGGCATTTATCTGTAAGCAGGAGGACGTCGAACGCCTCATCGATGCGATTCGCCATGTCGTCATATCAGACTGTACGTAGTGATCGCGCACTCAGGCGCCAAATCGTTCTAAAAGTCTAGTTTTCACAACTTTGCTTCATCCCCGATTTCCCTACAATTCAGTTCATCAGAGACGAGCGAGGGAGGAAATCGGGATGATCCTATGAGACGAAAACCGAACCTTCACAATCTGTCAGGCTACCGAGCACGCGATGCTGATCCCGTGGGGACGATTCGCGCGCCACTTGAAGCTGAGTCAGCGATTGCGCGCCGCCACAGTTCCTCGGTG
>Ga0180434_10006717_pt1 | contig 13155 bp, 7 predicted proteins | sample SS_ome_7_FD_132453 | JGI IMG/M metagenome (GOLD analysis project Ga0180434, IMG submission 132453) | Hypersaline lake sediment archaeal communities from the Salton Sea, California, USA - SS_1_D_2 metaG | ecosystem: Environmental > Aquatic > Non-marine Saline and Alkaline > Hypersaline > Sediment... | reverse complement strand
CTCGTCCACTGGACCCGCGGGCCGGTGGTCTTCGAGTCCGGCCGGCCGCATACCTGGGCCCCCGACGTGTGGCGCGACCCCGACACCGGCCGCTTTTACCTCTACTGGACCGCCGACAAGACCGTCGGCGTGGCCGACGCCGCCGGCCCCCTCGGCCCGTTCACGATCCGCCGGACCCTGGTCGACGACGCCATCGACGCCCACCTGTTCCGCGACGACGACGGCCGGCTGTACCTCTATTACGTCAAGTTCCCCGGGTTCCGCATCACGGTCCGGCCGATGGCGAGCCCCACCGAACCGGCCGGCCGGCCGCGGGTCATCCTCAAACCCGAGTCCGACTGGGAGACCCGCAACGGCCGCGTCACCGAAGGGCCGTGGATGATCAAGCACGCCGGCCGGTACTACCTCCTGTACAGCGGTTCCGGGGCCGATACGCCCGATTACGCGGTCGGCTACGCCGTCGCCCGAAGTCCGATGGGGCCGTTCACGCGGGCCCCGAACAACCCGATTATCGAGCGGTCCGACACCGTTTTCGGGCCCGGCCACGGCTGCGCGGTCCCCGACCGGGACGGCGCCTGGTGGCACGTATACCATCAGAAACGGACGCCCGACCGCGGCTGGCCGAGGTTCATCTGCCTGGACCCGCTGCGGTTCGACGCCAAGGGCCGCCTGACCAGCCGGGCGACCCGCGGCACGCCCCAGCCCGCACCCTCCATGAAGGAGCCTGCCCGATGAAGCGCCGAACCTTCCTCCGCACCGCCGGCCTGGCCCCACTCGCCCTCGCCGCCGCGGGCGGCCCGCTTGCCCGCGCCGCCGGAGCCGGCGACGCCCGGCCCAACATCCTCTTCTGCATGGCCGACGACTGGGCCTGGCCCGACGCCGGGGCCTACGGCGCCCCGGTCGTCCAGACGCCCGCGTTCGACCGCATCGCCCGCGAGGGCATCCTGTTCGATTACGCCTACGTCACCGCCCCCTCGTGCACGCCGTCGCGGAACTCCACCCTGACGGGCCAGTGGCACTGGCGCCTCGGCCAGGGCGGCAACCTCTGGAGCACCCTCGACCCCAAGTACCCCGTCTATCCGCTCATCCTGGAGAAGGCCGGCTACTTCGTGGGCCACTGGCGGAAGGCCTGGGGCCCCGGCGACTGGAAGGCCCTCGGACGCACCGACGACCCCGCCGGGCCCACCTTCAACGGCTTCGACGACTTCCTGAAGAAGCGGCCGGCCGGCAAGCCGTTCTGCTTCTGGCTGGGCGCCTCGGACCCCCACCGGCCGTACAAGTGGCAGAGCGGGGCGGCGAGCGGCGTGGATATTTCCGCCATCCGCCTGCCCGCCGATCTGCCCGACGCCGAGACCGTCCGCCACGACGTGGCCGACTACTATTTCGAGGTCCAGCGGTGGGACAGCGACGTCGCCAAGGCCTTGGAAAACCTCGAAAAGGCCGGCGAACTCGACAACACCCTCATCCTCATGACCGGCGACAACGGCATGCCGTTCCCGCGGCACAAGTGCCACCTGTACGACGGCGGGACCCACGCCCCGCTGGCCGTCCGGTGGGGCAACAAGGTCAAACCCGGCCGGCGGGTGACCGATTTCATCTCGTTCCAGGACTTCGCCCCCACGTTCCTGGAGGCCGCCGGCGTACCCGTGCCCGACGTCATGACCGGCCGGAGCCTGTTAAACGTGCTCCTGTCGGAGAAGTCCGGCCGGGTGGACCCCGCCCGCGACCACGTCCTGACGGGCCGGGAACGCCATACGCCCGCCCAGGAGGCCCCCTCGATGGGCGGGTACCCGATGCGGGCCATCCGCACGCACGAGTTCCTGTACATCCGCAACTTCAAGCCCGACCGCTGGCCCGCCGGGGCGCCCGAAAACTCGACCCGCGGCGAACCGTACGCCGACTGCGACGGCGGGCCCACCAAGCAGTACATGCTGGAGAACCGCAACGATCCGCAGGTCCGACGCACGTTCGGCCTGGCCTTCGGCAAGCGACCGGGCGAGGAACTCTACGACTGCACCAAGGACCCCGGCCAGTTGCGCAACGTGGCCGACGAGGCCGCCTACGCCGCGGTCAAGAAGGACCTCGCCGACCGCCTGACGGCCGAACTGCGGGCCACCGGCGACCCCCGCGTGCTCGGCCAGGGCGACCTGTTCGACGAGTACCCCTATCGCGGGCGCACGAAGAAACCCAAGAAACGGTAGCAGGGACCGGGCCGGCGGGATGTTCCGGCGGGCCGAGGTGCGGAATCGGCCCCGGGCGGTATAGCCTGGAGCATATCAAACCCCGCCCTTCGAGGCGGGTTTGGGGTGATTCTGCGGGTCGATAGCCGTTTTTGACCCCGTCAGGGACGTTTTCGGGCGGAATTGCACAAGAATTGTGCAGCGAAACGTGCGGAAACTTTCGGAACTTTTCAGAAATTTTCAGAAATTTTCAGAGATTGGTCCCCATCTGCCCCCGTTCGGGCGGTTTCTGGTCCCTCCGATTGTATGCTTTGATGCATATCGATGGCCGGCCATAAGATGGTAACGAAGTGACGCAGTAACGTAGTAACGAAGTGAAGGCAACGGCGCGAGCCAAAGGCGAAACGGCAATCAGGCCATCCCCGCCCTTACGGACGGGGCCATCGTCAATCGCCCCTGCCGGGACTCCGTTCATGGGGGGGCGGGCCGGATGCGGACCCCGGACTTGCGTCCGGGGCTATTGGCAGTCGCCCCAAGGGGGCGATGGGATGCCTGGAAGCCCGCTGAAGCGGGCTCTCGCATGGAAGTGCGGGGGCATGCGAACCCAACCTCGGGCTATGGAACGGCCAAGGCGGCTGAAGCCGCCTGAAAGGCGTGCCCCCGAGGCCGAAGGCCTCCTTGGTCATTGGTCATTGGTCCTTGGTCCTTGGTCATTGGGCATTCATTGGGCCACGATTGGGCTGGACCACGGCGAGCGGGCGGCGCAGAATAGTCCGTCCTGGCCAGGACCCGGCGGCCGATGTCGAACCGCATGCGCCATGAGGGGCGCGTGGCATCGCCGCTTCGCCGTCGGACGGTCGGGCAGCGAGGCAAGCATGGGCGACGGGCCGGAAGGCGATCCCAGCAAGAGGCCGGCAGGCCACCCGGACGATGAACCTGGCGCCCATCCCGGCGGCCGGCCGGCGGCCCCGCGCGCCGACAGGCCGGAGACGCCGCGCGCCGGCGAGGCCGATCGCGTCGAAGGGCCGGAACTTCGCCGGGCGTTTCGGACGGTGACGCTGGCGTGGATGTTCGGCGTGGTGTGGCTGTCGTCGGCGTCGGGCAGCCATTTCCGGGTGCTGGCGCGGCTGATCGGGTTCGACAACTTCGCGTTCGGGCTGCTGGCGGCGTTGCCGTTCGTGGCGACGCTGGGGCAGTTGGCGGCGGCGCTGGCGATCGAGCGGCGCGGGCGTCTGAAGCGCCAGTTCGTGGTGTGCGGGGTGGCGCATCGGCTGGTGTGGCTGCTGGTGGCGGCCGTGCCGCTGGTGCTGCCGATTCCGTCGCACGCGGCGGTGGCGGCGGTGCTGGTGATCCTGGCGGTCAGTTGGTTCCTCCAGGCGCTGGCGATCCCGGCGTGGATGACGTGGATGGGGGCCCTGGTGCCGAGGCGGGTCCGCGGCCGGTACTTTGCGGCCCGGGAGCGGTACGCGCTGGTGGTCCAGATGGCGGCGGTGGCGGCGTTCGGCATCGTGACCGACGCGGTGTACGAGGCGGGGTCGACCGAGGCCCGGCCGATGGTGACGTGGACGCTGGGGGGCATCCTGGCGCTGGGGGCGGTGTTCGGGGCGGTGGACGTGCTGATGTTCCTGCGCGTGCCGGAGACGCAGCCGAAGAAGCGGTTTCCGATTTCCGATTTCGGATTTCGGAATAAACGGCAAAGACAACGGCCTTTCACCGCAGAGATCGCAGAGAACGCAGAGAACAGCGACGGATTTGGGAATGACGACAACGGCGAAACGGCAACAGAAGGCAACGGGCAACAGGCAACAGGCAACGGGGAAACGGCAGCGGGGGGCGCCGAGGAGCGCGGGTCGCTCTGGCGGTTCGTCTTCGAGCCGCTGAAGGACCGCGTCTTCCGGCACTACGTGCTGTATGCGGCCACGCTGACGTTCTCGATGACGGTGGCGGGATGGTTCTTCTGGCTGAACGCGATCGACAACCTGGGGTTCAGCAACCTGGGCGCGAACGTGCTGTTCCTGATCGTGAGCCCGCTGGCGGGCGTGTGGGCGGTGGGGCGATGGGGATCGGCGGTGGACCGGTGGGGCCGGCGGCCGGTGCTCATGGTGTGCACGGCCGGGGCGTCGCTGTGCCTGGTGCTGTGGCTGCTGGCGTCTCGGCACATGGCGGCGCCGGCGGGGCTGGTGGCCGCGCTCGACTGGGCGGGGACGGGCCTGGGGCGGCTGGTGGGGCATCCCGAATGGCTGCATGTGGATGCGTCGACGCCGGTGATGGCGTACCTGGCGGCGGGGGCGGCGTGCGTGCTGGGCGGGGCCACGTGGGCCGGCATCAACCTGGCCCAGACGGGCATCGTCCTGGGGTTCGCCGACGGCACGGGCCAGAGCCGGCACGTGGCGGCCTCCTCGGTGCTCATCGGCACGGGTGGGGTGCTGGGCGGCGTGGTGGGCGGAACGATCGCCAGCGCGTGCTCGGCCCTTCAGGACGACCCGATCCGCCTGGGCCCCTTCCTGTGGAACAACTGGCACGTGACGTTCGCGGTGGCGGTGGCGGCGCGCCTCTCGACGCTGGCGTGGCTGGTGCACATGCCGGACCCGGGGGCGGTGTCGGCCCGGTCGCTGGTCCGGTACATGGGAACGAATGTGTACAACGGCATCGTGACGCGGCTGTTCTACTCGCTGCGCGTGTTCGGCTGGCAGCAGCCGGTGAAACGGGCGGGGGAAGAGGACGACGACGACGATTGATTTCGGATTGGACAGCAACGGCAACAGGCGACAGGAGAGGCATTAGGCATTGGGCATTGGGCAATAGGCAATAGGCACGGCGACGGCAGCGGCGCAAAGGCCACGGCGAGATTCCCGTTCGACTCGGGCCTTCGGCCCTCGCTCAGGGCAGGCTCTCGACTCGCTGCGCTCGCTCGGAATGACAGCGCCAAAGAGCGGCACACCTTCCCTCAGACCGAAGGCCCCATTGGGCATTGGGCGACGCCAGAGGCATTGGGCATTGGGCATTGGGCAATAGGCAATAGGCACGGCAACAACGCAAAGGCCACGGCGAGATTCCTCGACTCGCTGCGCTCCGAATGACACCGCGCGGCCACCACCTCCCGGCCGGGCAAGCCGGCCGGGCCACACAAAGGCAAATCAGTCGGCGGCGTAGGGGACGCGCAGGAGGCGGGCGACCTGGGCGTCGGCGGGATGGGCCAGGAGGTCGTCGAGCGGGCCGGTCTGGGCCAGGCGACCGTCGATCATGACGCCGGCGCGGTCGGCCACGGCCCGGGCCTCGGTGATGCTGTGGCAGACGTGGAGCGTGGTGACGCCGAACCGGCGGTGGACGAGGCGCAGCCGCTCGAGCACCTCGTCGCGGGTGGGCATGTCGAGGGCGCTGACGGGCTCGTCGAGCAGCAGGACCTTGGGCCGGTGGGCCAGGGCCCGGGCCAGGGCGACCTTCTGGCGCTCGCCGCCCGAGAGCGTCGCCGGGGCGTGGTCCAGCAGCGGGGCGAGGTGGAGCGTGTCGATGATGCCGGCCACCTGCCCGAGCGCCCGGCGGTGCGGTACGCCCCTCGGCCGAAGGGCAAACGTGATGTTCCGGGCCACGCTCAGGTGCGGGAAGAGGGCGTAGTCCTGCGGCACGTAGCCGATGGCCCGTCGGCGGGGTTCGAGGCGGGTGACGTCGCGGTCGCCGATCTCGACGGTGCCCGCGTCGGGCCGGATCAGGCCGCACAGGCAACTGACCAGCAGCGTCTTGCCGGAGCCGTTCGGGCCGAGCAGGACGAAGTACTCGGCCGAGGGGACGTCGAGGGAGACGTCGCGGACGGTGAAGTCGCCGGCGTGGAACGCCAGGTCGCGGAGGCGGATCATGTGCCCCACCACCTTCCGCGCGAGCCGATGGCGTGGATGGCCGTCAGGGCCACCATGGCCATGGCGATCATGAGCATGGCCACGCCGAGGGCGGGCTCGATGCGTCCGATCGACAGTTCCAGATAAATCGTCGTGGGCAGGACCTCGGTCTTCATGCGGACGGTGCCGGCCAGGATCATGAGCGGGCCGAACACGCCCACCGCGCGGGCCCAGGCCATGACGGCGCCGGCGGCCAGGCCGTTGCGGGCCATCGGCAGGGCCACCGTCCGCAGCGCCTGGCCGTGCGTGCAGCCCAGCGTCAGGGCCAGGTGCTCGAGTCGGCGGTCGACGCCGTCGAAGGCCGACTTCGCCGCCCGGATGCCGTAGGACGCCGACACGAAAAACTGGCACAGGATGATGCCCTTGGTGGTGTACACGAACTCGAGCGACGGCACACGCTCGATGGCCCTGCCGACGGGCGTCCGGAAGAAAATGAGCAGCGAGACGCCGATGACGATGGGCGGCAGGACGATGGGCACGTCGACAATCGCGTCGAGCACGATGCTGCCGGGGAACCGGTACCGGCTGAGGGCGTACCCGATGGGGACCGCGAACACGATGACGAGGACGAGGGAGATGCCGCTCGTGACGGCGCTTAAGTACATGGCGTGACGGATTTCGGGCGAGCCCAGGACCTGGGCCAGGACGCTCTCGCCGCCCCGCATCTCGGCCTCGCCCAGGTACAGCAGGTCGGCCGCCACCAGCGCCAGCACCGCCGCCATGAACAGCGCCAGGACGCTGATCGTGACGACGCTGACCCAGTGGACGCGGGGGCCGGCGACGGAGGGCATGGGGGCTCCTGGAGGTTATGCCGGCGGCGCCGCGGGCCGACCGGCCGGCCCGGCCACCTGCCGTTGGGCGGCCATGATACCCGTGGACGCCACGGCCACGCAAGCCCGACCCGGCCGACCGCGGGGGTCCCGGCTACTCCGGCGGCTCGGTCCGATAGTGGTGTTTCCGGAAGATGGCCTGGCCGGCGTCGCTGGTGAGGAAGTCGATGAAGCGGCGGGCCTCGTCCGGCCGCTTGCTCGTCGCGAGCAGCGCGATCGCCACCTGCGAGATGACGTTCCGCTCCGGCGGAATGGGCACCGTCTCGCCCGTGTCGGGGTACAGCGAGGCGATGGCGTCCCAGACGATGACGGCGTCGAGGTGCCCGGTCTTGATCTGCACGCCCAGTTCGTTCACCGTGACGGAGGTGAAGCGGGTGTTGGCGTCGATGGCGGCCTGGTCGAGGCCGTTCTTCTCGAACAGTTGGCGGCTGATGCGGCCGACCTGGCACTTCTCGGGGTCGCCCAGGCCCAGGCGGACGCCGGGCTTGGCCAGGTCGGCCAGGCCCGTGATGCCGGCCGGGTTGCCCTTGGGCACCAGGATGACGGGCACGAAGGTGCAGACCATGGTCTTGGAGGCGACCACGCCGTCCTCCTCGGCCAGTTCCACGTACCACACGTCACCGGGCATGAAGAGGTCGCCGGTCTCGCGCAGCCGGAGGCGCGACAGGATCATGCCGCTGCCGCCGTAGTCGCACGTGACGGTGGTGCCGGTGTCGGCGAGGTAGGCGGCGACGGCGTCGTCGAGGGCCGGCCGAAGGCCCGCCCCGGCGTACAGGAGGAGTTCGTCCTGGGGCGACTCGCCGGCGCAGCCGGCGGCCAGGGCGGCGGCGGCCAGGAGGAGGCCCAGGCCGGCGGCGGATGCCGCGCGGCGCGGCGCGGTGATGGGGCGCCTCATGTTCCGCCTCCGGTCGTCTCGGCGGGCGTTTCGGCGGGCGGCGCGGCGGTCATCTCGGCGCCGATGTGGCTCGGCCCGGTGGGCATGGTGAAGCCGAGTTTCTTCCACACGGCCGCCCCGTCGTCGGACGCCACGTACTCGGCCAGCGCCCGGGCCTCGTCCGGATGCGTGCTGAACTTCAGCAGGTCCATGGTGACCTTGACCTGGCTCATGTCGATGACGCCATAGGTAGCGGTGGTGACGGCATCGACGCCCGGCTGCGGGCGGTGCTCGGGCGCGACGGGCACCAGGTCCAACTTGTCGGCGTGGGACCGGATGATGGCGTCCCAGACGATGGCGGCATCGGCGTGGCCGAGGATAACCTGGTTGGCGGCCTCGCCCCCGCCGCGCGTCCGCGTGGCGATGTTCTTCCGGATGGCGTCGGTGATGCCGGCCTTCTCGAACATGACGTCGACGATGTGGCCGGTGGTGCTGTACTGCTCGTGCGTCAGGACGACGCGCAGGCCGTCGCGGGTCAGATCCTTCAGACCCTGGATGTTCTTGGGGTTGCCCCTGGGGACGGCGATCTCGGGTTTCAGGACGGCCACGGTCCAGCCGTCGGTGGCCAGGCCCTTCTTGACCATGGCGGCGTGGAACGGGTCGTGGGCCACGTAGAGGTCGCCCTTGCCGCTGGTCTCGACCTTGATCATGTTCTCGCCGGAGCCGCCGTAGTCGGCGTAGATGGCCAGGCCGGTTTTGTCCTGATACATGCGGATAAGTTCTTCCATGGCCGGCCGCATGGTGCCGCCCACGTAGACGTAGAGGTCGGCCTCGTCCTCGGAGCCGCCGCCGCAGCCGGCGAGGCCGGCCGCCGCCAGCAGTCCGGCCGCCAGGACCGCCAGGGCCCGGCGTTGCAGGTCGCGTGATGAGGTCATCGTGGTTTCCCTCCGCTCTGTTCCCGTACGGGGCGGCGCACCTTCCGCGCCGCGCGATGTGCATTATAACCGGCCGGCGGGGGCGCATTGCAACCGCCTGCCCGATTCACCTGCCATACGACGGCGGGCCGGTGCGGGGGCTTTGCCCCCGAGGCCGCGCGTGCCGAACCCGGGCCGGTCTTGGACGAAAAGCCGGGCTGCGACCCGTCCGTGCCGCCCGGGGCCCTGGCTCGAACCGCACGCCGGCGAGAACCTTCGCAATAATCCGCCGCGCCGCCCGTTTGCCCCAAGAGCGACGTTGGGCGAGGGGGCTCTGCGCCGGGATACCCCCGGCAGAAAAGGCCCACGGCCGCCGGCCTGCAGGATGAACCGTCACCGCCTCACGGTGAGGCGTGGCACGCATACGCCGCATACGGCACGGTAAGGAGACGAACGATGTGGCGAAGGACACTGTTGATGGTCCTGGCAACCATGGTGGTCCTGGGCATCGTGGGGCAGGTGCTGGCCCAGCCACGGCCGGGCGGCGAGGGTGACCGCCGCGAAGGCGACCGTCGCGAAGGCGACCGCCGCGAAGGCGACCGCCGCGAAGGCGACCGCCGCGGCCGGCCGAGCCCCGAAGAGATGCGGGCCCGCATGGAAGAGTTCCGCACCCGGATGGCCGAACGCCAGCGCGAACAGGTCGGCGCCTCCGAGGACGAGTGGAAAATCCTCCAGCCCCGCATTGAACGCGTCCAGCAACTCCAGCGCGAGATGCGCGGCGGCTACGGCGGGTTCTCCCGCTTCGGCCGCGGCCGGGGAGGCCCCGGCGGCGACCGCCGAACCGAAGGGCAGCCCGAAAGCGAGCGGTCCGAGATCGAGAGCAAGACCGAGGCCCTCCGCCAGGTCCTGGCCGACGAGGACGCGCCCGCCAGCGCCGTCCGCTCGGCCCTGGAAGGCCTGCGCGTCGCCCGCAGACGGGCCCAGGCTCAACTCGACGCCGCACGGCGCGACCTCCGCGACGTCTGCACGCCGCGCCAGGAAGCCCAACTCGTCCTCCAGGGCATCCTGGACTAGACGTGTAACGCGGCAAGCGCCTGCCGTACGGGCCGCGCGACGGGTGCCACTGGCGGCTCGACCGCCGGTGCGCGCACGGCGTGCCTATTCGGCGAGAAGTCCGGGCCCGCAGCCCGGCGCAGAGAGTACGGCGCAGTTCCGCTCACGGCGCGGCGGGTCCTCACGGACCGCCGCGCCGCGCTTGGCGCCGCCGCCGTGCCTCCCGCCGGCCGTGTGGCCCGGCCGGGACGTGCCACGGCCGGCCTTGTCCGGCCGTGCGCATGGCGCACCACCCCTTTCCCACGGTAGACAAACGGCCGCGAGTACGGCACAATACCTCCGGCGAATGTCCGTCCGTTGGTTTGTGAAGGAGAGGTTCGCATGGAGGTTCCCCGCGCAGCGGTCCTTGTCGTCACGTCCCTGGGGCTTCTGTTCGGCCCGGCCGCCGCATGGGCTGCCGAAGAGCCGGCCGCCGATGCCGAGGCGCGGCAGATCCTGGAGACGGCCGAGGTGCCCGGCGGGCTCGTCGTGCACCTCGACGCCGGCTCGGGCGCGCTGACGGCCGCCCTGGGGCGCTCGGGCCCCTTCGTCGTCCGCGGCCTGGTGCGCGACGGCGCAACCGCCGACACGGCCCGCCGTACCATCGCCCGAGCCGGGCCGTACGGACGGACCAGCATCGGCCTGTGGGACGGCCGGCGCATCCCGTTTCGCGATAACCTGGTCAACGTGGTGGTCGCCGGGCAGCCGCTCGGCCCCGCCCGGGCCGACGCCTTGCGGGTCCTGGCGCCGGGCGGCGTCCTGCTGGTCCGCTCCGCCGACGGGTGGAAGAAGACCGTCAAGCCGCGGCCGGAGGATATCGACGAATGGACCCATTTTCTCCACGGCCCCGACAACAACGCCGTGGCCCGCGACCGGGTAGTCGGCCCGCCGGCCCACCTCCAGTGGATCGCCGACCCGATCCATCTGCGGAGCCACGAGCACCTCAACAGCGTGTCGGCGGTCGTGTCGGCGGGCGGGCGGCTCTTCACGATCCTGGACGAAGGGCCCACGGCCGCCGTCGTCGCCCCGTCGGCGTGGCGGCTGGTGGCCCGCGACGCCTTCAACGGCCTCCTGCTTTGGAAACATGACCTCGGCCCGTGGGAAGGGCACATGCGGCTCTTTCGAAGCGGCCCGCCCGAGATCGCCCGCCGACTCGTCGCCACGGCCGACGCGGTGTACGTCACGCTCGGCTACAACAAGGCGGCGGCGGCGCTCGATGCGGCCACCGGCCGGCTCCGCCGCACGTTCGACGCCACGGCCGGCGCCCTGGAACTCGTCGTCGACGCCGGCCGGCTCTTCGTCGTGGTCGGCGACATCGACCTGACGCCGCCGGCCGACCCGGCCGAGCGGTTCCACGCCACGCCCCCGCCGAGCAGGAAGGGCGTGGTGGCCATCGAGACCGACACCGGCCGCGTCCTCTGGCAGAAGCGCGACGCCGACACCGCCGCCCTCATGCCGACCACGCTCGCCGCCGCCGACGGACGCGTCTACTTCCAGAACACGCGGCAGGTGCTCTGCCTCGACGCCGCCTCCGGCACCAAGAAGTGGCGGACCGACCGGCCCGTCACCACCACCCGGCTCATGTACACCGCGCCCACGCTGGTCGTGGCCGGCGGCGTGGTCCTCTCCGCCGACGGAGCCACCGGCGGTCTGCCGGGCGACCCGACGCGCGGCAAGGACGACGTCCGGTGGATCCTCAGCGACCAGGACGTCCGCCGGCATCCGGAGGGCGACCTCGTGGCCCTCGACGCCGCCACCGGCGAACCCCTCTGGACCGGCGCCAGCCTCCAGGGCTTCTGCAACCCGGGCGACGTGTTCGTCGTCGGCGGCCGCGTGTTCGCCGGCGCCAACGTCTCGCCCAAACAGGCGGACCTGAAGACGGCCGTCGACCTGCACTCCGGCCGGGTCCTCAGCCGGCAGCCGGACACCGGCCTGCCCGTCGGCGGACACACGCGGTGCTACCGCAACAAGGCGACCGAGCGGTTCCTGGTGCTGGGCGGCGTCGGCGTCGAGTTCGTCGACGTCGGCGACTGGAGTTGGAACGCCAACCACTGGGTCCGCGGCACGTGCCAGTACGGCGTCATGCCGGCGAACGGCCTGCTGTATTCGCCGCCCGATTCGTGCGCGTGCTTCCCGGACGCGCGGCTGCACGGCTACACGGCGATGGCACCGGCGTCGGCGTCGGAGCCGCGCGCGGCGGATGCGCCGGCTTCTGCGGTGGCCGCGGAAGCGCCGGCGGATACGCCGCAGGATGATCGCCTGAAGAAGGGACCGGCATACGCCAGACCAATCCGAAATCGGAAATCGGAAATCCGAAATGGCTCGGACTGGCCCACCTACCGCCACGACGCCGCCCGCTCCGGCCGGACCGACGCCCGCGTCCCCGCGCGCCTGGTCCGGGCGTGGCGGACGGACCTGGGCGGCCGGCTCTCGAGCCCGACGGTGGCCGGCGGCAAGGTCTTCGTCGCCCGGCCCGACGCCCACGCCGTGGCAGCCCTGGACGCCGCCTCGGGCGCCGTCGCCTGGACGCGGACCGTGGGCGGCCCCGTCGATTCGCCGCCGACCGTCCACGACGGGCTCGTCCTGTTCGGCTGCCGCGACGGCTGCGTGTACGCCCTCCGGGCCGAGGACGGCGAACTCGCCTGGCGGTTCCAGGCGGCCCCCGAGGAGCGGTACCTGGTGGCCCGCGGGGCCGTCGAGTCGGCCTGGCCGGTGCACGGCAGCGTGCTGGTCCGCGGCGGGCTGGCGTGGTTCGTCGCGGGCCGGTCGCCGTTCCTGGACGGCGGCCTGACGCTGTTCGCCCTGGAGGCGGCGACGGGCAAGGCGGCGCTGGCGAAGCGGCTGGACTCGCGCGGCCCGCCGGGGTTCCACTCGTCGAGGCCGGCCGGCGGCGCGGCCCGCGACCGCACGCCGCCCATGATGCCGGACATCCTGTCGGCGGCGGATGGCTGCATCTACATGCGCTGGATGGCCTTCGACCCGAAGGGCGAGATCGTCCGCCCGGCCGGGCCCCACCTCTTCAGCGCCACCGGATTCCTGGACGACACCTGGTGGCACCGGACGTACTGGCAGGTGGGCTCGTGGATGCGCGGCGGGTTCGGCGGCTGGCCCCAGGCCGCCCGGCAGATGCCCGCCGGACGCCTCCTCGTCCTCGCCGACGACACCGTCTTCGGCTTCGGCCGCACGCAGTACGACCCCGGCAACCCCGACAACGTCCACGCCGGGCACGTCGGCCTGGTCAAGAATACGTACCAGGACATGGGCCGGATCGATTACAGCCGGAACCGGTACCGCCTGTTCGCCGCCGTCCATCCCGCCGCCCATCCCAGCGCGGCGAAAGCGGGCGGCAAAGGTAAGGGCAGAGCGCCCGTG
>Ga0180434_10006715_pt1 | contig 13159 bp, 13 predicted proteins | sample SS_ome_7_FD_132453 | JGI IMG/M metagenome (GOLD analysis project Ga0180434, IMG submission 132453) | Hypersaline lake sediment archaeal communities from the Salton Sea, California, USA - SS_1_D_2 metaG | ecosystem: Environmental > Aquatic > Non-marine Saline and Alkaline > Hypersaline >... | reverse complement strand
GCCCATGATATGAAAACACCGCTTGTTATCATTGGCGGTTTTGCCCGGCGGCTGCAAAAGAAATTTAAAAATGATGATCCAGATCGTGAAAAATCAGACATCATCATACGGGAAACGGAGCGGTTGGAAAAAATGATGCATAATATGCTCGACTTTTCCAAGCCACTGGCGCTGCAACTTTCCACTGGATCTCTTAATGAAATAGTGCAAAGCAGTCTGATTTTAGTGGCGGAGACAGCACAAAAGAAGGGGGTCACAATTGAAAGCCTGCTTTCCCCGGACCTCCCGGCCGTTGCCTTTGATGCCATGCGCATGGAGCAGGTGATTGTCAATCTTGCGCTGAATGCTATTCAGGCATCTCCCGAAAGGGAAAAGGTGTCAATACGAACCTCTGTGTTAGAAAAAAACATTGTCATTGATATAGCCGATTGTGGTAGTGGCATCTCGCTTGACCACAGAGCGAAAGTCTTTGATCCCTTTTTTACCACCAAAAAGGAAGGAACCGGATTGGGCCTTGCTATCGTCAAAAAAATTGTGGAAGCGCATAAGGGCTCATTGGCAATTTCAGACAACGCTCCCAAAGGGACCATTTTTAGGGTTATACTGCACAGGCGATGAAAGAAAACAGGGCATTGAGGAAACAGATAAATAACATAATGTCCAGTTTGTCCCAGTTCAAGGGCTGACCCCATGCCTTCCATTGAAAAGACCTGTGAGCGTGAAGGCGTGAGTGTCAATGAAGTGACCTCTGGCAGCAGGAGGGGAATTGTTCCTGAGGTCCGATCGAGGATTGTGATTCGTTTAGTGAAGGAACTGGGCATACCGTTAGCAGAGATAGGGAGACAATGAGGGATAACAACTTCATCGGTTTCTAAGATTCTCAGGAGGAAGGGATTGAATTAGTCAAGCTTACCAACAACCCGTATTATTCTCCCGTATTATTCTTCATACCTGTACAAGTCCTTGAGCCTGATTTAACCATAAAATATTTCCCTGGTGAAAACGGCTGAAAATGCCCTCAAAAATCCCAAAAAATCTATTGACACCACATAAAATGTATTTTATATTCTAAAAAGTGAATTTAATAGGAGTTTTAGTTGAAAGATTTTATCAAGGTTACAAAGGCCCTGTCAGATCCAAACAGGGTCAGGATTGTGAAGATGCTCCAGCACAAAATGATGTGCGTCTGTGAGATCCAGGAGGCACTCCAGATAGCACAATCCAGTGTTTCCAAGCATCTGAAGATACTTGAGGAAGCGGGTCTTGTTGATTACAAAAAAGACGGGCTCTGGGTGAACTATAACCTTACGGACGGCATGAAATCTCCATATGTGGCCAGTCTTATGGGAAACCTCCGGCACTGGCTTGAAGATGACCCCGAAGTAAAAGAACTCGTTACAAGACTGTCTGATATCCGGAGAGAAAAAATCTGTAAGAGATAGAAAATTTTTTTATGCTGAATATATCTCTAAATAGGTATATGGAGATTTATTATAAGGGATCGAGTCAATGAAAGAGCGAGCGAAATTGCTAATTATCGTGCTGGCCTTTGCGGCAGCCTACTACATTCCCTGGTCGAATGAAACAATTCGCCGATCAGGTTTTGAGGCCTTTATGATGCTTCAGGAGTATGCTAGGGAGCATGTATTGACCTGCCTTATTCCGGCCTTTTTTATTGCAGGGGCCATTGCGGTCTTTGTATCCCAGGCGTTGGTGCTTAAATATTTTTGATCCATGGCACAAAGGATGCTCTCATATTCTGTGGCACTGGTAAAGGATGGTTAAAAAAAACTGACATACAAAGAGCATGCATCCCTTAAGGAGCAGGCGGGATAACTGAATTTTTTTCAGAGAGGTAAGATAATGAAAACTGAAGCAGGCATCACGAAGGGACCAAAAGGGCTCAGCCTTTTTGAGAAATATCTTTCCATCTGGGTGATTTTGTGTATTGTGGCTGGGATTATCCTTGGAAAGGCAGCCCCGGGTATTGCCAAATACCTCGACGGCCTTGCCGTTTACGTAGGGGAAGCGCCGGTTGTTTCCATACCTATTGCCATATGCCTGTTCTTTATGATGTACCCCATCATGGTCAAGATCGACTTCGCCGAGGTCATTAAGGCCGGCAAGAGCGGAAAACCCGTTTTGCTTACGCTTTTCGTGAATTGGGCTGTCAAGCCCTTCACCATGTACGGCACTGCCTTGTTTTTTCTCGGCACGGCCTTTTATGGCCTGATCGGGCCGGAGGCCGTGGATCATGTTAAAATGCCTTTTGGGCTGGATTTGCCGGTGAATGAGACTTACGGTGCAGGTAAGGTCATCATGGACAACGGAGTCAAGGTCCTGGAGGTACCCCTGTGGCGAAGCTACCTGGCAGGCTGTATTTTGCTGGGGATTGCACCCTGCACGGCCATGGTCCTGGTCTGGGGTTTTCTGGCACGGGGCAACGACGGCCTTACCCTGGTCATGGTGGCTATCAACTCTCTTACTATGCTCGTCCTCTATGGAGTCCTCGGGGGGTTTTTGCTCGGCGTGGGTCGGCTTCCGGTTCCCTGGCAGGCACTTGTGCTTTCCATCGGGATCTATGTGGCCTTGCCCCTGGTGGCTGGGTACATCTCCCGGAAGGCGATTATTAACGCCAAGGGAGAAGCCTGGTTCAAGGATAAGTTTCTCCATATCCTGACCCCGATCACCATCATTGCCCTGCTTGTTACACTGGTGTTGCTCTTCAGTTTTAAGGGTGAAGTCATTATCTCTAACCCCCTAACGATCCTGTGGATCGCCATCCCGCTCTTTATTCAGACCAACCTGATCTACTGGCTTGGTTACGGTCTGGCCCGATGGCTAAAGCTTGAATATCGGGACGCAGCCCCGGCAGCAATGATCGGGGCGTCCAACCACTTCGAGGTGGCTATTGCAACAGCCACCATGCTCTTTGGTCTTTCATCGGGGGCAGCACTTGCAACTGTGGTCGGTGTGCTCATCGAGGTGCCCGTCATGCTCATGCTGGTAAAGATCTGTTTGAAAACGACCCACTGGTTCTCACAGGGAGTACCGGCGCAGTAAGAAAATGGAAGAGAGGGTAATATGTTAGAACTCAAGAAAACCGCTATCGCCCTCGACGAGAAGGAGCTGATGAATCTGGAGGAAATTATTATCGACTGGGACGAGGCTGAGGCTCTGGGATTCCTCAAGCGGGCGGTATACGACAAGGTTGCTCGAGGACAGCAAAATCGGCTCAAGTCCCATCTTGACAGCAGTGGAGATCCGGTGGGGAAGGATTTCAGAATAGATAAAAACGGCATATTCAAAGACCAATCAACTGATTCAATAGCAAAGGAGGTATTGTGAAAGAACGCTGGATGTTTGTCCTGGGCTATGCGAAACCAGCCTGCCCGAAAGAGGGGTTCACGAACCAATGAATAACAAGAGAAAAATCTTTTTTTTATGTACCGACAATTCCTGCTGCAGCCAGATGGCCGAGGCATGGACACGGCATCTTCTGGGTAACTTCTTTGAAGCCTATTCCGCCGGCACACAACCAAGGGATATAGACCCGAGGGCCATCAAAGTCATGGCCGAGGCAGGGATCGACATTTCAGGACAAACATCAAAAAATATCGCTTCCCTTGGGAATATGGAATTCGATTACGCAGTCACCCTTTGCGACAATGCAAAGGCGTCCTGTCCTTTCTTCCCTGCGAAGACCAGGCTGTTGCACCGGGGTTTCGATGATCCACCGAAACTTGCAGAGGGCGCACATGATGAGGAAGAGGCTATGGGCCATTACCATCGGGTGCGAGATGAAATCAGGGCGTTTGTGGAGAAGCTCCCCGAATCTCTAAGAGAAAATAATGAGGCTTATTTACGAGAAACATTAAACGGAAGGCCTTTCGGGTATCACTAAATTTACAGGAAAGTGCATGATGCCTGAAGGACTAACCTTTACACGAAATTATTTGCAGGATATACCTGTATGCCCGTGAACTAAATATAAGATAGGAGGTAGAAACAATGGAGATGCATGCTGCGCAGATTATTGCACTACTTATTACCGGTCTGGGCGTTGGATTCGCTTCAGGTCTGTTGGGCGTGGGGGGATGTTTTATTATGGTCCCGGTACAGTTCTGGGCCTTGAAATCCATCGGCGTGGACCCTACCATTGCCATCAGGATCGCCTTTGGGACCAATCTCCTGGTGGTTCTTCCCACGGCGTTCAGCGGCGCCATGACCCATCATAGAAAGGGAGCGGTCCTCTGGAAGGCAGGGCTGACCTTCGGAATTGCCGGAGCCATGGGGGCCTTTTTCGGGGCCTTCATTGCATCACACCTGCCTGGCAAGGTCCTGACGGTTGCCTTCGGCATTGCCGTCATCCTGGGAGCCATCCGGATGCTCACGGCCAAGCCGCCGCAAATTACCGATGAACCATCGGATAGTATAAAGGCTTTTATACTGTGGGGGATTCCCCTGGGCATTGTCTCGGGCATCATTGGCATTGGCGGGGGTGTGCTGATGATCCCCATCATGGTCTATTTTTTAAAGTTCAAGATGCACCAGGCGGTGGGTACCTCTACTGCCCTGATGATCTTTACGGCCACCGGCGGGTCGCTTTCTTTCCTGATCAACGGCTTGGGGATTCAGGGGCTTCCGCCCTACTCGACGGGGTACCTGAACTGGCTTCAGTGGATCATCCTGGCCGCTTGCAGCGTCCCTCTGGCTATCGTTGGGGCCAAGACTGCGCATCTTCTGCCGGCCAAACAGCTCAAGTATATCTTTATCGCGGTCATGTTCTACATGGGTCTAAAGATGATCGGAGTGTTTGCGTGGCTGCACCTGCCGATTTAGGACCTGGGAATGAAACCAGGGCCATGAGAAAGAATTGATGACATGGCGAAAGATGAACAAACACGGAATTATAAGCTTATAGGGTGAAACACAGTATAAAATCGTTTCGCTTTTTGAATCACCAAGCACGATACGGCGAAGAATGCCGATGACGATTTCTGGATTAATCCGGGCATAGTCTTGAAATAGTATATTGAGGAACTGAGCCGTTTTCATTATAGATGTCGTCAGTGGGGCGGTTATAATACCGCTTTCATGCAGGACACTGAACAGGCCTTTTCTGTCTTTAGGAGCTCCAACGCCTTCTATGAGACGAGATATGCCGCTATATCAATGCAGTGCTTGCAAGCTAGGTAAAGCGTCCTTTCGACGACGCGCTGGTCCTTTTCGTTTGCCGTGTATTTCGACAGCGTGATGTCGCGGTATTCGGCAAGATCTTCGAGATGCTCCTGAAGGTTGCGCAACTTTGATTGCAGCCATGATACTGGCTTATAAAGCCTTCAACTAAGATAGCCTTTCTCGCTTACCTTTCTCGGGCTATTTGAGACGGTGCTCTTGCCTCATGCTCCGCATCTGAGATTTAGCTGCGGCAGCTGATCACTCGTTGCCAAGAAAAGGATTGGAAGGGATACTAGTCTCGTCCCCCCTCAATCCAATAGATATAATAGAGACAAGCACCCCTATGAATTCCTCGCTTTTCCTAACCTAGGTCCGGGTATTCTCCGGCAACTCCTGCAATCCTTCTCGCCTGGGCGATATCATTATACAAACCCTCCATCTACTCATAGGTGGTTCAACATGAAGATGTATCAAGGTTTCTGCGTCTGGTAAATGTAATCCATACCCTATCGATGACACAATAAATTCCAATCCTTTTTTTGCCTCATCAATGAGGCCGGCAGATAAAAACCCGTATAAAATTAGGGACACGTATTAATACATCATCCCACGACCCCAAATACATCCTCTGCAGTATTCACTTATTAAACATACAAGTGGTAGAAAAAGAAAAGGTATAGTGCAGGAGGTCAGGATATGCAGCTTGAAAAAAAGGTTGAAGACTATCTAAAAGACCATTTTGGGTTGGAGGCGACGCTAAAGGGTATTGAAAGGCTTGGAAAGGGGGTTCATGGGGCCGCCTTTCGTATCAAATTCAATATTTCCAACCAGGAGAAGCGACTCATCATAAAAACTCTTTTCCCTTCCGGATTTGGTCATGATCATTATTCAGATAGAGCCCAGGTTCTCCTGCTTGCTAATGCTGTGTACAATGAAATGCCAAATCACGTTAGAGCAGTTGATGTGGTTGGAGAGATTGATGAGGGGCTTATTTCTGTAAAGGATACCCATGAATTTTATCTTTTAATGGAAGAGTCTCGTGGGGAATCCTACTTTAGCGAGCTTGATGCTATCCTGGAGCGAGGGCACCTTACGAACCTGGATAGGGAAAAGGCGATCATGCTGGGCCGGTTCCTGACAAAGATCCACAAGGTAGCATATAGCGGAGAGAATGGCAAAACCCTCTATCGAAGGCGAATCCGAAACCTTATTGGTCACGGTGAGTGCATTATGGGTATTATTGATTCTTATGATTCGGTTGACTTCACCACTGATCAGGAACTTGTTGAGTATGCCGGGAAATGTCTTGCCTGGTGGGGAAAAATTCGGGACAAAAGCGAGCGCTTGTGTAATGTCCATGGGGATTTTCATCCGGGTAACATAAGGTTTTGGAATAATGATTTTACCGTCCTAGATCGGTCTCGGGGCCAATGGGGAGAACCGGCAGACGATGTCTCATGCCTTGCCATCAACTATATCTACTATGCAATTAAAGATGAAGGAAGTTTTAAGGGATCCTTTGCGGAGCTTTTTCGACTTTTCATGAACTCCTATCTTGAAGGAAATCGAGATGATGAGCTTTTTGAGGTTGCCCAGCCCTTTTTCGCATTCAGGGTTTTGGTCATTGTCAATCCGAAATTTTATCCGGAAGAAACGTCAGAAACCAGAAGAAAATTGCTTGATTTTGGGCAGTCTGTCCTTGAAACAAAAAAATTCGATACAGAAAAAATTCCATCTTATTTGGAGCGCTAATGAATTTTTGCCTATGGATAACCGGGCTGCCAGGCTCAGGGAAGAGTACAATTACAAAAAAGCTGCAGGGCCTTCTTTCAGCGGCTGGGGTTGAGAATATGGTTCTGAGGCTCGATGAGATCAGAAAAGTTCTCACCCCGGAACCCACCTATACGGATGATGAGCGCGAGATTGTATATCGGGCCCTTGCCATGATGGCTCAACTCATGACGGAGCATAGCGGTAAAAGCGTCATTATTGATGCAACAGGAAATCGAAGGCATTACAGGCGCGTGGCACGAGGGCTGATTGCAGAGTTTGCAGAAATCTATGTATCATGTCCTCTTAAAATATGCAGGGAGCGAGAAAGCCTACGGCATGGGAAATCAGTTGAGAGAGATCTTTACGGAAAGGCAGCAAGAGGTGAGTTAGAAGGGCAGTTGCCCGGTGTAACCACACCTTATGAAGCACCAGAGAACCCTGAGGTCATGGTGGCATCTGATATGCTTTCCCCCTCTGAATCCGCTGAAAGGATTATGTCATATATACAGACTAGATGGCTTTGTTGAGATTTTGGAAAAATGATTGATCTTACCTTTAACAGAAGCGCTGTGTTTGATAAATACATGGTAAAAGATAGGCCATACTATAATAAATGACGAGGCTATTGATACTGTATGTCTCACTGGCATGAAGATTGAAGATGGAGAAAAGGCTGTAGCACCAGCACTCGTTGTTAATATCGAGAGAGTTTTTTTGATGATTAAAAAAAGGTTTCGGGAAGAAATCGAGCGGAGAATAGCCAGGATAGAGGGAGAGGCCTCGAAACTGAGACCCTTTGCCAAGGAGCTTGAGGAGAGTGAGGAGAAATACGCAAAGCTGGTCGAGAATTCTCCTACTGGTATTTATATTGATCAGGGTGGATATATTGTATTCGCCAATGAGAAGCTTGCAAATATTTACGGTTACAAAAGAGACGAGTTGATCGGTATTGAGAGCTGGAAATTGGTTCATCCCGAGGATAGGCCTTTGACTAATGATCGGAGGAAAAAGCGGCTTAGAGGAAAAAAGGTAGCTTCCGATTTCTACTTTTTTCCAGACTATCATTAATAATTCCCGAAATAAAGGCATTGGTTATAATGAAAAGGCTTGGCTTGATAGATAGAAACTGGGGAAATCTTAGGATTAACACTAGTATATATTTTCAAACCTATTAAGTCTCTGTGTTTGTAATCCGTTTTTTTATCTGGAAGCTCACGAAATAGCCAACTGCAATGATGGCTGTGAAAAGCCCTGCCAACCCAAAATTCATATCCGCCGCAGATCTCCCCAGCCCTACCACAGGAATGCAGATGGCTAGCTCCATAGTCCAATTGATGCTGAAATAATAACGAAATTTAATGCCTGATAGGGCCAGAAGATAGTTTTTCAGGAAGTAGGGAGGCCCCGGGATAAGTACGAAAAGGGAGGCGAAGACGAGGCGCCTGTCATTGGGGAACCGGGGAAGCTGATAGCCCGTTGAAGCCATAAAATCTTTAAGATGTGGAGATAAAAATATTTTGGCTATTAGCCAGGAACCCGCGAGATGTAAGGGTATAATTATTATGGTGGTCAGTACTCCCAAAGCAAAACCGAACTTGACGGGTGAGAGGATAAGAAAAACACTGATCGGAAAGCCAAATACGGGCAAAATGGACATGAGTCCTAGAAAAAGAACCCAGTGTGTGTCCTTGTTCACGAGAAAGCTCATCCACTTTTCCGGATCATCCTTCATAAAAAGCATGAGGACGGCCATCGCTATGAGAGTCACCAGGATCATAATGAGGATGCTTTTCATTTTAAAAGACATCCTATTCGGCCTTTCGCTTCAATGTATCACTTTCCGTAAAGGACTTGATGGAGGCCGAGGCCTTTTGTGTCACAAGATCCCACTCTGCTTTTAATGCTCTCATCAACTTTTCTAGGGATACCAGTTTCTCCAATTCCGTGTCAGGCAAAGATTTTTCTTCCAAAACGGAGCGGTACAACCTGAGCATGCGTTTTGCCATGGCCTCTCGCGAATGTCTTTGCGCCGTGTTCAGGGAAATCTGGCTCCATTTAACGGCGGTTTTGGGGTCTGTGAAAAATTCTTCTATTGCCCTGGAAAATGTCTCTTTCTCGGCATCTTCGTCCAGAAGGCGTCCGTTTTTCCCGTCTTTCACCACTTCCCTGGCCCCCGGGGCATCCAAGGCGATAACCGGCTTGCCCGCAGCCATGGCTTCCAACAGGACCATGCCCTGAGTCTCTGTTTTTGAGGCAAAGACAAACAGTTCCATGGTATTGAAGGCATCGCTGAGCTCCTGCCCCGATTTTTTCCCTACCAGAAGCAGCTTTTTCTCCACTCCACGCAACTGAAAGGCTTGGTGCATTTCTCTTTCGCTGGGTCCCCCTCCCACTACTAGAAACGATCCCTTGTTGCGGCTCAAATAGTCGGCCACCGCTTCGGCTAGGTACCCCAGGTTTTTTTCAGGTGCCAGTCTCCCCACATGTCCTATGACAGGCTCTTCCACCGTGACGTCGTTGGTCTCAAGGAAGCGTTCCTTTTTGCCTTGCTTGAAGAAGTCCAAATCGACACCAGTAGGGATTTCCTTAATGGGTGTGGTCACCCCCCGATCTCGCAGGAGCTGGGCGATGCTTCTGCTGGGAGCCACCACATGGGTGCAGAGATTGGCGTACTCCCTGGAAAGGTTGATGACGAATCGCTTCATGCCCTCCGAGTCTATGGGAACGTAATGGGTGTACTTTTCGTACAGGGTATGATGAGTGAAAACCAGGGGCAGGGCGTGCCGTCTGGCCGTTCGGAGGGCGGCATCGCCCAGGAGATAGGGGTGATGGCTGTGAATTACATTCGGTTGGAATTCCTTTATTCGTTTGGCGATCATAAAGGGGACGGCAATACGAAGCGAAAAGTCGCTGCCGTTGAAATTCTGTATGGCCGGGACCCTCAGGGTCTTTTCTTCATCCTTTTCTTCCGGCTCCTCGGAAAAGGAAGGGGCAATCACAAGCACACTGTGGCCCAGGCGCCGGAGGTCTTTTGAGAGAAAATCCACTGAGCGGGCGACACCTCCAACATGGGGAATATAAGTGTTTGTAAACATGCATATATTCATGTAAACATCCGTTTTTTGATCCACAATTTTTCGTCTTCGTAAGCCCTTTATTCCTGGAAAACTTTTTTGACCTCCCGAAACAACACTCAGCTTCCGTCTGCGGTTCGCCTGATTTCACAGGCACCTTCAAAGTCACGCAGCTCCCTGACCTCGTAACCTGGTATACGAATTATCATCCGGGGCGGGGTCCCCCTCCACTTGGCTTCCCCATCAACCATGATTCCTTGCTTCCTTTTAAGGATTTGCAGGGTGATTTCTCCATAGGGGGTGAGTGTGGGGCCGAAAAACAGGTCTTCAGGAGATGCAATCCACTCGGGGAAAAGCCCCGAACCCAGTATGAGACTATCTTTCTCCTCCCGTATAAAAAAACTCCTGATTATTTGAACCCACTCAGCAGCGGCCCATCCGTGTTGTCCGTCTCCCATGCAGCCACCACCCGTAAAGGGATGAATGGCCTCCGGCCATTGCCCTGTAGGGGAAGCCAAGGCAGACACATTGCTTATCAGATCGCGAAAACGGGGATCACCCAACCTGATCAGAGTTTGGGCCAGGGAGAGGGTAAGGTAAGGATTGATTCCTGAGTGTATCATGTCCTGGAAAAATCCCTTTTCATGAAGGCAGTTGTCCATGAGGAAGTTCACGGTCTTCTGGATTCTCTCATCATCATCGCCGGTGATTTGCAGAGGATAGTCCGCCACGAGGGATCCCACTGCCCCTGAATCCATTCGCCGGTAAGGGGAGGCCGGTATGGCTCCCCGCGTTCTTTGCCCGGGTATTTTTTCTATACTATCAAAGATACATTTTTCAAAATCTGCTGCCTCCTCCATGAAGGAATTGCATTTCTTTTTTGAATGAAAGAGGCGTGAAAGCCGGGCTGCCGATCGGAGACCAGCTAACCCCCAGAAATCATCCCAGTAGTAAAAGTCGTTAGGCCCCAGGTGTTCGGCACTGAATCCGGCTGGTAGAAGTCCGGCATGCCTTCCTTTCCCTCGATGGGTGCGCTTTTTACGGATCCAATCGGCCCCTTTGATTACCGAATGCATCCAGCTTTCTTCAAGGGGTTGCCCGGTGAGCTGGTGGAAACGGTCAAAGATCCATAAGACCTGCCCATTGGAGTCCCACTCACCTTGCTGAGACTGAAAGTATCCGGACCACTTCTGCATCAAGGGAAAGGTGTCCAGCAGGCGAAAGCATCGATCCACTAGCCCCAGAGAGAGAAGGGCATTGAGTATCATGCAGCCATCGCGAAACCAAAATCGGCGGTAGGTATAAGGCCCTGGAAAAGGTCCGATATGTGAAAGAAGGACGAGGGTCCTTTTGGCAGCCTCATAGAGGAAGGAAAATCGCGTATCCGGGATTCGGAGCCGGGCAGTCTTAGTCATGATGGATTCCCAGTCCGGTCCCGAAGGTCTGCGCTTCTTATTGTCCCTCTGAATTTCGGATCCTAGGGGTATTTGGAGATTCACTTTCTTTTGTTTTTTACCTTCAAGGGGAAAAAGGGCAGCGGCAGTAGCCATGCCCGCAGGACAGGTTCCGGCGATTTCTGACTTTGATTCCCATAGCTTGTGGATTACATCCCCCTCATCATAATTGGAAAAGAGTACCCGTTCAGGGGGCTCGCTCATCCAAACAACGTTTTCTGAGTCAACAAGCCAGGTATTGGATTTTCTATTGAATTCGATTTTTTCAATAAACTGTATTCCTTCAGGATTATAGGGCCGAAGGGATACAATCAGCCAACCTTTTTGTGAAGACCTTCCCTCCATCTCTATTGATAGTTTTGGGGAAGCATCATCCGTCAACCAGACACGGCCGGCAAGATCCATATCCTCCAGATGACACTGTGTCTCGACGGCTATTCCGCGCTCAAAGTGGAGTTCCTGTTGTACCCGGGGAAGTTTGGACGGCAGGAGCATCTCCCCATTATCGGTCAGGACCCAGAAATCCAGGGACCATCTGTCATAGAAGGGTGTGACGAGCCCCCTTGGATCTATAAGCGGGTAGAGGGGCAAATCAGGTCCGCCGACGGCCGTCCAGTTGCGATGGGTAAGGTTGACATGGGTCAGAGAATAGGCCCTGGGCAAAAAAGAAATGTCTTTCGGGTTAAACTGCTTTTCCACCCAGTAGGGCCATACCCAATCCAGGTTGTTCTGTATAGCCTTGGTATTGATAAGTCCACGGGCATGGAACACCAAACCCGCCCTGATAAGTTCTAAGGGCTCTTGGAATTCTGAGGGTTGAGAGAAGCGCCGCAACCTAGCCAGAAAGGTAATCGGGTCCAAAAAACCGTATGAACGGGCGAGGCGCTTGAGGATAAATTTCCATGGCAACAGGGATGTAAACAATGCTTTAAATCTCCTTCTGTATTCCTGTTCTTTCGAAAGAAACCGGGGATATTTTTTATCTTGGATCCCCTGTTCTTGGGGGCGAATTGCCAAACAATCCTGGCAATTTTGACCCAGATTATGCAATAGGCATCTACTGCATAATCTGGGTTTAATGCTAATAAAAGCGTACACAAGTAATAATTATCTAAAATGGTTTCTTTAACCATGGGGTCAATGGAGTATTCTTTAGTTTAAATCCATGTAACTCTTGTATATTTTTCAACAGGTTTTCTCCCCCCTGATAAAACGAGAAAAATGGAATAGAATAAAATGGGGGTTTACTCTCGTATAAGAGGATAAAAAAATTAATAGCTTAAAGACAAAAAAGCTTTTTGATTTCCTGATCCGGTCTATGTATAAATAGCTTTCTGGAAGAAAATAAGGTCTTAAGAACTCTAGGGGAAATTCTCATTTATGGTAAGTGTTGCAATAATTTCAAGGATAATTACACTCCAAATTTTTTTCTGTATAAAGTATAAGTTCTAATGTATTCAGCATGTGCCCATGCTAACGGGAGTGTAATATAAGCAGTGCCCTCCTTGTATGTTGGGTGATTTCTTGCATTGCTAATCATTGTCTTTCTGTCCTCTCTTAATAGACCTGATTGAGCAAAATCTTGGACATATTCTTCAAATTCCTCTACCGTTGATATGTGTTCCGGTAGTTTATTTTTATAGGCGCAAGACAAAACCCAACCCATATATTGATCCG
>Ga0180434_10006713_pt1 | contig 13163 bp, 11 predicted proteins | sample SS_ome_7_FD_132453 | JGI IMG/M metagenome (GOLD analysis project Ga0180434, IMG submission 132453) | Hypersaline lake sediment archaeal communities from the Salton Sea, California, USA - SS_1_D_2 metaG | ecosystem: Environmental > Aquatic > Non-marine Saline and Alkaline > Hypersaline >... | reverse complement strand
GAGTACTACCTGACCGATCACGGCCTGATGGGCCCGGCCGTTCTGGACGTGCTGGAATAGGCTCGCGACGGCGAAGGCTCTACTTGTCACCTTCGATTCGTGTGACCAGCAACTCCCAGCCGGTAGCCACAGCCGGTTCGTCGGCGGGCGGAACGGCGTACTCGTCGTCCGGATCGACGATGGCGATCTGCACCGTTGCGCCTTCGAAGTTGCTGCCTTCGAAGGCGTGCTCGAAGCTGTGAGCCAAAAAGTCAGCCGAGACGCCGTGCAGCGAGCCGACAATCATCTCGATACCCGTGACGCGAGCGAACTCCTGCGACTCGGCGATCTTCTGAAGTTGAGGCCAGAGCTCCTTCGCCAGTCCATGCTCGTGCATGCTTTCATACCTTTCTTTGCCGACGGCGAGCCAATACTCAGTTGAGTTCCACTTCCACCGCGTTTACGTCCTCGAAGATGCTTTCGGGAATCATGTCGCCCTCGACCTCTTGGCCGTTGACGATCATCTTCCGCACGCCATGTCCAGCCTGTCCGTTGCGGATGGTGATATTGAAATCCCTGCCGCGGAAACGCCGCGTCAGCTTCACCTCCGGCCAGCTTGACGGCAGGCACGGATCGATCCGCAGCCCGTCGTACTCCGCGCGAACGCCCAGGATGTAATGCGTAGGAGCGTAGTAGGCCCATGCGACCGTGCCGCTCAGCCACGGCAGGCGAAACGCGCCGAACTTCGGGCTGAACTTACTGTGGGCGGACTGGCACTGAACGTAAGGCTCGATCTGTCGCAGTTCCGCCTTGTCGTTGTAGGCAGCCGGCATGTAGGCCCGGTAATACTCGTACGCCCTGTCGCCGTGGCCCAGCATCGCCTCAGCCATTACCGCCCAGCCCTGCACGTGGCAGAAGATGCCACCGTTTTCCTTGACGCCGGGAACCAGCAGGTTCCTGCTGGCATCGGTGCCGTCCAGCTGTCTGTATGGCGGCGAGAGCAGCGTAATGCCGTGCTCGGTGGCGAGGGTCTCGTGAACGGCCTGCATGGACATCTTGCCTTGCTCGTCGGTGGCGGCGCCGCTGATAATGGCCCAGCTCTGTGCGTTCAGGAAAATCTGCCCCTGCTTGCTGCTCTGGCTGCCGATCGGCACGCCGGTCTGGTCGAATGCCCGGACAAACCATTTGCCGTCCCAGCAGCACTTGCCGATGGACTCATCCAGCTCGGCAAGCTTGCCGCGCGCCCAGCCGGCCTCGTCGGGCATTCCCAGCCGCTCGGCTATTTCGACGTACGTCAGCAGTGCGTAACGCAGCTGGAATGCCACCATCACGCTCTCGCCGGCGAAGCCCAGGTGCAGCCAGTCGTTCCAGTCAGCCTTGAGCGCCGCCGGCAACCCGTGCGCGCCGTGATAGTGGAAGTTAAACTCGATCGCCCGGCGGAGATGGCCCAGCACCGTGTCCTCGCCGCTGTCGGCGTAAGACAGGACTTTGCGGTAGAATTCCATATTCCCGCTTTCCTTGACGTAGGCGGGAATGCTCATGAACAGCCACATGCAGTCGTCGCTACGGTATTCGTCTTCCGGAACAAGCGGCTCCTGGCCGGGCTTGTGCTCGAAGGGCTTGACCACCGGCATGGCGCCGCCGGTTGAGCATTGCCCGGTCAGCATGAGCTCCATGCGCTGCCGCACCTCGTCGCCCATGGACAATGCAACGCCCATGATGTCCTGGACCGTGTCGCGGTAGCCGAACCCGCCCCGCTCGCCGGCGTAGACCAGGCTGGCTGAGCGGGACCACCTGAACGTCACCAGGCAGTTGTACGGGCTCCACGCGTTCATCATGGAGTTGAAGTCCGCATCGGGCGTTTCGACCGTCATCGCGCCCAGCCCGGCGTGCCACGACTGCCGCACCTTGTCCAGCTCCACGGCAACCCGCTCGGACGAGCCGAACTCCTTGACGGTCGCCCGGCCGGCTTCGTCAGCCACGCCGAAGCCCATCATGACGATAATCTCACGAGACTCACCCGGGGCAAGCTCCACAGCCATCTGGAGCGTTCCGCAAGCGTTGTCGCCCCAGGCCTGCGAGTTGGAGCACTGGCCCTGCTCTACCGCGAGCGGATTGGCATACGTCCGGTAGGTGCTGCCGAGGAACCGGTCGCGGTCGGTATCGTAGCCGGTGATGTCAGCCCCGACCGCAGCAAGGAACGTGTGCAGGCGCTGCCTCGGCAGGCCCAGCGTTTCCAGCGGCAGGTCGTTGCAGATCATGTGGTCGATCATTCCGTCAACGAAATCGGCCCGCCCGGTCGCCAGCGTATACTGGATGTTGATCTGGTCGGAGAACACGTCCCATTCGCTGGGAAACTCCACGTAAGTGAAAACCGACAGCTTCCGCGGACGGTCGGACTCGTTGGTCAGCTTGAGCACCCAATACTCGAAACGCTGCCCCAGCGGCACGAAGTACGTGGACTGCGATGCGATGCCGGCGTATTGCGAGTCGATAATCGTGTAGCCCGTGCCGTGACGACAGGTGGACCTGTATTCGTCCAACGGCTTACCGACCGGTTGCCACGCAGCCGACCAGTAATCGCCGTCTTCGTTGTCGCGGACGTAGAAGTATCGCCCGGGCTGATCCAGCGGCACGGCATTGAAACACAATCGCGTCAGCCTTCCCTGGCCCGCTGAGCGCAGAAAGCTGTACCCGCCAGCGTGGTTGGTGATGATAGCGCCATACTCCGTGGAACCGAGGTAGTTTGACCACGGCCGGGGCGTATCGGGCCGATCGATGACGTATTCTTTCCGCTCGTCGTCAAAATGTCCGTACTGCATCGAGACTCTCTCCGTTGTTGCAGAACCGTCGGCGCTGACACACTCAAGCGTCATGAAGCGTAAGACAATACCGGATCGGCAATGGACTGCAAAGATGTTTTGTCAGGTCGCCAATTTCGACGAGACGAGGCTCTCAGCCGCAGCTACGACGTCGGCAAACGCGCCCCTGAGCTCGTCGCTGAACTCCCGGCCGAAGTCCACGACCTTCGGCTGAATGGCAAGGATCACCACGTCCTCGGGCCGGCGCGAAAACTGCTCGCACAATGCTAGCGTCTCAAGGAATGGCGCGTCGTGCATACTGATTCGGCCTTGCGTATCGGCAGAGGCCTGCTCGGGCGTGATGACCCGGAATTCCCCCGGCGACAGCCCCATTTCCGCAGCGTCGAACACCACCATCGCCTGGGCGTCCTCGATCACGTTCAGCAGGCCCAGCCCTCCTGCCCCACCGTCGATGAACTCGACGTCCGGGCCCCACTCGCGTGCGTCGCGCACAGCCTCCATCACACGAACGCCTACCCCATCGTCGCTCATGAGGATGTTGCCAATGCCAAGTACAGTCAGCTCTGCCATGATAGGATTACATCGTCAACGCCGGCGTGGCGACGGAAAAGACTACAGCGTGCCCTTCGTTGAAGGAATGTCGCCACGTCGCTGCGGGTCGATCTCCTTGGCCTGCCGCAGTGCCTGGGCGATGGCCTTGAAAATCGCCTCGGCGATGTGATGATCGTTGGTCCCATAGGGCACGTTGACGTGCAGGTTCATGCCCGCCTCGCGGGCCAGCGCGCGAAGGAACTCCTCCACCAGCTGCGTATCGAACGTGCCGATCTTCTGGCCCGGAAAGTCTGCCTTGAATACCACGGACGCCCGGCCCGACAAATCCAGCGACACGTCCGCCAGCGTCTCTTCCATCGGCACCCGGGCTGAGCCGTACCGGCGGATGCCCGCCTTGTCGCCCAGCGCGTCCTTCAACGCCTGGCCCAGGCAGATCGCTACGTCCTCCACCGTGTGGTGGTCGTCCACTTGCAGGTCGCCGCTTGCCCGGACGCTCAGGTCGCTGACGCTGTGCTTGCCGAGGTGGTCCAACATGTGATCGAGGAAGCCCACGCCCGTGGCAGCGCTGACCGTCCCGCTGCCGTCGAGGTCCAGCGTCAACTCGATCTTCGTTTCCTTCGTCTCCCGACTGATTGTCGCTTTGCGTGTGCCCATTAAGTCCTCAACTCCTCGCCCAGCGCCGCAACGAGGGCGGCATTTTCCTGATCGGTGCCGATGGTGATCCGCAGCTTGTCGTCAAGTCGCGGCTGATTGAAATATCGGACCAGGATTCCCCGCTCCTTGAGGCCCAGATACAACCGCTGGGCGTCGCCCGCCGACGGGCGGACCAGCAGGAAGTTCGACTCCGACGGCCAGACGCGAAAGCCCAACTGCTCGAGCTGCTCGGCCAGCGTGGCCCGCGACGCCTTGACCTTCTCGGCGTTGGCATTCTTGTGGGCCTGGTCGTCGATGGCAGCTGCGGCCACCATGTCAGCCACGGCGTCAACGTTGTAGCTGTCCTTGACCTTCGCCAAGCCGTCGATTAGCCCCGGCTGGCCGATTGCGAAGCCCACGCGCAAGCCGGCCAGAGAGTATCCCTTCAACAGCGTCCGCAGGACCAACACGTTTTCGAACTCGCCGACCAGCTCCAGGGCGCTTCCGGATGCGAAGTCAACGTAGGCCTCGTCTACCGCCACAAGCCCGTCCGATCGCCGCGCCAGTTCCGCAAGCTGGGCATTGTCGAAGCGATTGCCCGACGGACTGTTGGGACTTGCGATCAGCGCAACAGCCCCACCAGCCTCGACAAGCGCCTCCAGCGGCAGGTTGTAGTCCTCGTCGAACGGAACCTCCACGACCTCGGCGTCCTGGATCTGGGCGAGCGTGCGATACAGCACATACGTCGGCATCGGGAAGACGACCCGCCGGCCCGGCTGGGCTGTGGCGCGCATTATCATCGTCAGCAGATCGTCGCTGCCGTTGCCCACCAGCACCCAATCGACGGGCACGTCGCACAGCCTGGCCGCTGCCTCCCGCGCACGCTGAGCGTATGGGGTTGGATATCGCCGAAGCGACTCTGCGTCAAAACCGTGCAACGCCTGCGCAGCCCGCGGTGAAGGCGGATAGGGATTCTCGTTGGTGTTGAGCTTGACGACCTTCGCACCGGCGAGAGGCTGCTCGCCTGGCTTGTAGGCCTCCAATGCATCGATGTTTTTCCGAAACAGGCTCATAAGGTCCAGTTCATCTTTCAGCACGTGCCCGGCTGGGCTGCCCATGCCCCGCAAGGCGTCTATTGCGGCTTTCGGATGCCGACCGCCCTGGCGTGGGCGCCCAGGCCTTCCCGCGTGGCAAAGTCCATCACGTCCGCAGCGTCGGCCACGAGCGACTGCCCGTCGTACCGGACGACGCTGGAGGCCTTGAGAAAGTCATTGCAGCTCAACGGCCCGAAGAACTTCGCCGTCCCGCCGGTGGGCAGCACGTGCGACGGACCGGCGTAGTAATCCCCCAGCGGCACCGGCGTGTAAGGCCCGAGGAAGACCGCCCCGGCATTGCGTATCTTCCCCAGCGTCGCTTCGTCGTCGGCTGTGATGATCTGCAAGTGTTCCGTGGCGAACTCGTTGGCCACTTCGCAGGCTGCGTCCAGGCTGGCGACGACCACGATCGCCCCGTAGGCCTCCAGGCACTTTCGCGCTGCTGCGGCGCGTTCGAGCCTGGTCAACTGCTCGTCCACCGCTGCGTTTACCGCCTCGGCCAGCTGCGGCGACGGCGTTACCAGGATGGCTGAGCCCGGATCGTGCTCCGCCTGGGCGAGCAGGTCCGCAGCCACCCACGCCGGATCGGCTGCGTCGTCGGCAATGATGAGCACCTCGGACGGGCCCGCGATGGAGTCGATGCCGACACGCCCGAAGAGCTGCCGCTTAGCCTCGGCGATAAATGCATTGCCCGGCCCGACGATCTTGTCCACACGGGCTATGCTCGCCGTGCCGATAGCCATGGCGGCCAGGCCGGCTGTGCCGCTGACGCGATAGACCTCGTCGATGCCCAGTTCCCCAGCCAGCGCGAGCACGGCCGGGTCGATGTCGCCCCCTGTCGGGGGGCTGAGAATAGCGATCTCCCGGACGCCAGCCACCTGCGCGGGTACCACCGTCATCAGCACCGTAGACGGATACAGCGCCCGTCCGCCGGGCACGTAAACGCCCACGCGGTCGATCGGCGTGTAGCGGACGCCAAGCGATCTGCCGCCCCGCTTGAGGGGCCGGGGCGCCTTGACGAGAATCCGCGATTGGTAACGACGAATGTTCTTGATGGTGCGCCTGACAAGGCGGAGGAACTTTTTGTCGGCGGCCTTGTGGGCAGCGGCAATTTCCTCCGTGCTGACGCGCATTCGCTGCGGGACAAGCTCGACCTGCTCGATCTTCGCGGTCAGGTCGATCACAGCCTGGTCGCCTCGCGATTCGACATCGGCGATTACTTCCCGCACAACGGCAGGGACGTCCACATCGCCCAGGCTGCCGCCGGTGACGCCGCCGGCACGCAGGCGGTCGCGCAGGCCCGTCACGGCTGGGTCGCTCAAGGGCTGATCTGTCTTGATGATTCGCATGGACATAACCTGGTTAATGTACTGCCAGGCTGGGCCTTCTGCAATCATTTGGGGATTCCCGCCGGCTGCAACACCAAGGCACGCTGGAGAGGCGCCTCAGGGCCTTTTGCCCGGCAGTCCCCTGAGAATGATGTCCCTGATGGCCTTGGCAGCCCCGTCTGCGTTGTGATCGTCGGTGACGTAATCCGCAGCGGCCAGTGCCTGCGGGGCGGCGTTAGCCATCGCCACGCCGACGCCGGCCCACTTCAGCATGCTCACGTCGTTCGCGTTGTCGCCGATGGCCATCACCTGCTCTCGGTCAACGCCCATCTCCCCCGCCACCACGCGCAGCGCCTCAGCCTTGGAGACCGTCGCGTGCGTGATCTGCAGCAGCGTCCCTTCGGTCTGGAGTATCGTCACTTGGTGGCGAAACCGCCGGCGGATGGAATCGCGGACCGTCGCCAGGCGATTGGCACCGTCGAGCAGCAGAAGTTTCGTCACCGGCTGGGTCAGCCATTCGTCAATCGGCCCGACGACATCGGGAGCGCAACGCTTGCCGGTCTCGGTCGTGTATCGCAGGTCCACGCGGTCGGTGTACCATCGGTCCAGCACCTCCACGGAGACCAGCACGTCGGGGCAGATCGACCGGGCCAGGTCGATGCACTCCCGGGCTGTTTCCAGCGCCAGCGGGCGGTGCAGCACCACGCGCTGGCAGGTTGGATCGTAAACCAGCGCCCCGTTGTAGTTTATCATCGGGGCGTCGAGGTCCAGCAGGTCGTAGAAGGGAAGCACGCTTCGCGGCGGGCGGGCGGTGGCCAGGACGATATGCACGCCGGCTGTTTCGCGCGCCGTCCGTAGGATCGCCGCCGTCGCGTCCGTGATCTCCTTGTCGGAATTCAGCAGCGTCCCGTCAAGGTCAATTGCTACCAGGTGGATTCTCATTGCAGTTGGACCTGAGAGGATGATAGTCTCTTTGGGGCGCACTGCTAAGGGTTTTATGAAGGGCAGGCCCGGAAACTCTTGTTTTTGGGGAACCGTTGGGGCGCCGGATGCGTCTCAATACCATGAGCGACCGGACCATGCCCGGCCACGCAGTCTGTTATGCAATCGATGGGGACTCGAAATGACGCCTAATGCTTCGAAACCGCAGGATCGCCCGTCTCGGCCTGTCGGCAAATCCCTCGCTATAGCGATCGTGCTGATCCTTGCCTACCCGAGCGCGACACAAGCCCAGATCAGGAGAACCGCCGGGCCAAGGCAAACGCCCCCAACGAGCTCGACCAAGCGACCAACCGGCGTCCACATCCCGCGAGGCAAGTCCGTCAGCCTGACCCACACCATGACCGACGGCGGGGGTTACATCTGGGACATCCAACACTCTGGCCGCGTCGGCAGAGGCACCAACCGAGCCTACAGCAGCGGAATGTACTGCCAGGTCAACGGTAACAACGTCCCCTCCAGCGGCCAGGCGTGGGCGAACAGGGACGGCGACGAAATCGAGATCGGCCCGCAGAACCACATGAACCTGAACATTAGCCGACGGATCAAGGTCTACAAGGACCAACCGTTGGCGCGATGGCTGGACATCTTCGAGAACACGACCCCGTCGGACATTACTGTAAACGTGCGCATCTATTCTAACTTCAGCTACCAGCTGCAAGGAATGCAAACCAACAGCGGCAGCGCGAGTTTCGGCTCGGAGGACTGGGCGTTCATCACCGAACTCCAGCAGCACGGGCAGAACTCCCCTGCCCTTGCGCACATCGTCTGCGGCCCGAAGTCCAAGCTGCGTCCAACGGTCCGGGTGCAACACAACAACCTCTACGTCGAATATTCTTTGACGGTCCCTGCAGGCCAAACGCGGATTCTCTGCTATTTCGAGTCGCAGAATCGCTCGGTCGAAGCGCACCGTAAGCTGATGAAATCGTTCAGGGCGTGGCGCGTGATGCGAGACCTTTCGTCCGATGTCCGCAGAGTGATCGCCAACTTCAACGCCACCGGAGGCTTTGCCGACCTCGAACTCGACCGCGCCGAGGCACACGACACGCTCATCCGTACCAACGGCGATCCGCTCTACGGCACCATCACAACGCCCCGCTACGACGTGGAGACATTCTATGGCACACTGAGCCTGCCTGCCGACAAGGTCGTCGGCATGGTTGCCAACACAGCTGAGCCTGGCAAGGTCCGCCTGGCCCTGACGGACGGCCAGATCGTCGCGGGCAAATTGGCGCAGCCTACCATCGGCCTGAACCTGCCGACGGGCGGCGAATTGCAGGTCCCGATCTCACACGTCAGCCAGTGCTCTTATCGCATCAACAAGGCCCGCCCGGACGAGGTGCCCTTTGCCGGCCCACTGCTGCTGCTGAGAACCGGCGAACGCCTGCGCTATGACGGTTCGGGCCTTGAGTTGAAGCTCCAGACCCGTCACGGCCTGGTGCCGATTGCGCCCGAACACTTGCTCCACGTGACGATGGACAACACCGGCAATGCCATCCACCGGGCCGTCTTCGTCAATGGGTCCAGCCTGGCCGGTCTGTTGGAGCCGTCGCGGATCGAGGTACCCCTGGCGCTTGGGCCCCGCATGGTCGTTGACCGCGACATGGTGTCCACGCTCGCCTTCGCCGTCGAGGACAAGCTTGACGAGACACTCACGCAGGTTGTGCTCACCAACGACAGCGAGCTTTTCGGCCTGATGACCGACGCGGAACTTTCCCTGGCTACCCAGTACGGCGAGGTTGCCCTCCGCCCGAGGAACATCCGGTCCATCGTTTTCGACCAGGCCAATCCGAGCGGCACAGCCGTGACGCTCTGGGACGGGTCGGTGTTGCGCGGGCAACTTGCGCCGCAGGATATTGCCTTCGAGATTCAGCCCGGGCCAACCCTGAAAATCGCCACCTCGCACATCGTCGGCATTGCCCGCTCGCAGATCGCCCCGCCCGACGACGTGATGGCGAAGGTGGACAAGCTTATCGCCCGCCTCGGAGCTGAGAGCTACAAGGACCGCCAGGAAGCCAGCGACGCGCTGATCAAGATGGGCAAGTGCATCGTGCCGCTCCTGCGCGAACACCTGAACGAGCGCGATCCCGAAGTGCGCCACCGGATCGAGGACATAATGACCCGCCTCGGCGCGGAATCCGCCGGAGCAAGCCAACCAAGCCGCCCAGTGCACCGGGCGTTTCGCGGTGCATTCCAAGTCGGGGGGCTGTGATGTCTCACCGCAGCCAACTTAGAGGACTCACCATGACAAACAGCAAGAGCTCCCCGGCACTGCTCTTATGTCTGCTGGCATTCGCGTGTGTCTCGTCGGCGTGGGCGGACGGACTTCACCTTGACCGAGGGCGCAGCACCGGCTTCACGTGGGTCATCAACGACAGTGCGGGCTTTCGCTGGGATATCAGCCCGCAAGGCACGGTCGGCGACGGCAGCAACGACGCCTACGACACCGGCATGCGGCTCATGGTCAAGGGCAGCAATTTCAGTTTCAACGGCCAGGGAAGGCTCAGCCCCGACGGCAGGGAAGTGGAAATCGGCCCGTGGACCCTGGGGACAACCCGTGTCTACCGGCGCGTGTACATCGACGCCAAGAAGGGCTACTGCCGCTGGATTGACATCTTCGAAGACACTTCCGGCAAAGACGTGGAGTTGTCCATTCGCTACCACACCAACCTGGGCAGCTCTCCCGCCGCCATAACAACCACCTCCGGCAAGGGCACCTTAAGCGACGAAGACTGGGGCTTCGTCAGCGGTCGACCGAGTGGCGGCGGCAGTCGGCCTGACCTGGCGCATGTCTTCGCAGCCCCCAACGCGAAAGTCCGCCCACTGGTCGAGTACACCGTCAACAACGATGACGTCTACTACAACTTCAAGCTGCGAATCCCGGCCGGTCGGCCCGTGGCCATCTGCCTCTTCGAGGCCCAGCGGCGTCCCTACGCCGAAGCACAGAAGTTCCTCAAGGAATTCAAGCCCGCCGTGGAGTTGGCCGGCCTGCCGAAGGAATTGCGGCGTGCCATCGTCAACATGGGCGGCTCGGTACTGATGCTCGAAAACGTGGAATTGCCCCGCAGCGTCGATCACGACCTCGTTGTCCGGCCCAACGGTGACGAACTGCCTGGGACCATCCTCAACGAGAGTTTCGCCGTCCAGGCCTTTTTCGGCAAGATCGACCTGCCCGCCGAGCGAGTCGTTGGAATCGCAGTGCCCAACGCAGACTCAGACCGCGTCCAGGTTGTCCTCACCGACGGCCAGGTGGTGGCTGGTAAGTTCGTCAATGGGCCCTTGCGAATCCGCCTGGCCAACGGCAGCGAAATGTCGCTCTCGACAGCAGAGCTCGGCACCGCCGCGTTCAAGCCCTCGCCACAGCGCCCGGAGAAGCTGGCAGTGACCGGGTCATTCCTGGTGCTCCGCGATGGCCAACGGCTACGATTCCGCCCGGAGGATCTCGACTGTACGTTCCTCGGCGAGTATGGACCGATTGCCCTTAACGCTGACGATCTCGAGGCGATCCACTTCGACACACCCGAAGGCGGGCTGCACCGGGCCGTGTTCATCAATGGATCGGTTTTGTCGGGGCTGCTGTCGGCGGGCGATCTCAATGTCCAGTTGGGTCTGGGCCACACGCCGGCCCTGCACCGCCATCTTCTCCAACGCGTCCAGTTCAACCCGCCCGAGGTGAACATGGAGAAACTCGCGCGCCTCACGCTTCGCAACGAAGACCACTTGCTCGGCGCTATCGCCCAACCAGCGATGAAGGTCAAGACGCCCCACGAATCCCTGGTAATCGACACGGAGGACATCGCGACTGTCCGAGTGCTTGAGGGGGGCTTTAAGCAGGCACAGATCGAACTGCACAACGGCACGACAATCACCGGCAGCATCGAAGACACAACGGTGCGTTTTCAGGTCCAGCCAGGCCCGGAGGTGTCCGTCTTTGTCGGCCATCTCGTGGAAATCACCTGCCCGAAGCCCCCTGCCGCCGCAGCCGCGACCAAAGCAGTTGGGGGCGGCACCCCTACTCGCCCGACAACTCAACCAGCCGACGAGCATGACTTCTGAGTCAGCCGGAGTCGCTGCATGACGTTCTGACCGGGGCAGGCAGACGCATTCATCGTCGTTGCGAAAAAACCGAACGCTGCTAAAACATCCTTACCGGAGTCGTCCTTGCTCTGGGCTCACCCGCAAGGGCAAATCGCTCCAGCCGAGCATACTAATCCGGATTGCCGAATTTATCGGGCAATGTTTTCACGAAGATAAGCAACCGCTCGTCGCAGGGCCTCATCCGCAGGATAATCATCCCCCTGGTATTCGATATTGATGTATCCGTCATAATGCCGGTCTTGCAGGGCTTGGAGAATCGCCTCGTTGTCGACTTCCCCTTCGCCGATCAGTGCCGGCCTGTAATACCGTCCGTCAAGCATGGGATAATACCCCTGCTTGGGACCTGGGCTGGTGGTCCAATCCTTGAAGTGAACGTGCACCGTGTATTCGGCCGTTCGAAAGAACGAATCGAGTGGATCTTCGCCGGTGAAGGCGTTTCCGCTATCATAGGTGATTTTCAAGCCCGGCACTTCCGCTATCCCCTCAAGCAGGTCGTCTGCGATGACGAAAGGACTATCGACACCAGGGAAGTTTTCTATCGTCAGTTGTATTCCGGCAGACCGCGTCAGTGAAGCGACTTCTTTGAGGCCTTCAATCCAGTCACGTCTGGACGCCTCACGGGGTTTGCCCTCTTTGGCGGGCGTTGGAATCATGATGACAGGGGCTCCGAGAATCACCGCGGCTTCGATCCCTCTGCGACAGGTTTCCAAGCCTTCGCGGCGCTGTTGGGGTTCTGGATGGTTCAGGTCGTCGGCGAAAAATGTATGGCAGATAATCGGTACCCCAATGTCATCGGCCATTTTCCGGAGGTCTTCGGGGCGATTGTCATGAAGCGAAACAAAATCGATACCGTCAAAGTCGAGTTCGCGAGTTAATTTCATCATCGCCGGCACGTCAAGTTTTTCGACCTGTCGGGCCATCGTGTAACTCATCATAGACAATTTCATCCTTACGCTCCTTAGAGGCCCCTCATCGGGGGTATTGGTTTACTTCTAAGATTCCTTTGCTGGACTTCCGTTGCGATTCGATACGGAACAACAGGCAATCTGCATTCTTACGAAACGAATTCCCCGGTTCGTTTCAACTCGAAGCCCGAACCGATTCCATTTGCCCGGGATCGAGTTTGTCGATGCTCTCGAACACTTTGCGGCAACCTTGGGCGACGCTTTTAACCAAGTCAATTCGGTGCGGCACCCGCAGAGGCGCTAGCAGAGCAATATGCGTGTCAGTGTGCCTCTGGGCCACGCCGAATCGCTTCGGATCGTAATCGACGTCTTTCCCGGCATTGCCGCATGAGAGGGGCGTTGCCGTTGAATCCCAGGGTGTCCAGATCCAGCCGGCAGATGTAATTATACCAGCTATGTTCGTGGCACGGCGGCATCATCGGCAGTATCAGGCCGTCAAGACCGGCCAGCCTTTCGTTGAGAAGGGCCGCGTGTTCCCGCTGCACCTGAAGATAATGATCCAGCCTGGTTAACTGAGCCCGGGCGAACAGGCGGTCGCGGATTTTCCTGACGGGCCGGTGCCGCCCGATGTCCCCGAAGATCTGGACCCCCATCTCAGGACTGATGTCAATGGCTGCCGTTGCGGCCTGCAAGGGCAAATCTTCTTTTGGGGTGACCATACAACTCTCCTTGGCACATTGATCTCTATACCAT
>Ga0180434_10006711_pt1 | contig 13166 bp, 8 predicted proteins | sample SS_ome_7_FD_132453 | JGI IMG/M metagenome (GOLD analysis project Ga0180434, IMG submission 132453) | Hypersaline lake sediment archaeal communities from the Salton Sea, California, USA - SS_1_D_2 metaG | ecosystem: Environmental > Aquatic > Non-marine Saline and Alkaline > Hypersaline > Sediment... | reverse complement strand
GCCTGCCTCGGCGTAGCTCGCAGAGCGTAGACGGGCCGGCGGCCCCCGCTTGTATGAAACTACATTATTCATTTTTCCGGCAGCCGTGTGGTCTGTTTGTCGCGGCCGGACTCTGCGGCCAAGTCTGGATAGAGTTCCTGCATGCATTCAGGGCAGATGCTGTGGGTAAAGCTGGCGTCGGAGTGTTCCCTGATATAGGCTTCGATTTTATTCCAGTAGCCCTTGTCATCTCTGATTTTTTTACATGCGGCACAAATGGGCAGCAAGCCGCTCAACGATTTTACCTTTGCCAGTGCCCGCTGTAATTCGCTGATGAGTGTTTCGCGTTCTTTTTCAACCCGCCGTCGGTCGGTCATGTCACGCATAATGCCCAGTACCGCCGGTTTGCCCAGATAGTTGATCACGCTGGATGCCACTTCTACGATGCGTCGGGTGTCGTCCGGCCTTTTTATGGGAATCATAAAATTATCTGAAGGTTTGCCGGCGATGAGCGCATTGTATCGCTCGATGACCATGCGGCGGTCCTGCGGCACCAGGGCCTGCAACAGGTCCGCCGGCTGCATATTCGTCATCGGGTGACCGATGAGACGGCGGCAGGCGGGATTGGCAAACACCGTTTTTCCATCCTGAACCACCAGGATGCCGTCATTGGCAAATTCGGTAATAGCGCGATATTTTTCTTCGGTCGCCAGCGTCAGATGACGACCGAAGACCGCCCAAAGCACCACCAGGGCAAACCCCAGGAAACCGTATTCCATGAAATACTGCAGGGTGGGGACACCCAAGGATGCCAGACCGTCATGAATACCGAGCAGGAGCCATCCACTCAGACCGAAAAGAAACGTGGTGCGGTAGGGCGGATCATTTTTCCGGGGCTTCAGCCAAAAAAACATGAGGCAAACGCCGGCAAGGCTGGCGTAAAGCACAAAAAACAAACCGAGCGGTCCCAATTCCGATTCCACAAAAGGGTTCGCAAGGCATATAAAGTCTCGGGATACAAAAGTTTGGGCTACGATAATATCAGACGACCAGAGCATGGCCAGGATAAATGCGTGCCAACTGCCGGTGATGCGATGATACCTTTTGGATGGGATGGAAAGATAGGCGAACGTAAATCCGTAGGAACAATGTATAAGACCGATAATGGCGGTGTACTCCAAAAGACCGGCAAATCGATTCAGCCGTCCGGCCATGGTGTTGTATTCCAAAAAAACCCCGACAGCATAAACAAATGCCGCAAAGGACAGCGCTCCGCTCCAAACAAACCATTTCAGGTGCCGGGATTTGGCGGCGAAAACCAACTGCAGAACCGTAATCATCAATGCCAGCATAGCGACGGAAAGGGAACCGGCGGACTGCAGGACGATGTCGGTCAAAAATCGGTCCACGACTTTTTACCCCCTAAAAAGCAACCGATGCGGAAGCGATCGCTTCTATCTGCAGCTTGCCCGCGGTTTCAAGCGCCTGCTGCAGAGAAGGCAGCGCATTTCTTCCCCCAAAAGCGCGGCAGGACAGGGAGGCAACGGCCACGGCAAAACGGACGCTGCGAAACAGGTCGAAACCCCGGGCTGCGGCCAGCGCGAATGCTCCGTGGAAATTGTCGCCGGCGCCGGTGCTGTCAACCACGGTGATTGATGGCGCCGCAACATGATAAAGGGTGCCCTGGTGCGGGAAGAAGGCGCCTTTGCTGCCGGCTGTCACCACGAGCTGCCCCTTTATCTTCTTCTGCAGGCCGATGATTTTTTGCGTCCGCGACAAATGATTGAACGGCAGCTGCGGCGTATCCAGAAAATCGGACGAGGGGATGAAGTAATCAGCCGCCTGCATCATGCGGTCCACATTTTCCCGCCAGCGTTCGCCGTCGTAAACCAGGACGGTTTGCGGTGATTTCAAGGCCGTGACCCTGTCAACCAGGTAGGTTGTCTCCGGATCCAGCAGGATGACGGTTGCCGCCTGCAGCAGTTGGTCATCGCCGGCGTCCAGCCGGATTTTCGGCAGGCTGCTGGGTTCGTAAAGAATGGTCCGCCGGCCGCTAACGCGGGTGACGAATATCTGCGCCGTGGGGGTTTTGGCGTTTTTCACACGCTGTAAATGGCGGGTGGAGACATTGAAATCCTGCAAACGGCGGCGGCAGAAATCTCCTTCCGCATCACCTCCCACCAGACCTTTGAGGGCAACACGGCCGTCGAGGGCCGACACACAACAGGCGGATGTGCCCCCCTGGCCCCCGCCTTCACGACACGCGAAAGACAGCGGCGCTTTTTGGTTTTCCGCGGGAAATCGTTCGACCGACCAGATGATGTCGAGACAGTTGCGGCCGATGACCAGAACGTCGTAAGGCTTTGGCATGGACGATACCTATCTTCACCGCACTTGGAGTAAAAAGGGTTCGAGGGTCCGAGGGTTCAAGGGGCTAATCAATTTTGATTTATGAATTTTGAATTGTCGCATGTTGTCCCTGATTCTGGCAATTTACCATATTGCCATCTTTTAGAACACAACTTTTAAGGCGCAACGCTAGCACAATTACCATCCGAACGACAAATGATTTTCAACGCGGTGCAATGGAAGGACTTGTTTTTTTCAGGACCTGTAGTAAGATGACGCCTCGAAAAACCAATTTGGGGGCGCTTGCGATGAAAGGAACACCTGTTGTTGCGCCGGTCTATTTGACGGCCACCTACCGCTTTGACAAATCCGACGATCTGATCGATGTGGTGCAACATCGATCGGGCTATATTTACTCCCGCTGGGATAATCCCACGGTGCTGGCCGCCGAGAAAATGCTGGCAGACATGGAAGGCTACGAGCACGCCGTCGGCTTCGGCTCCGGCATGGCCGCCATTGCCACGTCGGTGATGGCGCATGTACAGGCCGGCGGCAGGATTGTCGCCACCCACGAAATTTACGGCGGCACCTACGAGCTGTTCACGGATGTGCTCCCGAAAATGGGGATCGAGGTGGTGCTGGTCAACTGCGGGGACACGGACCGGCTCCTGGCCGAAATTCAAAGCGGCCTGGCGCTGCTGTATCTGGAGACGCCCACCAATCCCCTTTTGCGGGTGGTGGATGTGCCGCCGCTGGTTGAAGCAGCCCATCGGCAGAAAGCCGTGGTGCTGCTGGATTCCACTTTCGCGTCGCCGGTCAACCAGCATCCGGTTGCGTGGGGAGTGGTCATTACGGTGCACAGCGCCACCAAATACCTGGGCGGGCACCACGACGTCACGGCGGGATTCGCCTGCTGCAGTGCCAAGTGCTTCCAGGCCGTGTGGGACTACCGCAAAATTCTGGGGGGCGTGATGGACCCCATGACGGCTTTTTTGATCCAGCGCGGCATGCGTACCCTGGATTTGCGCATTGAACGCCAGAATCAGAACGCGCTGAAAATCGCCGAATTCTTAAGTCGCCACCACAGGGTAAAAGCCGTTCACTACCCGGGTCTGCCGTCGCACCCTGACCATGCCGTCGCCACAAGGCAGATGCAGGGCTACGGCGGCATGCTCAGCTTTGAACTGGATGCCGATTTTGAGGGGACCAAACAGTTTATGGATCGCCTGGCCAGGATAAAACTGGCCACCAGTCTGGGAGGGGCCACCAGTTTGGCCAATCAACCCATCACCAATACACACGCCGGGCTGAGCCCCGAAAGCCGTGCCAAGGCAGGTGTCAGTGAAAGCCTGGTGCGGCTGTCCGTGGGCATCGAGAACGTGGAGCACCTGATCGGTGATATCGATCAGGCACTTGCAAAAGCATGATAGTACAGCGGCACAAGGCGTAAGGCTTATGGTGCACGGTATATAAGATGCAGGTTCGTTTTTGGTTAACCGTCAATCGCTTATGTTTTTGATATATTTGATATTTGTTGCTTGAGATTTGGAATTTCCGCGTCTTTTTAGAACACAACTTTTGAGACGCGGCCCTATGGCCTTTGTCAGGGGGGGGATGATGAAGAAAGTCTTGTGGCGGAGCGGCATCCTGTTTTTTTGTGTCCTGCTGTTGAGCGGCTGCGGCTACAACCGGCTGCAGCAGCAGGAGGAAGCGGTTTTCCGGGCCTGGGCCGACGTGGAGTCGAACCTCCAGCGCCGCGCTGATCTGATACCGAATCTGGTGCAGACGGTCAAAGGCTATGCGGCCCACGAAAAGGAAACCCTGGCGGCCGTCGTGGAAGCCCGGGCTGCGGCGGGAAAAGTCAGCGTATCGCCCAAAGACCTCGGCAGCGCCGCGTCCATGCAGCAGCTGTCCGCGGTGCAGGGCGCGCTGTCTTCCGCGCTCTCGCGCCTGATGGTGGTGGTGGAGCGCTACCCGGATTTGAAAGCCAGCCAAAGTTTTCTGGATCTCCAGAATCAGCTGGAAGGGACGGAAAACCGCATCAACGTGGCGAGGCAGCGCTACAATCAGGCGGTTGAAATTTTCAACGCATCCATTCGCAAGTTTCCCTACAGCCTGACCAACCGCCTGCTGCTCAAGCTGGAGCGCAAGGAATATTTCAAGGCGGCGGAAGGGGCTGCGGACGTGCCGCAGATTGAATTCTAACATTTTTTTAAGGCGCCGGTTTCCGACGCCTTAAAAAAATGTAGATGTTTAAGATAAAAAAAAGAAATGATATAAATCCGGGGAAATGCGCATAGGGAAGCTTACATGCCTGGGCAGAATTTTAGCGAGAGCTTTACGCAGCTTTCTTCCTCTTTGCCAAAGCGGGCCTTACGCCGTCTTCCCCCCCTTTGCCAAAGGGGGGCGGGGGGATTTCCCATTTACTCTGGAAGTAGAGCAAACGACTGAATGATCGCTTTTTTAGACAGGAATATGCTTGAGGGTTTGATGCCGTTCAAACGGCTTTTTTCCGGGCTGATGGGTCTGCTGCTGGTGCTGATGGTCCTGGTGCCAACTGCGGGGGCGCGGGAGGTGCCGGCGCTCAAGGCGCGGGTCAACGATTACGCCGGGATGATTGATGCGGGGACGGAGCGGCGCCTGGAGCAGATGCTGGCGGAATTCGAGCGCGCCGAGTCGACCCAGATCGTGGTGCTGACGGTGCCGTCGCTGGAAGGCGACAGCCTGGAGCGGTTTTCGATAAAGGTGGCGGAAGCGTGGAAGATCGGCCGCAAGGGCGTCGACAACGGGGCGATTCTGATCGTGGCCCGCAAAGAGCGCAAGCTGCGCATTGAAGTGGGCTACGGCTTGGAAGGGAAGCTGACGGACATGACGGCCGGGCGGATCATCCGCAACATCATGGTGCCGTCTTTTAAGAACGGGCGGTTTGCACAGGGCATCGCCGACGGCGTTGGGGCGATAATGGACGTCGTGCAGGGGGAATTTGAAACCCCGCCGTCGCCGGTTAGGCGGCCCGGCGGGGAAACGGGGCTTTCCGGCGTGCTCATCCCGCTGGTCGTCTTTGTTTTTCTGATAGCGCAGCTGGGGCGGATACGGCGCATCATGGGAACGCTGGCCGGCGGTGTGCTGCTGCCGATTTTCGGCGGCCTGCTGTTTCCGGTGGGCCCACTGCTGCTGCTGTTGATGGTGCCGCTGGGTCTGGCCGCCGGCTTTGGCCTTTCCCTGGTCGGGGGTGCGCTGGGAGCTCCCGGTGCGGCGGCGGGCAGGGGGCGGGCCGGCGGGTTCTGGATCGGTTCCGGCGGCGGATTTTCTTCCGGCGGCTTCGGCGGCTTCAGCGGCGGCGGGGGCGGTTTCGGCGGCGGCGGCGCGTCAGGGGGGTGGTAAGACATGCAAGATCCGGCGGCCGCGTTTCTGACGGCAAAGGAAAGAGATGACATCGCTGCGGCGGTCCGGGCGGCGGAGAAGCAGACGTCCGGTGAAATCGTACCCGTGGTGGTTTCATCCAGCTATCACTATCCCATGGCGGCGGTGCTGGGCGCGGCGGCCATCAGCCTTCCGTCGGCGATTCTGATGACGTATCTTGTCGGCGGGTATCTGTGGCTGGGGCCGCAGAACATGTGGCTGTTCATGGGTGTGTTTGCGGCGTTGTTCGCCCTGCTGCACTGGGTCATCAACCGAACCCCGGCCGTAAAGCGCCTGTTCGTGTCGTCGCGTGAAATCGAGGACGAGGTGAGCGAGGCGGCCGTAACGACTTTTTTCCGGGAGGGCCTCTATCGGACCCGGGATGAAACCGGCATCCTGATTTTCGTGTCTGTTTTCGAGCATAAGGTCTGGGTGTTGGCCGACCGCGGCATCAACGCCAAGGTTGCGCCGGAACGCTGGCAGGCGGTTGTGGACCACATCACCGCGGGCATTCGCAGCAAACGCCAGGGTCGGGCGATCTGTGAGGCGGTTGCCGATGTCGGCGGCATTCTGGCGGCGCATTTCCCCCGGCGGGCCGATGACACGGATGAACTCGAAAACCTCATCGTCCGGGATCATGACGCTGACTGAAGCGGACAAAGACAGGTTGCAAACCAAACAATACGCGCTGGCGATTGATCTGGGCAGCGGCGGTCCCAAGGCGGCCGTCGTGGCGGCGGACGGTCGGGTGGTTGCTGCTGCGGCCGAAACGATTGAAACCCGGCTTTTACCCGACGGCGGCGGGGAACAGGACGCCGACGCCTGGTGGCGTCTCAGCCTTGCGGCGGCCCGGCGCGCGCTCAAAAACGCCGCTGTTTCCAAGGACCGCATTGTCGCCGTGGGTTGCGACTCTCAGTGGTCGCTGGCGGTGCCCGTGAATCAAAACGGGGTGCCGCTGATGAATGCGATCCACTGGACGGACACCCGCGGCGGACGCTACAACCGGGAAATTACCGCCGGTTTTCCACGGGTACAGGGCTACGGGCTTTTTAAGCTACTGAAGTGGATCCGCCTCACCGGGCTCGCACCGACGTTGAGCGGCGTGGATTCCCTGGGACACGTTCTCTTCATCAAAAACGAACGGCCGGACATATACGCGCGCACCTTCAAATTTCTCGAGCCCATGGATTACCTGACCAGCCGCCTGACCGGCCGCATCACCGCGACCCAGAAAACCATGGTGGCGTTCATGGTGGTCGAATCCGGGCGCTGGGGGCAGACGGACTACAGCGATAAGCTGCTGGCGCTGGCCGGCTTGGACCGCGATAAGTTTCCCGAACTCATTGAAAACGACGGTATCGTGGGGCCGCTGGATCAGGGGGTGGCGGCCGAACTCGGCCTGAATCCGGCCACGCCGGTGGTGGCCGGCATCACCGATTCCAACGCATCGCTGATCGGCTCCGGTGCGGTGCGCGATTTCGACGCCATCGTCTACATCGGTACGACCCTTTATTTAACCTGCCACGTGCCCTTTAAAAAAACGGATCTCAAACACTTTATCACCGCGCTGCCCAGCCCGTTTCCGTCGCGCTACTACCTTTTGGGCGAACAGTGCACGGGCGGCAAGTGCGTTGAGTACTGCCTGCGGCAGTTGGTGTATCCGGACGATGATCTGGAGACCGGCCCCATGCCGCCGGACGCCTATGAACGTTTCAATGCGCTGGTCAAAAGCGCGCCGCCCGGCAGCGGCGGGGTTGTTTTCCTGCCCTGGTTAAACGGCCTGGTCGTACCCGAGGAGTCCCCCTATGTGCGCGGCGGATTCATGAATCTGTCTCTGAAAACCACCCGCGCCCATCTGGCACGGGCGGTTTTTGAAGGTTTGGCGTTTAACAGCCGCTGGGTGTGCGGTCCGATGGAAAAGTTTATCGGACGGCCCATAGAAAGCATCCGCTTTTCCGGTGGCGGGGCCCTGTCCAACACCTGGTCCCAGATTCATGCGGATGTCCTCGGCAAACCGGTGCTGCAGGTGGCGGATCCCCTGAACACGACGGTGCGCGGTGCCGGCCTGCTGGCGCTGACGGCCGTCGGAGCGGTGCCGCCGGAGGATCTGTCGGCGCTGGTGCCCATTGAAAACGTTTTCGAACCCAATCCGGACCACCAGGCGGCCTATGACAAAGCCTTCAGCCATTTTTTGGAGCTGTTCAAACAAAACAAGCACACTTTCGGCCGCATGAACGGTTGATGCGCCGCCGTCAAAACAGGAGGAGCCATGTCAGACGCGTCATCAGAAAACCAACAACCGGCGGATCCTTTCAAACCCTACAAGGGCCGTTTTGAAAGCCAGGCCAAAATACCGGCAGCCGGGCGTGATCAGGCGGATATTTTAAATGAGATTTCGATCATGGCAGATGAAGAAAACGCCAAATGGCAGCAGGGACAGGTTTCCGGGACCTTCTATCATGCCGGCGAGGCCCACCGTGCCTTTCTAAACCAGGCCTTTGGCTATTTTTCGCATGTCAACACCATTCAGTTCGATCTGTGTCCCAGCATGTTCAAGATGGAAAGTGAAATCATTTCCATGACCGCCCACATGCTCCATGCGGACGCCGCAGCGGCGCACAATCCGGAGGATGCGGTTTGCGGCACCATGACCTCCGGCGGCAGCGAGAGCATCATGATGGCCATGAAAACCTATCGGGATTGGGCCAGAGAAGAAAAGGGCGTTACCGCACCGGAAATCATCATGCCCCACACCGCCCACCCGGCCTTTGACAAGGCCGGCCGCTATTTCGGCATCCACATGATTCACGTGCCGGTTCACGCACCGGATTTTCGCGTGGACCCGGCGGCCGTGGAAGCGCGCATCAACCCGGAAACGATCGCCATTGTGGGCAGCGCCGGCAACTACCCCTACGGCCTGATCGATCCTTTGGAGCAGCTGTCGGCTATTGCGCTGCGACACGGCATCGGCCTGCACGTGGACGGCTGTCTCGGGGGCTTCATTCTGCCGTGGATCGAACGGCTGGGCTACAATGTGCCGGTGTTCGACTTCCGGCTGCCGGGGGTCACGTCGATGTCCGCGGACACGCACAAGTACGGCTTCGCTTTAAAAGGCACGTCGGTTGTTCTGTACCGCAGCAGCCGCCTGCGGCGCTACCAGTATTTTGACGTGCCGGACTGGCCGGGCGGCATGTATGCATCGCCCACCGGCGCCGGCAGCCGTTCGGGCGGGTTGACGGCCGCGACCTGGGCGTCGATGGTGGGCCTGGGCGAGACCGGCTACCTGGCGGCGGTCAAGGCCATTATGGATGTCGCCGACCGGATGAAAGCCGGTATCGCCGCCGACCCGGACCTGCTGTTGATCGGCGAGCCGACGTTTCTCATCAGCTTCCGCTCCGAGACGGTGGACGTGTTCCACGTCAACGACTTCATGAAAACCAGAGGCTGGCGCTTCAACGTCCTGCAGCTGCCGCCGGCCCTGCACTTCTGCGTGACCCTGCCGCAGACCAGCGTCCCCGGTCTTGCCGACCGCTTCCTGGCGGACCTGCGCGAGGGGGTGGCCTACGCCAGAGCCAACGCCGGCAAACCGGCTGAAACCGCCGCCCTGTACGGCATCGCCGGCAGCGTAGACGGCAACCGCCAGGTGACGGAGCTGGTGCACGGATTGTTTGATCATTTGTTTGCGGTGTAGGGATTTGGGGTGCAAGGCGAAGGGTTGATTCGTTGATTGGTTAATTGGGCAAAACGGCATTCGCCGTTTCCAATTGACCAATCGACCAGTCAACCAGATCCAACGACCCCAACAAACCCTTGAACCCTTTGACCCTTCACAAAAGTATTCATTGTTTTCTTTAAAAATATAAATTTTCATGCCCCCGTTTGGTAAGGCGAACTCCCTTCGCGCAGCAACAAGCGCCGATTCATGTTCAGCTGTCGGCGACCGGCATGAAAATTTGGGCATGAAAATTTGTCTGATTTTGATGAATGTCAGAAAAATCCGACAATGGTGGTTTTTTATACAACCATTTATAATTACAGGTTTATCACTTCTTTTCACTGATCCGCCGCCCCGTTCTGGTGTCCGAAACAGCGGAATATCTTTTCAGGTAAAAATATAACAGCTTGAATTAAATGTATTAATTTTAAATTCAGGTTGGCACACATCTTGATATACCTGTTTGGGCAACCAAAAGTCGGTCAGGGAAGGTATTGGTTTAGCTGTCCGGCGTCAACAACGGGATAAAAAGAAAAATGATTTTGTAAACAAAGCAAAGCACAGTGCCGCTCTACTTATTATGCTCACCACCATCGCCGGGGCGGTGGTTGTTTTTTGAGCGGCTCAAAGGGCTGACCGCGAGATGCGCGAAAGATTGCTCGGCCGAATGCGTCTGATGGCCGAGGCCATGAACATCGAATGTATCAACGCCCTGCTCGAAGAATTCGGTCGGGAAGCAAAATACGGGAGGGACCAGAGATGAAGCGCTACTTCCGAACCTTCTGGATCTGTTTTTTTGTTCTGGTTTGTGTTTGCCCGATTGCCGGACAGACTGTTGCCCAGAATGACCCATCTCGCTCCCGGCGTGTGCTGATCCTGCATTCCTACCACGAAGGCTTTTCCTGGACCGACGGCATCAAGGCCGGCATCCGTACGTCCCTGCAAGGGGAGCCGGTCGAGATCTTTACCGAATACCTGGACAGTAAGCGGCAGCCGCTGGAAACCGTTGGCGCACCCGCTGCCGCCTACCTTGCCCGGAAATACGCAGCCATTCCCCTGGACCTGTTGATTCTTTCCGACAACAATGCCCTCACTCTTCTGCACGAACATCGCAAAACACTCTTCCCCGACGTTCCTGTTGTCTTCTGCGGCATCAACAATTATCAGCCGGCGCTCCTCGAAGGTTTTGAAGACCGCATGACCGGCGTAGTGGAAAAGACCGATCCGGCCGGCACCCTGGGACTGATCCGTACGCTCCAGCCGGAAACGGAAAAAATTCACATCGTCACCGGGCTCACCCCCACCGCGGCTGCGGTCAAGGCCGAGGTCGAAGCGGCCCTGGCTGCCGGCCGACATGGGTTTGCGCCCGTATGGCTTCACGGTCTGACAACGTCGGACCTCAAAAGGCGCCTGGCAACGATTCCACCGGACGGCGCCGTCCTGCTGGTGCTGTTCAACCGGGATAAAGATGGCGTTTACCGCAGCTTTGCCCAGGCCGCCGAACTGGTCAGCCGAGCGACCCCGGCCCCGGTTTACGGCATGTGGGACTTCTACCTGGACCACGGCATCGTCGGCGGGATGCTGGCCAGCTCCCGGGACCAGGGCCGGACCGCGGGCATCCTGGCCCGCGAGATTCTGAAAGAAGGAATCATCCCTCCGATCGTAAGGGAAAGTCCCAATGCGGCTATATTTATATGGGACGAACTTCGCATCCACGGACTGAACCCGGCGGCGCTTCCGCCGGGCGCTGAGGTCCGCGGATGTCCCGAGTCCAGCATCTGGCCTGTCGCCATCGCCGCCGGGCTGGGCGCACTGCTGCTGACACTGGCGCTGTTCAGCCTGATCGGTCTTCTGCGCAGAAAACGCATCGCATCTCAAACCATGCCCGCCATGTTCCGGGCCAGCCTGCACAGGGCCATCGTGCTGCTCACAGTTGTCCTGCTGGCCGGTATCGCCACCCACTCATGGCTTACCGCCCGACAGGAGATGAAAGACGTCCGCCTGCGCATCCTGGCGGAGAAGAAAACCCTGATCAAAACCATGGTGGATCAGGCCATGGACCAGATCGAATATGCCCGCACGTCGCTCGGCGCAAAGGGGTTGACGGACGAGAAGATCCGGCAGCATCTCATACCCAGACTCGCATACTACAACTTTGCCGACGGTGAGGGCTATATCTTCGTCAAAAGTTTCGATGGTGTCGAGTTGGTCAACCGTACCCAGCCGGACCTGATCGGAAAAAACATCTATGACCTCACCGACCCGGACGGTGTCAAGATGATGCAGGAGCTGATCGAATCGGCCGGAAAACCCGGCGGCGGTTTTGTCCGGTATCAATGGAACAAACCCAGCCTGGGCCGCAAAGCGACCAAAATCTCCTTTGCCCGCAGCGTGCCGGACTGGGGCTGGGTGGTGGGTACCGGGCTTTACATGGATGACATCGAACGTGCGGTTCAAGCGATTGAAGCGGATTTTCAACGCAGTCTGATGGTGGAACTGGCGATGATATTCGGCCTGGCGGCGGCGGTTCTATTCATCCTGGAACTTTTGGCACATCGTCTGACGACGAGGGTCAACTCGGAGCTCGGTGTGCTTCAGCAAGCGGTCACCCGCCATGACATCCAGGCGGCGGGTTACAATATTCATGAATTCCAGGCCATCGCGACCATGGCCGCCCAGAGCTTCGCCGATCTGGCTCAGGCCCGGGCCGCGCTGGAACACTCCCGGGAACAGCTCCGTTCGACCATGGAATACGCCGAGGCCGCCCGGCAGAAGCTTGCCGCCGCAGAAAGGAATCAGCGCGTTCTTCTGGACAACATCCAGACCCAGGTCTGGTACCTCACCGACACCCATACTTACGGCGCGGTGAACCAGGCCCATGCCGCGTTCAACGGCGTGAGCATCGGCGACCTGGCCTTCAAGGATATGTACGATGTCTTTACCAAAGATGCGGCCGATGTCTACCGCCGGAGCAACGTCGAGGTCTTTTCCTCCGGTAAACCGGTCCGTACCGAGGAATGGGTGCCCGATATTTCCGGTGAAAAACGCCTGATCGCCATCCACAAGTCCCCCAAGCTCGACGCCGACGGCAAGGTCGAATTCGTGGTCTGTTCGGCCGAGGACATCACCGAGCGCAAGCGATCTGAAGAAAATCTTCAGCAAAGCGAGACCAGATACCGACTCCTTGTTGAAAACTCGTTGTTTCCGGTTGTGGTGACAGCCGTTGAAGATGGTACGCTGCTTTTTGTGAATGCATATGCCGCGGCGTTTTTCAATGTCCCGATTGAAGAAGCGATCGGCCGTCAGGCGCCGGATTTCTGGTGTGAGCCCGAAGACCGTGCTGCGTTTATCGCCGGGCTCATGGGCAACGGATCGGTGCAAGCATTAGAAGCCAGGCTGAAAACCCTGGACCAGCAGGAGAAGCAGGTTCTCATTTCGGCCAGCCTTGTTGATTTTGAAGGACAAAAGGCTTCGTTCACGGTCTTTAGCGACATCACCGATAGAAAGCGCATGGAAGAAAAGCTTAAAAGCACCCTTGCAAGGATAAACAGCATTCTATCTTCCATACAGTCGGGCGTCATCCTCGTTCGGAAAAGGGACCGCGTCATTGTGGACGCCAATCCCGCCGCGGCCGACATGGTCGGTATTTCGAAGGATGATCTGATCGGTAAAATCTGCAACGAACATATCTGCCCCACCGAGGTAGGCAAGTGCCCGGTGT
>Ga0180434_10006708_pt1 | contig 13169 bp, 9 predicted proteins | sample SS_ome_7_FD_132453 | JGI IMG/M metagenome (GOLD analysis project Ga0180434, IMG submission 132453) | Hypersaline lake sediment archaeal communities from the Salton Sea, California, USA - SS_1_D_2 metaG | ecosystem: Environmental > Aquatic > Non-marine Saline and Alkaline > Hypersaline > Sediment... | reverse complement strand
GACTCTTTGTTTAATTTGCATGAACCACTAAAGGCACCCATTTGCCCGCCCTTTACACTAACCATTTCAGTTACACCAGCCTTAGCAGCCAGACTTACCCTTCCGCCAAAACTATGGCATCGTAAAATACACATAGCGCACCCATTACCATATTTATTACAGACTGCCGGTGGCCCTGCAGTCCCAGTGGCATCTATAAAGGCACCACCTTCTAATTTAAAATACTCCTTGCCGTGTCTCCCTATTACCGAATGTATGCTATCGCCTTCCATCTCAACATTAGTGATTCTCACTGAAGAATAAACAGAAACCCCCCGTTTAATAAGAAAATTCTTAACAATAGGCTCCATGGTTGCAACATTGTAAAGCGACGCATGACTGTGCCCGGGAAAATCTATGTTCTTGTGCAGCAAATTTTGATCAATAAGTTGAAATATCTCACCCCCAGACATTGCTATAAGTTCTTCGGTGGCAGTGAAACGACCATTATTTCGCATAATGCCGCCTACAAGACCAGTGCCCAAAAGCATGTCGGTTCGCTCAACAAGGCTAACTTCAGCGCCTTGCTTACAAGCAGAAAAAGCTGCCGCGCATCCTGCCCAACCTCCCCCTACAACAACCACCTTCATCTTTTCTTTACCTTCCTCTTAGAATAAAAAAATAAACAAAATAAAATAGTAAGAGTTATTAAGATGCTTTATATTCGGAGAAAATGATAATAAAACACACGCATAGCCACACAAATTTTTCATTGTCATATTCTAATAACATACTATCTTTGATCAACCGAGATCAGGCATCAGCAATACAATCACAGATCTTTTCAAACCTGTTATATAGTAAGCCTGAGATTTCCTGGCATTTAATCCTTTATAAGTGCTTTGACGGGATCAAGCCCGTAGGGGGAGCCCTCCTCAATTACCTTTAGAACCGCCCCTCCACCTGTAAAAAAATAATAAAGAGCATTATCTATGGCGTCAAGATAAAGGCCGGGATTCAGGTTTCTAAACTCTTGCAGTGTATCACCGCCGCCGTAAAGTTTATAGGCCTCGCGGTTATGGTCTATAGTGAGGTTTAATTGTCTCGACCCCTCAAAAAAATGAGGTGTCAATCCCATTACTGCATTAACAAATATAGTCCTTGCGGAGTTAATAGCCTCAAGAACCTCTGGCGCATTGAACGATTCAGGGGCTACATCCAAAAAATAACCGTAACTATTTCCGGCCTTAAAGTCCTTTACGCTGATCGTTCTATATTTGCCCTCTATACGACCTTTATTGGTCTCCGACTCTATTAAAAAGGTTGGCTCGATAATCTTTTTTGACTGGCTGTCTTCAGCGACAAGTTCCTTAGCTGAATTTATATCAGTTTCGCTAACCCCCATAGCCCTTACATTATATTTAGCACACAGAAAAGCATTGTAGATAACACCCCCTAAAATCAGATTATCAACCTTCTTATAGATTTCTTTAAGGGTGCCTATTTTTGTGTCTACTTTTGAACCTGCTATTACGGCAATTAGCGGTCTTTCAGGGTCAAGTATTCTTTTAAGGTTACTAAGCTCTTTTTGCATCAGAGGTCCTGCAAAGCCTGGCAGGTATTTTGCGACTTCGCATGTAGATACGTGGTTTTGCCAGGAGCCAAAGGCATCATTAACGAAGATATCTGCAAGCCCGGCAAGCTGATGGCCAAGCTGTTCTCGTTTAATGTCTGAGGCCTCCTCTCCTTCAAACCATCGGATGTTAGGAAGATAAATACCGCCTATCTGGCGGTGTCGTAATTTTTCGATATAACGATCGATAAGGGTATCTATTTCTCTTATCCCCCATTCAGGGTGAATTAAGAACTCCGGGATCACAAATCTTGTAAACAGCTTATGCTCTAAGTAATCAACGATCGGCTGAACGGAGGTAGCATCATCTACAGTTATCCTTCCCGTCTTTTTGTCTCTGGGTCTCCCTACATGGGTCATAAGGATGGCCCTACCACCCCGTTCCGCAATAGTATATAATGTTCCGAGCGTTGCATCAATGCGATATGGGTCAAGGATTTTCCCATTTTTTACGACGTTGTGGTCTACACGAACCAATACTACCTTATCCGTAATTTCCGCATTCTGCAAAAGAGGTAAACTTTGGTATGTATCTTGATTTTTCATTGTTTCCCCCCTAAATAAATAGTAGCTGTAATGCTCGCCTACAAAAATCTATCTTGATAAAGCTATTGAAAAATACTTAATAAATAGTATTTCAGGAAGGACAAAACCTCAACCCTTTTTTATATCTTATACAAACAATAATCTAAATGCATACAATTATTCCTTTCAGGGATGGCCCATTCTGAATCTCTGCAGAACGCTATGAAATGACTTCATGTCAAGCGGATTATTTCTTGTATAAAATAAATGGGTTGGGCAGCGACAATCTGAGGAGCCAAAGCCAGGATGACTTTGGTTCATTATAGTGGACAAGGCCGTTGCGATTTCACATTCTATTCTTTTCGAGGACCTGATCGGAATAGGGATTATTTTTTCCACGTTATTCAAAAGATAATCAATATGCCAGTACATCTTTTTCCTTTTTCTCACATGCCTTTGAATCCTTGAACGTAGGCTGTTCATAGCTGAACCAACATATATATAATATCCTTTATTAAAATCCAATTGGCCTAATTTGCCAATATTAATGCGCCTTTTTTTATCTACACGTAAGATCAAGAGATAACTTCCCTTGTCCTTTGCCTCATTTTCTATATGTCGCCATGGAATCTCCAATGGTTTTATTGTCTCGCTGATAGTTAAATCAGGATTCCACCCTATTGCCACGGCAGCAATATTTAAATACTTTCTTGATTTGATCAGGGCTATGCTGAAATCATAATCAGTATGAAAGTCCGGCATAAACCATTTTACATCAAGGCAATGCACAAGAAAAAGTATGGAGCATTTGACCCCATTTTTACCCATTTGAGCAAGTTCAAGTATATGTTTTTTCCCTCTCTCAGTAATGGCATCCGGAAACATTGCCACGTCGTTTCCAAACAGGGTGCATGATTTTACCTCTAAATAGTGATCCTGTTGGTTTTCATTCAAGAGAAAATCAAACCTGCTATTGCCTCGTAAGATCTCTTCTTTTACTATATCTGCATCCGTTAGAGGGGGTAGTAATTTTTCCTCTATTAGATATTTGGCCACTTTGTTTGTTAGTTGGGTGTGAAGGAAAACAATAGAGCTATCTTTCTGAACAGATAGAACAGTGTATTTTGTTTTCCGTGCGGCATAGGAGGTAGTGTTCCTGATTCTGCACAGGCTAATAAAGAGGGTACTGTTTGGTAAAAGTAATTCCCAGAGTCTTCCAGGGTTTGGTAAGTGCGCCTGGATCGTTTTATTGTTATGGATTGAACATGTGACGATGAACCTGTTTTCTCTCTTAAGAAATTTAGCCTTAATTATTTCGCCGAAGTATAGAGGAAAATTTCTCACAGGTTAATTCTTTTTTAATCCTTCATATTATTTCCCATCCTCTATAAGGTAACTCTCAGATTATATCCTGAACTGGATGCCATAAAGGTTTTTATATTGTCCGTTTGCCCTAAGAAGTTCATCGTGCGTTCCCGATTCTACAATTCTTCCCTCATCTATGACATAGATCTTATGTGATTTTTTGATAGTATTGAGGCGATGGGAAATAATTAATATAGTTTTTTTATTAAAAAAATTTTCCAATGCATCCTGTATAAGCATTTCACTCTCAGGGTCAAGGGCAGATGCGGGCTCATCAAGAATCATAATCGCAGGATCTTTGAGTATGGCCCTGGCTATAGCAATTCGTTGTCTCTGGCCTCCGGATAGGAGTGCTCCCCTGTCTCCCACAATTGTTTTATATCCATCTGGAAGGGTTATAATAAAATTGTGAGCTTGAGCAAGCCTTGCTGCATTTTCAATGTCCTCTCTTGTGTAATTCCCGTTATTGTAGTTTATGTTACTGGCTATGGTATCGTGAAACAGTAAGCTCTCCTGGCCTACGATACTAATTTGATCCCTGACTGATTCAATAGTCGCATTTCTGATGTCTATTCCGTCTATGGTTATAGAGCCTTCATTCACATCATAGAATCTTGGGAGCAGGTCTAAAAGGGTGGTTTTACCCGCTCCTGTTGGGCCTACGAAGGCAACTGTCTCCCCCGCATGAACTTTAAAGGATATGTCAGTTAAAACCATTTTGTCCGGCCTATAACCAAAACTGACGTGAGAGAATTCGATAGTATTCTTGAATTTGGGGATAGGCCTTGCTTTTGGATTATCCTGTATACTAGGCACTGTACTCATAATGTCGAAAAGCCTTGTCGTTGCTCCTTGAAGGGTCTTTAAGTTGTTATTTATCCTGGCAAGTTCCTTTATGGGTTTATAGGCTGCTGCATAGGCGTAGAGCATAGCAACAATCTCACCTAAAGTATGATTGAAGTATACCTTTCCTGTTATTAAAATTAGGGGAAGGATTAAAAAAAGTGTGGAATCCATCATAGGTCCCATGCCAAGTCTATATCTATTCCAGTGCATGACTTTTTTGTACAGATTTTCAGCAAGGAATCTAAATTTCTTGGATTCATATTGGCCCATGCAGAACCCCTTAATTACCTTGAGTAATAAGAGAATCTCCTGGTAGCTTGATGTTACCTCCGCCGTTGCATCTTGTACCCTGGCGGAATGCTTTTTAATCTTTCGCCCAAATACCCTAATCAGGCTCACAATAATAGGTGCTACAATAATAGTGATTAACGTCAACCTCCAGTTCATAAAAAAGAGATAGATAAGAAACACAATTGTCGTCAAAGGCTGCCTTATAAGCCCTATTATAACATTGCCTATATTGGCCTGCATAACTGTAAGGTCCGCGGTAGCCCTTGCAATAAGCTCTCCAATTTTACGTTTATGATAGAAGGACAACGGTAGGGAAATGAATTTCTGAGCCAGCTCAACTCTGAGCTCCCTGATGGATCGATTTGAAAACGCTACTGCGGCCAGCTCCCCGAAATAGATGGTAACTGATTTAAGGACAACAGAGATGAAGGCAACAGCGGTGAGGATAACAAGTAGACCGTTTGGTGATATATGGCTAACGAGAACCAACTCTGTTCTTTTAAATGAAAGCGGATATTGAAACGTCATCCAGGGTATTTTCCATTCAACAGGATCATTCGTCATTTTCATGCCCTCATCTACAAAGGGCTGGAGGAGATATACAGGTATAATAATAAGAAGGGAAGACAGGGCAGTCAGGATTATTGCCAGCATTATCAACCTCTTATGAGGGCTGATATAATCGGCAATATCCTTACCGAGGATTTTTTTTAACATATGATTAAACAGCGTTTATTAAGCGGGAGATTACTATTCTCTGAACCTCACTGGTTCCTTCTCCAATCTCTAATAACTTATGGTCTCTATAAAATCTTTCAACATCATATTCTTTCATTAATCCATACCCGCCATGGAGTTGCACTGCGTGGTCTACGCATCTACCCATAACCTCAGAACAATAGAGTTTGGCCATGGCAGCATATTTTCCAAACGGCTTCTCATTATCTCTTAGCCAGCAGGCCTTATAAAGAATAAGTCTGGCGCATTCAATTTCTGTAGCCATGTCTGCCAATTTAAAGGCATTGACCTGAAAGGAAGAGATCGTTTTTCCGAACTGTGTTCTTTCCTTGGCATATTTTATGGCCAAATCATAGGCACCTTGGGCCCCCCCTAAGCCCATTGCTCCTATGGAAAGCCTGCCCCCGTCAAGTGTCGCAAGCATTTGGTGGAAGCCATTACCTACTGGGCCAAGAAGGTTTTTTTTCGGTACACGACAGTCTTCAAAATAAATTTCGCTCGTATTTGACGCCCGCCACATAAGCTTTCCATGCATAACCCTGGTTTCAAGCCCTGGGGTACCCTTCTCAACAATGATAGAGGTGAGTTCCGGATGGCCATTTTCTCTCGTTCCTGTCCTGCAAAGGGCAATAATTCCCTCGCTGATATCAGTGGATGCGTTTGTTATGAATATCTTGCTTCCATTTATCACCCATTCACCCCCTACAAGTTCTGCGGTAGTTTGACTGTGTCCGGCATCCGATCCTGCGTTGGGTTCTGTTAACCCAAAAGCCCAAAGACTCTCGCCTCTGCAGGCCTTTGGGAGGTATTTGTTTTTTTGATCCTCATTTCCATAATAATAAAGAGGTCCAATGCCAAGAGAGTTACCTGCCGCAACTGTGGCAGCATGAGAGCCATCAATCCTTGCAATTTCCTCAGTAGCAATAATGTATGACACGTAATCCATGCCCTGACCACCGTATTTATCGCTTACAAACATACCAAATAGGCCAAGGTCTGCCATTGCCTTCATTGTATCATAAGAAAATTCCTCCTTATCATCCAATTCTCTTGCCACAGGTTTAATTTCCTTCTCAGCAAAATCTCGTACCGACTTTCTTAATATATCATGCTCCATTGAGAGTGAAAAATCCATAACAACTCCTATCCTTTAAATTTTAGCTATTTATAGTATCAGATTTTTATTTTCCTTTACCATTTTGATGTTAAATCGGTCAAGCTAAAAACTCTATGCTGTTTTACAGGGTTAAAAATCACCATGCATCTTGTTGCTTAAACAGGCTTGCTTCCTTTATACCTTCCAGCGATCTTTATAGAAACCGTATATAAGAATTTTGAGACCTAAATAGGCACAACCTCGAGCTTCATACCAGACCCCTCCTTGCGTATAAATATATTCTTAAGCCAATTATCATTGTCTTCTTGTGGATATTCCTCTCTATAGTGCGCCCCTCTACTCTCTTTTCTAAGCAAAGCCGCCCTGCATACCATTTCACTAATAAGAAGCATGTTTTTCAACTCAAGGGACTTTATCAACGCACTTCTATCTCTAACATAAATGTCAGGAACGCATGAGTTTAGCTCTGTTATTGTATCTAACGCCCTTTCCACGCCTTTCGTATTTCTTATAATCCCCACGCTTTCCCACATTATCTCCTTAAGCGACATCCGCAGGTCCTTTTCATCTCTATGTCCGTTAAAATATGATGCCTCAATCCTGCGCTCTTCTTTGAGCAGCTCCTTCTCCGGAAATTTTGGTCGTTTAACCTTTAAGGCCGTTTTTGCAGCATTTTCCCCGGCTATGACCCCTAAGACAAAAACCTCCGCCAAGGCATTACCACCCAGGCGATTGGCGCCGTGTACCCCGGAGCATACCTCCCCTGCGGCAAATAGTCCTTGTACAGTGGTTTCCGCCTCTTCATTTATCACAATGCCCCCCATTGTAAAATGCGCAGTGGGGGAGACAATAAGGCCATCTTTGTAACCATTTTTCATAGAAGGCAAAAAGGATGCAATCCTCTTTAAATCAGCCTCTTTAACTGTGCTAAGATCGAGCAAAACACCGTTTGAAATACTCCTTCCGTCAAGGATTTCCTTCATAATCGATCTTGACAGCCTGTCCCTTGTCATCCGTAACGGGTCGTATAGTCCATATTTCACTAATATATCATCGCCGATAGAGTTTTTCAGAACTGCCTTAGCATCAAATATAATTGCCTCATAAAGCAGTAATCTATTTCCCCTCTTACCCAGTGCTGTGGGATAAAATTGAACGAACTCCATATCCTTGATTGATAATCCAAGATTAAAGGCTAGCGCAAGCCCATCCCCTGTCATGCCTGACGCATTATTGTTGTGAAGGTATATCTGGGCAAAACCCCCTGTAGCAATTACAATCCTATTTGCTGAAATTGACAAAAAATTTCCCTTATGATCAATACCTGCTGCCGCTGCAATATGATCTTCCGAGGTGAAAAGTCTCGTTATAAATACGCCTTCCCCAAAGCGCACTCCGGTCTTGATTGCATAATTCCTTAATGGAATGATCAAGTCCCTCCCTGTATGGTGTTCTCCTGCCACATGCCTTGGATAGCTGTGCCCGGGGGTATGAGTTACTCGTATTTTTCCATCCTTTCTTGAAAATTTAACCCCGCATGCCTCTAAAAAATCTATCTGTTTAGGAGATCCCTCCGCCACTTTTCTGACAAGTCTCTTATCGTTTATATAGCGGCCGCCTTCAATAGTGTCTTTTGTATGCGCCTGTGGGCTGTCAAAAGAATTGCTCCAGCCGGTGGCTGCAGCGAAAACCCCCTTGGAGATGAACGTATTGTTTCCATATCCAATTCGAGATTTAGATGCAATAAAAACATCCGCGCCCTTCTCTCTTGCAGCAATGGCAGCTCGTATTCCAGCTCCCCCTCCACCTATAACCAGCACATCGCATGATATAATGTTATTTTTTATCATCAATGAAAGCCATCCCTGCAAATTTCAACAAACAAATCAGACTCATTACTCAATTATCCCATGTAAACCAATGTATTACCGTACCTGTGCTGCTATCATGCCAGCCAGCATTAAAGCACATCCAACTAAATTACGGGGTGAAAGGATCTCACCCAGCATAATCCATCCTGCCAAGGCAGCAAACACCGTCTCAAGACTCAAGATAATAGCAACATGTGCCGGTGGGGCATATCTTTGCGCGACAACCTGCAACGTGTATGCAATGCCCACGGAAAAAACCCCTAAATAAAGGATAGGTATAAATGCCCCGTAAAAGCAAGCAAGGGTAAAGCTCTCGGTAAAAAATCCAATAAAAAGGCTTAAAAAAGAAACCACAGTATACTGAATAGATGCCAGCACAATTGCATTGGCCTTCGGTGAAATGTAGTTAAGAATAATGATGTGGGCCGCCCAAAAAAATGCTCCAAACAATTCCCATAGGTCACCAGGTGCGAATGTGAAGGTCTCCGTTATACTTAAAAGGTACAAGCCGATAGAAGCAAGAGATGCACCAATCCATCCCCCCCAGCGAGGGCGATGCCCCAAAAACAGTCCCATAATAGGAACGATGATGACATAAAGCCCTGTTATAAACCCTGCCTTTCCAGCTGTAGTATAAATAAGACCAATTTGCTGAAGTGTTGCACCGGAAAACAGTGCCAGTCCTGCCAATATTCCACCAGCAATTGCAGGGAGGCTTACCACAGGGGTGATTTTACCTCCCCGTTCCTTGGCCTGGGGTTTCTTCTGCATTATCGCAAGGGGAAGTAAAACCATAGCGCCCAAGGCAAATCTCAGACCGTTAAAGGTGAGTGGCCCCAAATAGCTCATTCCAACCCTCTGGGCAACAAAGGCAGTTCCCCAGATCAAAGCTGTAATCAACAGGAGGGCATTTCCCTTGTAAACTTGTTTATCCAAAATATACTCTCTTTAAAGATACTTTGCTTCTCATTATCTGTATTCCTTGAACCTTTACAAGCCAAAAGTGAAACATTTTCTTAGAAATCGAATTAACTAACAACCATCACGCCTGTAATTATCGAACTCAACAGGCCTTTGCTTTATGTTTTGTCATAAGAAAAAGAATTGCTGTACCTGCTTGTTCAATATTGACCTGATAGCATTTAACTGCTAAATACTACCAGTAATAGTGTATCGAAAAGGATTTGTTTTTATGGATTTTTTTATATATATGATCTTCCGATTGTTTATGATGATCGTATGCATTACACCCACATCCACTGGGACTGCGCTTGGCCGAATCATCGGCAGGATATTTTATTATGTTGACAGACATCACCAAAGAATAATCAGGGCCAATATCTCTTTAGTTTTCGGCAAGGCTATAAGCAATAGAAAGACAGAAGCCCTCGGAAGAGAAAGCTGCGAATACTTAGCCATGAATATTATCGATCTATTAAAACTTAATAAGATAGTTACCGCCGAAAATTATCGTAAATTTTTAGATATCAGGGGCCTGGACCATCTCATGCAAGCCATAAAAAGGGGCAAGGGCACTATAGCAGTAATGGGCCATTTTGGAAATTTTCCGCTTATCCGATACGCGTGCTATTTAAACTTACCTCCAAAGGCGGTTATCATAAGAAAGTTAGACAATCCCTATCTCGAAAATTTTGTAAAATCCCTTTTAAAAACTCACGATGCTAAAATCATAAGACCAAGAGGGGCCTTAAATAAAATAAGAGAGCTTCTTTTAAAAAATTTTGTCACGGTAACTCTTGCAGACCAGAAGGCGGGTGGGCCAAAACAACATAGATATGGTGTTTCTGTTGATCTTTTCGGCATCCCCTCACAAACACATATAACGGCACCACTCTTGCAAATACGCACGGGGGCTGCTGTACTGCCTACATTTGTTATAAGAAGAGGGCCTTTAAGCTACAGGATAGAAATAAATGAGCCGCCAAGGTTTATCCACACCAAAGATGAAGCCCTGGATCTTAAGAAGAATACACGTATGTTAAATGAAATATTTGAAAGCTATATCAGGAGATACCCTCAAGAATGGTTCTGGTTGCACAGAAGATGGAAAAACGTACCCGGTCTTGAAAATTTATACAAAACCAATAACCCATTGAAGTTAGCAGAAGATTTTAGAAAAAAGATTGAAGCATCTCAGGGTTAAAATTTTTCCTGATTTATACCATAAATTATCAACTCACCGTTCTGAAGACTTTCCAGCCTAAGAGGTAACAAAATCTCTAAGAATTAAAGCCTTCACGTTTCAGCTTCTAATCATTGTAAGGGCATCAAAATCTATCGTAATGAACAAACTCACTTATCTCTTTGCGTTTAGGCGGCCTTGCCTCTTTTGCTGGATAGCCCAATGGTACAAGCGCAACCACTTCATATCCATCGGGCACGTTTAATATCTTCTTAACCTTATCGTGATCAAATAGACCCACAATTACTGTTGCCAGATCAAGGTTATGCGCTGTAAGGCATAAGCTTTGCGTACAAATACCAAGGTCAAACATAAACCAGTCACCAAATTTTGTCGTAGGTTTTCCGTTATAATGACCGGACGTTCCGAGTCTACCGCATATGGCGATCAAGACAGGGGCTTGGACCAATGCCTCTCTCGCAGGGTTTGTCCTCGTTGCTTCAAACCCCTGTAACGCCCCCTGAATGTCTTGCCTTGTTTCCAAATTTTTTACAACAATGACCTCCCAGCATTGAGTATTGGACCAGGAAGGTGACCACCTTATTGCCTCAAGTATCGTATCAAGATCATCCTTGCTGACGTCCAAATCTTTATAGCGTCTTACTCCTCTTCTTCCCTTGATAATTTCCATGAAATCTGCCATAGTGTATCTCCAAACAATTAAAGATTGCTCTTAATTTTATATTAAATGAAACGTTAAGTTCACAGGGTTAAACATTTTTAGATTTACCCGCATCCAAGGTAACCGCAAAAATGATGCGGCTTTTCACTATCAGGCTGAATATTTCTTACATTCAAGAGGATACTTTTCCAAACGGGTAAAAATTATAGTTTTCACATCCTCTTTTGTCTATGTCTGATGGATTGTTATCAAATATGTTAAATTTTGTTTATCTATGTCAAGTAAATTAATACTGTTCGCCTCTGAGCATCAATTATTTTATAGGGAGTAATTATTATGAGAGAACGCATTGAGCAGGCTTTGAGAACAAGTGAGGCAGAATACGCAGAGATAAGGATCGAAAGTATCATTTCCTCCTGGATTAATTTTCGGGGTAAAGACCTGGATAGTATTGGATCATCCAAGACCGTCGGAGGAATAGTAAGGACCCTTTTCAAAGGGGGATGGGGTTATGCCATTTTCAATGACTTAAATAACCTAGAAAAAAGGGTGAGGGAGGCCAACAGATCTGCAAAATTAGTTGGAAAGGAACACAGTCAATTCGCTGAAGTAGATCCAGTTGTTGATGAAATAGCTGCCTCTTTTGATAAAGATTTCAGGGAAATTTCCCTGTTGGATAAAAAATCTGTAATTGAAGAATATAACAAGATTATTTTGACCTACAGTGAAAAGATTGCTACATCATCAACTGCTTATAATGATACATTCAGAAAAATATATTATGGCAACTCTGAGGGCACATATATTGAAGATGAACGCCCTGATGCCGGTGTTAGCCTTTTAGCCACCGCTAGAGAAGGAGATAATGTTCAGAGAGGGTTTGAAAGCATAGCTGGAGGCTCAGGCTTCAGCATTATTGAAGGCCTGCATGAAAAGGCTGAAGATGCTGCAAGGCGGGCTGTGGAGCTCCTCTCGGCACCACCTGTTAATGGCGGCAAGTATACTGTTATAATTAACCCCAAGCTTGCCGGGGTCTTTGCCCACGAGGCATTTGGGCATCTCAGTGAAGCGGATATGGTATATGAAAATAAACGCATGAAAGAGCTGATGGTGCTGGGGAAACGAATGGGCCCTGATATATTAAATATCATTGATGACGGGACTATGCCTGGACTTAGAGGAACGCATAAATACGATGATGAAGGTGTTAAAACCAAAAAAAATTACCTGATTAAAAATGGAATCTTAACAGGAAGATTGCATTCCCGTGAAACTGCGGCTAAAATGGGAGAGCAACCTACCGGAAATGCCAGGGCCATTAGCTACCAATACCAACCAATTGTGCGTATGACAAATACCTTTATCGATAAAGGCAAATCACAATTGGATGATATGTTAAAGGATATAAAGCATGGGTTATATGCCGTGGATATGGTTGGGGGCCAAACATCCATGGAGATGTTTACCTTTAGCGCTGCCTATGGCTACATGATAAGGGATGGTAAAATAGCAGAGCTTGTTAGGGATGTAGTTCTGACTGGAAACGTATTTGAAACGTTGATGAATGTTGAGATGGTTGGAGACACGGTAGAATGCCCCCCTGCAGGCGGCGGCTGCGGAAAAGATGGACAATCCCCCCTGCCCGTAGGTTTTGGTGGGCCATATGTGCGTGTTCAAAATGTAGTAGTAGGAGGTAGGCAAGCATGATTGTAAATAAACTAATAGAAAAATCTATGAAAAAGGCCCAGGGAGCGCAGGCATCCATGGGTAGAAGCGAGAGCACAAATGTCTCTTTCGAAAACGATAGACTTAAATCTGTTAAATCCTCACAAAATACCGGTATAAGCCTAAAGGTCATTGTAAACGGTAAAATTGGTTCCTCATTTACGACAGATATAGAAGACACAGATGGAATTGTAAAAAGGGCTCTTGAGTCTGCAGAATTTGGCGGTCCAGCCCATTTCGAGTTCCCGGGGTTT
>Ga0180434_10006706_pt1 | contig 13170 bp, 11 predicted proteins | sample SS_ome_7_FD_132453 | JGI IMG/M metagenome (GOLD analysis project Ga0180434, IMG submission 132453) | Hypersaline lake sediment archaeal communities from the Salton Sea, California, USA - SS_1_D_2 metaG | ecosystem: Environmental > Aquatic > Non-marine Saline and Alkaline > Hypersaline >... | reverse complement strand
TGGGAGAACTACGTCTACGAGACGGTGGCGCACTACCGCGGGCGGGTGAACCACTTCGAGGTGTACAACGAGCCGAACATCGGCCAGTTCTTCGCGCCCAAGCCCGATCCGGCGCTCTACTTCGTGCTGCTGCAGCGGGCCTACAAGGCGGCCAAGCGGGCCAACCCCGACTGCGTGATCGCCGCCCCCAACCCGGTGACCATCGAGCCGGGGTTCCTGGACGTGCTGCTGCGGCTGGGCCTGCCGCAGGTGTGCGACGTGATCAGCGTCCACGCCTACAACGCGCGGCCCGGGCGGGACCTGGTGAAGCAACTGGACACGCTCAAGACGCTGCTGCGGCGCTACGGATGCGAGAAGCCGATCTGGATCACCGAGGTGGGCTGGGGCATGGACCCCGAGGACCCCGACCACAGCGAGAGCGTCAAGGCGAACAACCACATCCACCTGAACCTGATCGCCTGGTCCAACGGTATACAGCGGAGTTTCGCCTATCCGTTCTGCGGGGGGACGGGAGGCTTCGTGCGCGACGGCAAGACGGTGGAGCCCGTCCCGCTCTGGTTCGCCTACCGCACCATGACGCAGGTGCTGCACGGGGCGCACCCGGCGGGGATTCTCTCGGAGACGCCGCTGCTGTGGGGCTATCTCTTCGAGCGGGAGGGCGAGGCCGTGGCGGCGCTCTGGTCGGAGGAGCCCACGCGCATGGAGGTGCCGGTGGGCGTGCCCGACCTGCGCCTGGTGGAGCGCGACGGTGAGAAGCGCACGGTGCGCGCACCGGACCGGTGGCTGTCGGTGGACCTGGGCCCCAACCCGGTGTACCTGATGGGCGTGAGGTCGGCGCCGATGGGAGCGCTGGCCAGGTGCCGCGTGAAGCCGCAGCATCAGCGCACTTCGGTGGGGACGTCGTTCGAGTTGACGGTTTCGGTGCGCAACGACGGCGACGAGCCCGAGGCGATCGAGGTGCAGCCCGTCGAGCCCGACGTCTGGCAGATGGAGCCGAGACTGGTGGGCGCGCGGATCGCGCCCGGCGAGGAGCGGGCGTTCGCGTTCCGCCTGACGGCGCCCGACCCCGCGACGCTGACCGAGGCGCCGGAGACGACGCTGTACGTGGACTTCCGCGAGACGACGCTCACGGCGCGGCGCGCGGCGGTGGACTTCGACATCCGCCGGGACGGCGCGCGGATGGCCCGCGTCCGGACGACGGTAGACGTGGCGCCGGACTACGGGGTGATCGGCGAGTGGCTGATGCTGGGCCCCTATGACAACAGCGACCGCAAGGCCCTGGACCGGATCTGCGGGCCGGAGCAGGCGACCCACCCCGCGCCCTCCTACATGACGGCGGAGGGCGAGCAGGCCTGGACGCCGCTGCGCAGCGACGACCTGCTGGGCGTGGTGGACCTGGGCGAGTTCTACGGGCGCCACGACGAGGTTTGCGCCTTCGCGCTCTGCTACGTGCACAGCCCGGCGAACCAGCCGGCCGAACTGCGGGTGGGCCGCAACGACCAGATGGCGGCCTACCTGGGCGGAAAGGAGGTCTGGCGCAAGGCGGAGGGCCGGATGGTGATCGTGGACGACGACACGATCCCGATCACGCTGCCTGCCGGCACGACGCCGCTGCTGCTCAAGATCTGCAACCTGGGACGCGCCTGGGGCTTCACGGCACGCCTGACGGGCCCCGATGGGGCGCCGCTGCGCGGCGTGCGCGTCACGACGAGCCCGTGAGACGCACGGGCACCCGGAGGCACCGATGACCAGGGCGTCTATCGCTGCGGCGACGCTGGTTTGTCTGCTCGCGGGCCCCGCGCTGGCGGCCGGCTCAGACTCGCCGTTCGGCAGTCACATGCCTTACGACGATACGCTGCTCGACCTGGGCCGCCAGGCGGGGGTGGCGTGGACGCGCAGCCACGACTACTGGATTCCCTTCTACTGGAGGCCGACCGAACCGGAGCCGGGGAAGTGGGTCTGGGCCGACGAGCAGGTGGCCGACGTGCGCGCCCGCGGCTATCAGATCCTGGGCATGCTGGGCCTGCCGCCGGGGTGGGCGGCGGTGCAGCCGCCCCCGGAGGAGCGCCCCGACGGCTACATCCCGGCGTGGCAGACGCGCAAGATCCAGGCCTGGGAGAACTACGTCTACGAGACCGTCTCGCACTACCGCGGGCAGGTGCACCACTGGGAGGTCTGGAACGAGCCGAACTGCGACCCCTTCTTCGCGCCCCGTGAGAACCCGGGGCTGTACATCGTGCTCCTGGAGCACGCCTACAAGGCGGCCAAGCGGGCCGATCCCGACTGCGTGATCCTGGCGCCCAGCGTCGCCAGCCTCGATCTCGAATGGATCGAACTGGTGCTGCGCCTGGGTGTGCTGCGCTACTGCGACGTCTTCAGCATCCACGCCTACTTGCTGCCGCCCGACCGCAACCTGGTGCAGCGCCTGGAGGACTTCAAGGCGCTGCTGCGCCGCCATCGCTCGGACAAGCCGATCTGGATCACGGAGGTGGGCTGGTTCACCGGCGACGGCAGCCCGGCGGCCGAGAACGAGAAGGCCAACAACCACGTGCAACTCGACGTGATCTCGCTGGGGCACGGCATCGAGCGCGTCTTCTCGTACCCGTTCGTGGGCGGCGGCTGGGGCTTCGTGCGCGACGAGGACAAGAAACCCCTGCCGCTCTTCCACGCCTACCGCACGATGACGCGGGTGCTGGAGGGCGCACGGCCGTCGGCGATTCTCTCCGAGACGCCGCTGCTGTGGGCGTACCTCTTCGAGCGCGACGGCGAGGGCATCGCCGTGCTCTGGTCGGAGGCGCCGACCCAGGTCGAGTTGCCCGCCGGCGCCGGGCCGGTGCGGCTGGTGGAGCGGGACGGCAGGGAACGCACGCTGCGCCCGCGCGACGGCTGGCTGTCGGTGGACCTGCGCCCCGAACCGGTGTACCTGATCGGGGTGGACGGCGAGCGGATGCGCGCGCTGACGCGCTGCCGCATCGAGCCCGACTACCGGCGCGCCGTCGCCGGCGAGGCGCTCCAGGTGACGGTGGAGGTGGCCAACCCCGGGAGCGACCCTGCAGTCGTGACGGTGCGGCCGGCGTGCGCGCCGGCGTGGCGGGCGGACCCCCTGGTGCTGGGCGGGCGCGTGGGCGCGGGGGAGCGGCGCACCTTCTCGTTCGCGGTGACGGCCCCCCAGCCGGAGGCGCTGGCCGGATCGGCCGAGGTGAGGCTCTTCGCCGACGTGCGCGAGACGACGCTCACGGCGCGGCGCGCGCCGCTGGACTTCGACGTGGACCTCGAGGGGCGGCGGCTGGCGCGGGTGCGCGCCACCGTGGATGTGGCGCCCGACTACGGGTTCATCCGCGAGTGGCTTGTGGTGGGGCCGTTCGACGCCAGCGACCGCAAGGGGCTGGACCGGGCGTACGGCCCGGAGCAGGATGCCGATCCCGATGGCTCCTACCTCACCTGGGACGGGCCGCGCGGATGGCAGCGGCTGCGCACGGACGACGTGCTGGGGATGGTGGACCTGAGCGGGTACTACGACCGCAGCGACGAAGTCTGCGCGTTTGCGCTGTGCTACGTGCACAGCGCGCAAGAGCAGCCGGCCGAGGTGCGCGTGGGGCGCAACGACGAGATGGCCGTCATCCTGGGAGGCCGGGGGGTCTGGCGCAAGGAGGGCGGGCGCCGGCTCATCCCCGACGACGAGGCGGCGCCGGTCACGCTGCCGGCGGGCACGACGCCGCTGCTGCTCAAGGTGTGCAACTGGGGCGGCGAGTGGGGGTTCGCGGCGCGGGTCACCGCACCCGGCGGCGCGCCCTTGAGCGGGGTGCGGGTCAGCGCGACGCCCGAGGGTTGAGCGAGCGGCGGCGCGGTTTACAAACGACGCAGGTCGCTGTATAGTAGGGGTCGTGCCGGCGGGATGACGGACCGCATTCTCACCTCCAAGCAGGCGCTGCGCAGGCGGATCGCGGCGGCGCGGGACGCGCTGCCGGCGGCGGAGATCGAGGCCGGAAGCCGCGCCATCATGGAGCGGCTCTTTGCGCTGAAGGCCTTCGAGCGGGCCGCGACGGCGGCGCTCTTCGTGGCGTTCCGCAGCGAAGTGCGCACCGAGCCGATCATCGCGCGCGCGCTGGCGGCGGGCAAGCAGGTCTGCGTGCCGCGGGTCTGCCCCGGGCGCCGGCTGCGGTTCCGCCGGATCACCGACCTGGAGCGCGACCTGGAGCCGGGCCGCTGGGGCATCCGCGAGCCGCGGCCGACCCTGCCCGAGGTGGAGCCGGAACGCGTGGAGGTGATCGCGGTGCCCGGCGTGGCCTTCGACGGCCGCGGCCACCGTGTCGGCTATGGAGGCGGCTACTACGACGCCGCCCTGCTGGAGTTCGAGCAGGCCGGCCGCGTGGGGCTGGCCTTCGAGTGCCAGGTGGTGGAGCGCGTGCCCGACGCGGAGCACGACCTGGCCGTGGACTGGGTGATCACGGAGTCGCGGACGGTGGACTGCCATGGCGCATGACGCGTCAGACGGACGCGCGTCGGACAAGATCCGCCTGAAGAACATGAGTTTCTACGGCTACCACGGCGTGCACGCCGAGGAGCGGCGGCTGGGGCGCGTGTTCTTCGTGGATGTGGAGATGGCACTCGACCTGCGCGAGGCGGGCCAGGCCGACGATGTGGCGCGCACGGTGGACTACGGCGAGGTGTACGCGCTGGTGCGCGAGATCGAGGCCTCGAAGCAGTACGCGCTGCTGGAGGCGCTGGCAACCGACATCGCGGGAGCGGTGCTGGAGCGGTTTCCGCGGGTCGAGGAGGTGACGGTGCGCGCACGCAAGCCGGAGGTGCCGGTGGGCGGGCTGATGGATTGCGCCGAGGTGGAAATCACGCGGCGCAGGGAGGATTAGCGGACGATGAGCGACGCGATGCAGGAGCCGATGCAGGCCTACCTGGACCGCCTGGCCTCGAACAGCCCCACGCCCGGGGGCGGTAGCGTCGCGGCGCTGGTGGGCGCGTTGGGGGCGGCGCTGGGGAGCATGGTGGCGAACTTCACGGTGGGCAAGGAGAAGTTCGCCGCGGTCGAGGCGGATGTGCAGCGGCTGCTGGCGGGGTGCGAAGAGGCGCGGCAGGAGTTGTCGGCGCTGGTGCAGGCCGACATGGCGGAGTACGGCAAGGTGTCGGCGGCGTACGGGATGCCCCGCAAGACGGACGAGGAGAAGGCGGCGCGCACGGCGGCGATCCAGCAGGCGCTCAAGGATGCGGCCGAGGTGCCGCTCAAGGCGGCGGCGGCGTGCCACAAGGTGCTGACGCTCAACCGGGAACTGGTGGACAAGGGGAACGCGAACCTGATCAGCGATGCGGGGGTGTCGGTGGCGCTGGCGCTGGCGGCGCTGGAGTGCGCGGCGCTCAACGTGGAGATCAACCTGGCGTTCATCAAGGACGAGGCGTTCAACGCGCAGATGCGCGGGCAGATGGGGCCGCTGCTGGCGGAGGCCCCGGCGCTCAAGGACGAGGTCTGGGGCAAGGTGGAACGCGCGGTGAAGGGATAGGGCGCGGCGATGGCGGCAGGGAGCACAACCCGGTACGAGCCCGTGATGGGGCTGGAGGTGCACGCCGAACTGGCGACCCGCTCGAAGATGTTCTGCGGGTGCAGCACGCAGTTCGGGGCGGAGCCCAACAGCCAGGTGTGCCCGGTGTGCCTCGGGATGCCGGGGGTGCTGCCGGTGGTGAACCGCCAGGCGGTGGAGTACGGGCTGCGGGTGGCGCTGGCGATGGACTGCACGATCTGCTCGCCCTTCGTCTTCGAGCGCAAGAACTACTACTACCCCGACCTGCCCAAGAACTACCAGATCAGCCAGAAGCGCAGCCCCGTGGGCCACGATGGGTCGCTGGAGATTGCGGTGGACGGCGCCGCCAAGCAGGTGGGGATCACGGACGTGCACCTGGAGGAGGACGCCGGCAAACTGCTGCACCCCGAGGGCGAGACGGGGGCCAGCCTGGTGGACCTGAACCGGGCGGGCCAGCCGCTGCTCGAGATCGTGGGGGGGCCGGACCTGCGGAGCCTGGAGGAGGTGTCGGCCTACATGAGCGCGGTGCGCAGCCTGCTGCTCTACCTGGGGGTGTGCGACTGCCGGATGGAGGAGGGCCACCTGCGCTTCGAGGCCAACATCTCGCTGCGGCCGGCGGGGAGCGAGGAGTTCGGCGCCCGGGTGGAGATGAAGAACCTGAACTCGTTCCGCAGCGTGCTGCGCTGCCTGGAGTACGAGATGAAGCGCCAGCAGGCGCTGCTGGACCAGGGGCAGGCGGTGGCGCGGGAGACGCGGCTCTGGGACGAGGAGCGCGGCGTGACCGAGGCGATGCGCTCGAAGGAGGAGGCGCAGGACTACCGCTACTTCCCCGAGCCCGACCTGCCGCCGGTGACGATTGACGAGGCGTGGCTGGAGCGGGTGCGGGCGTCGCTGCCGGAGTTGCCCGATGCGCGGCGGCGGCGCTTCGCGCAGGAGTGGGGGCTGCCCGAGTACGACGCCTTGATCCTCACCGGGGACAAGGCGCTGGCCGACTTCTTCGAGGCGACGGTGGCGCTGGGCCGCGACCCCAAGGCCGTGAGCAACTGGCTGATGGGCGAGTTCCTGCGCCTGCTCAACGCGACCGGGAAGCAGGCCGCCGACGCACGGGTGACGCCCCAGGCGCTGAGCGACCTGATCGGGCTGGTCGAGGAGGGCGCCGTCAACCGCAACGCCGCCAAGGCCGTGTTCGAGGAGATGTTCAACACGGGCAAGCCGGCCAAGGAGATCGTGGAGGCGCGCGGGCTGACCCAGATCAGCGACGAGGGCGAGATCGGGGCGATCGTGGAGAAGGTGATCGCGGAGAACCCGAAGGTGGTGGCGGACTTCCGCGGGGGCAAGGAGAAGTCCATCGGCTTCCTGGTGGGCCAGGTGATGCGAGAGAGCCAGGGGCGGGCCGACCCGAAACTGGTGAACCGACTGCTGCGGGAGAAACTGAGCGAATGAAAGCGGCGCGGGGCGTGAGACGGGCGGAGGTGATGGTGGCGGGCGGGGGGCCGGCCGGGTTGGCGGCGGCGGTGTCGGCGGCGCGCAACGGGGCCGACACGCTGCTGGTGGAGCGCTACGGGTTCCTGGGCGGCATGGCGACCGCCGGCCTGGTGACGCCGTTCATGGCGAACTGCATCGGCAAGCAGGACCTGGTGACCGGGTTCTACTCGGAACTGGTCGAGCGGCTCAAGCAGGCGGGGGGCTACGGCTGGCGGGACTCCGGGGGCTTCGACACGGCCATCTTCAAGTTCGTGGCCGACGACCTGTGCCGCGAGGCCGGGGTGCGCCTGCTGCTGCACGCCTGGGTGGGCGAGCCCACGGTGCGCGGGGCGCGGATCACCAAGGTGGCGGTGCAGGACAAGTCGGGCGCGGAGCAGGTGGCGGCCGACGTCTACGTGGACGCCACGGGCGACGCGGACCTGGCCGCGCGGGCCGGCGTGCCGTGCGAGAAGGGGCGCGACGCCGACGGCCTCATGCAGCCCATGACGCTCAACGTGCAGATCGGCGACGTGGACACCGCGGCGATGCCCAATCGGGCCGTTATCAACCGGGCGTGGGACCGGGCCAAGGCGAGGGGCGAGGTCACGAACCCGCGCGAGAACGTGCTCTTCTTCCACACCGCCGAGGACGGGGTGGTGCACTTCAACACGACGCGGGTGGTGCGGCGCGACGCGACGGACGCGGACGACCTGACGGCGGCGGAGTTGGAGGCGCGGCGCCAGGCGCAGGAACTGCTGGCCTTCCTGCGGCGGCGGGTGCGGGGATTCCGGCGGGCGCACATCGTGGCGATGGGGACGCAGATCGGCATACGCGAGACGCGGCGCATCGTGGGCGAGTACGTGATGACGCGCGACGACGTGCTGGGAGCGCGCAAGTTCCGCGACGCCATCGCGCGGGCGAACTACCCCATTGACATCCACAGCCCGGCGGGCGGGGGCACGGTGATCGAGTGCCCGCCGCGGGGGGACTACTACGAGATCCCCTACCGCAGCCTGGTGCCCCTCAAGATCGCCAACCTGCTGGTGGCCGGCCGCAGCATCTCGACCACCCACGAGGCGCAGGCCGCCGTGCGCATCATGCCCATCTGCATGGGCATGGGCCAGGCGGCGGGCACGGCGGCGGCGCTGTGCAGCGCGTCCAAAACCAAGCCGCGCGACCTGAGCGCCGCGCGGTTGAGGCGGCGCCTCATCAACCAGGGCGCCTATCTGAAGCGAGCGACAGGAGGACGGTGACCATGCCGAAGATCGGAGTGATGACCGGCGGGGGAGACTCGTCGGCGATCAACGCGGCGCTCACGGCCATCGTGAAGCGCGCCGCAGGCTGCGGGGTGGAGGTGGTCGCGCTGCGGCGCGGCTGGGCGGGACTGCTGGAAGAGGACGCCGTGCCGCTGGACCTGGGCGCGCTGGACGAGCACGTCCACGTGGGCGGGACCCGCATCTTCACCTCGCGCACCAACCTGGCCAAGATCGAGGGTGGGCTGGAGAAAGCGGCGGCCAACCTCAAGAAACTGGGGCTGGATTACCTCATCGCCATCGGCGGGGACGACACGCTCGGCGTGGCGCACAAGTTGTGCGCCATGGACGCGCCCGCCGTGGGGATCCCGCAGACCATTGACAACGATATCGGGGAGACGGACTTCTCGATCGGGTTTGCGACCGCCATCGAGGTGGCCACCGACGCGCTGCGGCGCCTGCACACGCCGAACTACAGCCACCAGCAGGACATGCTGGTGGAGTTGATGGGCCGCGACGCCGGGTGGATCGTGGTCTACGCCGGGCTGGCCGCCAACGCCCACTACCTGTGCGTGCCGGAGGTGCCGCTGGATGTGGATGACCTGGTGGCCCACATGAGGGCGCGGCGGGAGGCGGGCAAGCCCTACACGCTGGTGGCGGTGTCGGAGGGGATCACGGTGGGCGGCCAGGCCTCGGCGGGAGACGTAGACGCCTTCGGCCACGCCAAGCCGGGGGGGATCGTGTTCAACCTGGCGGACGCCGTCAAGGAGCGCACGGGCACGAAGCCGCGGGCGGTGGCGCTCTCGTACCTGGTGCGGGGCGGCGCGCCCTCGGCCTGGGACACGCTGCTGGCGACGCGCATGGGAGCCTATGCCGTGGACCTGCTGCGCGAGGGGCGGTACGATCACATGGTGGCGGCCCGCACGGGCGAGATCGTGGCGGTGCCGCTGGAGAAGGCGCTGGCCCGCAACCGCACGGTGCCGGCGGAGTTGTACGAGGTCGCACAGAGCCTGTGCAAGGCAATCTAATCGGGAGACGATGATGAGGATTCTGAACGCAGCGGAACTGAAGTCCTACCTGGACGCGACGTGCATCTACGACGAGGCCGGCGGCCTGAAGCCCTTCGAGGCGCGGCACGGACTGCTCGCGCTCAACGTATACGCCGACGCCTGGCTGATCGCGGGGATGGCGATCTCGGCCAAGTTGAAGGCCCCCATTATCCTAGAATCGAGCCCGCGGGTCTTCGGCGACTGGGGGAGCGGGAAGCCCATCGCCGGCGTCTACGACGCCTACGCCTACCTGGAGACGGCGCAGCGCTTCGGCGGGCGGCTGGTGCGCAAGGACCTGGAGGGCAACGAGATCGAGACGCTGCCCTTCGACGACGCGGTGGTGGCGCTGGAGGCGGACCACGTGACCGCGCCCAAGCCGGGCACGCCGGATTACGACGCCAAGTACAAGACCTTCATGGAGTACGCCGAGGCGGCGATTCCCTCGGGCAAACTCTGCTACTTCATGTGCGACGCCGGGGAACTCAAGCACGAGGATAACGTGCGGCTCACGAAGCAGATCGCCGACCTGGCCCACGCCAACGACTGCCTGTGCGAGGGCGAGTACAGCGCCATCGGCGGGGTGGAGGACGGGCAGGCGATCCACGCGGGCGAGATGATCGGCCTGGAGGAGCACGCGCAGGGCGTCCTGGACTACGTGAAGCAGACGGGAGTGGACGTGATCGCCTACGACTTCGGCACACTGCACGGGGCCAAGTCGGACGAGAAGCGAACGCTCAACGCGGCGCTGCTCGAGCGCGTCAACGAACTCCTTCACAAGGAGGGCGTGTGGCGGCCGACCACCGGGCACGGCGGCACCAGCATCTCGGACGAGGACGCGCGCACCTACCGCGGCTACATCAGCAAGTTGAACAAGGCGACCATCGGCAAGGTGGTGGCGACGCGGTACATGTGCGACTACTTCGCCAAGTACGCCGAGGGGGTGGCGAGCGAGGACAAGAAGGTGTGCGATCCGGGCAGGCTGATCTACGGCGTGGCCGGGCCGCTGGCCGAGATGATCGAGAACTTCATGCGCCTGATCGGGTCGGAGAACAAGGCGTAGCGCGCCGCAGCGTGGGCGGCGCATGGCGAGAGCCGTTCGCCTTGACACCGCGAAAACGGCCGGGCTATAATCCGTCGGGCCGTCGGGCTCACGAGGACGCGAGACTTGGCTACCCTGCGGTGCCCCCAATGCGGGACGCTCAACCGGGACGACGCGGTGGATTTCCCGCTCTGCCGCAAGTGCCACGAGCGCCTGGTGCAGTGCGGCTACTGCCGGGAGTTCGAGCGGGGCCATGCGGAGGGAGCGGGCACTTGCCGCTCCCAGGCTGCGGGCGGCCCGCGTGAGACGCGCGCGGAGGATGGGGCCGACTGCCCGCACTTCCAGCCGCGCTACGCGGCGGGCGGAGGCCGCGGCAAGCGGGTCGGCATCCATCCGGCCGCCTGGGTGCTGGGGATCATCGCCGTGGCGTTCGTCGTGCTTTTCGCGGTGAGCGCGATCGTGCGCCCCGCCGACAGCCCGGCCTTTACGGCGCACGTGGAGGCGGAAGCGCCCGCCGCCGTCAGGCCGGGGAGCGAGTTCACGATAGACCTGACGGCGCGGAACCTGGGCGCCGACGGGACGGAGGCGGTCCGGCTGGGGATTCCCGCGGCGTTCCATCAGAGGTTCGGGCTCAGGAGTCCGGAGCCCGAGCCGTCGGCACGGCGGGAGACGCCGGAGACGACGTGGTTCGTCTACCCCGCGGTGCGGAAGGGCCAGTGGCTGAAGGTGAGGCTGCGGGCCACGGCGCCGGCGCCGGGGGACTACGAGTTGCGGGCGCGGCTGGTGGGCTTGGGCGCCGGGGGCGAACGCGAAATCAGGGTGCCGATCCGGGTCGAGCCGGCCGACGGCTCGCCGGGGAGCCCGGAACGCGGTGCGAAATGACGCTGGAAGACACGCGGCTGCGACGGCGCTTGCAGCGGGAGATCTCGAAGCGGCACATTGACGCGACGCGGATCACGGTGGACGTGACGCACGGGGTGTGCGACCTCAAAGGCGAGATCCGGCCCCTGCGCGGGATACGGCTCTGCCTGGAGGACGAGTTGGAGACGATCGAGATGCTGCTGCGGCGAGTCCCCGGGGTGCGCGACATCAAGATGGACGTGAAGGTGCCGATCTCGCTGCGCACGAGGAAATGATGGGACCGGACGCCCCGCAGGTCGCTCGCACCGACCCGGCGCTGGCCCGCGCGCCGGGCGGGCTGTTGGTGGTGCTCTCGGGACCGTCGGGCGTGGGCAAGGACGCCATGCTCAAGCGGGTCCTGGCCAGGATGAGCCGACTGCGGCGGTCGCTCTCGGTCACCACGCGCCCGCCGCGGCCCGGCGAGGAGGACGGCCGCGAGTACGCCTTCCGCTCGGACGAGGAGTTCGACCGCATGCAGGCCGCCGGCGAGTTGCTCGAGTCGGCGCAGTACCTGGACTACCGCTACGGCACGCCGAAAGCCTGGGTGGCGGCGCAGCGGCGCGAAGGGGCCGACATCGTGCTCGAGATAGACGTGCAGGGGGCGGAGCAGGTGCGCCGGCTCTATCCCGATGCGGTCCTCGTCTTCGTGGCGCCACCCAGTTGGGAGGCGCTGGCCGAGCGGCTGTCGGGCCGCCAGACGGAGACGGCGCCGGACCTGGAGAAGCGCCGGCAAGCGGCGCGGCGCGAACTGAAGGCGGCGGACACGTACGACTACGTGATCGTCAACGACGACCTGGAGCGCGCGGCGAGGCAACTCGAAAGCATCCTGGAGGCGGAGCACTGCCGGCCGGGGCGGGTGAGCCTGTCGGCGCTGGGGGCGGAGGATTCCGATGCCGCGTAGACGCACCGCGGCCAAGCGGCCGTCGCTGCAGGGCGCCTGCGTCGTGGTGGGCGTCACCGGGAGCATCGCCGCCTACAAGGCGGCGGACCTGGTGAGCCGGCTCGTCAAGGAAGAGGCGGAGGTGCGCTGCGTGATGACGTCGGGCGCGCAGCACTTCATCACGCCGCTCACGCTCCAGACGCTGTCGCGCAACCCCTGTGTGACCGACATGTTTGCGGAGCCCACCCACTGGGAGATCGAGCACGTGGCCCTGGCCGAGCGCGCCGACGCGGTGCTGGTCGCCCCGGCCACGGCCGACGTCATCGCCAGGATGGCGCACGGCATTGCGGACGACATGCTCACCTGCACGGTGCTGGCCACGCGCGCGCCGGTGCTGGCGGCGCCGGCGATGAACGAGAAGATGCTGGACCACCCGGCGACCCGCGCTAACCTCGAGCGCCTGGAAGCGCTGGGGTACGGCATCATCGAGCCCGAGGAGGGCCGCCTGGCCTCCGGGGCCGAGGGGCGCGGGCGGCTGGCGGATCCCGCCTGCATCGCCGAGCGCGTGGCCGAGGCCGTGGGCCGCGCCGGCGACCTGGCCGGCCGCAAGGTGGTCATCACGGCCGGCCCCACCCGGGAGCCCATTGACGCGGTGCGCTTCGTGTCCAACGCCTCGACGGGCAAGATGGGCTACGCGCTGGCCGCCGCGGCGCGGCTGCGCGGGGCGGAGGTGACACTGGTGAGCGGGCCCAGCCTGCTGCCCGAGCCCGCCGACGTGGCGGTGGTGCGGGTGGGCACGGCGCGGGAGATGCTGGAGGCGACGGTGCGCAGCGCACGGGGGGCGCAGGTGGTGATCGGGGCCGCCGCCCCGGCCGACTACGCGCCCACCCGGCCGGTGCGCGGCAAGACGCCCAAGGCCCAGGCGCCGGAGACGCTGGCACTGGAGCCCACGCCGGACATCCTGGCGGAGATCGGGAAGCGCAAGGGTAGGCGCATCCTGGTGGGCTTCGCGGCGGAGACACAGGACATGGTCGCCCGGGCGAAGAAGAAGATGGAG
>Ga0180434_10006704_pt1 | contig 13171 bp, 10 predicted proteins | sample SS_ome_7_FD_132453 | JGI IMG/M metagenome (GOLD analysis project Ga0180434, IMG submission 132453) | Hypersaline lake sediment archaeal communities from the Salton Sea, California, USA - SS_1_D_2 metaG | ecosystem: Environmental > Aquatic > Non-marine Saline and Alkaline > Hypersaline >... | reverse complement strand
TCGGTCGACCGGCAGGTCGGTAAGCAGGGTGAAGTAGTTTTCCATCAGCGTGTCGGGTATGCTCATGACCTTTCCGAACATGTCTGCTGGTTCGTCTGTCACGCCGATGTAGTTGCCTTTGGACTTGCTCATTTTTTCCGTGCCGTCGAGTCCGATGAGGATCGGCATGACCATGACGATCTGCGGTTTTTGCCCGGATGCCTTCTGGAGGTCTCGTCCGACGAGGTTGTTGAACGTCTGGTCGGTGCCCCCGAGTTCGACGTCGGATTCGATGCAGACGCTGTCGTATCCCTGCATGATCGGGTATAGCATTTCATGGAGGAACACGTCCTGTCCGGCGTCGAGGCGGTTCTTGAAGCTGTCTCGCTGGATCATCTGGGCGACGGTTTTCCTGGCGGCGAGTTGAAGCAATTCCGCGAACGAGAGTTTTTCGAGCCACTCGCTGTTGTGACGTATTTCGAGTTTGTCTTCGGACGTATCGAGGATTTTCCCCGCCTGGTTGAAGTAGGTTTTTGCGTTTGCGTCGATCTGCTCGGGGGTGAGGATGGGGCGTGTCTTGTTGGCCCCGGAAGGATCGCCGATCCTCGCGGTGTAGTCGCCGATGATAAGTACGGCCTTGTGGCCCATATCCTGGAACTGTCGCATTTTGCGGAGCACGACGGTGTGCCCGAGGTGGATATCGGGAGCGGTGGGGTCCAGTCCGAGCTTGACGCGCATCGGGCGTTTCGATTCATTCGATGCGGACAGGCGCGCGGAAAGTTCGTCCGGCGTGTAAACGCTGTCGCATCCTCGCAGGAGCAGTTGCAGTTGTTCTTGTTTTGTTGAGGGGGCGTTCATAAGGCTGATGAGTCTAACTGCGGGGGGCGATATTTTCAACACCCGGGAAAACCACTGGACTTTTGCGATAACTTGACTAGACTGCAACCGGCGATTTCGGCGCGTCCGGTCCGGCGCCCGGGCGCCTGCTTAGAGGACTTACATGATCATGAAAACCCTCATCCTGCCAATGTGTCTGGCAGGCCTGCTGGTCTGCGGTTGTGTCGAGCCGATACCCGACCCGCCGCACACCCTGGCCGAGTACGCCGAGATACAGCGAACACATCCCCAGGAGTACGCGGCCTCCACGGTAATGCGGTACAATATCCAGCGCGTTCTCGACCCGGACCTGCCCGCCGATCAGAGGGTTTCGTCCCTGGAACTCATCTCCAGCCTGGTGGGACCCAACGGAAAGCTTCCTGCGGAAGTTTCGACCGTTCTTTCTCAGAACGATTGTCCCGCGGCGCTTCGCAAGGGTATTCTCGAACGCGGGGTGGGTATTGCAGCCGTTAGTAACGGAGGCGGATCGCCGGTGGGTGTTGCAAAGGGCGGTGTCGGGAGGTTGGCGCTGAGCGAGCTTTTCCAGGCGCCCGCGGGCCCGAGGCGCACGGCCACCCTTCAGTGGCTTGTCGAAAACCCGAGGCGCGATATGCTTGTGGACCTTACCAAGCTCTGGGCCTCCGAGGCGCCGAACGGTCCGGACGAACAACTGTTCCGCCGGGTCGTTGCCAAACTCGGGACGGGCAAATGGGATGACGTGCTTCTGGATTCGCTTAACGCCAAGAAGTTCGCCGCGCGTGGTTCGGCGTTGTCGGTGCTCGCGGGGCGGGGCGCGGAAATCGACCTGCTCAAACGAGTCAGGCTGATGACCGCCAAGACCGTTTCCGTTCAGTCGATGCAGACATTCGGGGAGAAGTTCGGTTATATACCCGCCAACGGTGGTGAATTGCTGGCCTGCGTTATTATCCATACGAGCGGTAAGGACTCTCTAAACGCACCCGCCCGCCTGACCGGGCAGTGGAACTCAAAGTACAAGTACAAGTTCAACGTTCGCGACTTTCATTTGCTCAGCCACCTGGCGGCCGATCCGATTCGCAACAAGATAGGGCGTGACCAGTTGGTCAAACAGATCGTCGCCAGGCTGGGGCGCCGCAGGCACGTAACCGGCGGGAGCGGTCCGTTCACCAAACAGGCCGCCCGCATGACGATGCCCGACCTGTGGAATATCGTGTTACTCGATGAGATGCTTCGCAGGCAGAGAGTCGCCCTGGCGCTGCGGATACTGGCAGATCGCCTGCGCGCCGGACTCAACAGCCCGCGCAGCGGACTTGTCTTCTACGAGGGCGCCAAGGCCTCAGCCAAGCTGTATCCACAAAGCGTGGACTCGACACGCGGAGATCGCGATCATATCCCCGAGCGTGAACTCCAGCGAGCCGGTTTCGGCGCACTTTGTCATCTCCACACGCGATTCGAAACGGTCTACAACGGAGACCGCGCGCCGGCTTCGAAGCGTGAAGTATTGGCGTCGAATCAGGGGAATTTTTACGGCCTGGTGCTGGCGAGCATAGATTCAGGCACGTTCAGCGCATTCTACTACAACCCCGACGGAGTGGTGGTTTCGCTGGGCCTGTTCGCTTTCGGGAAGTGATGCGTTAAAGCTCCAGGGCGCCGATAATCTCGGTGATGGCGACGTGTCCGTGGCGCTGGAGGTAATCGACGATTCCATCCCGGATTTCCACCAGGCACGCGGGGTCCACGAACAGCGCCGTACCGACGGCCAGACCGGTCGCGCCGGCAAGGAGGAACTCCAGGGCGTCGGCGGCGTATTGGATACCACCCATGGCGATAATGGGAACGCCCGCGGGCTTGGCGACGCGTCGGTAAACGCTGTGGACCATGTGGACGGCCACCGGGCGGATGGCCGGACCGCTCAGCCCACCGGTGACGTTTGCCAAAACCGGGCGCCGCGTCTCGGTGTCGATCGCCATTCCCGTAAGCGTGTTTATGATGCTCAGGGCGTCGGCGCCGGCGTCGACTACGGAGGCGGCTATTGACGATATGTCGGTGACATTCGGCGAGAGTTTAACGATCAGGATATTCTTGCCGCAGACTTCCTTGGTCCGTGCGGTTATCTCAGCCGCCTGTATGGGGTCCGTGCCGAACTGGATCCCTCCGGCCTTGACGTTCGGGCAGGAGATGTTCAACTCGATCCCGCGAACGACGGGCACTCCGTTGAGCGCCTCGGCCACCGCGACGTAATCGTCGATAGTCGTCCCGGCGACGTTCACGAAGACGGGGAGGGCGAGTTTTTCCAGCAGCGGGACTTTTTCTGCCAGGAAGACGTCGAGGCCCACGTTGGCAAGCCCGATGGCGTTGAGCATTCCCGCGCGCGTTTCGACGATGCGGTGGTAATCGTTTCCCTGTCGCGGTTCGCGGGTTATCGACTTGGTGACGAACGCCCCGAGCGTGGTGAGGTCCACGAAATCGGCGTACTCGTCAGCGTACCCGCACGTTCCGCTGGCGGTCATCAGCGGATTGGACAGGGAGACGCCCGCGATGTCTACACCCAGGTCGATATTCAATTCTCTGTTTCCGATTTCTTCAATCTGCAGTTATCCCAGCACCGCGATCGCCCGGGCCACTTCCCGGGCATTGGTGTCATCGAAAATATCCACCTTCCCGATCTCTGTGGGAAGCACCATTCGCACCCGCCCGGCGCGGGCCTTCTTGTCCCGCTGCATCACGTCCCACACCTGCCCGGCGTCCAGGGGGCTGTAAGTCGTTGGCAGTTCGAGGGCGTCCAGCGCCTCGCGCACGCGTGCGGCGTCCGCCGGCGCGATCAGCCCGCGAGAGACGGCCATCTCGTTGGCGGCTACCATGCCCAGCGATACCGCGGCGCCGTGGGAGATAGTTCCGTATCCGATGATGGTCTCGATGGCGTGCCCGACGGTATGTCCGAAATTAAGGTGCGCCCGCTCGCCTGCTTCGCGTTCGTCGCCGGCGACGACGGCCGCCTTTATCGCCACGTTGCGGGCGATCAGATCGCACATCACGTCGTTTTGGCAGGCGAGGATGGCGGGCGTGTTTTCGGTGATGAAGTCCAGCAGGGTCGCATCGCGGATTACCGCGTGCTTGACGCATTCGCCCAGTCCGCTGCTGAGTTCTTCGGCGGGGAGGGTTTTGAGTGTCTCGACGTCGATGAGCACGCCCGAAGGCTGGTGGAACGCGCCGATGAGATTCTTGCCCGTGGCGTGATTGATCCCCGTCTTCCCGCCGACCGAGGCGTCCACGTCGGCCAGCAGGGAAGTTGGACACTGCAGCCAGCGGAGGCCCCTGAGCGTGGAGGCGGCTACATATCCCGCGACGTCGCCGGCGACGCCGCCTCCGCAGGCGACGATCAGAAGGTTGCGGTCTACCGCGGGGGATATTGTGAAGATCGCGTCGATCAGGTCCGAGAAACTCGCGAGGGTCTTGTTGGCCTCCCCGGCGGGGTACTCAAACATCGTCGCGTCAATACCGGACGAGGCAAGGGACTCAAGCGCCCTCCGCCCGTAACTTGAAGCGACGTTCGAATCGGATATAACCACCGCCTGGCGAACCGATCCCAACTCGCAGGCCGCCTCGCCGAGCGAATCCAACACGCCCGCGCCGACGCGAACGTCGTAACTGCGGGCGCCAAGTTCAACTCTTATTGTCTGTTCCATCGTCTTTGTTTCTCTTGCTCTCGAAGGCCTGCACCGCATCGACCAGAGCGGGGTCCACAGGCTCGGCGTGTTGCTGATCGGGCGGAAGGTCGTCGTCGTCAACGTTGCGCAGGGGGGTGTACTTTACGGTCCCAACCGCACCGGCGCCGATGGGAGCGGACCGTACGCGCCTGGCCTGTCTGCGGACCATATACAGAACCACCAGCAGCACGATTATCGCGCCAATTATAATCTTGATCAAGTTGCGGATCGGCGACTCCGGACCGCCGGCCCGTTCGGCCGGTTTCAGGTAGTACGCCAGCACGAGAGGGTAGTCCCTGTATCGGCGATCGGCCGCGCTGGAACTGTCGGCCTCCTGCCTGAAGGTCTTGTAGTAGACAGCCGCCAACTCGACGGCCTTTCCGCGATCTCCGTAGAAATACTCCCCGTCACTATCGATTCCGGCGGGTTGGCCCAGCAGTTTCGTCGGATCGACCAGGGAGTAGACCACGAGATTTTCGAGGCGTATCCTGGTTTTGGGCTTGGTCCGGTCCTCGAAGACCCGCACGCCGGCCATGTACCATAGTTTTTTTCCTTTGGGCCAATCGGGATGCGCGTCCCATTCTTTGGAACCGCTGACGTACTGTCGCGACTTGACAACCCACATGAGCGAACGAATTTTCTGTGCCCGGTATCGCCTGGGATAGTCGGTCAGGTGCCCGAAGGCGGGGGATTCCAGTGACGAGTATTCCCTGGCGGCGGTTTCCGGATCGATCAGTTCTTCGGTCCGGGCGAGCATCATGTAGAAGGCGGTTTCTCTCCAATCCTGCCCGTCCCGCACCGCCGACAGCGCCACCTTCTGGCGATGCGTCAACTCGATGGCGGCTTCGGAGATATTGTCAGGCGTGCAGGGGCGCGTGGTCGCCTCACCGCCCGGTCCAGGCGCCGGTCGGGACGCCGGTTCGACCGCCGCCCCGGGTGAAACTGCACAAAGAACCGCCAGCGCCGCCGGGGCGAGGCTGAATCGTCTGGATTGTGCGGGTCTCTTCATACACGCGATTCTAAACAAATCACCGCCGATTGCAACCGCGCGCCGCCGAGAGTCCGGGGCGATCGCGTATAATTCATTGCCCCCGACTTGTGGAGCGCCTGGTTATTTGCCGATAGAGATTCAGAAGGAGACGTAAAATGAAACGATTCAAGAACTATCTGATGGTAGCCGGTATTCTCGCCTCTTCGTTTGCCGGCGGGGCGGTTTCGCACTGGCTCTTTTCCGGTACATCCCGCGCCGAAGGCGCCACAAAATCGCGAGGAAGGACTCATGAGGATGCGATGCGGTGGTCTTTCGCCAAACCGGTTTTCACGCGAAAGCTCACTGTTGGCGAACCGAAATCCAAGGCCTCGGGCACGCTGGACGGCAGCGGTATGAAGCTCTACGACGGTAGCGGGAAGGTGCGAATTCGCCTGGAAAGCGTTTCCGGAAACCTCGCCCTGTCCGACGGAGGGGGGAAAGATCGCGTGAAATTCGGCGTTCTCCGGGGCGGTGACACCGGGATGGCGCTGCTTGACAGATCCGGGCGACCGCGCATACAACTGGATTCTCGCGGGTTGAAGCTGTTCAACGCCTCGGGCAGGGAAGTGGGCAATTTCGGATTCCAGAGTGACGGAAGCATGGGCGTCTCGGTGGCCGACAAGAGCGGTAAACTCAAGCGAATCGATCTCGAAAAGAAAGACCCCGCGAAGACTCCCTGAGTGATTTGCAGGAAAGAACGAACAGCGTGAAAACCAGATGGGGATTACATGGATTAACGGCAGGATCTTTATAACAGCAGGCGCAAAGCCGTTGCCGTGGCCGTTGCAGAATCAAAGTCGTTAATCCATGTAATCCGAAAATCCATGTAATCCCCATCTGTCGTTCGAACGCAAGAAGGGGCTGGTACTATACAATCATTACGGCAGGTAACTTAGGCCCACGGCCGCATTATTCTATTGGAAGCGCAGCGGTAAACGTCTATTATATCCACCTCGCCGATGGTGTGATTGGGCCTGCGGCGACTGATCCGACAATCAAGAAAGGATATTATGGACCCGTCTGAGATACTCAAGCAGACCAACTTCACCACCCTCGACTGGGTGATCGTGATTATCTATCCGCTGATATCGGTGGGTATCGGTCTGTACGTTCGCAAGTACGTCCGGAACATGAAGGACTTCGTGGTGGCAGGGCGGGGCATGGGCCTGTGGTTGGGCATTGCGACGATCACGGGTACGGAACTGGGCCTGATCACCGTGATGTACAGCGCGCAAAAGGGCTTCACCGGAGGATTTGCGGCGTTTCATATCGCGCTGGCCGCGGGAATCGTTACCTTTATCGTCGGGATAACCGGATTCCTGGTCTACCGCCTCCGAAAATTGGAGGTGATGACGATCCCCGAGTTCTACGAGAAGCGATTCGATCGCAAGACTCGCATTCTCGGCGGGATCATGATGGCCTTGGGGGGAATACTCAACATGGGTCTGTTCCTGAAGGTTGGTTCGATGTTTCTCGTTGGAATCACCGGTCTGTCGTCTACCGGATGGGCCCTTCCGGCGGTGATGGTTTTTCTGATCGTGCTGGTCCTGATATATACGTGCCTGGGCGGGATGATTTCCGTGGTGATCGCCGACTACGTGCAGTTTGTGGTGTTGTCACTCGGGCTGCTTCTGACGTGCTACCTTGCGGTTAACCATCTTGGGTGGGATAACATCTTCACGACAGTCAAACAGGAGATGGGCAGGGGCGGGGTCGATCCAACCGTCGCCGAAAGCGGTTTCGGGTGGGAGTACATGATCTGGATGGGCTTTCTGGGGCTGGTTAATTGCGGTATCTGGCCGACATCCGTGGCGCGTGCATTGGCCATGAAGAGCCCGAAGGTCGTCAAGCGCCAGTTCATGTTCGCGTCGATTTCCTACATGATCCGCTTCCTGATACCCTACTTCTGGGGAATTTGTGCGTTTGTGTTCATCATGCATAATACGGAGTTGAAGGAGTTGTTCTTTCCAGGCGGATATCCCGCGCCGAAAGGCGCCGGCGGTTTCGATAATCTCTACAGCATGCCTGTCTTCCTGGGGCGCATTCTACCGGCCGGTCTGATCGGGGTCATCACCGCGGGAATGGTCGCCGCCTTCATGTCCACTCACGACAGCTACCTTCTGTGCTGGTCGTCGGTGCTGACGCAGGATGTGGTGGCGCCGATCCGCGAGAGTTTCGGTAAGACCACCAGCGCCAAGGCCCGCGTAACGCTTTCGCGAGTGTTCATTATCGTCATTGGCGTTTACGTGCTGTACTGGGGGTTGATCTACAACGGTCGCGATGACATCTGGGACTACATGGCCGTTACGGGCGCGGTCTACTTCAGCGGCGCATTCGCCCTGCTGTTGTGCGGATTGTACTGGAAGCGCGCGAGTTCCACCGGGGCTTTCCTGGCCTTGCTGACGGGCCTGGGCGCCATTCTGGGCCTTAGCCCGGTGCAGGAATTGCTTAACGTAAAGTGGCCCAGCGCGAATGTCGGACTTTGTACCATAGGCGCCACGGTGCTTGCCATGATCGTCGGATCGTTACTGTTCCCCGATCGCAAGAACGATCTTCCCGCCGGCGAAACCGAAACCAAAGGAGCTGCCTGATGTCTATAGAAGCCTGGATGACTCTCTGGAAGATCGTGTTGATCGGTGGAGTCACACTGTTCGCCGTGCTGGCGGTTGTGGTGACTGTTGGCGGATTCTTTGACGTGATCAAACTGCTTGCGAATCTGCGAAAAGATGCGGGGCAATCTGATAGCTGAGGCGATACCGCAATCTATTCATCGCGCCCGCAGGCGAAGAACGCCGCGGGCCCGGGGTCCGTGGAAAAGAAACTCGCCGCCTTGCTTTCCGGGGGAAACGCTTCGGCGTAACGCCCGGCCCACTGCTCTTCGAATGCTTCGAGCCCGTCGCGGCGCACCAAAGCCCACACCGCGCCGCCGAATCCCGCGCCAAATGAAGACGCCGCCACCGCTCCAAGCTCTCGCGCCGAACGGGCGAGGAATACGGTCTGGGGTATTTGACTGCCCAGCAGCGTATCGGCGAGTTCCTGCGAACGGTCCACCTGGCGTCCGAATTGGACCATGTTTCCGCAATGCAGCGCCTTGCAGGCGGCGGGGATAATCTCGTGGTTCTCGGCCAGAAAATGGTCGAGTCGGGTGGTCAGTTCATCGCCCGTCAGGTCGTCGAATCCGGCGGCGAGAATGCTTGCGAACGATTCCAGGGTATCGGGCGCGTTGGCGATGGCGGCCGACAGATTTGAATCGCAGCGACCGGTGCTCCTGCGCCAGAGATCGAGTATGACCGACGCACGCCTGGACATGCGGTTGTACTTGTCCCTGGCGGTCCCGGTCTTGGGCGCCGACACTCCGCTGCACGCGATAGAAAAAACGTAGTCGTCGTCCAGGGGCAGGTTCTCGTGGAATTCGACGGGGCAGTATGAGTAGCGGCTGATCGAACCGGCGACGGCGTTTAGAATGGCGGTGTGGTCCTCGCTTCCGCCGAAGGTCCCCACGCCGCTCGAACCGGAAAGCGAACCGAAGCTGCTCCCGTTTTCGATCGTCCCTAGATACGACGCCAGCGCCTCGCGTCCCTGGATGTTGTCGCGATATTCGCTGCGGGTTTCCAGGGCGTTGATGTGCGAGATCAGCAGGAACATCCCGGTGAGGACCGCGCTGGAACTGCTCATTCCCGCGTCTGGCGGGAGGTTCCCGCAGTATGCGATCGACGCGCCGCGCAGATCGCCCGGAAAGTTCCGGGCGATGCGCCGTGCGACGGTCATCGGATAGTTCGACCAGTGCCCGATGTGCGGGACGATGTCCGGCGCCAGGGCGAACTCGCAAGCGTCCCGGAGGTCCGGCGCAAGTGCGCGGATAACCGCATCGTCGCGCCGAACCGCCACGAAGCATATCCCGCGCTGGGCGGCGCATATCAGGCTGTGACCACCGCAATAGTCGGTGTGCTTACCGAGAACCTCGATGCGACCGGGCGCGTAAAGCGCGATCGCCTCGGACTGGCCCGCCAGGCCGTCGTCAATCAGGGCCCTTACCGCCCGGACGAACTGATCGCCCGCCGCGATCGCCGAGGGACCGTTCAATCCACGTTCTACCAGTCGCCCGGTAAGGTGGTCCTGTTCCAGCAGCGTTTCGATCCGCGATGCAGTCAACGGTAAGGCTCCATATCCATGCTCACGAAGGCTTCCATCGCCTCGTATTCAGCCAATCCGAGTTTGTCGTACCTGTTTGCGAGCGTGCGGTTTCGCCCCTGCGCCCTCTGCCAGAACTCCCGCTTGTCGCGCCCGGGAAACAGGGCGCGGTCCTTCTGCGATTCGTGTTTGAAGATGGCGTTGCGTTTTCGGGCGAGTTCTCCGGGCGACAGGGGGACGGCCATCTCGATCTCCGCGAGGGGCCATTCCTGCCAGGCGCCCCGATACAACCACACTTCGCACTCTTTGAACCAGGGCTCGATGGCGACCTGTTCGGACAGCGCCCGCTTGAGCGCGGTAAAGCACATGCGGTGAGTTCCGTGCGGGTCGGAGAGGTCCCCGGCCGCGTATATCTGGTGGGGCTTGACTTCCTTCAGCACGCCGGCGATCAGGTCGATGTCCTCATCGGTCAGTTCGTTCTTTCGCACCCGCCCGGTTTCGTAGAACGGCATGTTCAGGAAGTGCATGTTTTCTGATGGCACGCCGCAGTATCTTCCAGCCGCGCGCGCCTCACCGCGGCGTATCAGGGCCTTTAGGTCCAAGACCTCCTGGCTGTCGACCTGCCCGGGCTGCTTGTCGCGGAGGAAGTTTCCTATTCTGTCCTCTAGATTGGCGGTATCTTCGAGGTCAATCCTGAACTCTCGATTGAAGTCAGTGACGAATTCGGCGAACCGGATTGCGTCGTGATCGAAAACCGCGATCGCGCCGGATGTCTGGTAGGCGACGTGTACGTCGTGCCCCTGGTCGACGAGGCGCAGCAGCGTCCCGCCCATTGAAATAACGTCGTCGTCAGGGTGCGGTGAAAACACGACAATCCGTTTGGGGAATACGTTGTCTCGGGATCGTTCGATATCGCCGGGAAGGCGAGCTTCGGCGGGTTTTCCGCCAGGCCATCCCGTTATGGTCTCCTGAAGCGTGCGGAACACCTTCAGGCTTGTCTTGTAGGCTGACCCTTTACTGGCCAGGAGGTCCTGGAGATGATTGGCGTTGTAATCCTCGTCGGTGAGTTTAAGGATGGGTTTTTCGGCCTGTTGAGCGAGCCACGTGACGGCCTTTCGCACCTGGCGATCGTTCCATTCAACCGACCCGAGCACCCAGGGACACTTGAAGCGCGTCAGTTCTGCCGCCGCGGCCTCGTCGAGCATGACCGTGGCGTCGGGATGCTCCTGGAGAAAACTCGCCGCCACCGCTTCGGTGATCGGGCCTTCGACCGCCCTGGCGATGACAGGGGCCTTGTTCTCACCGAACGCCATCATGATCACGCGGCGCGCGCTCAAAGCCGTCCCCACACCCATCGTAATGGCGCGTTTTGGCACGTTTTCCATACCGAAGAAGTCGCTCGACGCGTCGAGGCGCGTCAGGAAGTCCAGCGCGATCAATCGGGTCTTGCTGTCACGCGACGAGCCTGGTTCGTTGAAACCGATATGCCCGGTGCGCCCGATACCCAGCAGTTGCAGGTCGATCCCTCCGGCGTCGGCGATAGCCTGTTCGTATTGCAGGCAGTATGCGTCAACGGCGTCTTCGTCCAGGGTTCCGTCCGGGATGTATACGTTGGCGGGATCGATATCAACGTGATCGAAGAGATACTCGGACATGAAGAGTCTGTAACTCTGCAGCGCCTCGGGGCGCATCGGGTAGTACTCGTCGAGATTGAACGTTATCACGTTGGCCAGCGAGAGTCCTTCTTCTCGATGCATGCGGACCAGTTCGTCGTATACTCCCACGGGCGTGGCGCCGGTGGCCAGGCCCAGTACGCACATCTCGCCACTGCGGGCCTTTGCCCCGATGAGTGCGGCGATTTCGCCGGCAACGGCGGCGCTGACGTCCGCCGGTATGCTGAAGATACGGGTTTCAATTCGCTCTGGACCTGTCGGTGTCTGCTGATTAACCATCTGTCTGAAGAGTCCTGCTGGTTGGAGGGATTCGGGGCGGTGCTTTGTTCAAAGCCCCATAGTGGCATGTGAGTGTCGGGATTTCAACAGTGGTGATAAGTTGTCGGAAAAATAAACGGTGAAATATGAATTATTCGACGTTTGGGCGGCGCAAATCCGGTTGGGATGCGGGAGATTCGATCCTGTCGCAAATCAGCGAGCGCAACTCGACATACTGCGGTTTGGCGCCGTTTATCGCGATCGCCCGATCGATGTCCTCCAAAGCCCCTGGCAGTCTGCCCGCCGTCATCCGCGCTATCGCACGCCAATGCAGCGCGTAATGAGGACGAGGATTGGATTCAATCGCACGCGAAAACTTCCTCTCGGCGAGGTCGAGCCGCCCTTTTTTATAGGCGATTTGACCCTCCTCCAGGCGCCACGAGTACAGGTGGCTGTCCGACGAAGGCATGTAGTGGAAAGCCGAATTAACCGCGAACCCGAGCACCGGGCGCAGTGACCCGGTATGCATAAGGACCATGATAGCGATGATAAATATCCATATCCCTTTGGCGCCGAACGACGGTTTAAGCCCCGGGATCAGGCAAGGCCAAATCTTCGACCCGTCCAGCGGGGGGATCGGAAGGAGGTTGATCGTCGCCAGGATCGTGTTGATCGAGGCGGTGAACATCAGGAGAAAGTGGACCGTCGCAACGTATGGTTGAGCCTGGGGTCCATAGCTGTAGTCGTGCCTGGTCAGTTGCGCCAGGGCGACACAGCAGATCACGACGATAATGTTCGCCAGCGGTCCGGCGAGGCTGCTTATCAGGTAGTCCCGCTTGGGATGCCTGAAGTTGTAGAGATTGACCTGGACGGGCTTGCCCCACCCGATCGGAAGGAAGAAGATCGCCAGCGTACCAAGAATCGACAGGTGCCTGAATGGATTGAGACTCACGCGCCCCTGCCTGCGCGCGAAGTTGTCTCCCAGCAGACTCGCCGACCAGGCGTGGGCAAATTCGTGCAAAGAAAGCCCGACGACCAGCCCCGGAAGAAGGACGAGTGCTGTCTCGAAATTCATTGCTCGCCCCTTATCGCGGCGACCTGGGCGCTGGCATAGTCGGCCAGCGATACATTGTAATCGCCAAGCTCATCAAGCATCTCGCGCGCTTCGGCGTCGGCGCCGGTCCCGCAGGCTGAAAGGAAGCGGTAGTAACACAATTCAGCCGGGGCGAGCCTGGCCTGGTCCATGTGCCGCAAGGCCGCGGTCTCATTACCATGGTGTCTCGCCAGCGCCGAAAGCGCCACATGGGCCGGGGGCGCCTCGCCGACGGACAGCATAAACTCCGCCCGCCGCCCGGCCTCGTCGAGACGACCGGAAAGCATCGCGTCCCAGAGCAGTTCCGTATGTATCATCGCGCTGACGGAGGCAGACAGGTCCCTGCGGGCTTCCAGGCGCCGGGCACAGTCACCCGCCGCACCGAACGGTTCAAACTGTTTGGCGATTGTGAACTCGAGCATCTCGGTCAGACCGAGCCTGTCGA
>Ga0180434_10006703_pt1 | contig 13172 bp, 9 predicted proteins | sample SS_ome_7_FD_132453 | JGI IMG/M metagenome (GOLD analysis project Ga0180434, IMG submission 132453) | Hypersaline lake sediment archaeal communities from the Salton Sea, California, USA - SS_1_D_2 metaG | ecosystem: Environmental > Aquatic > Non-marine Saline and Alkaline > Hypersaline > Sediment... | reverse complement strand
GGCAATGTCGGGAGTTTCCCGGCGAAGGTTTTTGTTGCCTCGGGTCCGGGCACCTCGTTGATAAGCTTGGCGGCAAGGCGCTGCATTGTCAGGTCTTTTCCACTGAGCAGTGAGGCGATAATCGGGGCGGCGGCGGATTTGTCCGATCGGGCAATACCTCCCAGTGCGGCGATACGGACCGCTGTGGACTTGTTTTTATCGAACATTTTCTTGTAGATTGAGGCGGCCAGTTTGGCGTCTACATCCGGTAGCAGGCTCTCGGCGCACGACAGTGCGGCATCGTCGGCGACGTTCTGAAGATCCTTGGCGATAGTGGCTGAGTCAAGGGCTTTGGCGGCTTGGGGACCGCCGATCTTGCCCAGAGCGGCGATAGCGGCGCGTGCGGTTTCGGCGTTTTTGTCTGAGGCGAGTTTGCCCATAGCGGCTACTGCCTTCTTGTCACCGCGCGCGGCGATCGTTCCGATCATTCCGACCCGGATTTCACCGGAAGTTTTGGACAGCGCGTCGCGGAGCACCTTGTCTACGGCGTCACCTGACATGCCCTGCAGGGCGAAACGCGCCATGTTCGAAAGCTTCTTGTCGGTCAGCAGTTTGGCCAGCGAATCCACCGAAGCATCGGTTCCGATACGCCTCAGCATACGGCAGACAAACTGCTTGCACTCGAAGGTCGCTTTTGCTGAATTCAACGCCTTAAGCAATTCGGTTTCGATCGCTTTGGTGTCTTTGGTCTTGCGAATTTCCTCTTCGATCGCAGCCAGTGCGGCGCGGCTTGCGCCGAACTTGTAATCGAGGATCTTCGTATGATCGACCGCCCTGAGCGGGCCCGCGATTACCATAACCACCAAAGCCAGTACAATCGCTGTTACTGCTCGTTGACGTGTGTTCATTTTCATTCCTTTCACTTCACTTCACTGGATTTCAGGATGCGTTTGGTTTTGCGATTCTTACAGTTTGCGTTTTGCGATCCAGATATTCCGGTAGGCCACCGGACCGTGATCGCCCTGGAGCATAATCGGGCCAAGGGCCTTTTCGTCATTGAAACCGGCCGCTCGCGTCGGACCGGTTACCGAACGATTTTCATGCACCACAATACCGTTATGTATGACCTTAACGAACTTCGCGTTCTCGATTTTCTTTCCATTCTTGTCGAACCTTGCGGCCCGGAAGGTCACGTCAAATGTCTGCCACTCGCCCGGTTTCTTCGAAGCGTTGACTCTCGGTGGGACGCCCTCGTATCCGGGTTTACCGCTGGGATTCTTGCCCCATCTCTGATAGATCCCACCGCAATCACCGTGCTTGGGCTTCTTGACGCCCCAACTGTCGAGGACCTGGATTTCGTATCGGCCCTGGAAGTAGACGCCGGAGTTCGAGCCCTTGGAGACCATGAACTCCACGTGAGCCTCGATGTCGCCGAACTCTGCCTTGCTGAAGAGGTTTTTGGTCCGCCCGCCATTGTCGATGATCCCCTTGCCCGGCTTGGTAGCGAGCTTCCGAACGTTTTTGGGATCGAGACCGACATTGCCAACGACCTTCCACTTGCCCGTATCGCCTCGACGCCCTTTCCAGGCGTCCAGCGTGTCGCCAACAAGTTGGACGGCGCCTTTGGGAGCGGGCTTGCCAAGAGAACATTTAACCGCTGGAGCGGTGGTTGTGGTGGGTTTGGCGGGCGTTTTTACCGCCGAGGGGGCCTTCTCCTTCGGTGCCGCGTCAGAACCGGTGAATATCGTCCCCAGCACGACAATCGCCAGTCCAATCGACAAAATAGTACGATAATCAGCCATTATCTATCCTTTTGCTTCGTTGCGATTCCCGCGGACTTACTCCAGCGTCCAGGGCTCCCTGTAAGATCTGCCCAGAAGCGCCGAAGCCTCAGGGTCGTCGATAATCTGTTCGGTATCCGGATTCCACTTGATTGTCCGGCCGAGCAGCATGGCGATCTCACCCAGCAGCGCCACTGAAATCGACCGCAGACCGATCTCGATCGGTGCGATCGTTTCCCTGCGGCTTCGCACGCAGTCGATGAAGTTACCGCGGTGGTTTCCGCTGGGATACAGGTGAATCTCGCCGGGATCGATCGGTACGTTGATCTTCGGGTCGCTGAGGCGCATCCCGCGGCGAGACACGTGTATCCACTGTCCGTTCTCACCGTACCACTTGGCGCCCTGCCAGTAGACCTGGTTGTTGGCGACGCTGAGTTCGCCTTTCCAGACGTCGTTATCGTACTGGCAGGTGAACTGGTAGTGGGTCGGCGCGTTGTAAAGTCCGTCTGTCGGGTAGGTTACCTGGTCTGGCCTGATTTCGACTGGCCCCTTGCGCTCCAGGCCGACACCCCAGTGGGCGATATCGATATGGTGTCCGGCCCAGTCGGTGAGCTGACCGCCGGAGTAGTCCATGAACCATCGCCAGTTGAAGTGGCATATTCCGTTGGTGTAGGGTTTGTACGGCGCCGGTCCGAGCCACCTGTTCCAGTCCAGGCCTTCGGGTACGGGCACCTCTTTGGGATCTCCACCGCCTCGCCCGGTGGGCAGCCCGACCTCGATGCGATGGACCTTTCCGATCCGTCCGTTCCGCACCAGTTCGCATGCGTAGCGGAACCTGTCGCTGCTGCGCTGTTGACTTCCGGTCTGCCACACCCGCTCGTAGCGGTGGACAGCGTTGGCCATCGCCCTGGCCTCGCGAATCGAACGAGCGAGAGGTTTCTCGCCGTAGACGTCGATTCCCGCCTTGGCGCAGGCGATAGCGGGCATGGCGTGCCACTGGTCGGGTACGGCTATCACGCATGCGTTCAAATCACCGCGGGCGATCATCTCGCGGAAGTCCAGGTATCCCTTGGCGTCTTTCGTACCGTTTCTCTTGTTGATCGAGTTCAGGGAGCGGTTGCGCTGGGAGTCGTGAACGTCGCAGGCGGCGAGGAACTGGACGCCCTTGCAGCGCATCAGTCCGCCCATGTCGCCGTTGCCCATACCACCGCAACCGATAATGCCCATCAGGATCCGGTCGCTGGGAGCAGTAGCCCCATCCTTACCCAGTGCCGCGGCGGGGACGAACGCGGGCGCCGCAACGGCGGTCCCGGCGGCAACGGCTGCACCTTTTAGAAAAACCCGACGACTCAGTGAATGCTTCCGGGCCATGATAACTCTCCATACAGCGGTCAAATCGGAATGACAGTCTCTGCCCTATGGGGCGGGCCGATAATACTACAACGATTCTGCAGCGAATACCATTGCTTTTTTTCAAGAAATCGTCCCCCGACAATCCGCTTTCGACCCGCAGAATTTCCATGCATGCAGGCGGGGAACTCTTCCCGAAACCCAATTTGCCCCCACGCGCTCCGGTTGCTTTGTGTCGCGCGTTTAAACCATTGGCGTAGTCCGGCGCGCGATTTTCGACCTATGATTGGTGGCATTATGGTGTTGTGGAGGTTATTCTTCGACTTTGCCCCCGCCTTCTCAACCGGTTGGCGGATTCGGCGGGGTAAGCTTGACCGTTGCGAAGGAAGCCATAACGCAGCATTAGTTTCGAGTGTAAGATTTCGGGTGAAAGATAAGGAGTCTGTTTGATTTCCCTTTGGGGACGTCGAACTACCGAAGAGATGATTTACTTAATTGCCATTTTCGTCTATCTGCTGCTACTTACGGGCATTTCTATTTACAAATCCAGACAGGTCAGGACCCAGGCGGACTTCGCACTGGCTGGGAGGTCGCTTTCTCCCTGGGTAATGGTCTGCACCATGCTGGCGTGCTGGATCGGGACAGGCTCGATCGTAGGTAACGCCCAGAAGACTTACGATGTGGGAATGGCCGCCTTCTTCCTGCCCCTGGGCACTTTCGTCGGGATGATCCTGCTGTCTCTGGTCGCCATGCGCGCCCGCAACATAGAGGCTCTCTCAGTGCCTGAGATTATCGGGCGGCGTTTCGGCGGCGCCGCCCGCCTGCTGGCGGTCATCGCCCTCATAATCGCCTACATGGTCATAGTCAGCTATCAGTTCAACGCCGGCGGAATGGTATTAGAGGTAATTGCAGGCAAGCAGGACAAAGTAGCGCTGAAGACAGATGACGTACTCACGAAAAACCAGGTTCACAAAGGATACTTCCACTATGAGCCTCCGGAGGACTGGACCGGAACTACGGAAATTCAGTTTCACGTGAGAAACAAGGGCCTGGATAAATGGTCTCAGGCCCCGGAGATCTTCACCGTCGAAGTTGTCGGCGCCTCGGAAATCCTCAAAACAAAAGACGCCCTCGACGGAGAGATAAATAAGCTCAAGGAGACAATCGCCAGGACCAGGAATGCGGGGAAAGAATATAAGCTCAGGCTTCGCCGGCTGACAAACACGAAAGTGATTAAGGAAAACACCTTTGTCCGTGTGATTGCGGAAGGATACGACAGCAGCTTCGATAATCAGGACGAAATATACAAACTGGCCGCTATACCGGAAGAAGGCCGCCTCTACCTGCATGAACCTGTGTTGACCGCGGAGACCGCAACAATTATCGCCGCGGTCTTCATTATCGCCTTCACCATGCTGGCGGGGTTGTTGAGCCTGGCGTTCGCCGACGTTGTCACCGGGATAATCATAATAGTCACCCTGCTGATCTCCTTTCCCGTGTTGCTGATCAAGGCTGGGGGGTTTGGCGGTATGGAAGCGGCGTTCACCGCAATGGGGGATCGTCCTGAGCACATGGATATGCTGGGGGTGTTCAGCGCCGCGGACTACGTTAACTTCCTGCTGCCGGTCTTCCTCCTGATACTGGGCGACGCCAACCAGTACCAGAGGATTTTCGCAAGCAAGAACGCCAAAGGCGCCCGCAAAGCCGTGATAGCCATGATATTCGTGGCGCTGCTGATCGAAGAGTTGATCATCGCCGAGGCATGGTTCGCCGGAAGTCTGACACCCGACCCTGAAAACGGACGCTATATACTGATTTACGCCGCACGCCACTTCATGCCCCAAGCGCTCGGCGTCATATTCATGATCACGGTAGTGGGTATTATCATATCGACAGCAGACTCATTCCTCCTGGTTCCCTCGACCACCTTCATCAAGGATATCTACCTGAATTACATCAATCCCAAGGCGTCCGAGAAACGAATCGTCTTCATGAGCCGCTCCATGGTACTGGGCTTCGGAGTTATCGCATGGATGGTCTCGCGAGTGTTCTCGGAATCCACCACGGTATTTCAAAAAGCGCTGTACGCCTTCACCGTGTACGGTTCAGCGATTACTCCGTGCCTGGTGGCTGCATTGTTCTGGAAAAAGGCCACAAAGGCCGGGGCCGTTTCGTCCATCCTGGCCGGAACTGTGACCACGCTTCTGTGGGAAGAAGCAGTTAAAGGCTATCTGCCGAAAGAACTGGCGAGACTCGACGCCGTACTGCCCGCAATAACGATATCCGTCGCCGCCCTGGTGGTTGTCAGTCTACTGACGCCTGCGAAAAAAGCGACACCTGAGGATTAAGAAATGTTTAGTAGAGAGATATATGTTGAACGAAGGAAACGCCTCGGTCGGCAGGTTCAAGACGGACTGGTTCTCCTGTTGGGAAATAACGAAAGTCCGATGAATTATCCGGACAATCAATATCCGTTCCGCCAGGACAGCTCGTTTCTCTATTTCTTCGGTCTGGATTCGCCCGGTCTGGCCGGCGTTATCGACGTCGACGAAGGGAAGGAGTATGTATTCGGCGATGATTTGACGGTTGAAGATATCGTCTGGACGGGTCCGCGTCCGACCCTGGCTCAGCGGCGCCTGGAAGTTGGCGTTGAGGAATCCGCTCCCCTCGATGAATTGCAGGCGATTTTGGGCAAAGCGGCCGCCCAGGGCAGGACAATCCATTTCCTTCCCCAATACAGGGCGGGCAATATTCTGGCGATGCAGCAGCTTTTGGGGATTCAGCCCACAGAGATTGCATCCGGCGCTTCGGAGGTGCTGATAAAATCTATAGTCGCGCAGAGATCCATCAAGAGCCCTGAAGAAATCGCCCAGATCGAAGCTGCCGTCGACATAACCGGCGAGATGCACGTCCTGGCGATGAAGATGTCTAGGCCCGGTTTGTACGAAAGGGATATCGCCGGCGCAATCGAGGGACTCGCTTTTTCCAGAGGAGGGCGTCTTGCATTTCCGACCATCTTCTCAATTCACGGAGAAACGCTCCACAACCCGTACCATGGAAACCGGATGAGCGAGGGGGATATCGTCGTCCACGACTCGGGCGCCGAATCCGCCCTTCACTACGCCGGCGACATCACCAGGACTATCCCTGTCGGCGGGCAGTTCTCCCAAAAACAAAAGGAAATCTACACCATTGTCCTCGACGCGCAGGAAAAGGCGATCGAGGCGGTACGCCCGGGTGTTGAATTCAGGGACGTCCATCGCCTGGCATGCACGAGGCTCGCGTCGGGTTTGAAGGACCTGGGATTGATGAAAGGGGACCTCGACGAGGCCGTCGGCGCCGGGGCGCATACATTGTTCTTTCAATGCGGATTAGGTCACATGATGGGGCTCGACGTTCACGATATGGAAGGCCTTGGCGAGGCGTATGTCGGTTACACCGATACGATCAAAAGGAATCCCGAGTTCGGTTGGAAATCTTTGAGACTTGCCAAGGCTCTCGAACCGGGCTTCGTAATAACAGTGGAACCGGGGATTTATTTCATTCCAGAACTGATCGATCGATGGCGGGCCGAGAACAAGTGCCTTTCCTTCATCAATTACGACATGGTCGAAGAGTACAGGGATTTCGGTGGTATGAGAGTGGAAGACGATATTCTTGTCATCGAAAACGGGCATCGAGTGTTGGGCAAACCAATACCGAAAACCATTGAAGAAGTTGAGGATATGTCATCCGGTTAAGGGAAGTATCGCGGTTTGGTGCTTGCATTGCGAGCAGTGTATCTGGTCGGAAGTCATGCGCGGTGCTATAATGGTTAGTTGCGGATGCCTCCGCAGGGAAATCGGATGTCCTCAGAAACTCAGATATCTCGCCGCCGTTTGACTGTGTCCGGGCAGGTTCAGGGCGTGGGATTCCGCCCGTTTGCCTACAGGCTGGCGCGCGAACTGGGCTTGACCGGGTTCGTCATTAACAACACGACGGGCGTGCGCCTCGATATCCAGGGTCAGGCCCGCACGCTGGACGAATACGAGCGCCGTCTCCGCCTCGATCTGCCGCCTCTGGCGGCGATCGAGCATCTGGAATCCGCGCCCATTGAAACAATGATCGGCGAGAAGCATTTCGAAATCCTCCCCAGCGCCGGCGGCGGGTTGATCGACGCACAGATAACGGTGGACACCGCAACGTGCGCCCAATGCCTCGAGGAAATGAACTCATCCGACGACCCTCGACACGATTATCCGTTCATAAACTGCACGAACTGCGGTCCGAGGTACACCATCGTCCGCAACATCCCCTACGACCGCCCTAATACCACGATGTCGGAATTCGGAATGTGCCCGATGTGTGCCGGGCAGTATGGCGATCCGGGCGATCGGCGATTCCACGCCGAACCTATCGCCTGCCCTATCTGTGGTCCGCACGTCTGGCTCGTCGACTCAGGCGGTAAACAACTGCCCTGCGACGATCCCGTAGCGGCGGCCGGGCGGATGCTCCGCGAAGGGGAGATAGTGGCGATAAAGGGCCTGGGCGGTTTTCACCTGGCGGTCCGCGCCGACGACGACGCGGCCGTCCTCCGCCTGCGCCAACGAAAGCACAGGGACGCAAAACCGTTTGCGATGATGGTATCCGATCCCCGCGCCGCCGCGGGCCTGTGCGATCTGAACCCACAGGCCGCGGCGCTGCTGACCGGGGCGATCCGACCCATTGTCCTGGCGCCGCCCGGACGAGATGCGCTGAAGATCAGCAAACACGTCTCCGACGGACTGGGCATGATGGGGATCATGCTGCCGTACACGCCGCTACATCATCTTCTGTTCGCGCGCGGGGCGCCCGGAGTGCTGGTGATGACCTCGGGCAACTTCAGTAACCAACCGCTCATCAAGGACAACGAGGCGGCCGTCGAACAACTGTCCCCAATCGCCGACGCGATCCTCCTGCACAACCGACGAATCGAGCGCAGCGTGGACGACAGCGTGGCGCAGATCACCGGGGCGGGGTGCCTGCAGGTGCTCCGAAGGGCAAGGGGATATGTCCCCAGGCCGATTCGCATGGTGCGGGCGGCGGGAGATTCTCCAGCCGTTCTGGCCGTCGGGGGCGAACTGAAGAATACCATCTGCCTGATGCATCGAGGGCGGGCCGTGCTCAGCGAACACATCGGCGACCTGACCGACGGGCGAGTATACCGCCATTTCATCAAGACCATCGACCACCTCGAGCGGTTGCTGGCGATCTCGCCGGAACTGCTGGCGGCGGACCTCCATCCTGCCTACCTGTCGACGCAGTACGCTCGCCGGCGTCATTTCGGCGACCTTCCCGGTCGGCCAGAACTGCCTATGATCGCCGTACAACACCACCACGCTCACATCGCCGCGTGCCTGGCGGAGAACGATCGTTGCGGACCGGTGATCGGCCTGGCGTGCGACGGTACGGGCTATGGCGACGACGGCGCCACATGGGGCTGCGAGGTGCTCGAGGCGGACCTGCTGGATTACACGCGCCTCGGTCACCTTCGGTATCTCCCGCTGGTCGGCGGAGATGCAGCCGGAAGTGAAACCCTTCGCCCGGCGGCTGCGGCGCTTTACGATGCGTTCGGCGACGACTTTCGGGAGCACCTGGACCTGGCGAGGTCCCCGCGCGACTCGGAAGCGGTCGAGGCGGTTGCCGAAATGCTCGCGCTGGGCGTTAACTGTCCCCCGGCCAGTTCGCTCGGGCGGTGGTTCGACGCCGCGGCGTACTTAACCGGCGCCGCGACGGTAAATCGTTACGAGGGCGAGGCGCCGATGAGGCTGGAAACCGTTACCGCCGAAGGTGTGGACGATGCCTATTCATTCGACATTCGGTCGACCGGACCGTTTGTGATCGACCTGAGGCCGATGGTGGTCGATCTTTGCGGTGACCTCCGCTCCGGCATCGAAACGCCTGTAATATCCGCCAGGTTCCACAATACCGTGGTGAGTTTCCTGCTGGCTGCGGCGATTCGGGCGCGGGAGGAAACGGCGTTGAACAGTGTGGCGATCTCGGGCGGATGCTTTGCCAATCGCTACGTGACCGGCAGGCTCACCGAGGCGCTGGGCGCCAGGGGCTTTGAAGTTCTTACACACCGCCGAATACCGTGCAACGACGGCGGAATCGCACTGGGCCAGGCCGTAATAGCCCAAGCCACCCACCGCCGGCGGAATTCGACCCGCGGCGAAAACTCTAACCAACAGGACAAACACAATGTGTCTGGCAGTACCAACAAAGATTGAAACGATTGAAGGAAACCGCGGAACCGGCGTACTGGCGGGCAATCGCATCGATATTCTCCTGGACCTCGTTCCGGAGGCGAAAGTAGACGACTGGGTTCTGATACACGCGGGTTTCGCAATAACGCTCCTTGACCCGGAGGACGCTCAAGCCACCCTGGACCTCCTGTCGGAGATGCTATGACCCGGGCGGTCGACACGGAAATCCGCCGGCAGTGCGATCGGATCGACCGACTATGCCGACAGGTCCTCGAATCTTCCGGAAGCGCCGGACCGATTCAGATAATGGAGGTCTGCGGGACGCATACCATGTGCATCGCGCGGAGCGGGCTGGCGGGTCTCCTGCCGGACGATCTCAAACTGATCAGCGGACCCGGATGCCCGGTCTGCGTAACTGACCAGTCCTACATCGACCGAGCGATGCACCTGGCGCTGGAGTGCAAGCAACGACCGATCGTCGCGACTTACGGAGACATGGTGCGCGTTCCCGGTAGCGGTGGTTCGCTCGGCGAGGCCCGCGCCGCGGGCGCTCGTGTAGAGGTGGTCTACAGCGCCGACCAGGCGGTGGAACTTGCCCTTGACCGAGGCGATACGGAGGTGGTGTTTCTGGCGGTGGGTTTCGAGACCACCGCACCAGGCGCCGCGATGGCGGTCCTGCGAGCACGCCGTGAAAACGTGCCTAACTTCAGCCTAATGACGGCACAGAAATTCATTCTACCGGCGATGGAAGCGCTCCTGAGTCAGGACGACGTGCGGATTGATGGTTTCCTCTGCCCCGGGCACGTCAGCGTGATACTCGGTTGGAAGGCCTACGAACAGATCGCCGAGAAGTACGCCCGACCGTGCGTGGTCGCGGGTTTTGACGCTCCGCAGGTGCTCGCGGCAGTCGAAGCCATCCTGGCGCAACTGGTCTCCGGGCGGGCGGAGGCGACAAGCGTCTACCCGAGCGTCGCAGCCGAAGGCAACCGGCGGGCCATGGAACTGCTTGACGAAGTCTTCGTCACGTCCGAGGCATCTTGGCGCGGCCTGGGCGTAATCCCCGAAAGCGGAATGGAACTGCGAGAGGCGTTCGGACGATTCGACGCGGCCGTTCGTTTCGACCTGCCAGATTTCCCGTCTCGTGAGATTCCCGGATGCCGCTGCGGAGACGTGATCTGCGGGAGGTTGCATCCGACCGGCTGCGGGCTGTTTGGCAAGCAGTGTACGCCTCGAAGGGCGGTCGGACCGTGCATGGTGTCTTCCGAAGGCGCGTGTGCGGCCGCATACAAATACGGATTACATGACAGAGGCCCCATGCAATGAGCGACACGACCCACATACAGTTGGCCCACGGTGGCGGCGGGCAGTTAACGACCGAACTGATCGAACAGGTGATCCTTCCGGCGCTGGGCGGTCCTCAGCAGGCGGGCGCATTGACCGACTCGGCCGTTCTGACTTCCCCGGGTAAGCGACTGGCGCTGACCACCGACAGTTACGTTGTGCATCCGCTGGAGTTTCCCGGCGGTGACATCGGAACGCTGGCGATATGCGGGACGGTGAACGATCTTGCGGTCGCCGGCGCCCGCCCGACGGCGATGACCATGGCGCTTATCATCTCCGAGGGACTTGATATCTCGCTGCTGAAGCGGATCGTCGAATCGGCCGGACGAACCGCCGCCGAGGTAGGCGTGGCGGTCGTCACCGGAGACACCAAGGTTGTCCCGGGCGGGGCGCTTGACGGGATGATGATCAACACCGCCGGCCTCGGCGAGGTCCTCGACGGAGCGAATCTGGGTTTCAACCAGGTCTCGACGGGCGATTCTGTCGTGCTTTCCGGTCCGCTGGGCGAGCACGGGCTGGCCGTGATGGCCAGGAGAAAGGGTCTGAGATTCTCGAGCGATCTGCTCAGCGACTGCGCTTCGCTGTCAGAACCGGCCGCAGCGCTGGTCGAGGCCTTGGGCGGAGACCTGCACTTCATGCGAGACCCGACCCGCGGAGGGCTGGCGGCCACCCTGGCGGACCTGGCGGAAGGCTCCGCGCACGACATCGAAATCGACGAGGCGTCCATCCCCGTGAATCCCACAGCCCTCGGCGCCGCCGAGATACTTGGCCTGGACCTGCTGACAGTAGCCAACGAAGGCAAACTCGTGGCGGTGGTCGCCGCCGAAGCGTCCGACCAGGCCGTCGAAGTGCTGCGCAAATACCAGGTCGCCAGGCAGGCCGCCCGGATCGGACACATCACCGGACCGGCGGAAACCGGACAACCGCCACTGGTCGAAATGATCACAAGTATTGGAGGAAGGCGCATAGTGCAAATGCCCTACGGCGAAGAACTGCCCCGAATCTGCTGACAGACAACAGGGTTTCACCCCAACCCGCACCGAAAGGACTTAATGACATGCCAATGAATCGAGTTCTCTTTCTGGCGATCGTTTTGCTCTTGTGCGGTGCGGTTGGCGCCGCCGCGAAGCCCCAAGTCGACTACAAAGCCAACAAACCTCCCGCGCCGCCCAGGGAGTTCGCTTTCGTGCTCTCGCCGGGATACGGTACGATCGATCATTTTTCATCCGACCCGAAGGTCTTCGAGAACCTCCTGGTCAACATGAAAAAGTCCGGTTTCAACACGATCCACTGCGTCTACCGCCCCTGGCGCGAGCCGCTGTGCATCAAGCACGGGGTGAAGATGATGGTGGATATCCTGGCCTGGAAGGATGACGTCAAAATGGACATCCGCCGACGGGCCCAGCGACCCGCCGTCGAGGCCATGTGTCGGAAACTCCGGGGCTCCGACGCCATCTGGGGATACAACCTCTGGAACGAAAAACTGCCATTCTTCGGATATCCCGACAAGAAGAACATCGATCAGTACATAGCAATGATCAAAAAATGGGACCCTACCCACCCGGTCTGGATGGGAACGTATCGGGTCTCCTACGCCAATGCACCCAAAGAGAAGCCCGGTATCCACGCCTACTACGACTATCACTGGCAGCGGGGGTTCATGTGGCACTTCGCGGACCTGCAGTGGTACATGGGACACTGCCGGAACATGGACGGGCACATCGGGCGGTGGATACTGGGCAGCAACTACAATCTCAACAGCTACACGCTGAACACCTCCATTCCGTTCGGGCTAAAGGTGTGCATCTGGTTCATCGGCGGACCGTTCGACAAGGCCGGGAACATCAACCCGAAACACCGCTTCCATCACCTGGTGCGGATCGGACAGGAACGAAAGGCGCTCTACGCGGACCTGATGAAGATCGGCCGGCCCACCGGGGTGTACTCTACGCAGACGATCAAAAGCGAGTCCAACAAGGACAAGAAAAAGAGCGTACCGTGGGGCCTTCCGCCCTTTCCGAAAACCCACTGGCTTGAGGTGCGACAGGGCGAGGCGGTACTGGGCTTCTTCAAGTATCCAAACGGCGACGATGCGGTGTACGTCGCCAACCACAACGCCCACGCCCCGCAGGAAATGAAGCTCGTATTGACCCGGAAGGCTGACGCCAAAGCCGCAGTCGAACTGCTCGATCGTAAGACCGGAAAGTGGCGCCGCCTCGAATCAAAAGACGCGGCGGTCTCGTTTGCTCTGGACGCCGCCGGAGGCGAACTCCTGCGCATCACAGGACGCGGGAAATAGATATTGAAAACCCCCGCTTTCAGTCGATAGAATACAGGTGTAATCAGTTGTTACTCGGGAAGACGCGAAGGAATACTCTTAATGTCACACAGCATGCTTGGCGAAGGAATCTACGGCTTCAGCGAGGTGGCGAGGCTTACAAACGTAAGCCCTCGGTGTATTCGCGCATGGTTTCAAGGTGTTCGAAACAGACCTGGT
>Ga0180434_10006702_pt1 | contig 13173 bp, 9 predicted proteins | sample SS_ome_7_FD_132453 | JGI IMG/M metagenome (GOLD analysis project Ga0180434, IMG submission 132453) | Hypersaline lake sediment archaeal communities from the Salton Sea, California, USA - SS_1_D_2 metaG | ecosystem: Environmental > Aquatic > Non-marine Saline and Alkaline > Hypersaline > Sediment... | reverse complement strand
TATCCGATGTGAAATCTCAGGATGAAGAACAAAATGAAGATTTAATTGTAGACAATCTTGAGGATGAAACAATTGAGTTTTATTTTGAAAATACTGATTTACAAAATGTGGTAAATCAAATTGGAGAGCTTTACGGACTGACCTTTGTTACTGATGATGTTATTACACCGCTTGCAGCTGGAAATAGATCTCTTAAGGGGAACAAGCTTTCTTTCAAAACACATAAAGCACTAACAAAAAAAGAGGGATGGGATCTTTATCTTACATTTTTAAACATAGCTGGGTTTTCAGTAATACCACAATCTGATCCTAAGGTTTTTCGTATAACTACTGTGCAGCGAGCGCAACGAGGAGCAATACCATCTTTTATTGGAGTTGATTCTGATAGTCTACCAAATAATGATCAGATGATACGGTATGTTTATTTTATAGAAAATATTAATCCTGAAACTCTTAAGCGTATTGTTGATCAGTTACTAAGTAGTTCTGCTGGTCCATCATTTGCGCTTCGTGAGTTAAAGGCGTTGATTTTGACCGATAAGTCGCATAACATAAAAACATTGATGACGATTGTAAAAGAGTTAGATAAGGTGAGTATGCCGCAATCAATGTCGGTTCTTAAGCTAACACAAGCCGATGCCGAGGAAGTTGCCAATCTTTATACTGTTCTTACAAAGACTCAAGATTCAAATGTAATGTCACGGATTTTTCCTGCTCGTCGACAGCCAACATCACTCTATTTCCCCGAAAATGTTCGTGTAATTCCCGAGAAAAGAAGCAACTCTCTTATTTTATTAGGGGATCGGGATGCTATTGAGAAAATTGAAAGTTTTGTAATAAAGTTTATCGATATTGAACCAACTAAACCATATTCTCCGCTTCACAGATATCAGCTCAAGTTTGCTGATGCTACGAATGTTGCAAATATTATGAACGAACTTACAAAATTTGGATCTGAAACCTCAGCAGGAAAAGTTGGAGGGGTTCGTGCGGGTGATAAATATTTTAAACCTATGCTGTTTATTCCGGAACCATCTACAAATCAGTTGGTAATTAGAGGTGAATATGATGATTATTTGAAAGCCGTTGAAGTTATTCGACAGCTTGATGAACAACAACCTCAAATTGCAATCGAAATTCTTATTTGTTCCATTGAGTTATCAAAAGATAAAGAGGTTGGCGGGCAAATTAGAAGTGGTGATGGTGCTTCGTGTGGTGCTAATGTAAATTTCCAAACGGGAAATTTAGGACAAGGGCTTGCTATTAACAGTGATGGAGATACTACATATCCCGGATGTCAACGCCTACTGGGGAATTTGCTTAATGTTGCTAAAAAATTAGTTTCAGGAAATACGGTTGTTTCTTTTGGCTGCGATGCATTTGGTGTCTGGGGTATTTTACGGGCTTTAGAGCAGGTGACCGATTCTGAAGTTATTTCAAATCCCTTTTTATTAACAACAAATAAAACGACAGCGGAAGTTTCCGTTGGTGAAATTAGAAGATTGCAAACAGGAACTGTTGTTGGTACGGTCCCAGAAGAAACGTTTGCTGATGAGCCGGCGGAACTAAAGGTAAATATAACACCTCAAATTAATTCCGATGGAATGATTGTATTAGATATTGTTATTGATGTAAAACAATTTACAAATTCTGCAAGTTCGGCTGATACACAGCGAACGCATAGAAGAATTGATACAAAGACGACAGTTGCAGATAATGAAGTAATTGCTCTTGGTGGATTGATTCGAAATAGAGTAGAAGACAGCACTGCAAAAACACCTTTATTGGGGGATGTTCCACTTCTTGGTTGGTTGTTTAAAAATAGGCAAAAAATTGAAGAGAAAGCAAATCTTCTTATTCTTGTTTCAACTAAGATTATCAAGCCGGGTTCTGAGGAAGGACTTGCTCAATTTACGAATAAACATATTGATGATTACTATGGTGCATTGGGACAGATGTACGATATGGGTCAAGAGAAAGATCCTTTGACGCGTTTATTTTTTAAGGAGTCGAAAAAAGATGTTGCTCGAAGAGTGGAGGATCATTTATTTAAAGGAACGAAGCAACGTAAAAAAATGAAATCACGATTTAGGAAGAGTAAGCGTAAAAAGGATATGTCACAACAGCCAAGCCAGGTTACGAAAACAGTTGAGGTTGTTGCAAAATCGTCAAAATTATATGATAAGCGAAGTATAAATCGAAAACAAATTTTGGCAAAAAGTGAGGGGCGCAAAAAGACATCATTGGCTGACCTGAGTATTGAAGGCAGGGAAAAGATATCATGATAAAAAATATTTTTTTACCGGAAAAAATAGGATCCTACTATTTATTTGCCCGGCGTGTTGTTGGTTTTGATATTACAAAGACTATTGTGCATGCATGTAAAGTTGATGTGCGCGGTTCTTTGGTCAGTGTTGAAAAATGTTTAGAAGAGCGTATAATTCCTGGTGAAAATAACTATCAAGAAAGAGCTGCTGGTGCAATTGAAGAAATTCTTAAAAATGTTGGTCAATATAGCACGATACATACAGCAATTGATAGTTCTCGGGTAATTTTTAAAAAATTAACGCTGCCCTTTATTGAGCGTGAAAAAATAAAAAAAGTAATACATTTTGAGGTGGAGCCTCTTCTTCCATTTTCGTTACATGAAGCAGCTATTGATTTTATGGTTGTAAATCAAGATATAGAGAATAATAGTTCAGAGGTTCTTGTTGCAGCAGTCCAAAACGTTGTTTTGGACGACCATTTACAACTGTTTGCTGCTGCAGGAGTTAGTCCTGAAGTTGTAACGGTTGATCTGTTTTCATTGTATGGTTTATACAGAAGTATTCCTTCATATGCACAACTAGATGGAGATGTTGCATTAATAGATTTGGGAGTAAACTCGACACGCATAGCCTATATTCATGATAAACATCTTAATTTTATTCGAACCTTACACAAAGGTTTGTCATCTATTGCAAAAATGCTTTCAGAAGAAATAGGTGTTTCCCCATCAGAAGCAATGAAGCATATTATGCGTTTTGGTATTAGCAAAAGTGATGATCAAAAGTATAATGATGCAATAAAAAAGGTCTTTTTTGATTTTTGGACAGAAATAAGTTTTACATTGCGTTCCTTTAATTTGAGAACGGATGAATTGGCTATGAACAAAATACTTTTGCTTGGTGTTGGGTCAGAAGTAAAAGGAGCATCAGATTTTGTACAGAATGTATTGAATGTTTCCTCTGAGCAGTTTTCGTTAAAAGATTTGTTTAATCAAAAAAATGTGACCTTTGTAAAAAATAAATTGATTTCAAGTTCAAATATTATTAGTTTAAGTGTTGCTTATCCTGCTGCAATTAACGAAGACTTTAATATGCGACAGGAGCTAGAATTGGCGACATCTTCCTCTGTTGTTCGTAAACAAATTATTGCGGCAATAGTTATGATAGCTATAGTTTTAGTGTTTTTGGGGATTCATAGTTTTGTACAGATTCGCAAGTTAAAGAATGAATATGCAGCATCTGAAAAAGAAGCTGTTAGAAAGCTAAAAAGTAGAGTTCCGGGACTTGATGAACAAAGAACTCGGAGGTTAAGTGTTTTAGTTTCGCGAGCAAAGGAACACGTTGCAGATAAGGAGCGTCAAATATCACTAATGAGTCCTGCTCGAGGATCGTATCTTAATTATTTGCTTGAATTAATAGAACGAATAGATAAAAAGTCTCTTGGCTTTTATATTGATAATATTTCTATTGTCGACGATGTTTTGATATTAAGAGGCAGTGTAAGGGATTTTGCGGCATTGCGAAAATTAGAAGCAAGTTTGCGAGAATCTTCGTTGTTTAATTATACTGAAAGTCAAGAGAAGTTTACTGATTTTGAAGCTAAAATTAATTTAATTGAACCTTCAGAGGAATTTTAGTGGGAATACCTGAAAAAATACAGGATTATATCTTAAGTTTAGATACAAAGTATCTTTATCGTTATATAATCATGTCCTTTGGTATAATTCTTTTTTTTACGGGGTTGCTTGTTTTTTATCATTATCGAAAAATTTCAAGTTTAAAAGAACAAATTCGAGGGATAAATAGAATTCGCAATCGTGATGTGCACGTTATTCTTTCTCAAGCAGATTATGTGCAGAAGCAATTGCAAGAAATAGATACTCTTCTTTCAGAAGACGTAAACTTTAAGATTACAGAGTATTTTGAAAATACATTAAAGAAATTGAATATGGCCGATAAATTCAAGAGTATGTCAGCGCCTCGTCGTGAGCCACAGTTTCCCTATGAAAAGAGTATCTTGGATGTTAATTTTGATCAAATGGATATGAAGCAAGTGACAGAATTGTTAAAAGAGTTTGAGGAAAACAGAAGAATTTTTATTGAAAAGTTGGAAATTCTGCGGTCAAAAAAAGCGCGTAATAAACTTGAAGTGAATATGACCATTGGAACGTTGTTAAAGCCTGAATAGTTTAACCAATGGGGTAGACTCTTATGAAGAGAATTAATTATTTATTATTGATCACTATTATATTTTTTTATGTTACACCTTGTTTTTCAGAATCACTAGATAATGAAAGCGAAGTTGTTAATGAAGTAAAAAAAACTCAAGAGAAGATCATTCGATTTCATTATGATAATGAAGATTTAGTTGATGTTATTAATTCGATTGCAGGGTTAAAAGATATTAATATAGTTTTGCCTGTGGGTCCAAATGCAATTCCACCTGAGATGAAAGTAACGCTTCATATGCAAGATAAAGTTGCGATTGATGAGGCTTGGGACCTTCTTTGTACCATTTTGGATGTAGCCGGCTATAGTATGGTAGAACGTGGGCTAAATACCTTTGTAATTGTCAAAACATCAAATCAGGTGACAAAAGGTGCCTGGCCTGTTTATGTAAGCGTTAAGCCGGAAGATTTGCCGGATACTGACCAGAGAATTCGGTATGTATATTTTATGGCAAATATTAAAGTCTCTGGTGAAGCGGAAAGTGAATTGCAGGGTTTGTTGAGAGGATTGTTGCCCCAGGGAACTTCTGCCTTTAGCATTGATCCTTCGAGCAATGCACTAATTATAACGGCAAAGTCAAATGTTATTAAATCGGTAATGAATATTGTTCAATTACTTGAAAAAACAACGTATAAAGAAAAAATGGAGTCATTGACTCTAGAATTTAATCTTGCAAGTATTGTTGCCAATTTGTTTAATGGTGAAAATGGAATCCTTAAATCTCCCAATGAGCGTCAACGTTATGGTGTTGACGCAAAAAAACCAAGAGAGGCTACTTACTTTTCTAAATATGTAAAAATTATTGCATATGATCGTACAAATACTCTTATTATTGTTGGGCGAGAAGAAGCTGTAGAGCGCATTAAGTCTTTTGTTCAAAAATACATAGATGTTCCGGTAGAATCGGGAAAGTCAATTTTGCATGTCTATAAATTGCAATATCTTGATGCAGCAACGTTTGCGGAGGTTTTACAAAAAATTGTTGATTCAGCTGCAGCAGGAGGAACTGGTCAGTCTCAAGCTGAAGGATCTGCTCCAGCAACAATTGAGCGCTATTTTGAAGGTGTGATTGTCAAGTCTGACGCTCCGGATTCTCTCGCCGGAAGTGGAGAAGAAGAGGCTGGTGGAATATATAGAGGCAATAACAATCTTATTATTGCGGCTCGCAATGAAGACTGGAAGCGCATTAAGAAATTAATAGAAGAACTCGATGTTCCTCAACCACAAGTTATATTACAGGTTCTTGTTGCGGATATGAACCTTGGGGATGTTAGATTAATTGGTAGTTGGGTACGAAATCCTGAAAAATTTGGATTTCCAAAAGGTTTTGACTTTCAAGCGGCTAATCTTGATAGTCAATTTGTAATGGTTGACAATTATGATGAGCCGACAACACTTGCTCCAGACCTGTTACAGCAATATTATGATAGTGATGGAAATGTTCCGGGGCAGGATCAGAGTTTTGCAAATATCGTTGCACCAAATTCTACTCTTATATCATTTAATGATTGTGATAGTTGTAAGACTTGGGCAATTTTGCAAATGATAAATACATTAAATTATCGCAAAGTTCTTTCGATGCCACATGTTATTGCTGTTAATAATAAACAAGCAGAAATAGTCATTGGTGAAGAACGATTTGTAAAAGGGGCTGCTGTAGGTAATCAGGGTGGTACTGTCACTGCTACTCAAGAATGGGTCAATGCAAATTTAACATTAACGTTGACACCTCGTATAGCATTTGGTCAGGATGTTGAAAAATTAACTCTTGATATTAATGTAAAAATTGAGGATTTTCAAAGTACAACCAACTTTGCGAATGCGAATAGATTTACACGAGAATTTAAGACTATTTCTATTATTAAAAGTGGTGAGGTTATTGCATTGGGTGGACTTTCGCGGCTTGCAGACACGTCAAGTATTCGACAGACTCCGGTGTTAGGACAGATTCCTATTTTGGGTTATTTCTTTAAAACACGGCAAAGCGATACACCGCAAGAGAATTTAACTGTCTTTATTAGGCCGACTATTGTTATGCCTAAATTGCGTGGTGGTATGGGAGATTATACGCAGAATTATATTAAGCTAACCAAACAATATACAAAAGAGGGAATGTTGTTTGATTCGCTTAAGGATCCGATAACGCGATGGTTTTTCAAACTCGAATCAAATATTGATGAAGCAATAGATGATTTTGTTGCAAATGATGAGCTAAAAACAGAAACATTTGATGAAGAAATAGCAGGCGATGCAGTGACAGTAGTAGATGCTAAGAAAGCGCAAGTTGTTAAACCAAAATCTAAGCACTCTAAAGTTGCTGCTAGGAGGGAAAAAAGGGGCTTGTTTTTCAAGCGTGATAACAAGCTTGAAAAGCTTTTATCTGATCAAGAAAATCCATTTGAATCTGCTTAGTTATTGTCCGTTAAGGATTGCTAGTTGAAGAGCATCTTCGATTCGTAACATATGATTGTATTTTTCTATTCGTTCGCCGCGAGAACATCCACCTATCTTTATTTGTCCGGAATTTGATCCGATTGCGATATCAACGATCGCTGTATCTTCTGTTTCTCCTGATCTATGCGATATAATGGTGTTAATGTTGTAATCTTTACAGAGAATTATTGATTGCAAGGTTTCAGTTAATGTTCCTATTTGATTGGGTTTTATAATGACAGAGTTTGCAATATTATCCTCGATTCCTTGTGCGATACGTGCAGGATTTGTTGCAAAAATATCGTCTCCTACGATTTGTATTGTTTCACCAAGTTCGCGCATTAATTTTTTCCAACCATCCCAATCATCTTCACTTAAACCATCTTCTATCGAAAAAATAGGATATTCAGCCGACAACTTTTTGTACATATTAATCATATCACCAGAGGTAAGATCTTTTCCTTGCCAATGATATACATTTGCCTGTTTATCATAAAAATGGGACGCGGCTACATCGAGTGCAATAACAAAATTACCTTTGGTTTTATTTTTGCGTGTTTCAATTGCTTGCATCATGAGATCTAGTGCTTCTGTATCATTATTAAAATTTGAAGCAATTCCGCCTTCATCGCCAGAAAGAATAGTTTTTCCTTTCTGTTTTAGAATAGTTTTTAATGAATAGTAAATTTCAAGCACTTCAGAAAAAGCTTCTCGAAAGGTCGCGAATCCGATTGGAATAATCATAATTTCTTGTATTTGCACATTATTGTCTGCATGAAGTCCGCCGTTGATAATATTACACATTGGATAAGGAAGTGATACTTGTTCCAGGCCACAAAGACTTGCAACTAATTCATATAATTTTTGGTCTGAATTGAGAGCCTGTGCTTTTGCGATTGCTAAACTTGCGGCTATCATGGTGTTGCTTCCCAATATTCGTTTATCAGGAGTGCCATCAAGTTCAATCATTTTTAAATCCATTTCAACCAAATTCGGTTCTTTTCCGAGTATTATTTCAGAAGCGATAACTGTTTCAAGCTTTTCAATCGCCTTTGTTACTCTCAAACCTGAAAATTGATTTCCTTCGTCACGTAATTCAACAGCTTTGTAGCGGCTTAAAGAAGTTCCTGAGGGTGTTGATGCACGAACTGATTGGCCATTTTCCAAGGTTAACTCGCATTCAATTGTAGGATAACCACGTGAATTAAAAATTTCACGACCAGTTACAGCTGTTATTTTCATCCTTCTCCTTTATTGTTTGTAATAGAATTTAATTTTGCTGTCAGTTTGAATTCTTTCTTTATTATTGTACTTTAATATGGTTTGTTATGCAAAGTAGATTTTGGGGGCGGTTGACTGAAATATGATCCGCCAGTAGACTGTTTGTTATATTGCAGAGTTGTTATCATATTAACAAAGAAAGGGTTTTTATGAAGAAATTATATGCATTAGGCTTAGTACTTGCATTGACTGCCGCATCACATTCAATGTTTGCTTTAAAGAGTGTTTCAACAGCTGAATTCAATACTGTTCTCGCGAATAATGAGTATGTAGTTGTTGATTTTTATGCAGATTGGTGTGGCCCTTGCAAAGCGATGAAGAGTACTTTAGGTCAGGTAGAAAAAGAATATACAAATGTTACTTTTGTAGCAGTAAATATTGATAATGCGAGTGCGCTGGCTAATAAATTTAGTGTAAGAAGTATTCCTACCGTTATTTTCTTTAAAAATGGAAAAGAGGCAGCAAGATTTGTTGGATCTAAGCCTAAGTCACAAATTGCCAATAAGATAAAATCTATTGTTAATAAATAGTAGATAATTTGATTGATTTATTAAAGGAGGACTTGATATTCAAGTCCTCCTTTTTTTGTGTTTAGTTATATATTAGTTTTTAGTCTCTAATTTAATTTAGTCTTCTTTTATTGACGTGGAAATATACTCATTATATGATTGACATTATATTTCGATAATTAAAGGTGAAGGATTATAATGAAAAAAGGTTGTGTGGTAGTTTTATTTTCATTTTTATTTTTTGTTTCGTTATATTCTCATGAAATAACAAGAAGGCCATCTTCAAACGGTAATGGTTCGCAACGGCCATCCTCAAATGATAATCGTCCCTCTATAAATGAAGATTCTGAGGATTCTGCGATAAGCGAACGGGAATCTGTACCAATTGATCAAGAAGAAAGTATCTCTTTAAATGACATTTATGATATTGGAAGCAAAAAAGAGTTTTATCGGTTAGTAGAGAAGTCTGATAATTTAATTGCATTTTTTTATACCACTTGGTCAGGTCCCTGTTTTCCCATTAATTTTATTTTGAAAATGATAAGAGGTAATTTTCCTAAAATTATTTTTGTGAAAATTAATGCGGACACATTACGGCACTTGGCTGTTTCACGTGGAGTGAAGCGTCTTCCAACATTAATTTTCTATAGTTCAACAAAAGAAATACATCGCATTTCAGAGATAGTTCCGCCATGCCAACTAGAAGAATTGATAGAAAGATTATATTATAAACAAAAAATTTGATTTTGGTTGTTTATATCTGCACATCTTCGACCATTTTTCCATCTAAGAGTTTGATGATTCGGTTTGTTTTTTGTGCCAAATTAAGGTCGTGAGTTACGAATATGATTGTAACTTTTTTTGATCTGTTGAGTTCCGCAAATATTTTTGTAACATCTTCACCCGTTTTTGAATCAAGATTTCCAGTAGGTTCATCGGCCAAGATTAATGATGGTTCATTTACCAGGGCTCGTGCGATTGCAACACGTTGTTGTTGTCCTCCTGACAATTGATTTGGATAGTGTAATATGCGATCACTCAATCCTACAAGATCAAGAACTTCTTTTGCCCTTTTGCGTCCTTTTTTTTCTGAAATTCCTGCGTAAAGTTGAGGAAGAGCCACATTGTCCAATGCTGTGAGATCTTGCAAAAGATAAAAACGTTGAAACACAAATCCAATGAGATTGTTACGAATATGTGCTAGTTGGTTAGGAGTCATATTCGAGACATTGTTTTTTTCAAGAAGATATGTTCCACCTGTTGGGGTGTCAAGACAGCCGATGAGATGCATTAGTGTTGATTTCCCAGATCCAGAAGGACCGGTGATTGCCAAAAATTCACCTTTTTCAACGTGAAAAGTAATCTCTTTCAATACTTTTAAAGTTGTTTCGGCTATTGTAAATATTTTTGTTAGGTTTTTAATATCAATTAAATTCATAAATTAACGCTCTAATAATGCATCTATTGGATTGAGGAGTGAAGCTTTTCGTGCTGGATAATATCCAAAAAATACGCCGATAATAATAGTTAAAATGAACGATGTAATTAGTGGGGCTATTTCGATAATTCCTGGTAATTGAGTAAAATTACTAATAAAAAACATTCCTATGAGCCCTAATGCTATTCCAATGAGTCCGCCAAGTGCACAAAGAACGATTGCTTCAATTAAAAATTGAAGTTGTACGATTCCTTGTGTTGCACCTATAGCCATCCGGATACCGATCTCACGCGTTCGTTCTTGTACAGAGACGAGCATTATGTTCATAACGCCAATTCCTCCAACAATAAGTGAAATTGATGCTGCAATTAAACCAAAAAGTTTTATAACACGTGCCGCATCTTCTGCGGCCTGAGCAATTGATTCTTGATCAAATATGGTGAAATCATCTTCTTCATCATGTTCAATATTATGTCTAAATCGAAGAATTCGTTTAATTTTACGAAGTACTTTTTGGTTGTCAGAAAGCTTGTAAAGACCCAAAGCCATTGCGCCAAGGTCTTCTTCTAATTCATCCGGCTTTTTTAAATATTTTTTAGCGACGGTATAAGGAATAAATGCACGCCTATTTGGATCTTCTGGCCCCCAATAATGTCCTATTGGTTTCATTACTCCAATGACAACGAATGGGGTTCCATTAATTTTGATAGTTTTTCCGATCGGGTGTTCATTTTCAAATAATTTATTCGCAATTTCATTATAGAGAACAACAACATTGGTTCTTTTTTTTATGTGATCTTTGGTAATAAACTTGCCATATTTGATATCATTTTGGTTAATGTTTAAAATGCTTTCATCTACACCTAATAATTGTTCTTTGGCGATAGCTCCTTTATAATCAAATTCTTCTATTGAATAAGTAAGTCTTGAGATTTCTTTAATTTCGGGAATCTGTTTTTTTATTGCTTGCAGATCCTGTGTTGTTAGTCGAGCGGGCTTTTCTGAGCTTGATCGAATCCCTTTTCGTGTTATTACATTTCCTGGAATAATGTAAACGGCACCTTCTCCCATTCCCATTATTTGGCCTTTTATTTTTTCTTCTGCGCCTCGTCCGATTGAAAATGTAATAACAATAGAGCCGATACCAATCATTATGCCGAGTATGGTTAGAAAAGATCGTCCCTTATGGCGTGTAATTGCACGCAGGGCGGTCATAAATAATATTAATGTAGTCATTTTTGTTACAATCCTTTGCCGAATAATTTGGAGTATAGTTCTTCCATCGTATCCGGTTCATGTACATCGAAAATAATATTATCATTTTCATTGATGCCTGAAACAATTTCAAAGTATGCATTATCGTTAATACCAAGCTCAACGGGCTTTTCAATAAAACTGTTATTTTCTTTTACCCAAACTGTATTATAGTTTCCTTTTTCCTGGATTTTTTGATGCTTTTTTCTACTTAATCGTTGAAAATTAATTTTTTGTATTTGAGCAATTTTTTTAAGGATGTTTGGATTGATTGAAAAGATGTGGCTTGGTAATGATAATATATTATCTTTTTCTCCTACCATAATGCGTGCATTTACTGTCATTCCGGGGCGCAAGAGAAGGTCGGAATTGTTCAAGATAAATGATGCTTCGTAGCTTACGGCTGTTTTTTTGATTATTGGGGCATTACTGACCTTTTGTATTTCTCCGGAGAATCGTTTGTAGGGATATGTATCAAAGGTTAAATATACTTTTTCTCCGACTCTAAGGCTTCCGATGCTATTTTCGTCAACCTCAAGCTTGACTTCCATGCGTCGAATATTTTTAGCAATTTCGTAAATAATTGTTGCAGGGGATGCAAGCGTTACAGTTTCTCCTTCTGTTGAAACTTTTTTGAGGATAAGGCCATCGTCGGGGGCTTTTATTTTTTTATTGTTAAATATGAGTTTTGCTCTATCGTGAGCGGCTTGGCGTGCATTTACTAACGATTGTGCATTTTTGTAATCTCGTGTCACTTTATCAAATCCATTTTGAGATAGTTGTTTTGCATCATAAAGAGCTTTTTGTCGATAAAAATATGCTGTTTGGTATTCAAGATCTGATTTCGCTTGCTCCAGAAACCCTTTTGTTTCTCGGACTTCAGTATCTCCTTTTCCATCATCGATTATTGCAATTAGGTCGCCTTTGTTTACCTGGTCATTTTCTTCTTTCAGCATTTTTTCAATAACACCGGGAACAATGCTACCTATTTTAAGTGTATCTTCTGCTTCTATTGTTCCACTTGCAAGAATAACTTGGGAAATATTTCTTTTTTTAGCATTTCCCAGTCCGTACCACTGAATTTCTTTTTTTGGGAAAAGTATATATTTGAGTGCTATTATTCCCACGACAATGATTGAAATTCCGATGATCCAATATGTGATTGTTTTTATTTTCATATTTTTCCGTTTGTTTATGAGATATTTTCTGGGTAACCACTTTTTGCAAGCAGCTCTCTATAAATGGTTGCGGATTGTTTTTTTGCTGTTATTAATTCATAGCGAGCTTGTTTCCATGACGTTTCTGCTTGATCCATTTCGACAACGGATATTTCACCGATTTCATATTGTTTTTTACGAAGAATCAGTTCATTGTCGGATTGACTAAATTGTGCTTCTTGTGCCTGAAGATTTTTTAATGAACGTTGTAATGCATCATATGTAGTTTGAACTTCCTGTTTTATTTGCTCAGTAGCATCAAGTCGTGTTGCTTGATAAGCAAGCATTGTTGCGTGTGCTGATTCTGAATTAAATGCATTTTCAAAGGAATCAAACTTCCAATTAAATTCAAGTCCTACTCGCCAATCAATCCATTTACTATCTGCAGCACTTGCTCTTGCTGCCAGAGCAGATGCTCTTTTGAGAGGCTTAAATTCATAATATTGGACTTGTCCAAAAAGATATATTTCAGGTAAATAGCTTTTTGCATAAGAATTGCTCAGATATTTTTCACGTAAAATTTGGTGATCGATTTCAAGAAATTC
>Ga0180434_10006701_pt1 | contig 13173 bp, 16 predicted proteins | sample SS_ome_7_FD_132453 | JGI IMG/M metagenome (GOLD analysis project Ga0180434, IMG submission 132453) | Hypersaline lake sediment archaeal communities from the Salton Sea, California, USA - SS_1_D_2 metaG | ecosystem: Environmental > Aquatic > Non-marine Saline and Alkaline > Hypersaline >... | reverse complement strand
CGATCCTTTTGAAATAAGTTTCGAGGATTTTGAATTTACAGAGGACCAAGCGTTTGACCGAATTCGAAAAAACTCTAAATGGCATAACGTTGAAAGAGATATCAGCATATTTCAAGAGAAACCTTTTTATACGCTCCGGCAATTGGCGAAACGCTACGGTATTAAATATAATTCCATTTCTATGGTAGTTAACAAGGTCCAAGGAGCGATTTCTGAAATTATCGGGGGCGAATTCGAAAAATTCATACTCAAAAAACTTCGAGACTCAAAACTATTCGAGAGAGTAGAGCGAATGGGAGGAACTGGGGAGCCTGATATTTTAGCATATAAAAATAAATCTGAATTATATATTTATTCTCTCAAATGTTTAAAACTCGAATCCTCCCCATATTGGTTGATAAAAAACGAATTACGGCCTGAACTCGAATACGCGAGATTAACAGCATTAGATTATAAAAATCAATTGATTTTGCTCGTTTTTGATACGTTTAATCAAAAAATAATCCAATTACAGATTGATTATAATAATCCTGAAAATATTGAATTAACTCAATTTTTAGATGAATAAAATAGATATGGTTGGCCATTGTAGCAAATTAAATGAATTTTTTTCTGAGCAGGAATTAGGTGAGATCCTCTCCGATCTGTACGATTATTATCTCGAATATATTCAGGAGCATACCTATTTCAAACTCACGCCGATCGCAAAACAATTTTTGGATACAACAGAGATTAATGATAAACATCTTCGTTCAATCGTTTGTTTCCTAAAAAATTTCAATTGTAGACTACAAGAGCTGAATGCCGTAGAACAGTACACAAACGGATGTCGTAAAACCTTTAAACGGGATAAAGAGACGCTAAACGAGCTTGTGTGCATATCAGAATAATTACCCGTTTCCTTTTCCTTTTTCTCCCTTTTCTATAATTTCAATTGATAATTGAACGTACGTACCTTTTTCTAACCCCATAACATCTTTTACATCCTTAGGAATTGTAATTCCTATGGAATTACCTATGTTAATTATCTTAGCTATAAATTCTATTTTTCTCACCATAAGTTATTATTGTAATTATATAAAATAAAATTAGACCATAATATAAATCTGTTATAACTATGAATTAATTTAACAATAATTTTATTAAGCAAAAATTTAAATGTATTTTACTCTGTTATAACTATGTAAAATTATTTACCGAAAATGTGATTAAAAATGCCTGAAAACGAGAATTTTGATATGTCCTATTTGATAATGATTGAGTCCAAAAATCTTCCTCTCGAAATCGTGAAGCTATTAAAAGAAAACGGAATTTCTTTTAAAGCCCTGAAATGTTTCAATCTCAAAGATGAGGAAAACGAGGAGCAGGATATTGAAAATGTAAGCATTTCGATCCCCTCTATCGTATACGATAAAATTGCAGAATTATGCAATATAATGAACTGGCCTCCAGGAGAAAAAATAACTAAACTTCTCGAAACTGCAGTAAATAGTGCTGAGGTTGTATCTGAAGGAGGATTCAAGAAAATCTATAATTTTTAAAAATCTTTTTTTTCTTTCATTTTTTACTAAATGAGATTTTTCTCCCTTAATAATTTTCTTTTTAATTCCTAATCCAAATTCTTGGGCATCTAATTGACGATTTGTAAAAGATACGGGCATGCCCGTATTTTCAAAATTAATATTTAGTCTAGGACATATTTTTAGAATATGCATGAGGAGCATGAAAATCACCCCATCGGACAATTTGTCCGACGGTGAAAATGGGCTGTTCATAGATAAATACTATACTAAAATTCATTCGATATAATATGCATTTAGAGCATATTTCATAAATGTTCGAAAAAACACCCAAAAAACGCCAGATTTGAAACGTTTTTTCAATAATAGTACTAACTATTATCTCGATTTTAACTCATTGAATGATCCAGGAGTCATTGATTTGATAGCACCTAAAACTAAAAAATTATGAATAAAAAGAGATTTAATTCTTATTTTTTGCCTGTTGTTTTAAAAAAAGGGTATTCTTTCTAATTTCTTGTAATAATTCCCCGTTCATTTTATTGACTATATCTAGTGCAGTAGTGATCTCGTTTGTTTTTTCTCGTAATTGTCGATTCATGACATTTTTGCTGGCCCTGTGATTTATGGTTCGGTACTGGGGGAATGTATGTTTTATGAATTCTGTAAATCCTCGTTGAAAACTGGAGTTATGGGCCAGATAATCCCAATCAATAAAGAACTCAGGTTCCTCCATTTTTGGAGGATGTAACTTCTCTATTTCCGTAATTTTTAGAGAGTTTTTTTTCTTAGGTACTGTTGCAGTAGCAGCAACTTGAGTTGATTCGGGGATTATTTTTTTTTCTTTTAATTTTTGTTTCCGTAATTCTGCTAAACTAGGCATTGATAATCACCTGTTCAATTCTATTAAACATCTTTTCATTTTCTTCGATAAATCTATCTATTTTTGGATTTTGTAGTAGGTAATCGATATTCGATTTAAAAAATTCATTGATAAATTCTAGATATTTCACTAATTCCGAGCTTTTTTGGGTCCCTTGTTTAATTGCAGTATAGATAATATAGCGATTTTTTTTCCCGATCTCTTTTATCAAATTATCTTTTTTGAGTCTATGAATGTAGACTCGTACCATGTTTTCATCGAATTCTAATCTTTCTGCTAGTTCTTTTACGGTTAGCTCACTTTCTTTCAATAACTCAAGTATTTTATATTTATTCGACATTTTTATCTCACTTGTGTTGTTGTTATTTTTTGTTATTATATTAATATGGAAAAGAGTATTTAAATGTTGCGATAAGTTATTATTCATTTATGAATAACAAGAAATGTTATGTTATGTAATGATGAAATAGATATAAAAAACGAATCTACTATATATAAACCTCCTAAATGGATTTTGTAAAGGCTTTGTTGATAATATTGTCAGAAATGTAAAATATACATTTTGGGTTTTTATTCTTTATAAAACTCCTTTTTGTATATTTTACTAAATATTTATAAATTCTAAATCTATTGATTTAGTATGTCAGGAATAACATTAAAAGATAAAATAACAGAAATTATAAAAAGTTTTCCCGAATTCGACGACTATAGGACCTTCGAACTGGAAAACTTATCCCCCTCTACTCTACGATATAATATCTCTATTTTGAGCTCATTTTTTGAGATAATAGGCAAATATAACCCACGAGATATGATTGAATCTGATATAAAAAAATTCTTAAATTCCAAAAAGATGAGAGGTATTACAAATAAATCTAAGAACCTATATATAATTATCATTAAGAAATATCTCAAATATTTTAATATCGAATTTTCGTTTCCTAAGTATACTGAAAAGAAAGAGGAGCTTAATAAAAACGATTTGATTAATCGCCAAGAATTAGATGAGATGTTATCTATTTGTAATACAAAGAAAAAAACGATGCTGATGGTATTATATGAGGCTGCTCTACGAAGAAAAGAGTTAGTTAATATTAAGTATAAAGATATAGTGTTTGAGAAAGACTTAGTGAATCTATACATAACCCAATCTAAAACTAAAGCACGGAATATCCCCCTGATGGAATCTATCCCATACTTGAAGGAGTATTTAACCATGAATAAATTCAATTCAGAAGATCGATTATGGGATTACCAACCGATTACTATTAATAAATTCTTGAATAGACTAGCAGAAAAATTAGGATGGAGCAAGAAAATACATCCTCACTTGCTTAGACATTCAAGATTGACAGAATTGGCTGCTACTAAACTAAACGAGCCTCAATTGAGAAAGTTTGCCGGATGGAGTGCTGATTCTGAAATGCCTAAAGTATATTTTCATTTAGACGATAACGATTTGAGAAATGTATTATTAAATGGGAGCGAAATCGAGAGGAAACGAGAAATTGAAACGTTCAAACCTATACTTTGTCCTGCATGTAATACTAAGAATTCTTCTCAAAATGCGTTTTGTTTTAAATGTGGGAATGTTATAAATAAGGAGCGGATTATTATAGAGAGAATAGAGCGTAATTTAGAGATAGAGGAGCTAAAAAGACAGGGAGAGGAAAATGAACGGAAAATTCAAAAACTGAATGATTTGATCTCCAAATTAGTGAAAAAATAAAAATGTTTACTTTATTAATAAAGTAAAACATGATCCTTTCATTCAAAATTCTTTTTTGAACCTTTTTTTTGATTGGTTTATAAAGAATTTTAATATGCTGACATTTCTCCATTTTTTGTGTTTGAGATTTGACACTTTTTTTTGAAACATTCAGAGTATGGTTGATTCTGAAAAATATGAGAAAACGCACTAATATTATTGTTAGATAATGAGTTGTTAACCCCGTAATATAGTTTCAATTGAAGTTTCAAAATAACATTTAAATACTTTAAAAAAAAATGATCTATAAAAATAAATTTCTAAAAATCATGCATTTAATGCATAAAATTTTGAGGTAAAAATATTATGGAAATTTCTACAGTATGGACTAGAAAATCATATATCAAGAAAATGAAGAGGCTAGCCTTGGAAAATGATACTACGCTTCTGAAAATTCATGACCAAATTCTACAGAAGGCTTTAGGAGATGATGATACTGAGCACGACTGATTTAGATGAGGTTAGGAAATCATTGGAGAGTCAGGCCGCTCAATTGGATAAACTCATCATATTAGTGGAATCGGAATTAGACAGCAGAATGGAGGCTAGTAAAAAAAAATAGAGAGTAGAGATGAGGGTTAAAACGTGACTGCCATGGCCATTTTTTACTCCTCAATATTATATTCTACTCTCCGACATATAAATATATATGTTTATTTTTATTGTTTTTGCTATATTCTAAAATGGTGTTACTGTCTCAAAACCTTGAAAATATCGATTTAGACAATCCTAATGAGTTAAAAAAACTGCAAAAACTCGTTTTCAAACAGAGAATGATAGCTCTTAAGTTAAAGGGTTTAACTGTTCCTGACGCAAAAAACGAATTGAAACGTGATTTACAGGATTTCATTGAGATTTTTGCGGGAGAATATAGAAATGATCTTGAAATCAATAACACAAATTTGGAACGGTTTATCAATGTAAATATGAAGCTGAGAGAGGATCTCCTGAATCTGCGAAAGAGTATGAAGGTTAAAAATATGGGATCTTGTAGGCAAGAATTAGAGAAGATTTTAGAACGGAATTTTGGAGTAAAATTGCGATGAAATTTGACGAAAATGGGAATTTAATACCCCAAAAAGTGAGGGTAAAAGGAGGACATGATGAGCGAATGGAGGAGCTCATTGAGAAATATATTAGCGAAAAATGTAATTTTCGAATAAACTATGATAAGAACGGGGAGGCTGAGATTAATGCTAAATAAAAAAGAAGAATTAAATTATTTAATTTTTGGATGCCCGGAATGTAATAGGGAGCTAAGGATTTGTAGGATACAACGAAAGCGTATTAGTAATTGTGAGGTGTTTACCGTATATACGTATTATTGCAAACATTGCAAACTAACCTATTTTATTTTTAGATTTTTTAACAGAAAAAAGAGGAAAGGAAATGAAACGATGTGAAAAATGTAGCTCTATAATCAATGAAAAATACGATTATTGCTGGGATTGTTTACAAATTATTAAAAATGAACAAAAAAATCATTTAGAGACATTTATTTGCCGTAATTGTAAAATACAAACGTATTCAATGAAATGGGCAAATAGTTTATGTTGTAATTGTTATAATCATCTACAAAAAGAGAAAAGAATTGCGTGTTCAATAAATCTGATTAATACAGATACCGCAAAAAAAATTTAGAGGTTGATATTTCATGAAACTTGAAGAAGTGGCAAAAATAAAAATTGGAGGCAATTTTTTACGTTTTGATAACGGATTTGAATTTGCATTCAAATTAGTAAATTTTGAGCCTAATGAAGTTGAAAAAGAATATCAAGGGAAAAAATCAGGGACTAAATTTCAATGGTTTATTTTACTCCAAGATATAGCAATCATCAACAAGAAAATCGCAGACTATATTCAAGAAATAAATTCTGAAAAATATAATAAAATCGTTGGCCAGGAATTAAATAAAGAATATATTTTAGAATTACCAAAAACAGCATCAAAAGAGCTGGCAATTTTCTGTCTTGAGAATCAGATAAAAACATCAGATAGAGTTTTTATGACTCGAACTGGCGAAAAATCAAATACAAAATACATTTTCAAAAAAATGGAATAATTGAAAATTAATATTTGGTCAATATCGTGCATGATATTGACTTTTATTTTTAATTTAATAAATAAATAACGGAAAAAGAAAAAAAATGATTGAAATTAAAGAAACTAAAGGAAAAATTGAAAATTTTTTTCCCTTTGATAAATTTAGGCAATACCAACAAAAAATCCTCACTGATATCGTAAATGATTTTGAAAATGGTTATAATGTTATAATTCTAGAAGCTCCTGTTGGTTTTGGTAAATCTCCCGTTAATATAGCTCTTGGACTTTATTATAAACCAGCATTTTATACTACTCCACAAGTTAAATTAGTAAATCAATTATCGAGAGATTTTTGTCCTGATAAATTAGCAATTGATGGTGGATATGGGAATATCATTTCACTCCTAGGGCGAAGAAACTATATTTGTAAAGAAACAAAGAAACCTAGTGATATATGTCCATATAGAAAAGGTGTTCCTGATATTGATGAACGAGGTTTCTCATTCGAGAGAAAATGTTCACGCATGAATGAATGCACCTATTGGATACAAAAAAAAGCAGCATTATCTGCAGATATAACAATAATTACGTTTGCCATGCTTGTTATTAATTCATATCTAAATTTTTTTGGTAAACGTGAAATTCTTATTGTTGATGAATGTCATAACCTTGAGAATCAAGTAGCAAATTTATTCGCCGGATTTAAAATTGGTCCGAATGTACTACCGAAATCTATAAAAACAGAAGAAAAAAAGAAATATTGGAAAGATATTAATGAAATACTCCCCACTAGCAATCGCTTTTCAGATTATATTGAGTTTTTTCATAAATTCAAAAATATAATGCGAAATCTTCGTCCATTATGTAATAATGAACGTGAAAAAGATAAAATTGATAATTTAAGAAGAAAAGTTAGAAATATGTTTAATGAAGTTGAAGAAAAGCGAACTTGGGTTATAGATATCCCATATAATGATAGTCGGAGTAGAATTTTCAAACCAATTTTTATTGATAATTTTTTAAAGAAACATATTTGGAATCAGGGTGAGAAAATTATTTTAAGTAGTGCAACTATTCCATTTAGGCAAAATCCTACTCGATGGTTAGAACGTCTGGGATTAAATGAAAAGAAATTTAAATTTCATTCAGTTCCAATGAGTTTTCCGGTCGAAAATAGACCTATTTTTATTTCTCATATGGGAAAAAAAATGACCTATTCAGAAGAAAAAAAAAATTGGACCTATAATATGAATATTGTTAAAAATATTATTAAAAAGCATATAGGAGAAAATGGAGTTATTCATACACAAAGTTATGAACGAGCAAAACGAGTATTTTTTGAACTAAAAAAATTTAGTTGCTATCTCCATAATGGAAACGAAAAAAACATAATTAATGAATGGATCCAATCAAAAAAATTTATTCTTATATCACCCTCTATAAAAGACGGTGTTGATTTAAAAGATGATTTGTGTAGATTTCAAATTCTCTTAAAGATCCCCTACCCAAATATAAAAGATAGTCGGGTAAAATATCTCTTAAATGAAAAACATGATTGGGCGTGGTATAATGAAGAAACAAGAAGAGATATTGTTCAAATGTATGGAAGAGCAATCAGAAGTCCAACGGATTACGCCGCTTTTTATATTATTGATGGAAGTTTTAATAGTTTAACGATAGCAAATTTCCCTAAATGGTTTTTAGATGCATTAAAATAGAAAGAAAAGTGAACAAAATGAATGACGAAAATGAAAAATTAGAAATCTTAAAAGAATTTAAAGAAAGAAATATTAATATAATTCCTTTAAATGAAAATAGTAAAACTCCTGCAATTCGATGGACGTTATATCAAAATGATAAGTTTAATTTTGATAGTTTAGTGAAACATTATCAGAAAAATAATTATGCAGCAATTTGTGGGTCAATAAGCAATAATCTTATTGTATTCGATTTTGATTTAGCAAAAGAATGGAAAGAAAATGGTAACTCTCTAAATTCTGATAATATTTACCAACGTTATCAAAATATCGTTAATATTACTCAAGAAATTAATACTTTAATTATCAAAACCCCATCAGGAGGATTACATATCTATTTTCTAATTGATGATATGGAAATATACCAAAATTTAGAAACAAATAAGGATTTGGTTTGTAGTGTAGACGGATTTGATCATTTAGATATCCAAGGAGAAGGGAAATATGTTGTAATTCCTCCAAGTGAAATTAATGGGAAAAAATATGAAATTTACAATAATGGACCAATTCAAAAAATATCAAATGATTTTTTCCAAAAATTAATTAATACCTGGTCTAATATATCCAATGAAAAAAAAACCAATCTCGAAACTTTATCTCAATTAAATAACGTACGACAATGTTTTATTGATATAATAGAAGGAAAAATCGACATTGAGAAATATGCTAAAAAACATAAAAAGGATAAATTTCTCATAATTTCTGCCCTCTTCAGAGAATATTATCATAACGCAGATATAGAACCTAAAAAATTATTTGATAAACTAGAAAAAAATCAACCATGTTTTAATAGAAGAGAAACCGAAAAACAATTGAAATATCATTCGTATACGGATAATCCCTATACTAATGAAAAATTAAGTGATTTATTTCCTGATTATCACTTTTCAACTATTAATGAAACTGAACGTAGTTTATTATACCAAGAATTTTATAACAAAACTAGACAGGAAGCCATCTATCTCAAAAATGGTATTAATTTCGAAACGAAAAATTTTAAAAATTGGCTTAAAATAAGAAAAGCAAAAAAAATAGAAAAAACACTTAACAATGAAAATTCTGATATTAATAAGTTAATTAAGCAACTAACGTCTGAAACAACCGAAAATACAATTATTGCTATTTTAGAAAAAATCGACAATTTTGAACAAGAATCATTAGATAAGTTATTAATGTTAATTCAAGAAAAAACAAAAAAAGAGCGTTCTTGGTTGGAAGAACAAATAGAAATAATTTATGTCGAACAATTAGCAAAGGAACAACATATTAAGTTAAGTTTGAGAACTCTCATGAGAGATGAAATTATCCAATTAGCTTCAAATTTAGACCTAAATAGACCCGGCTCAATTACTGGATTCTTTTTAGCAATAAAGAAAAACTGTAATCTGAATCGAGAATCTATTTGTCTTACATTATTACCCAATATTGAGGAACTTATGAATAAGATTATTCAAGAATATCCAATGTTCATTATCGAGAAAACAAATGATTTTTATCTTTACGATTCTAAAGGAGTTTACGAAAAACAAAATAAAACGATCGAAGATATTATTAGCGAACTTATTGTAAAAGAGATCCCATTTTATGTAAAGCAAATTGTTGGGGATGTTTATTTTAGTAGACGAGTTAAAACTATTGCTAAAGAGATTGAAATTCGAAGTTATGTAAAAGAAGAGGATTTAAATTTTGATATCATTAATGTTAAAAACGGAATATTAAAATTAGAGGATATTAAAATGAAAAAATGGATTTTATGGCCTCATTCCCCTCAATATCTCTCCATTTTTCAATTGAATGTTAAATTTAACCCTTTCATTGTTTGTAAAAAAAAAATCATTATTAAAAATCTTAAAGAACGATTAAATGAGCAATTAATATATTTAATCAAACTTTTTGGTATTGCATTATTAGGAACCCCTTATATATTTAAAGTTTTTTTAGTTTTAGTTGGACCATCCGGAACATCAAAAAGTGAATTTATTTTAAAAATATTAGAACATCTCGTTGGAATGCAATACGTTTCTCAGGCAAATTTGCATGCTTTGTGTAGTGAAAAAGAGAATTTCGAATCAGGACTTCTTTCAAACACATTAGTTAATATTAGTGGAGATATTGCAGGGAAACCATTAGAGGATAGTTCGTATATTAATCGCCTCACCGAAAAATATATTAATGTTAATAAAAAATACGGATTTAAAGGAACTATTATTAATCGAGTAAGCCATTTTTATGCGTGCAATCGAATGCCTATTATCGCCGAAACCGACCGAAAAGATATTATGAGACGTTTCTTCGTTATTGATGTACGTGGAGAACCAATTCCCGAAAATAAACAAGATCCTGACTTTTTTAAAAATCTCATTCATAAATATCCTGAAGAAATACCTTATTTTTTTAATGGTATTTTATCGGAATTATCTACAATTTTGATAAAAAGAAAATTAAAATTGCCATCTATTAATGAACGTCGAGAAAAATATTTCAGATTTGCATGTCCGTTAAATTCATTTATTAATAGTTATATTATAAAATATCCAACAAATAAATCAACTAAACCTAATGATACATACCTCATTACAAGAGATTATTTTCTCGAAATTTATAATAAATATCGAAATAAATTAAACTATGAACAATATGAGACCACACATAAATTAACAGCGGAAAATAACACATTAACTCCCGATCTTAAATTATATATAAAGAGAAAAAACAATAATCGTGTTTATATTGGAATAAAATTTAATGAGAAAGCAATTAAAGAATTTAATATTAAAATTGAAAAGATAATTGAACAGGAAAAAATTTATTTTCCTGAAAAAAAAGAAGATAAAAGTGAAAAAATAGAAGAGCAAAAAAAAATAATAGATACAAATTTTAGTGAAGATAAAATTGAAGAGATTATCTCTAAAATTAGAGAAATTTTTGAAACAAATAAAAATATACCATTAGATGAAAACAATATAATTGAGGTTTTAAATATTGATTATAGTGAAAAAATTATTAAGGCAGCATTTGATGAAGCAAAAAAACGAAAACTTTTTAGTTATACTGAAAATCAATTATTTTTCTTAAAATAAAAAAAATTGCCAACTCTTCTTTTATATATAATAGAAGCTTTCTACCCCTTAAATTTTAAGTTTATATATTTTTTGATGAAAAACACCATAGTGTAAAAAAGGCTCTATTCCTATTCTGTAAAGAGTTGATGGATTGCCAACTCCGATCCAGTAAAGAGGAGTAAGCTGAGAAATATCATAAAATATGTTTTTGTTTTTTTTCCGACAAAAACCAACTTATGAGTAGGAACTTACTACTCTTCATAAATAGAGGAAGAAAATCATTGCCAACTTTTCCAACTTTTTAGAAAATAAAAGTTTCTTTAAGGAAGGGGTTCTAGAGATACCCCCATCACGTATTTCTAGAAAGAAGTAACTTATTTCTTATTCCTTATTTCTAGATATACTATATAGACCCCTCTCTAGTTAAATTTTTCTTCAAAAAAAAGTTTTAATTTTTAACAAAAGTTGGCAATGTTTTTTTCTTCTTTATTATAATATAATTACTACCTTTCTACCACCATAATTGTATTACCAACTCTAACTTTCCAAAAAACTTTTTAAATCAATTATATCAATACTTCCAAGTTCATACTCTATATAGGATCGAAGTTGGCAATCGATTTTTTCAAAAAAAACAAGATCATTAATTAGAAGGGTGGAAGATATAATAGAGTAAAGATAATTTTTCAGAAAAAAAAGATGGGGATTGCCAACTTTTTTAAAAAAAAATAAAATTGCTATTTTTTTCCTTATTTCTTCTATCTAGATAGAAGGAACAAATTTAGTATTTCTAGAAAGAAGGAAAATAATTTTTAATTATGAATTTTTGATTTAAATTTTTCTAACTAAAGTTGGTAATGAATTTTTATTATGTTAGGATGATCAAAAAAAAAAAATATTGAAGATTTTCACTCTTTTTTGGATCGGTTCATATCGAACCAAAATTTTGATCCGAATAATTTATTCCTGGTCCTGATCCAACATGGCCAGAATTTTGTTCTATTTCTGCCCGTACAGATTCTTTCACACGCTCTTTTTGTGGTAATTTTAAGATATTTGAGTAGATGGGCTAATGACAAATATCTTCAGAAGACAACGATGTCCTCTAACAATTTCCTTTCTAACCCATATATAAAGGCGTTGGGAGGTTTTGGCTCTACGCAATTGTTTGCATAGATAATTTTTGCTCTTTTGCCTAGATTTGAAGCCATCTTAACTTAATCCAGTGGTGCCCTCTGAGGCACCATAAATAAATTATTATTAAATTTTTTCTTGGTTTTATGGCTTGTTTTTTTATCAACGATTAAATAATTTTGATGTCCGCTTAAGCGGACAATTTGATAAACATAAAGTTCACCCGGGTGAACTTTTTTGGTCCTATTTAAATCATATAATCCTGAGGTTCGAAACCAACCCTCGGTAAAATTGAAGTTGCCAGATGGCAATTCTTTATTGCCACGCCCGATTTGATGTTGTTTACAAAAATCCAAAACTTGTGGCAAGATTTCAAGAATTTTAAAATATCTTGATAATTGGCTTTCGCTCCATCCAATCTTTTCCCCAATTTAAAATTTTTACCTGGTCCTATGGCCATATTTTAGACATTTATTCACGTCTTAATAAACATGAAAGTGCGGTGCCGCACTTTACTAATTCACATTTAGAAGAACTTGCAAGTTGTCGATCGGCTTTTTTCAGGGAGCGAATGGATATTTTGTCCATTCCCAAAATCTTTGAGGAGACGCTCGGAGGCTGCGTTCTATATCAGAACGCATAATCAAACCATTAATCCATTAATTTTGAGTTTTCCTAAACTATATTATAATCATACTACAAACATTTTCACAGTCTTCTCCGGGAGAAGACTTGTTTTTTGGCTCTCGAGGTATTGAGGTTGGTTTGAGAACTCTTCGAGAATGGGCAAAAGAGAACGAATTGCCTACGCAACAAAAAATTGTTGCTAACAATTTAGGTCAAGAAGGCTATTTATGGTCAGATGAGAATATCAAACAACAACTTCGTCATCAACTCAATGATGGAAGAATATTTTTTTCTCATCCTGAAGCGAAACCTAAATGTTATTCTCCATTCCTAAACACACTCCTCTTAATCATTACACTCTCCTCGTAATATTAATTTT
>Ga0180434_10006700_pt1 | contig 13173 bp, 12 predicted proteins | sample SS_ome_7_FD_132453 | JGI IMG/M metagenome (GOLD analysis project Ga0180434, IMG submission 132453) | Hypersaline lake sediment archaeal communities from the Salton Sea, California, USA - SS_1_D_2 metaG | ecosystem: Environmental > Aquatic > Non-marine Saline and Alkaline > Hypersaline >... | reverse complement strand
GGCTAGGCTTCATCAAGTTGCAGTTATTGATTAATAGAATTAAGTTGTCCGCTTCTTTTCAGCAAGCATTTTTTCCAATTCTGATTTAAAAGTTTCAACATCAGGAAACTGCCTGAATACCGATGCAAAACGGACATAGGCAACTTCGTCTATCTCTCGGAGTCGATCTAGAAGCAGATCGCCGATTTGATCAGCAGTAACCTCACGCACGTAGTTTGCACGCAACTCCTGTTCAAGACTTTCGACTACTTTTTCCCATCGGGAAAGAGATATATCTCTTTTCTGGCCGGCTAGTAACAAACCTTTCAGTATTTTACCTGGATCAAAAAGCTCGCGCCGACCATCACGTTTGATTACTACAAGCGGTTCTTCTTCCATTTTTTCCATCGTTGTAAAGCGATTGGCACATGATGAACACTGCCGCCTGCGCCTGATTGCCGCATGGTCCTGGGTTGCCCGGGAATCTAAAACCCGGGTATCGGTTTCACCACAGAAAGGGCATTTCATATAACCTCTCCTATCAATATATTGCCTTTGTATTATTATAAAACACAATATATTGTGTGTAAAGTAAATAATTTTTCACAAAAAGAACGGCTTTCTCCTAAAAGGAGAAAGCCTGTTCTAAAAATAAGCTGATCAGTGTTTCTTTTTATTCATTTACAATTTTTTCCTGTTGCTGCCAGCGTGACCAGGTAGGAGAATCAAGATTTTCACCACGATTAAACGCACTGCCTCCAACCGCTGCCAGCTTGGGTCTAAAATTCTGCTGGGGAACCCTAAAACCGGTTGCAATAACAGTGACCCTCACCTGATCTTTAAAATTATCATCGATCACCGAACCAAAGATGATATTGGCATCGGGATCCGCATAGTTGGAAACAATCTTGGCTGCTTCTTCTATTTCGTAAAGACTGATATCCGAACCGCCGGTGATATTGATTAAAACACCCTTAGCCCCTTCTATCGATAATTCCAGCAGGGGACTGCTGGTCGCAGCCCTGGCTGCCTCAGCAGCACGGTTTTCACCGCTGCCCTGCCCTACGCCCATTAAAGCCGGTCCGGTCTCGGCCATGATTGTTCTAACATCAGCAAAGTCAAGGTTAATCAAACCGGGAACAGCAATCAGATCGGAAATGCCCTGCACACCCTGCCTTAAAACATCATCGGCCACCCTGAACGCTTCCAGGAGCGGTGTTTTCTTTTCGACAACCTGAAGAAGGCGATCATTCGGGATGGTAATCAAAGTATCGACTTTTTCTTTTAAAACAGCCATCCCTTCTTCCGCTTGTTGCTTGCGCTTGTTGCCTTCAAAACTGAACGGTTTGGTTACTACTCCAACAGTCAGAGCCCCAAGCTTATGGGCAATTTCGGCGACAATCGGTGCAGCTCCGGTGCCGGTGCCGCCTCCCATTCCGGCGGTAACAAAAACCATATCGGCACCTTTAAGGGTTGACTCTATGGTATCACGGCTCTCTTCAGCGGCTTTGCGTCCAATTTCCGGATTTGCTCCGGCACCAAGACCTTTTGTTAACTGTTCGCCTATTTGTATCTTGGTAGCTGCATTCGCCAGATACAAAGCCTGGGCATCGGTATTAACAGCACAAAAATCGACTCCCTGGAGACCGGCGGCAATCATCCTGTTGACTGCATTACTACCACCGCCACCGATCCCAACAACTTTAATTGATGCGAACTGTTCCATTTCAATATCAAACTCGATCATATTAAGCACCTCCATTAAATGGTTTGCTTTTTTCAGTCAATAATATCAGTCATCCAGTCTTTAATCCGCTGCCAAAACCCAGGTCCGTGACGCTTGGCAGTTCTGCCTTTTTCAGGAGTAAACATCCGGGGCTGATAGCGTTGGGCGTAATAAAGCAAGCCGATCACTGTCGAATAGATGGGATTCTGGATGCCAACTACGTCAAAGTTTGCAAGCCTGACCTGGTCGCTTTCAAAATAATGACGGGCCATCTCGATGATTCCATTCATCGAAGACACTCCACCGCGTAAAACAACACCTGCGGGCGGTAGATAAGGCAACCCCAGTTTAACCATCTCTTCTTTGGTGATCTGAAAAATTTCCTGGATCCTCGGCTCGATAAATCCAGCGAGCTCTCTAGCTGATACCAGCCTGAGCTCATTGCTGCCTACGGTTTTTATTTCAATTTTTGGTTCACTTTCAGCATTGGTTAGCAATGCCGAGCCATGCTCTCTTTTAAGTTCTTCAGCTTTGAAATGATTGATTCTCAAACCTGCTGCCAGATCGGTTGTGATATGATCACCACCGATGGGCATAACCGCCATTTTTTGCAGTTTTCCATGTTGGAAAAGTGATATTTCGGTAGTTCCGGCGCCAATATCAATAAGAAATACCCCAAGGTCCTTCTCATCAGGAGAAAGTGATATTTCTGCATTTGCCAGAGCCTGAAGGATTAAACCTCTGATCGTGATCCCTGCCTTGTTGATACAGCGCAATAGATTATGCAGAGAAGTTATCAGGCTGGTCACAACCAGGGCATCGACCTCCAGCCTCACTCCAAGCATGCCCAGCGGATCCCGAATCCCGTCAAAACCATCAACAATAAATTCACGGGGGATAATATCAACTATTTCCCGGTCCATGGTCAGGGCAATAACCCTGGCGGCCTGCATTACTCGTTCAATATCGTCTTCACGAATTTCCCGATCTTCATTAGCAACCGCCACAACACCGCGATTGCTGATTAGCTCGATATTTAACCCTTTAAGGCCGACATAGGCTGAGTCTATTTTCAGACCAGCCATTCGTTCTGCTTCTTCAACTGCTGTGATGATTGATTCTACTGTTTTATCAAGATCTACAATGACCCCTTTGCGTACTCCATCGGAAGGGCTAAGGCCTAAGCCTATGATGTTAACAGTGCCGTCAGGCCTGGGCTCACCGAGTCCAACCCGGACTTCGGCAGTCCCGACATCAATTCCAACCACATAATTTCTTTTAATCACTTAACTACCTCCTTACCCTTCCCTCCATGGAACCATCTTACCCATTTACAAAATAATTCAACACATCTCAACAATTTCCTTTTTTTAGTTACGGATCCACCTCCTTTTCATTTACTGCCATACTGCCGGCAACTACCAGTCGGCTTCCTGAGCGAACATCTAGTTTGAGCAGACTTGAATTATCAAGATGAGGCATGCTTTTTTCAATCAGGATCAATTTTTGTTCCATCTTCTGATCATCACCAAGCCAAATTTCAACTTGCGGCGTGCCATACAGGATCAGATTATAAGAGTTCCTCAGATCAATTTGTTTTAAATCAATGTAGTCACTACCTTGCCAACATTCAAAAAAGGTGGTTAAAAGCTTAACCTCAGTGGGGCAATCCAGGATTGAACCGGGAATTATACTATGATCATCAAGACCGGAAATTAGCGGGTAGTCCGTAATTTCTTCCTCTGAAAATTGGTAACATACGGCATTGCGATCCATTAACCAGTAACCGCCGCTAGTCATCACTGCTGCAACAGGATTTCGCTCACTGATTTTAATCTTGACTGTCCCCGGTAAAGAACGAGTAACCTGAACGGTTTCCAGCAGCGGATATTCATTTTTCAAGGCTGCGATTACTTGTTTTTCACGTACTAAAAATATATTTCCCGTTTCCGAGATACCAGAAATCCTGACAATTTCAGCCTCAGGAATATCACTGTTACCTTCAACCTGAACACTCGTAATCCTAAAATAGGATTCACCATAGTAAAATGATAAAGCTAAAAAAGCCAGCAGCATTACCCTGACGAGTAGATATACTAATTTTTTCCAGCGTGGTATTACCCGCCGTTTACCGGCCAGGGCAAGATTGTCTGTGATCACCTTTCTGCTCAATATTTCAAGTCCTCTCCGACAATTCTTACTTCCGGAACAAGTTCCAAATCATATTTTTCTTTAACCAGATCCTTGACCGCATCAATCAAGCTTAAAACATCAGCTGCTTTTGCCCCTCCCTTATTAACAATAAAATTAGCATGCTGGGTTGAAACTTCAGCCCCGCCAATACACATCCCCTTACCACCGGCCTGCTCAATTATTTTTCCAGCCGGTTGGTCAGGAAGATTGCGAAATACCGATCCGGCACTGGGCAAATTGGGATGTCTTCGACGCCTTTCAGCTAAGAAGTATTCAATCATTCTTTTTGACTCTGCCTGGTTGCCAAATTCAAGATCCAGCCTGATCTCAATAATTACTCCTTTACCGATCAGGTTGCTTGTCCGGTAACCAAAACTAAGTTGATCTCCTTCCAAAGTAAACGGGTTACCTGTACAATCGATCAATTTTACCGAACCAACTCGTGAACCGATATTACCGCCGAAAGCACCGGCATTCATAATAACAGCTCCACCAAGTGAACCGGGAATGCCGACAGCAAATTCCAGACCGGTAAGCTTCTCTTCAGCAGCCGTAAATGCAAGCAGAGTCATCGGGGTTCCTGCTCCGGCATATAATTTTTCACCGTCGGGCTTGACGTAGGAAAAAGCCGGTCCGATATTGATTACCATCCCCCGGATGCCCCCGTCTAAAACGAGCAAGTTTGTTCCATTCCCGAGAATGTAGAATGGTAGATTATGCTGACAGCAGTAATTGACAATTTCAATTAATTCTTCAAGGTTAACCGGACATACATAGTAGTCAGCCGGACCGCCAACCTGCCATGATGTGTGTTCAGCCAATGGTTCATTTAACCTGACACTGTTTAGCAGCTTGGACCCGAGATCCTCGATTATATTCATGAGGCAACCTCCTCAAGCAGGCGGTAGACCTTTTCTGCCGCATCAGTTACGCCGATGGCCCTGCTGTTAGTACTCATCTTTATCCTGAGCTCCTGATCATTAACCAGCCGCTGAATCTCCTCCTCCAAACATTCCCTGGTAAAATCCTTTTCTTCGATTAATACTGCCGCCCCGACATCAGACAGGAGTCTGGCATTGTAATGTTGATGATTGTTGACTACATTCGGTGAAGGGATCAACAACGCCGGAATGCCAAGTGCAGTGAGCTCGGCCAGGGTAGTAGCCCCACTGCGTGTAACAGCAAGGTTAGCCGCAGCCAGGGCTAGCGGCATCTGTTCAAGATAGGGATAAATACTAACCTGTCTCGGCGGGGGATTCAACAATACAGCTACTTTTTGGTAATATCTTTCCCCGGTAACAAAAATGAGGGCGACTGATTCGGGAAGCGCTGAATGCAATAGATAGTCAATTACGACTTCATTGATTTTCAATGCTCCCCTGCTTCCACCATAGACAAGCACAATGAATTGATCCGGTGCAAGGCCTAAGGCATCAGCGCTTTCTTTTTTATCCAGAAGTGAAACCTCAGTCGATCTTGGATTTCCAGTGTGAACAACATGGCTTAACCTGGAAAGTCGTTTACCGGTATCAACAAACGATATACAGACCCTGCTTACCAATGGAGCCAGCAGGCGGTTGGTCAGTCCTGGAATGGCATTTTGCTCATGGATTACTGTCGGTTTTCTTTTTGTTAATGCTGCAATAACCACGGGTGCAGCAACATAACCACCGGTCCCGACAACTACATCCGGTTCAAAATCATTAATAATCTGCAGGGATTGTTTGATCCCACCAAATAGACTCCCAAGAAATAAGCCAAACTGCTTGAAACTCCTCTGGAACCCTCTGGCTTGAATCGTCTTCAATCTAAACCCGGCAGAGGGAACGATTATCTTCTCCAATCCGGTATCACTACCCACGAAAAGCACCTGGTTTTTGCTGTCAACCTGCAAAGCGTGGCGGGCCAGGGCCAACCCGGGATAAATATGACCGCCTGTACCTCCTCCGCCGATCAATATTTTCATCGCAGCCCCCCCCCTTCGGTAGAGCTTTCTACACGGGCATGTTTAGATATATTCAACAAAACACCGATCGAGATCAAGGTAAAAAAAACTGAACTGCCTCCGGCGCTGATCAGGGGCAGGTTAATACCCGTAACTGGAAGAGAAGCCGTAACAACTGCAATATTAACCAGCGCCTGAAATCCAAAAACAAAGATGATTCCAGCTGCTAATAGACTGCCAAAAAGATCCGGCGCTCGCAGTGAGATCTGCACGCCCCGCCAAATCAGGACAAGATAGAGTAATAAAACGGTAACCGTTCCGATAAAGCCAAGTTCTTCCCCGATTACAGCAAATATAAAATCGTTATGAGGTTCTGGCAGGTAGAAAAGCTTTTGCCTGCTCCGCCCCAGTCCACTACCAAAAATATGACCCGGACCGAGAGCATAAAGTGACTGGATAATCTGGTAGCCGGATCCGGAAGGATCAGCCCAGGGATCGATAAATGTAAAGATCCGCTTCATCCTGTATTCTTCAAGCATTGTCATCCAGGCTACAGGAATCATCGTTAACAGGGAAAGACTGGCCGCTTTGATTACCGGAACACCGGCACAGAAAACAATCAGAAGCGAACCGGAAAGAACTACTATCGCCGTTCCCAGATCGGGTTGAAGCTGGATCAGTACGAAAGCAGCAAAAGCAATGAATAAAGGCAAAATCGTCGCAGTCCAAGTGTGTCTAATATTCAATCTGCGGCTGCTCATATAAGCAGCAGTGAAAATAACAAACGCCAGCTTACTAAATTCTGCAGGTTGAAGAACCACTGGTCCCATTGCGATCCACCGGCTGGCTTCTGTTCCAAGGTTAGTGCCAAGCGGTGTGAATACAAGACTTAAGAGGATAAAATTAGCCAGCAGGATTACCAGTGATAATCTTTTTAAGACCAGGTAGTGGATATTGGAAAAAATTACTAGGCCAATAATGCCAAGAATGGACCAGACAACCTGCCGCTTAAGAAAATAGTAGGGATCACCCGTCTCTTCGGCGGCTACTACAAAACTGGCGCTGAAGATCATTACCAACCCAATGGCTAGAAGCAAGCATGTCGTTAGAAACAGAATTCGATCATGATCATGAGCACCCTGTTTAGCAGTCATGCTTCATCACCCCACTGATTTTTCTTCTTCCCGGCAATTGAGAGACGATCTCTTTAAAACGATTACCCCTTTCTTCATAACTTGAAAACATATCCCAACTGGCACACGCCGGTGACAGGAGGACTATCTCACCTGACTCTGCTTCAACCGCGGCACTGAGTACGGCTTCACGTAGTGTATCGGTTGAGCTAAATGCAGTAAACCCGATCGCAGTCAGGGCTTCGGCCAGCTTTACTTTTGTTTCTCCAAGCAAAACTACAAACCGCACTTGATCTTTAATCCTCTTAGCCAGCTCTAAGAAGTCGGCATGCTTATCTTTTCCCCCGGCAATAAGAATTATTCCCCTGCCGGGATAGGATTTCAAAGCCTTCATAGTCGCCCCCGGATTTGTTCCCTTGGAATCATTAATGTATTCAACTCCATCAATGATGCGAACCTGCTCCAACCTGTGCTCAATAGCCTGAAAACTTTTCAGCACTGCAGCGATTGACTGAAGATCCGCACCGGCAACCCAGGCTGCTGTTCCTGCTGCCAGGCAATTCTCCAGATTATGTTCGCCGGGTAAAACAATTTCATCAATCGAGCAAACTTTGAAGGTTGGAATTTCATCCCGAAAAAGATAAATCAAGTTATCCTTAATCCCCAACCCATTGGGTACTGGTCTTCGTCCAAACCAGGTCACGGTAGATCGGCAAATTTTCTCCATTGAAACAGCATAGTGATCTTCTAAGTTTAAAACGGCATAATCACTAATCGCCTGGTTTGCGAAAATCCTTGATTTAGCTTGCAGATAGCGGTCTAGAGTCTGATGGTAATCAAGGTGATCCGCGGCAAAATTTAAAAATACAGCAATCGTCGCTCTAAAATCAATAATGTTTTCAAGCTGAAAGCTGCTTAATTCGGCAACAATCATGCCCTGGGCACTGATTTTCCCAGCCAGACCACTCAGGGGATTCCCGATATTCCCTGCAGCAACGACCGGATCGAAACGGGCTTTTCTTAAAATCGCGGCAATCAGGGAAGTTGTTGTTGTTTTACCATTGGTTCCAGTTACTCCAATTATTGGTGTCCGCAGAAAGTGATAGGCAAGTTCGATCTCGGAAATAACCGGAACTGAAAGCTGATCGGCCTTCTGGAATAGTTCTAATGACGGAGAAACTCCGGGACTTTTAATGATCATGGATAGCCCGGGATAAACCATTTCGGGAGAGTTCGTTCCGGTTATAACTTCAACCTGTGCGATTTTTTCCAGACTGGCGATTGCTTCAGTAAGCTGATCCGGTTCCTTGCTGTCTATGACGGTGATTTTGGCCGCACCGCTTCCTGCCAACAGTTTTGCTGCGGCTAGGCCACTCCTGGCCATTCCGACTACCAGGATTTCTTTTCCTTTAACCCGGTCGATCAAATCATAGTTCCTCCACAAATCAAATTTTTCTTTGCACTCCCTGATTAAACCAATTTTGGCATCAAGCTATACTGCCAGAAACCGATTAGGCCAAAGATTAAAGCAGCGAGCCAAAATAAGCTAACCACCTTCCACTCTGACCACCCTTTTAATTCAAAATGATGATGTAATGGACTCATCAACAGAATGCGTTTTCCAAATAATTGAAAAAATATGACTTGAAGGGTTACCGAAAATGCTTCCACAACAAAAACCGCACCAATAATCAGCAGCAGTAGTTCCATTTTTGTAAGCACTGCAACCGCAGCCAGTGTTCCGCCGATTGCCAATGAACCAACATCACCCATAAAGATCTTTGCCGGGTAGCGGTTAAAGGCCAGGAAACCGAGAGCTGCTCCTACCAGTGCGAAACAAAATAAGGCAATCGAATTTGCATTACTCATTAATCCAATTGCGGCAAAAACCATCAGCGCTAAGATCGAAGTTCCGGCGGCAAGACCGTCCAGGCCATCAGTTAAATTTACGCTATTGCTAAAACCGGTTATCAGCAAAAGAACTAACAGCGGGTAAGAATAGCCCAAATTAAAATTTTGATTAATCAAGGGGAGGCTGATTGTTGCTGAATAAAAACCGGCAATCTTTAAGAGCACTAAAAAAATAACAGTAATAATCACCATTCCGGCTAATTTTGACCTGGCTTTTAAACCCAGCGACTGCTTTTTTATTATTTTCTGGTAATCGTCGATAAAACCGAGCAGTCCGCAACCAAGTAAGACAGGAAGGATTAAAAGATAGGGTAGCGCCAAAGATGTTACAAATAACGAGACAAGAACGGCAGAAAAAATTATTATTAGGCCACCCATGGTCGGTGTCCCCGCTTTTACAGAATGATGCTCTGGACCTTCTCCCCTGATCTGTTGACCAAACTGCAGTTTCTTCATTTGTTGAATAAATAGAGGGTAGGCAATAATTGAGAATAAGAATGCAGTAAAAAAGGTGATCATGATTTTCGCAAGCATTATCCGCCAGCCCCCTCCCGGTTTTGTCCAAGTAGGAAAGATGCAATAATATCCATCTTCATCCCCCGCGAGCCTTTAATCAGGATGTGCCACCCCCTATTTAGTGGCAGTCTGTACAGCCGGGCAAGTGCATCCTGATGATTGTTATAGCTATAGACGGTCATCCCGCAAGCCAGGGCTTCCCTGGCTGCATAGCGCATCATTTCTCCGACTGTTATCAGGTAAGTAACTCCTGATTCGGCCAGATAACGGCCAACATCCTGATGAGCCTGCTCTGCGGTAAAACCCAGTTCCAGCATGTCACCGAGAACTGCTACTGTATTTCTACCTCCCAAGGCATAGAGAACATCGACAGCAGCTTTTACGGAACTGGGATTCGCGTTATAACTATCATCAATCACAACAAATTCATCTTGATTATGATAAACCTGAAGTCGACCGGATGTTGTCTGGCTCATATCAAGCCCTCCTTGCATTTCCGGCATATTTAACCCCAGAATGTAACCGACGGAAAGAGCCGCCAGGGCATCGCTAACCGACTCCCGTCCAGGTAAGGGTGCTTTAAACCACCCTTCCGATTTATCTGGAAAACGCACCCGGAAAAAGCTGTTTTCTCCCCTTTGAGACAACTCTAAGCCTTGTATATCGCCCTGGTTAAAGCCGTAGTAGTACACTTTTCCCGGGTAGCGTTCCCCAAGCTTTAGGAGGCGGGGATCATCGCCGTTCAAAACGGCTACCCCGCCTGAGCCGAGGTAATCTAGTAATTCTCCTTTCGCCTTTGTGATCGCTTCGATCGAACCTAAAAGTTCAATATGCGCTTCACCAATATTGGTGATCACTCCTATTGATGGATCAGCTAGACTGCATAAATGTTCAATTTCTCCACTGGCACTCATCCCCATCTCCAGAACAGCCACCTGGTGATCCGGTTTCATTTTTAACAAAGTCAGGGGCAGACCGATTTCATTATTCAGGTTGCCTTCAGTTTTTAAAACAGAATATTTTGCGCTCAGCACACCGGCCACGTAATCTTTAGTCGTTGTTTTACCGCTACTGCCGGTTATCCCAACCACTGTCAGCCTAAACTGTTTCCGGTACCAGGAAGACAACCGCTGCAAAGCTAACAGTGACTGATCGACTTCAATCAGGACAAAAGAGCTTTCAACCTGTGGTTTGAAATCAACACTTTTCTCGATAAAAGCCCCCACTGCTCCCCCTTTAAACGCATCGTTCAAATATAGATGGCCATCAGTATGTTCACCTTTAAAGGGGATAAAAAAATCTCCCGGTACTATTTGCCTCGAATCGATGGCAAAACCGGTTACCAACTGCCCGGGGTCGCCCTGCAGTATTCTCCCCTTGCTGGCTAGAGCAATTTCACTGCCCCTGATGTTCATTTTCCGCTCCTCGATCAGATTTATCCTCCAACCATAAAGCTGAATCGGTCGGTGTCACCTGATAATAATTGAGGGTATCTTCCATAATTCTTTTAAAAAGCGGCGCACTCGTAGCCGATCCATAGCGTGGCCCTTTCGTAACCCCGTCAACAGCGACGAAGAGCACTAACCGCGGTTCTTCAATCGGGGCGAAACCGACAAAAGAGTAAATAAAAGAATCACTGGAATAATTTTGATCAGAATCTAATTTTTCTGCTGTTCCGGTTTTTCCTGCTGCCCGATAACCCTCCAAAGCAGCCTGTTTTCCAGTTCCTTCCAGAATAACGGTTTCCATTAATTCAACTAGCCGGGTCGACGTCTCCGCTGAAATTACCTGGCGGACTAGAATCGGTTCGCGTCTAAAAACGGTTTCGCCATCCTTATTTCTAATCTCTGCTACCAGGAAGGGTTTGTATAGATATCCTCCGTTAATCATTGCCGATACAGCCATGACCTGCTGCACCGGTGTAACTGATATCCCCTGTCCGAAAGAACTAGTCGCCAGCTCCAGAGGACCCATCTGGGAAGAATTAAAAATTAATCCGCTACTTTCCCCGGGATAATCCACCCCGGTTCGTTGCCCATAGCCAAAAGCTTCCATGTACTGCAACATCTTATCGGCACCCAGTCGCTGACCAAGGGCGATAAATGCCGTATTACATGAAGATCCAAGGGCCTGGTAAAAACTGATCTGGCCACAACCTCCCCGATCAGCCGTCCAGCAGTTAATGCGCCTGCCGTTTACTACTGTATATCCTTGACAATAGTGAACTTCATCCGGTTCAAAAAGCCCTTCTTCCAATACTGCCGCCATGGTGACCAGTTTAAAGGTCGATCCCGGTTCGAAAGATGAAGTAAAGGGTGCAAGGCTCCAACTTTCAGGATCATAATGATCGAATTTTAGCGGATCATAGTCAGGTTTTGCCGCGGCAGCCAGTACTGCTCCGCTATAAGGGTCAACAGCAATCGCCACCGCCTTTTCAGGGGCAGCATCGATCATGATCTGCTCCAGTTCCCGTTCAACAATATGCTGGATAGTTTCATCAATACTCAGGTAGAGATCACAATTTGGCTCGGGCAAAAGGTTATCGTAAAAGATGTGGGGCAGCTGCCGGCCATGGGCATCGGCCGGATATTGCAGTCTACCCTCGCTGCTGCCCAGATACTGCTCATAAAAAAACTCCAGACCGGACCAACCCTGGTCCATACCCACAAAACCAAGCAGCTGAGAGGATAGACTACCACCGGGATAATAGCGTTTCTCTTCTTTGAACAGAACAATCCCCGGCAAATTCATTTCCTGCACCGCCTCTGATACCTCTTGCTCAACTTTTCTTTTCAGGTATACTGCACTAAGATCAAGTGAGACTAAATCTAAAATGGTCTCTTCATCCTGCTTCAAGACCGGGGCAAGAGCACCGGCTATCATCCGCGGATCTTCGATCTTCGGCGGAATAGCCACCACGGTTTGGACATCGGTACTTCCGGCCAACAAGCGACCATGCCGGTCATAGATTGATCCACGCTCCGTCCGGACCAAGATCCTGTGATTCCACTGATTCCAGGCCTGATCATAAAGTTCATCGGCCTTCACTATTTGAATCCAAGCCAGCCTGCCAATCAAGCAAAGCGAAAAGAATACGGTCATCACAAAAACGGCAACGACTCTATTTCTAACCGTATTATGGCTGACTGTAAAACCAGGCATCTAATCACTCTCCAAAACTGACGCTTAAAACCCGTCCAGTCGAAATTATCCTCAACTGATTTAATTCAGGTTCGATCATCCCCAACTCACTTTTTGCGATCTCTTCAATCAAGCCTACGGCGCTAAGCTTGGAAACTTCCAGTTCAAGTTCCCGTGTCGTTTCATGCATCGCGGCAAGTTCAGCCCGGGCAGCACTAATCCGGTAATTGGTTAAAACCAGTGAAGAATATTGGGCAACCACTATCAGGCTGAGCAGAAAAGAGGCCAAAACTAGTGAAACCAGTTTTACTTTTTTGACTCTCCGACGGGGATCCGGATAACTGGATGGTTGCCTGGCCGGATATTTACTATAACCATAACCATAGTTTTTTTGAACAGCTAATTTCCTTGCCGGCTGCATACTTTCACCTTCTTTCGATCAGGCTTACTTATAGCTTTTCTGCAACCCTTAGCCTGGCACTGCGAGACCGGGGATTACTTTCGATCTCCTCCGGAGATGGCTTAACTGCCCTGGCTGTAAGAATTTTCAGATCTGCTTTTCGTTCACAAATACAGGGCCGATCTGGTGGACAACTGCATAGCATTGCTTTTTCCCGAAAGTATTTTTT
>Ga0180434_10006698_pt1 | contig 13174 bp, 6 predicted proteins | sample SS_ome_7_FD_132453 | JGI IMG/M metagenome (GOLD analysis project Ga0180434, IMG submission 132453) | Hypersaline lake sediment archaeal communities from the Salton Sea, California, USA - SS_1_D_2 metaG | ecosystem: Environmental > Aquatic > Non-marine Saline and Alkaline > Hypersaline > Sediment... | reverse complement strand
CTGACTGCCAAAGAATCCGGAATAAAGATCATTGAAATAAATCCTGAATCCACTCCTCTCACTCCTCATGCTGATATCAGTTTCAGAGGAAAGGCCGGCGAAGTTCTCCCTGAGATTTCAGAAATTCTAAGCCAGGGAAAACAGCCAAATTAAGGAAAAAACAAAATGAAATACGTGTATTTTGATGCCTTTTCAGGAATAAGCGGCGACATGATTTTGGGAGCTTTTCTGGATTTAGGTGCAGATGCTGAAAAATTTAAAAAGAAAATAGCCTCTCTCGGACTCCCTGTTGAAATCAGCATCAAAGAAACAAAAAGAGCCTCTCTCAGAGCCTTGAAAGTGGATGTTTCCGTTCACAAGAAGGATACAATAGCAAGAAAGTGGGAAGATATTGAAAAGATCATAAACAACAGTTCATTTTCCGAAGCCGTGAAAAAAAGATCTTCGCTCATCTTTAAAAACCTTTTTAAAGCTGAATCCAGAGTGCACGGCAGGGATTTTGCCACCACTCATCTCCATGAAGCCGGTGCTGACGATGCCATTGTGGATATAATGGGAGCCTGCTTTTTAGCTGAGGAGCTTAACATCAAGGAATTCTATTCTTCCCCATTAAATGTAGGCAGCGGCCACGTGAAAGCCGCTCATGGAATCCTGCCGGTTCCGGCTCCGGCTGTGGTTGAACTCCTGAAGAATATCCCTGTTTATTCAGCTCATATTAAAGAAGAACTGGTCACTCCAACCGGAGCCGCCGTGGTTTCCTCTTTAGTTCAAAAATTTTCATCTTTTCCCGAGCTGAGTTATGAAAAAATCGGCTGCGGCGCCGGAGGCAGAGATTTTTACGGATTTTCCAATATTCTGCGCGTCTTTTACGGAGATTTAAGTGAACACAAACCCAACAAAAAAATCTATCAGATAGAAGCCAACATAGATGATTCAAACCCTCAGGTCATGGCCGCATTCCTAAAAAAAGCACTCAAAAAAGGAGCTCTGGATGCTTTCCTTACCCCTGTGGTGATGAAGAAAAACCGTCTAGCCACAAAATTGACCCTGCTCACTGAATCCAATAAAATAGAATCGTTAACAGATCTTGTGTTTGAAGAGACCAGCTCCATAGGCCTGAGGTACTTCCCGGTTCAAAGAGAAGTGCTGAAGCGGAAAAAAACAAAGGTCAAAGTCATGGGAGAGACCATCTCTATAAAAACAGCTGAGCACAAAGGAAAAATTGTCAACATCCAGCCGGAATTCTCTGACTGCAAAAAAGCAGCGAAGAAAAAAGAGGTGCCCCTTAAGAAAGTCATGGAGATGGCTCTGAATGAATTTTACTCCCTAAACCAAAAGAACGACTGATGGGAAAAGGAGAATAAAGTGAACTCAAAAAAAATAGAACAAGGAGTCAAGCTCATCCTGGAAGGAATCGGAGAAGACACCTCTCGACCCGGTATTCAAAGAACTCCCCAAAGAGTGGTATCCATGTTTCAAGAGATCCTGGAAGGAACCGAAAAGGATCCATCGGAATTTCTCCATCCCATAAAGGGCGAAAAGCATGATGAGATGGTTATCCTAAAAAACATACCCCTTTATTCCATGTGCGAGCACCACCTGCTGCCTTTCGCCGGAGTGGCTCATGTGGCGTACATTCCCAAAGGAGGACGCATCGTGGGCTTGAGCAAGATCGCCCGGGCTGTGGAGGTCTTTTCCCGAAGGCTTCAGGTCCAGGAAAGACTCACCAAGCAGATCGCAGACACCATAAACGAAAACCTCAAACCCTTGGGAGTCATGGTAGTGATCGAAGCGGAACACATGTGCGTGTCCATGAGAGGAGCTAAAAAGCCTAAATCATTAACCGTGACTTCGGCAGTCCGGGGTTCTTTCCGCACTTCCAGCGCCACCCGAACAGAAGCCATGACTTTATTCCGAGGAGGATTAACCAGTGTACGAGAGACCTAAACAGACTTATTACATCACTACCCCAATATATTATGTGAATGATGTCCCTCATATCGGACATGCTTACACCACCATTATTGCGGATGCCATAAGCCGGTACAAAAAAATGACCGGAAAAAAAGTCTATTTTCTGACCGGAACCGACGAACACGGACAAAAAATAGAAAAAAGCGCCCAGGAAAAAGGAATCAAACCCATTGAGCTGGCAGATAAAGTGGTCAAAAGATTTAAAAGTTTGTGGGAAGAACTGAATATATCCTATGACTACTTCATCCGAACCACCGAAAAACGGCATGAAAAAGGAGTGCAGGAGCTCTTCCAGAAGCTCAAGGACAAAGGAGAAATTTACAAAGGAGAGTACAAAGGATATTACTGTGTGAGCTGCGAAAATTTTCTATCCGAAGATGTGCCTTTGGAAAAAGAAGGACACAAGATATGCCCTGACTGCGGAAAAAAAGCGGGACGAGTTTCCGAAAAATGCTACTTTTTCCGTTTGTCTGCTTATCAGGATAAGCTTTTGGATCTTTATGAAAAAAATCCCAACTTTGTGAGACCCAAAAGCCGCATGAATGAGATCAGGAGTTTTGTTGAAAAAGGGCTTAAAGATCTGAGCATCACACGATCCACTGTGAAATGGGGCATTTCAGTCCCGGATGACCCGGAACAGTCCATTTATGTATGGTTTGACGCTTTAAATAATTATCTGACCGGAATCGGATATGGATGGGATTCAGAACTATATCAAACCTATTGGCCCCCCGACTTCCATCTTATAGGAAAAGACATACTCAGATTCCATGCGGTCTACTGGCCTGCCTTTCTCATGGCTGGCGATTTTCCGCTTCCCAAAACCGTGTACGGACATGGTTGGTGGCTCAAAGACAAGACTAAAATGTCCAAATCAAGGGGAAATGTACTGGATCCCCAGATTATCCTTAAAAGTTTCGGCACAGACCCCCTGAGATATTTTCTTCTAAGAGAAATTCCCATCGGTCTGGACGGAAATTTCTCCCATGAAGGTTTTATCCACCGGTGCAATTCGGATCTGGCTAATGACTTGGGAAACCTGGCCCAAAGGACCCTAACCATGATTCGGAAATATTTTGATGGAAACATACCATCTCCCGGTGAAGAACAGAGTGAGGACATCAGTCTCAGAAAAAGATTTGATGTTTTGAAATCAAGAGTCACTGAATATTATGACAATTACTCCATAAACAAAGCTCTGGAAGAGATATGGACCTATGTCAGTTCTGTCAACAAATACCTGGCTGACAACGAGCCGTGGAGTTTAGCCAAAGATGAAACCAAAAAAGAGCGGCTAGCCCGTATTTTATATCAGTCAGCCTGCTCTCTTCGGGGAATCAGCTATTTACTCTATCCGGTCATGCCGGAATCCGCACAAAAAATATGGAATTTTCTGGGAGAAGAAAAAAAGATCGAACAAGAATCCATAGATGAGCTGGCTTTTTTCAATTACAAGGCTTCTCATGAAATTAAAAAGCCTAAACCCATATTTCCCAGAGTGGACCTCAAGGACTTTTTAAAAGAGGAACAAAAAGCCGCTCAAGACAAACCCAAAAAGGAGGGAAAAATGAGTCAAATATCTTTCAATGAATTTAAAAAAATGGACTTAAGAGTTGCTGAAATTTTGAAAGCTGAGAAAGTGGAAGGAACCCGAAAGCTCGTCAAGCTGGAGGCCGACATCGGAGATGAAAAAAGACAGATGGTGGCTGGAATTGCAGACACCTATGAACCTGATGAACTGGTGGGAAAAAAGCTGGTGGTGATCGCCAATCTCGAGCCGGCGACCATACACGGTATCGAATCTCAAGCCATGCTTCTGGCAGGAGTGAAAGAAGACGGCACGGCTGTGATTCCTTTCTTTGCGGAAGACATTCCCACCGGATCCAAAGTTCAGTAATTCAGCCTTAATTTTTATTGACACCTTTTTAATTCGCTGATATTCTTTTTTTAAAAAAATATATAGGGGATATTGATGGCCATCAAGTGCCCGAAGTGCCGGCATGAAAATCCTGAAGATACTGTATTTTGCGGGAAATGCGGTGCCGCGCTAAAAGAAGACAAAGGATTTTCTAAAACCAAAACCTTTGTCTCCTCTTCTGAAACCTTGAAAAAAGGAAGTGTGCTTGCCGGAAGATACAAAATCATCGAGGAACTGGGAAGAGGCGGCATGGGTGTGGTCTATAAAGCCGAAGATACAAAGCTTAAAAGATTGGTGGCGCTTAAGTTTCTGCCGCCCGAGCTCGTCCACATTCAGGAGGTTAAAACAAGGTTTATGCGCGAGGCCCAGGCTGCTGCGGCTCTGGATCACCCCAATATCTGTACGGTCCATGAATTCGACGAAACTGAAGAGAAACCTTTCATATCCATGGCTTATGTCGAAGGCCAGAGCCTCAAAAAAAAGCTCGAATCAGGACCGCTGGAGCTGGAAGAGGCCCTCAACATCGCTACCCATGTCGCCGAAGGCCTCCAGGAAGCCCACAAGAAAGGGATCGTGCACCGCGATATCAAAAGCGGAAACATCATGGTGACCGACAGCGGCCAGGCAAAGGTCATGGATTTCGGGCTGGCAAGAAAAACCGAAGGCACTCTTTTAACCAAAGAAGGCTCGACCATGGGCACGATCGCCTATATGTCTCCTGAGCAGGCCCAGGGTGAAAAGGTTGACCAGCGTACCGACATCTGGTCATTCGGTGTTGTTCTTTATGAGATGCTCACCGAACAGCTCCCTTTTAAGGGAGAGCATGAGCAGGCTGTAGTGTATTCTATCCTCAAGGAAAAACCCAAGCCGGTCACAGACATAAAATCAAATATTCCCACCTCCATAGAGCAGGTGGTGAGCAAGGCGCTCGAAAAAGACCCAAACAAGCGGTACCAGAAAATTGATGAGCTCATAGACGATCTCAAATCCATATCAGCAGGCATAGTGCCGGAAGAGATAAGAGTCAGAATAAAAAAGGAAAAGCTTCGCAAAAGAAAAAGGGCTTTCCTTTACGGAGGAGCCGCCGCTTTAGTCACAGCCGCGGTTGTGATAATACTGCTCCTTTTCACCGGTCCAACTGAAGCCATCGATTCTATCGCAGTGCTGCCGCTCAAGAATCTTACTGGTAATGTTGAACAGCAGTATTTTGTGGACGGCGTGACCGATGAACTGATTGGCCAGCTGGGACAGATCAGCGGTTTGCGACGGGTGATTTCCCGGACGTCGGTCATGCAGTATAAGGATACGGACAAATCTCTTCCCGAGATCGCTCAGGAGCTGAACGTGGATGCCTTAGTGGAGGGGACGGTCTATCAGATAGGCGACAACGTAAGCATCAAGCTTCAGTTGTTTGACGCGCTTCCCGACGAGCGGAGCCTCTGGACACAAAGGTATGACCGGCCTGTAACCGATGTTTTAGTGATGTACAATGAAATGGCCAGTGCCATTGCCAATAGCATCCAAATCAAATTGACCGCTGATGAAAAAGCACGTTTCGCCGGAGCCCGCCAGGTCAATCCCAAGGCTTATAACGCTTATCTCAAAGGTCAGTTCCACTGGGATAAATTTACTGAACAGGATATCGAAGTAGCGCTTCAGTACTATGAGTTAGCCTTGAAAATAGATCCAAATTATGCCAAAGCTTACAGCGGAATTGACTCATACTGGAATGCCATGTCATATTTTGGGATGCTTAATCGTGAGATTATGCCCAAAAAGAGAGTGATCTTAGATAAAATTCTCGAGCTGGACAGCACTCATCCAGAGTTGCATTCTATACTTGCAGCCAATGCGGCCTGGTTTGAATTTGATTGGGATAGGGCAGAGAGGGAGTTTCTTCTCACACTTGAGCTTAATCCTAATGATGCCCATGAGCGGGTTTTTTACGGATTGTTTCTCACGGGAATGGGGCGGTTTGAGGAGGCCATAAAGCAAATGGAGATAGGTCTTGAGTTGGACCCGATGAACAGCGCAAATCAGGGGTGGTTTGGAAATGCTTTCTTGCGTGCCCGCCAATTCGATCAGGCTATTGAACAGTATAAAAAAAGCCTGGCTCTTCAGCCTGATTTCGCAGATTCTTTAGGTGGACTCCTGGAATGTTATCATAAGAAAGGAATGCACCAACAAGCCTTGGAGACAGCAAAAAAATTTTTTAAAGCAAGGGGCTTTGAAGACATTTTGGAAGCATTCAATCACGGCAATGAGGAAGGTGGATATGAAGAAGCCATGCGTCAGGCGGCAGAGGCGTGGGCATCTCAATCCAATAGGGCCTACTCCATGCGTATCGCAACACTCTACATATATGCTGGGGAAAAGGAACAAGCCCTGGATTGGCTGGAAATAGCCTTTCAGGAGAAGATGCAGGATCTGATTTATCTCAATGTGCAGCCCAAGTGGGATCCTCTGCGCGACGATCCCCGCTTTCAGGCTCTAATCAGCCAGATGAACTTTCCGGACAGCAAATAGTCATAAGGCTGAGCGCATAATTATTTTTTTACACAGCGATAAAATATACCATGGGTTAGCCTGAGAATTTCTGTCATCAGGTGCGTCTATTTGCGTTTTAGTGGAATCTTTGCTGAAAGCACAGCATCTCATTGACTTTATTTTTGGAAATTGATAATCTTTTCATACATTCGAACTATCTGAGGGAAAATGACCATAATCTGCCCCAAATGCCAGCATGAAAACCCTGAGGATACCGTTTATTGCGGGAAATGCGGCACTCCCCTTCCTTCCAGAGATAGCACCATCACAAAAACCATGGAAACTCCCAAAGAGGAACTGACCACAGGTTCAACCTTTGCCAACAGATACCAGATCATCGAAGAATTGGGCAAAGGCGGCATGGGAAAAGTCTACAGAGCGGTAGATAAAAAGCTGAATGAAGAAGTCGCCATCAAATTGATCAAGCCTGAAATTTCAACAGATAAAAATACCATCCAAAGATTCAGCAATGAGCTGAAGTTGGCCCGAAAGATCGTCCACAAGAATATCGGACGGATGTATGAACTTATGGATGACAAAGGGACTCACTTCATCACAATGGAGTATGTCCCAGGAGAGGATCTGAAAAGTTTTATTCGACGGGCGGCTCCTTTAAGTACAGCTCGAACCGTCTCTATTGCCAAGCAGGTGTGTGAGGGATTGGCTGAAGCTCATCAGTTGGGAGTGATCCACCGGGACCTCAAACCTCAGAACATCATGATCGATAAGGAAGGCAGTGCCCGGATCATGGATTTTGGAATCGCCCGCTCTTTGAAGGGAAAAGGGATCACCGGAGCCGGAGTGATGATTGGAACTCCGGAATATATGTCTCCGGAACAGGTAGAGGGCAAGGATGTGGATCCGCGCTCAGATATCTATTCTTTGGGAGTGATCCTGTATGAGATGGTCACAGGACAAGTTCCTTTTGAGGGAGACACGCCCTTTACTATTGGCGTGAAACATAAGAGTGAGATGCCCAAAGACCCTAAGGAATTGAACACACAAACGCCGGAGGACTTAAGCCGGGTGATCCTCAAATGTCTGGAGAAGGACAAGGAAAAGCGCTATCAGAGTGCGGGCGAGCTTTGTTCTGAGCTTGAAAAAATCGAAAAGGGAATTCCCACCACAGAAAGAAAAATCCCTAAGAAAAAACCTCTCACTTCCAGAGAGATCACGGTGACTTTTGGAGTGAAAAAGCTTCTGTTCCCTTTTCTTGCCGTTGCCGCTTTGGTGACTGCTGTTCTTTTGCTGCTTAAGCCCTGGGCTTCAAAACCAACAGTCCTCAGCCCTTCAGACAAACCCTCTTTGGCTGTGGTTTATTTTGAAAACAACACCGGTGATGACGACTTGGATCATTGGAGAAAAGCTCTGTGCGAGCTTCTGATTGCAGACCTCACCCAATCCAAATACATCCAGGTTTTGAGCAGTGACAAACTCATGGATATTCTCATTGACCTGAATAAAATGGATGCCCAGAGCTTCTCTTCAGAGGTCCTAAGAAATGTGGCCGTACGCGGAGGAGCCTCTTATATCCTGCGGGGAAGCTATGCCAAAGCTGGTGAGCAGTTCCGGATCAATGCCATTCTTCAGGAAGCTTCCACTATGGAACCCATTGGTTCAGACCAGGTGGAAGGAAAAGGTGAAGAAAGCTTTCTTTCTATGGTGGATGAGCTGACCAAAAAGGTCAAAGCCCATTTCGAGCTTACAAATGAAGAAATCGCAGATGATATTGATGAGGATATTGAAAAAATCACCACCTCATCCCCAGAAGCATTGAAACTTTATATTGAAGGGAGAAAACTCCACATGACTGGGGAATTCTCCAAAAGCATTGAGCTTATGGAAAAAGCTGTGGCCATTGATCCTGAGTTTGCTATGGCTTATCGGTCTATGGCTACAAGTTATTCTAATGTGGGATTTCGACCTCAACGAAAAAAATACATGCAAAAAGCCCTGGAACTTTCAGAAAGGCTTTCAGCCAGAGAACGCTATTCCATCCAGGGAGATTTTTACAGCCACTTGGAAAAGACTTATGATAAGGCCATTGAAGCTTATGAGAAACTTTTGGAACTGTATCCGGATGACCCTACCGGCAATAACAACCTGGCACTCATCTATTGGGATATTGGGAACAAACAAAAGGCCGTTGAACATTATGAAACCAACAGAAAAAATGACCGTTTGAGTGTAATCGGATATGGAAGCCTGGCTTCTGTTTACCGGCAGTTGGATTCCTATGAAAAAGCAAAAGAGGTCCTTGAAGAGGCCATTCAGAATTATCCTGAAAACCCTGTGTCTTATCAGGATATGACTCTTCATTATCGGATGCAGGGGCAGTATGACCTGGCCCTTGCTGAAATCGAAAAATCCTTTGCTCTGGAGCCTGAAAAAGGGAGCATTGCTTACAGGATGAATTTCCGCCGCAGAGGGGAAATTTATTTTTATATGGGTGAGTATGGAAAAGCCGCTGAAGACTTCCATAGGCTCTCTGCGCAGGAGAGCCCCCAGGCTCAATATCACGGGACAATGGGCACAGCCAATCTCCGGATCTTACAGGGAAAATTAGAAGGATCCGGAGAGGATCTCATTTCCTATGCTGAAGTATGTGAAAAGTACGGCGTTTACTGGCCGGCTTCAGAAGTTTTGCTGAAATGCGCTTACATTGACCTTCGATTGGGACATCTTCAAAAAGCTCTCAAAGACTGTGAACGAGCTATGGATTATGCCCTCAAAGCAGAGAATCCATTTCGACAGAGAAGGGCTTTGCATATTCAGGGATTAATCTTAATCCGAATGGGAGATATTGATGCCTGTTTGAAAATTATGGATGAATTGGAAGCCCTAATTCATGATTCCCATAATCCGGATAATAGGCATTTCATCCATCATCTCCAGGGAAGGATCGACTTCAAACAGAAAAATTTCAAGGAAGCTATCAAACACTTTCAGCAGGCTTTATCTCTATGGTCCTCTGATCCCCGCAACCAACGCGCAGATTACACAGAATCTCTTGCTGAAGCTTACTATGTTTCAGGAGACAAGGATAAAGCCCAGGAGCAGTATGAGAAAATCATATCATCAAGTGCGGGTCGGTTTGACTATGGGAATGTCTATGCTCTGAGCTACTATGAATTGGGAAAAATATACCAGCAAAAGGGCTGGAAAGGCAAAGCTATAGAGCATTATGAGAAATTCCTGGACCTTTGGAAGGACGCGGACCCCGGATTCTCGGAAGTCGAAGATGCCTGGAATAGATTGACTAGGCTGAAAAGTCTTTGAGAAACAAGATTTAATCCTCTTTTTCATTGACACCTTTTTTATTCCCTGATATTCTTGGGCTAAAGTTTCCTAGGGGATTATGATGACGATTGAGTGTCCCAAGTGCCAGCATAAAAATCCTGAGGATACTGCTTTCTGCGGAAAATGCGGCACTCCCCTCTCCTCTCAGGAAAGCCCTCCCACTAAAACACTGAAAACCCACAAAGAAGAGCTCACCAGAGGAACTGTTTTTGCTCACCGGTATGAGATCATCGAAGAGTTGGGCAAAGGCGGGATGGGGAAAGTCTACAGAGTTGAAGATAAGAGATTAAATCAGGAAATCGCTCTCAAGCTCATCAAACCTGAAGTGGCCAAAAACAAAAAGACCATCCAGAGATTCAGAAACGAGCTGACTACCGCCCGCATGATCACCCATAAAAACGTTTGCCGGATGTTTGATTTGGGAGAAGCCGAGGGAGCCCACTTCATCACCATGGAATATATCCGGGGAGAGGATTTGAAGAGTTTCATCCGACGCGCTGCTCCCTTAAGCACAGCCCGGACTCTTTCCATTGCCAAGCAGGTGTGTGAAGGATTGGCCGAGGCCCATAAGCTGGGAGTGATTCACCGGGATCTCAAGCCCCAGAATATCATGATCGACAAACAGGGCAATACCCGGATCATGGATTTTGGGATCGCCCGTTCTCTAAAAGGAAAAGGGATCACTGGAGCAGGAGTGATGATCGGCACACCTGAGTATATGAGTCCTGAACAGGTGGAAGGAAAAGACGTTGACCAGCGCTCGGATATTTATTCGTTGGGAGTGATCCTCTATGAGATGGCCACAGGACAAGTTCCTTTTGAGGGCGACACTCCCTTTACCATTGGCGTGAAACACAAGAGCGAAATGCCCGAGAATCCCAAAGAATTAAACACACAGATGCCCGACGGACTCAGCCGAGTGATTTTGAGATGTTTGGAGAAGGATAAGGGAGAGCGCTTTCAGAATGCAGCAAAGGTTCGCTCCGAACTGGAGAAAATCGAACAGGGAATTCCCACCACAGAAAGGAAAATCCCCAAAAAAAAGCCTCTGACTTCCAGAGAGATCACAGTCACCTTTGGTTTGAAAAAAATACTGATCCCAGCCGCAGTGGTGGCTGTTCTTATCATCGGGGCCGTGATCCTCTGGCGTTTTGCGCTTCAAAAAGAGAGCCTCCCCCCTGTTCAGACAGAGAAACCCTCCATAGCGGTTTTATACTTTGAAAACAATTCCGGAAAAGAGACTCTGGACCACTGGCGCAGCGGACTGAGCGAAATGCTGATCACAGACCTCAGTCAGTCCAAATTTTTGCATATTCTCAGCAGCGACCGGATTTATTCTTTAATGGAAAGATTCAATTTAACGGAAAAAGACAAATACTCCACAGAGGACTTGAAAAAAGTGGCCCGTCAGGGAGGAGCCAGTCATGTGCTGAGGGGAAGCTTTATCACCGCCGGAGAAAAATTCATCATCAATGTTTCCCTCATGAACCCTCAGACCACTGGAATCATCAGCTCCCTAAGAGAAGAGGGAATGGGAGAGGTCAGCATCACGGATTCATTAGATCAGATCACACAGCACATAAAAAAAGACTTGGATCTCTCCGAAGAGCAAATCTCCAGTGACCTGGATAAAGAATTGAGCCAAATCACAACCCAATCCCCTGAAGCCTTGAAATACTATGTCCAAGGGGTAAAGCTTCATGACCAAGGCCGATACCGGGCCGCCATTCCTCTTTATGAAAGAGCCGTCCAAATCGATCCTGAATTCGCCCTAGCTTACCGGAGGCTGGGGACAGCCTACGGTAATCTGGGGTTAGCTCCTCAGAAAAGAGAATATATGGAAAAAGCCATGAAACTCAAAGACCGGCTTTCGGACAAAGAGCGCTTGCTGATTGAGGGAAGCTATTATGATGATTTTGAAAACACCTATGAAAAAGCGATCGCTTCATATAAAAACCTTCTGAAAACCTATCCCAAGAACTCCCCAGCTAACCACAATCTAGCCTTGATATTTTCTAATCTTGACCAAAGAGAGACAGCTGTTCTTTATTATGAGAGGGCAAGGGATGCCGGGGCAGAATTTGTCGGGACTTACACCAGCTTAGCCTACTGCTACAGGGTGCTGGGGGAATATGATAAGTCCAAACAGGTTCTGGAGGATTACATTGAAAATAAGGGCGCTGCTTCGGGAATCCACCGGGAACTGGCGAATCATTACAGACATTTTGAAAAGTATGACCCGGCGCTTTCTGAGGTGGAAAAAGCACTTTCTTTAGAACCAGCCAATTTCTGGAATCTTAACCTGCAGGCTAATATCTATCGATGCAAAAAAGACCTTAAAAAAGCAGAAAACATATACTGGAAGCTGTATGGACTCACAGAACCAGGGGCTGGGTATTGTGCTGTCAGCGGACTGTTTTCTTTGAATCTGGTATGGGGAAAATATAATGAGGCTCAATCCTGGCTCAAACAAGGAATCACGGGTACTCGGGAATTGAATGTCAAATGGCCTGAATCAGAATGGCGCAGTGAATTGGCTTACCTCCACGGCAAAACCGGTCGCTATGAGGAAGCCCTGAAAGAGTGCGACCTGTCTTTAGAGGATGCGGCACAAGCCTATCGAAGCCGATTTTACTATCAAAGGTCAGCTCTGCACAGGAAAGGACTTGTTCAGTTGGCTCATCATTCCATTTATGAAGCCCAAAACACAGCCCAAAAGCTTAAAGAATTTATCGAAGCTGGAATCAATGAAAAATCCATAAGACTGTATTATCACTTGATGGGCCGCATTGAGATAGAAAAAGGAAATTATGCTGAAGCTGAGGATCTCATTCAAAAAGCTTTGTCTCTGACTCCTTTTCAAAGAGATGATGAGTTTATGGAATCTTTGGCCTGGGCTCATTACAGGGCCGGAGACCTGGATAATGCCATCAAACAGTATGAAAAAATCATCTCCCTGACTCCGGGGAACATATATTTTGGAGACATCTATTCCAGAAGTTTTTATATGCTGGGAAAGATCCATCAAAAAAAGGGGCATACTTCAGAAGCTTTGACATATTATGAGAAATTCCTGGACCTGTGGAAGGATGCGGATCCAGGTCTTCCGGAAGTCAAAGATGCCCGAAAAAGGATGGCTGAGCTCTAAGACACATCTTTAACAAAAAATCAGAAAATCACTTGAGATAAGGTTCTAACTTTTTTAAGGAGAGAGCGCCCTCACGGAGAATCTTGGGTTTGCCGGAGACCAGGCTTATAACTGTGGATGGAAGGTCTCCTTTTGTTTTTCCTCCGTCCACAACCAAATCAACATGCCCTTCAAAAATTTCAATGGCTTTTTTTGCGGAAGCCACCTCTTTTTTGCCGGATACATTAGCGCTGGTCGCTGTGACGGGAAAACCGGTTTTATGGACCAGCGCATTCAGCCATTTTTGG
>Ga0180434_10006697_pt1 | contig 13176 bp, 15 predicted proteins | sample SS_ome_7_FD_132453 | JGI IMG/M metagenome (GOLD analysis project Ga0180434, IMG submission 132453) | Hypersaline lake sediment archaeal communities from the Salton Sea, California, USA - SS_1_D_2 metaG | ecosystem: Environmental > Aquatic > Non-marine Saline and Alkaline > Hypersaline >... | reverse complement strand
GGTGTTTGTGGGGTTCGGTGGCCTTGGCCTGGCGTTAAACCCCGAGCTGTTCAGGTGCTGGCCGTCCCACCGCTTTCTGCTCAGTGCCCCAGCTGAGCCGGAGCATTGCCGCGCGCTCGAGGCCTGCGGCAATGTGCTGCTGCTGCCGGCTGGTGTCCGGCCCCTGGATGTGCTCAAACACTGCGAGCGCCACCTCGGCAAGCCCGGCTACAGCAGCTTCTGTGAAGCCCTCAGTGCCGGATGTGGCCTGCATGTGGTGGAACGCTCCGGCTTCGCTGAGGCTGCCGCCTTGATCGATGGGCTTCGTCTGCATGGACACCACCGACTGCTCCGTCGTGATCAGCTGGAGTGTGGCGACTGGCAACTGGATCAACCCCTGCGCGCTCCCAGCTCGGCAGCCCTGCCGAGGGATGGGGCGTTGGAGGCGGCGCGCGCCATCGTGACCATCGCGGCGGCGGACGCGGCCCGTTCTGATCAGAACTTTTGATCCTTTTCCGTTTTCAGATTGGGGCTCAATCGTGAGGAGGTTTCTCACTGGTTCTGGAGAGATTCATACCCAAGGGTCATGCCATGGACGGAAGTGTGACTGGCACGTTGATGCTTGGGTCGCGAGGGTGCGTTCGACAGAGTTCCGCTGACTGAATTTTCAGTCCTGAATTGTTCGTCATTGATTTTGTATCGATGACAACGTTCATCGTTCGATCCATCCGCTTCTGGTTCGATCTTTTCTGCTTCGGCAGAGTCCTTTACAGAACGCTTTTATGGTTTCCCTCGCTCCGTCCGTCTGTCGTGTTCTTGCAGCGGCCGTCGCAGGTTTTCCCGTTGTTTTATTGCAGCCTTTGGCTCAGGCTGCTGCCGTTCCCTTCCCCTCCGTCGAGTCGTCGGCGCGTTCCCTCTCGGTCACCCTGCCCGAGGAGCCCAAGGCTTCAGCCCTTCCTTACATCATCACGCCTGAGCGTCGCGCTCTGCTGAACACGATCCGTTTTGCTGAGGGCACCTGGAAGGGTGGGCGCGACCTTGGCTATCCCGTCATGTTTGGTGGCGGTCTGATGGCTTCGCTGGATCGCCATCCCAATCGGGTGATCCGTTCCTCGCGCTATGCGAGCGCTGCCGCTGGCGCGTATCAGTTCATGCCGTTCACCTGGGATCTGGTCAAGCGCAGCATCGGTGTGCAGGGGTTCGGTCCTGAAGCTCAGGATCAAGGTGCCCTGTTCCTGGTGCAACGCCGCAAGGCGATGGGCCTCACCGACACCGGCGTGATGAGTCCGAAACTGGCGGCCCTCCTGGCGCCTGAATGGGCCTCCTTCCCCACCCTGCGCGGTGTCAGCTTCTACGGCCAGCCAGTGAAGCGCTTTACCCAGTTGCATGGCTTCTATAATGTCAGCCTTGCCCAGCTCCGCCAGATTCGCGACCGGCGGCGTGAGCTGCTCAGCAGCCGTGAGCCAGCCCAACAAGACCAAGGCGTGAGCCGACCGGTCTGCACCGGTCCCACCGTGCTCTGCGGCTTCTGATCTGCGGCGGGGATGACACTGGGGCGAGAGCTTGAACCCTCAGGCCTCGCCACTGCTGGGTCGGTTGCGGCCCACGGTGGCTCCGGCAATCAGATAAGCCGCAACTGCCCCTCCCAGGAATCCCAGGCCATTGCGCAGGAGCGGTAGCAGCTCCTGAGTTCGGGTGATCACCGGAGCGATGCCGAACACACCGAACAGCATCACCCAGAGCGGAGAGAGCAGCAGCAACCAAGACCAGGAGATGACCTCACCCTCCTTGCGCGGGTAGGCGGCGAATCCGGCGATCAGACCACCGAGCACGGCTGTTGTGAGCGTCCAGAGCCACTGTTCCACCGGCAGACCGGGCACCACCTGGCAGCCACCGCGATCGAGACACAGTTCCACGGCGCCGATCGCCGCAAGGATGGCGCCATCCTCGCCGTTGTCACGCACGTAATACTGATTGCCGTAGCGGGTTTGCAATTCCACCCACCAGGTGCGCGGCATCAGGGCGAAGAACGCATCCCCCACGTTGAAGTTGAGCAGATTGCCGCCACGGGGATCGGCCACCAGCAGCAAGCTGCGTTCATCCAGCCCCCAGAAGGATTTCACCGCCAATCCGGGCGTCCGTTCGTATTGCGTGAGCACCCGCAGCTTCCAGCCGCTGCGTTGCTCGAAGTCATCGAGGCTGGTTTCCAGGTCGGCCCGCTGCTGGTCGCTGAAGGCTCGGGCCAGATCGATCACAGGCGTGGCATGGTCGGGAAGGAGCTCCGGGTTGTCACTCGCTTCTGCGGGTGCTCCACCGATCAACAGGCATGTCAGCGCGATCCCGATCACCAGCGTGCGCAAGCGCTGTTGTGCTCCCATGGCCTTGATGCAGTGAAGGGCATTCTCTCCAATGGACGCTTCCGGTGCTGCCTGCCCCGCCTGGATGGCTGCCGCACTGGCAGCGGGGGGCGGCTCGATTCCCTTTCGGCAGTTCATGGAACTGGCGCTCCATCACCCCGAGCATGGGGCCTACGGCAGCGGCCGCCTGCAGGTGGGTCCCCGCGGCGATTTCGCGACTTCCCCGTCGCTGGGCCCGGATTTCGCTGCCCTCCTGGCGCCCCAGATCGCCCAGTGGCTGCAGCAGCAACCGATCGATCAGCCCCTGGCCCTGCTGGAAGCCGGCCCCGGTGAAGGCGATTTCGCTTGGGATCTGGCCCAGGAGCTGGCGGCTGGCTGGCCCGAGCTGGCGGCGCGCACGACGTTGCTGCTGCTGGAACCCAATGCCGGCATGGCCGAGCGGCAGCGCGCGCGCTTGCGCCAGTGCCCGCTTCCCTGCCGGTGGCCGAGCGTTGTGGAATTGGCGGCCCAGCCCGTGCGGGGGGTGGTGCTGGCCCATGAGGTGCTCGATGCGCTGGCGGTGGAGCGGATCGTGTGGGATGGCGCCCTCTGGCGTCGTCAGCAGGTGGCCCTCCAGCAGGTGCCGGGAGCCGGGCCTTCGCTGCGGCTTGAGCCCGGCGAGCCCCTGGGGCCCGTGCAGCTCGCCCAGCTTGAACCCCTCGGGCTGCTCTCGCCTGGTTCTCAGCGCGCCCCCGGCTGGTGCACGGAGCTCCATCCCGAGCAGGGTCCGTGGCTAAGGGCTGCCGCCGCAGCCCTGGACTCCGGTGTGCTGTTGGTGATCGATTACGCCCTTGAGGCCTGGCGTTATTACGCCCCCCAGCGCAGCGGCGGCACCCTGATGGCTTACCGGCAGCAACGGGCCAGTCCCGATCCACTGCAGGAGCCGGGTTGCTGGGATCTCACGGCCCATCTCTGTCTGGAGACTCTGGAGCAGGAGGCGTTGGCCGCCGGTTGGCAGCCCCTGGGCCAGCGCCGTCAGGGCGAAGCCTTGCTGGCGCTCGGTCTGGCCCAGCGACTGCATGGGCTCCAGCAACGGAGCGGGGCGGGCCTGGAGGCTTTGCTGGCGCGCCGCGAAGCGCTGCTGCGCCTGGTGGATCCCCACAGCCTCGGTGATTTTCGCTGGATCGCCTTCAGCCGCAGGCGCGCTGGCACCAGCAGCCACGCATCGGTCCCGTTGTTTCTGCAGGAACCGCCGTTGGCTTGAACGGGGTGTTAGTCGTGGCAGCGTGCCAGCGCGGCAACCACCTGCTCGCCGCTCACGTCGCTGAGGATCTCCACGCTGCCGAGGCTGGTGGGCAACACGAAGCGCACGCAACCATCGCGAACCTTCTTATCGCCCTGCAGGCACTCCAGCACGGCTGCGTTGTCGAGTTCCGGCCAGCGGCCGGGCAGACCGGCGGCGGCGATCACCGACCGCTGGCGAACTTGATCCTCAGCGCTCCACAGCCCGAGCTCCAGGGCCAATTCTCCGGCGGCGACCATGCCGATCGCCACGGCTTCGCCGTGCAAGTAGGTGCCGTAGCCACAGAGCGTTTCCACCACGTGGCCGAGGGTGTGGCCGTAGTTGAGGATCGCCCTTAGCCCGCCTTCCCGTTCATCAGCCGCCACCACGCGGGCCTTGGCGACAGCGGAGCGCTCCAGGATGCGCTGCAGCAGTGGCGCCGGCAGGGTGCGCATTGAGGCGAGCCGCTCCCCGGCGGCCTCCAGTTCCCTGAACAACTCCGCATCGCCGATCACGCCGTATTTGATCACTTCTGCCATGCCGGCACGGAATTCCCGCTCCGGCAGGGTGGCGAGGCTGTCGGGATCGATCAGCACCAGCTGGGGCTGGTGGAAGGCGCCGATCAGGTTCTTGCCGCCGGGGTGGTTCACCCCGGTTTTGCCGCCGATGGAGGCATCCACCATCGCCAGCAGGGTAGTGGGCACCTGCACCACGCCGATGCCCCGCAACCAGGTGGCAGCGGCAAAGCCGGTCATATCGCCCACCACGCCGCCGCCCAGAGCCACCATCAGGGAACTGCGCTCCAGCCGTTGGGCGAAAGCCGCATCGTGAATGAGGCTGATGCTGGCCAGGGTCTTGCGATCTTCTCCCGCTTCAAGCACCACCAGGTGGGCGTCGAAACCCGCCTGCCGCAGCGAGGTGAGGCAGCGCTCGCCGTAGGGCGTGGCCACGTCGGGATTGCTCACGACCAGCACCTTGCGACCGGAGCGGACCCCGGCATCGCTCAGACGCTGCCCCAGACGATCGAGGCCACCCGCTTCGATCATCACCTCGTAGGGCTGCTGCTCAAGCGCCACCGGGATGCGCATCAGTCCTGAATGGGACAGTTCGGCGCTGCGGGCTGCTGTCTGGGCTGTCTGAGACCTGTTCATCACCCCACTCTGCCGTTCCGTTGCGGGACTCCGCCTACGCTCCCGTCAAGCGTTCGATCACGTGACGTGTTCCGGCCCCGCATCGCCCGCTCCCGCCAGACCCTCACCGCCTGGGCCTTTCTAACGCCGGCCTTGATCCTGCTCGGATTGTCGGTGTTGATTCCAGCCCTGATGGCCCTGGTGATGACCTTCACCCAGACTGGCTTGGATGTGAGTGAACCGCTGCGCTTCGTTGGCCTGGCCAACCTGCGACGGCTCAGCCTCGATCCGATGTTTTATCGGGTGTTGGCCACCACCCTGCTCTATCTGATCGGCATCGTGCCACCGATTGTGCTCGGCTCCCTCGCCCTGGCGGTGCTGGTCAACCGAAGCCTGCCTGGCATGCATGGGCTGCGGGCGGCCTTCTACACCCCGGTGTTGGTGTCGATCGTGGTGGCTGCGATCGCCTTCCGTTGGCTCTACGCCGAGAACGGCTTGATCAATGGCTGGCTGTCGGTGTTGATCGGCGCCGGTTTCGAGCCGATCGGCTTTCTCACCAACCCTCTGCTGGCCTTGCCCTCAGTGATGCTGGTGACCCTCTGGAAAGGCCTCGGTTACTACATGGTGATTTTTCTCGCGGGGCTCCAGGGCATCCCTGGCGAGCTCTACGAGGCGGCCGAGCTGGATGGGAGCGAGGGGTGGCGCCAGCATGTCGACATCACCCTGCCCCTTCTGCGCCCTTACATCACCCTGGTGTCGGTGATCTCAGCCATTGCTGCAACCAAGGTGTTCGAGGAGGTGTTCCTGATGACCCAGGGCGGACCGGCTGATGCCACCCGCACCCTGGTGTATTACGTCTACGACCAGGCCTTCGCCGAATTGGAGATCAGCTATGCCTGCACCGTCGGTCTGGCTCTGTTTCTGCTGGTGATGCTGCTCACGCTGGTGCGCTTGGTGTTTGCCGGCGACCGGGGCCTGATCTGAGGCGAGGGCCTGATCTCACCTGAGGCAGCGCGATGCAGCGTGGAGTGGCATTCTTCGGGCAGTGCCAGGCCCGCCAGCGATGACCACCACCCCGAGGGAGCTGGCCACCGACACCATCGGCGTGATCGGGGGAGGGCAGCTGGCCCAGATGCTCGCTGAAGCGGCGCGCAAGCGAGGTGTGGCCCTGGCGGTGCAGTGCAGCTCGCGGGAGGATCCGGCGGCGGCGTTGGCGAGTCGGCTGGTGGAGGCGGACCCCCTCGATGCCGGCGCCAGCCGGGAGCTGGTGGCCGGTTGCCAGGGCGTGACGTTCGAGAATGAATGGATTGACCTGGATGCGCTCATGCCGCTGGAGCGTCAGGGTGTGCGCTTCCGGCCCACGTTGGCGAGCCTGAAACCTCTGGTCGACAAGCTGGAACAGCGTCAATTGCTCGATGACCTGGCGATCCCCGGTCCGGCCTGGGTGCCGCTCCGATCGATCGACCCTGGCGCTCCTTCCCTGCCGAAGGGCTGGGTGTTTCCGGTGATGGCGAAGGCGGCCCGCGGGGGTTACGACGGCAAGGGCACGCGCATACTCCAGTCGATCGACGATCTGGCTCAGCTGCTCCGGACCGTGGATCCCGGCACCTGGCTGCTCGAAGCCTGGGTGGCTTATGAGCGGGAACTGGCGCTGGTGGTGAGCCGTGATGGCAAGGGAAGGGTTCGCAGCCTGCCCCTGGTGGAGACCCACCAGAACCAGCAGGTGTGCGACTGGGTGTTGGCGCCGGCTCCGGTGGAGCAGTTGGTTGAGGCCACGGCCTACAACATGGCCGCATCCCTGCTCACCAAGCTCAACTATGTGGGGGTGATGGCCCTGGAGTTTTTCTATGGCCCCCAGGGACTGCTGGTGAACGAGATCGCACCGCGAACCCACAACTCCGGTCATTTTTCGATTGAAGCCTGCAGCAGTAGCCAGTTTGACCAGCAGCTCTGCATCGCGGCCGGACTGCCGGTCCCCGATCCTGACCTGCTCTGTCAGGGGGCGCTGATGGTGAATCTGCTCGGCCTGGATGCCGATCAGGCGACCCCCCTGGAGCAGCGACTTCAGGCCCTGAAGGCCGACCCGCGCTTTCACCTGCACTGGTATGGCAAGGCTGAGGAGAGCCCTGGCCGCAAGCTCGGGCATGTCACGGTGCTTCTGGAGCAGACGGATGGTGAAGGGCGGTTTCACGAAGCACGGGAACTGCGTGGTGCGATCCGTACGATCTGGCCTCTGCCCTTAGATTGAAGGCGGACTGCCGTGTTGGTGACAGCCTTTCTCTAGTGCTCTGATCTGACTCTCTGTCGACTTGGGGCGACTGTCGTGACGGTGCCGTAGACCGGCCAAGCAGCCGGAAACGAATCCCCACTTTGTTACCCCTTCTGGTTCATCCAGGTCGATCACTGGGGCTTGCACGGCACGGCGGTTCACCCCCTTCGCTCCAAGGCCCGTGTTCAGGCAGGGCGACAGCGCGCGATCCGATCGCCCAGCTCCTCCGCACTCAGATCGGTGACCACGAACACCTCCTGGACACTGCTGCCCCGGCGGGCTACAAGTTTGTGTCCACCGCGGATCGGCGTCGATACCCTGAGCAGGAGACCGGGGGCGCGACCACGCACTCGGCGGATCACGGCCGGGGTGATCGTTTGAATCCTCGGATCCCCAGACAGGGGTTTGAGCCAGTCGATCAGGCCCTCCACATAGGTGCTGTGGGTGATCACCAGACGGCCCAAGCGGCGGCACCTTGCGCTGCGACTGGTCGAAATTAGCGGCTCTGGCTACGACAAAGTCAGGTCTCCTTTCGGCGTGATGCTCAAGTCAGTGGATGCCCTGCGCCACCAGGTCTCCGGGCCGTTGGCGGAGCGTTGCGGCGTCGAGGTGCGGGTGCTCACGGCTGAGGTGCACGGCCAAGAGGTGCGGGGTCTGGCCTTTTCGCCCGGGCGAATCCTGCGCTACGTGCTGGATTCCCAGACCGATCGGCTGAGGACTTCGGTGATGCTCCGGCTCGCCCGATCCAGCCGCCAACCTGCCGCCTGAGACGGCACATAAGCCCTCAGCCTTCGATCTCCGCCAGCAGCACCGTCTCCAGCCGCTGGGCCGTTGCCGCGCGGAACTGCCGCACGCTGAGGTGATTGAGCACCAGAGCAGCAGCGATCATCACAACGATCTCGACACCGAACACCAGGGCAAAGCCGCTGATCGGCCCCTGATCCGGAAACAGACGCCGACCCAGATCGAGAAGGCCACCGCCGCCTACCTTGCCCAGAGCGCGGGAAAGCGCCTGGGCAAGGCCCCAGATCCCGACGAACGTGCCGGCCATGGCCGGCAGCGTCAGATCGAGCATCAAGGTGAGAGCGCTGTTGGTGCCAATGCCTGCCGCCAGCCCAAACAGCACCATCACCGCTGGAAGGAAGCGCATCGCCTCCAACCAGCCGGTGAGCACCAACAGCGCCAGAGACAGCACCACCAGCCAGCAACCGATCCGGGCGGTGGCCAACTTCCCCACCTTCGGGGTGAACCACAGACCGGCGAACAGCAGGCCGACCAGGGTTCCCGAGCCCCAGTAGGCATTGAGCAGCGTCGTTTTCGAGATCGGCATGCCGAACACTTCGGCGGCGAAACTTTCGAGGATCGGATCCTGGAGGAAGAGTCCGAGGGTGTACAGCACCAGAAACCCGAAGAACACCAGAATCTGGCGGCTTGACGTGATCACGGCCCAGGCATCGTTGAGGGTCACAAGGTCCTGCATCGCCGTTTCCCCTGCTTTGCTGCTGCGGCGTTCCATGCCCAGGATCGCCACCAGTGTCAGCAGCAGCACCGCCAGGGCCACCCGCTGCATGAAGCTCTGCAGCAGCGGTTGCAGGAGTTCGGGTGTCTCGATCCCATCCATGGAACGGGTCGCCACGCTGATGACGATGGCCCCCACCACGATCCCCACCGTGAGCATCGCCCAGATGATGCCGATGCAGCGGGGACGTTCCTCTTCGCTGGAGCGATCGATCACCAGGGCCAGATAGGAGGTGCTCGCCAGAGAGGTGCACAGTCCGTAGGCGGCGAACAAGCCGCAGAAGGCCAGCACACCGGCGGTGCCAAGGGCGACGGAGCCGCTGGTGATCGCTTCACGCACGGCGAAGCTGATCGGCACGCTCAACGCCGCCAGCAGGCAGATGCCGACGGCCCCCAGAAGGATGTAGGGGGTGCGGTGGGCGCCGAACCAGGGCCTGGAATCACTGAGATGGCCGAACAGCACCCGGGAGGGTGACACCAGTTGTTCAAAGGCCAGGCCGCCGCCGGCGAGCAGGGCTGGAAAGGCCAGTTCCGTGATCAGGATCCGGTTGAACATGCCGGTGAACACCACCGCCAGAGTGCCCAGACAGGCCTGAAACAGGCTCAGGCGCATCAGATCGATCCAGCCAAGGCGTTGGCCGGGGTTGAGTGCCTCCGGCCCTGTGGTGGCTGCGGTCATGGCTGGCTCCGCTCCTCAGCAGCGCTCGAGTGGTGCCATTGTCAGCCCCTCGGCGCTCAGCTGCTGGTGGTACAGCTCGGCCTGCTCCAGTGGGCCAGACCACACATCAGCAGCCCCTTCGCCATCAATGCGGTGGGCCAGGTCCCAGGCGCGCTCGGACCCCATCCCTGGAATGATCCGACACAGGCAATCCACCACGTGTTGAAAGGTGTTGACGTCGTCGTCGAGCACGATCACCCGCGCCTGGGGGTAATCGCTTCGGCTGGAAACGCGGTCCAGCACGGTGGCTGTGCCTGTGGGTGTAACGGTCATGGGGAGCAATCAGGTGCGCTGGCGAATCCGGGCGTGGCCCTCGTTAAAGTCTCAGCATTCGCTTGCACCTCCATGCTGTTCACCTTTGCCTGGGCCTCCCTGGCCGCCGTGTTCAGTTTTTCCATCGCCATGGTGGTGTGGGGTCGTAACGGCGACGGCACTCTGAACTTCTGAGGTGCAGGAGTTTCTGCTCAATCCCGGACTGGGTCAGGCGCTGGCCCTCACCGCGGCTGCGCTGCTCGTGTTCGTAAGCGTGGCCGTGATCTATCTCTCCACCATTGAATGGCGCGATCGGCGGCGGCGGCGAGGCACTGCGCGGAAAGGCTGAAACAGCAGCTGCTCGCTCGGCCCTTCACGATCGGAGGTGTGGTGTTGCTCACCTGCACGGGCGCTGTGGGTGTGTGGCTTCACTCCGCATCCAGTCAGCGTGGGGTGTCATCCCGAGAGGCTGGCCTCAGTCGCCTCATGGCTGCCACTCAGTTGCTGCAGGGTTTCCGTGGTGATCCTGGCCGGCCCGTGCCCGAGCTCTGGACCCAGAGGCTTGGCCTGCGCAGGGCAAAGGAACTCTGGAATCGCCAGGGGTCGGCGACTTGGTGGCAGGCGTGGAGCACGGATGGGGAGGCCTATCTCGTGCTTCCCGCCACTTTGCTGCCTGCGGCCGATCGGTCGGGATTGATGCTTACTCCGGTTCAGGGGGTTCTTGCAACCGCTGCTGACCCCTTGCATCGCCAGCAATTGCTGCAGCGCCTGAAGGCGGCTGGGGCGTCGCCGGCAACGTCGCCCTTCGTGAGGAACTGCCTCAGCCGTTTGCAACAGGGGCCCGCGGTGTTCTGGTCATCCGATGCTCTGGCCTCCGTCAGTGGCACTCTCGCGCCTCTCCTGCAACGGGCCAGCCATGGCTGTCTGTCGATTGCACTGCAGGGGCGTGCCTTGCGGTGGCAGGGGGTGGTGGGTCGTCGTCCCCTTGCGGCAGCACCCGCCACATTCAAGGCGGACCAATCCGATCCCGAGTTCCAACCTGAGCCGCTGCCGGCCCAGACCCTGTTGAGCCTGCGCGGGCCTCAAGTGGCGGATGTGCTCGGTGCCCTGTTGTCACGGCGGATCATTCAGACCCCTCTGGAGGAGGACTACGGCATCGATCAGAAGGCGCGCACCGCCTTGTCGAGCCGGCCGTTTGCCCTGCAATTGACTGCGCAGGCGAAGGGTCCGTTCCAGGCCGGTCTGGAGATCCAGATTCCTCTTCCGGGAGATGAAAGGCGCTGGCGCCGCAGCCTCGAACGCATCGAGAGTCGTTTGATCGAGCGTGGCCTCACCGCCCAGGCCGATACCTCACCGGGTGAGGTGCTGTTCGAGGATCCCCAGCGGCCTGGGAGCCCGCTGGTGGGAGGTTGGCGATGGATCGCCACGAAGGGACAGCCTGCACCGGCGCTGCTCAGCATCGGGCTGGGGCGGCCACCTGCCGACTCCCCCTGGCGCACTGCAACCTCGATGCCACCAGGCCAGGGGCTGCAGTTGCAGGCCCGGCCGAAGCAACTGCAGGCGTTGCAGCTGCTTCCTGGCCGTTGGCCCAAGGTGGTGCGCGATGCCGGCATCCTCAACCTTGAGCTCAGGCCCCTCCCGGGGGGGACGATGGAGTCGGACTGGCTGCGCTGTGACGGTCGACTCAGCTTTGCCTCCTGAGCTTCAGCTGCTTGCAGCCTCCTGCTGCTGTCGTTCTCGTTTGCGGCGTTCCGCCGCCAGGGTCTCCTCCATCAGTTCCACCGCCTGAGCCATTTTCTCGAGGTTGCTGGCGTAAAGACCGAGATCCTTTTCAACTCTTGTTTGGGCAAACCCGAGCGGTCCGCTCAATTCATGGGCCAGTTTGCGCAGTTGCTCCGGGTCGGCTTGATCACCCTGGGCTTCCGCAAGGAGGCTGAGCAGCCCCACGGCCATCAGGCGTGAATAGTGGAAGCCGCTGCTATCGGCCCTTTGCAGCACGGAGGCGAGGGGAGCCGGCGCGCCATCGCCTCCGTGTTCGAGCCAATGGCGCACCTCCTCAATGGAATGGCCACGCACGGCGGCTTCGCTCTGATCGGCCAGGTTGTCCAGCTCGCCTGCATGGAACCCGGTGCTGCTGCAGAGGGCTTCAAACAGAGAGGCGAGGTGCTGCTCCGGTTTGTAGCCGCGGGTGAAAGCGCGAAACACCTGACGCAAGCCCACGGCAAACAGGGCATCCACCTGAAACTGCTGCTGATGGCTGAGCAGGTGCAGCTCCACAAGCAGCTCGTCGGCCGTGCGCCGATAGAGCGGAGGAATTACAAACGGGAAGGCGGTGTGAAAGGCGCGCTTGCTGTCAGCAATGGTCTGATGCTCAGCCAACGTTGGCACGGAAAGAAGATGGCAATGACCTTAGCGTCGCTGATGGCGCCGTTAAGATGGGTGGATCCGACGCTTGAGCAGCATGATCCCGATCGTGATCGAGGAATCGGGCCGGGGTGAAAGGGCCTTTGATATTTATTCGCGTCTTCTCAGGGAGCGGATTGTTTTTCTCGGTGAGCCTGTCACCAGCGATTCAGCCAATCGCATTGTGGCCCAGCTGCTTTTCCTTGAAGCGGAGGATCCCGACAAGGACATCTATCTCTATATCAACTCTCCTGGAGGATCCGTGTATGACGGGCTCGGTATTTTCGACACGATGCAACATATCAAACCCGACGTTCATACGGTCTGTGTCGGTCTTGCGGCCAGCATGGGCGCCTTTCTCCTTTGTGCTGGCGCCAAGGGCAAGCGCAGCAGTCTCCAGCATTCACGCATCATGATTCACCAGCCCCTCGGTGGGGCCAGGGGGCAGGCCAGCGATATTCGCATCCAAGCCGATGAGATTCTCTTCCTGAAAGACAAGCTCAACCGTGAGCTCGCCGAACGATCCGGCCAACCCCTGGAGAAAATTCAGGTGGATACCGATCGCGACTTTTTCATGTCACCGCAAGATGCGGTGAGTTATGGATTGATTGATTCGGTGATTGATCGCCGACCGGTTCACTCGGTGTAAACGAGCTCACTTCGTCTCAGCTTAAAATAATGAATTGATTGTCAGACCTCCTATTTCAGGAGGTCTTTTTTGCTTTCTTTTAATTCGGCCCAGAGGGATTTGATTTCGTCGTAGGCCGCATCCTGATCAATTTTGCCGTTAGCTTGCAGGCCTACGATCAGACCCACACGCTCGGCAAATTGTTCCAGGTTCTGATGAAAGACCAGGCGTTGAGGGCTCCAGTTGTCACCGCGGAAGCTGCTGAAACCCTCCATGGGAGAGCGGGTCCCATCGTCCTTCATGCTTCGAGATCAATCGATGTCAACTTAGGAAGAAATGGGGACCGCAAACCAGCTCAGGGGTTAAGGACAGGTCAAAATCGCTCTTTCTCGGGGATCGTTGTCGCTTTGGCAACCATGTTGCGGAATTCGTCGCCGTCCATGGTTTCGATCTCGATCAGACGTTCCACTAGGCGATCCATCAGGTCGCGGTTGGCCTGCACCAGGGTCACGGTCTCCTCGTAGCAGCGCTTCACAATCGCCCGCACCTGTTCATCGATCTGACGCGAGATCGCGTCGGACACATCGCTGCGGGTCATCAGGTCGCGGCCAAGGAACACTTCCTGACTGCCCCCCTCGAGGGACATCGGTCCAAGGTCACT
>Ga0180434_10006696_pt1 | contig 13177 bp, 10 predicted proteins | sample SS_ome_7_FD_132453 | JGI IMG/M metagenome (GOLD analysis project Ga0180434, IMG submission 132453) | Hypersaline lake sediment archaeal communities from the Salton Sea, California, USA - SS_1_D_2 metaG | ecosystem: Environmental > Aquatic > Non-marine Saline and Alkaline > Hypersaline >... | reverse complement strand
GGCGTGAATCCGAAAAATCAGACCGCCGGGGGCAACCCCTCCCCCAACAGCCGTGAGACGCCGTAGCAGGACGGCGGACGTTGTGACCCGGCTGCCATCCGGATGGCGGCATCTTCACATTTGTCAAGGCGACTATTTTATTTTTGCGTTAAATATCAAATCTTTGAAATATATTCTTAAAATTCGGACAAATTCGGGGGATTCTGATTTTTCAGATAGGCGGGTGGGGTGAAACGTGGCATTCGACACTGCGGCAACAATTCACTCTCGTTACAGCGGAATGTTGTGTTTTTTCAGCAAGGCATAAAGGTGAGAACGCGAAAGACCGGTACGGCGCACGATTTCCGGGATATCGCCGCGCAACTGATGCACGACAGCCTCCAGGTAGACTTTCTCCATTTGATGCCGGAAGGTTTTCAGAGAAGGAAGGTTCGGGTCCAGCAGCCACTGGGAGGCCATCGTTTCGGGCGAGATCGGTGTAGCGCCGACGCCCTCCTGGCGCAGGCTTTCGATCGCGCCGGCCGGCGACCGCTCAACTTTCATGCGGGCCACCTGAATCCGAATATCTTTGGGAAGGTGCATCGGAAAAAGCATCCGGTCGACACCCGACGCCACGACCGCCTGCTCCAGCGTGTGAAAGAGCTCCCGCACATTGCCCGGCCAGTTGTACCCCTCCAAAATTTGAAAAAATTCCGGGTCGACCGCTTTGGCCGCCGACCGGTCCTTCTCCGACAACCGGGCCAGGTAGTTCATGGTCAGGGGCTGCAGATCTTCCCGCCGGTCGCGCAGGGGCGGCAAATCCAGGGTGACGGTCTTCAGGCGATAAAACAGGTCCTCACGGAATTGGCCGGCCTTCACCATTTGCGACAGATCGCGGTGCGTCGCAGCGATCAGGCGAAAATCACTGGGCTCCTCCTGACTTGCCCCCACCGGACGAAATGTTTTCTCCTGCAGCACGCGCAGGAAGGCTTTCTGGGAGTTGAGCGGCAGTTCACCGATCTCATCCAGAAAAAGCGTCCCCTGGTGGGCCTGGCGAACCAGGCCGGGGCGGTCCTGGTCCGCACCTGTAAAAGCCCCCTTGCGGTGGCCGAAAAGAATACTTTCGAGGAGATTATCGGACAGCGCGGCACAGTCCACGACGACAAAAGCGCGGGCCGCACGCGGGCTGTTCTTGTGGATCGTCCGGGCAAACAGTTCCTTGCCGGTACCGGTCTCGCCGGTAATCAACACATTGAAATCCGTGCGGGATGCCTGGGTTACCCGTTCGAAACAGGCTTTGATACCCGGGCTGTCCCCGATGATATCGCGCGTATTGAGAACTTCCAGGTCATGGCGGGACTGTTTCTCCTGGCGGTAGGCCAGGGCCCGCTGCAGGCTCAGTTTGGTGTTTTTGACCGGCGACGGTTTGACCAGGTAATCCCAGACCCCGCCCTGGATGGCCAGTTCCGCGCCGTCCGGATCCCCCTTGCCCGTCAGGATGATGACTTCCGGCCGGGATGGCGCGTGTTTGATGACCGGCAGGGCCTCGATGCCGTCGCCATCCGGCAGCCGCACATCGAGGAAAACGACATCGAAATCACCCCGCTGTAATTGCTGCCGACCGTCGCTGAGGGTCTGCGCGCACACGCCGTCGTATTGCATCCGATGCACCATGCTCAACATGGTCTCGCACACCTGGGGGTCGTCGTCGATGATCAGAATCTGCGGTGTTTTATCCATCATTCTTATTCGTCCAGCACTTCGCGGATCGCCTCGGACAGGATCGCCTTGTTATAGGGTTTGATGATGACTTTGCGAATCGAATCGATACGCGACGCCAGCTCCACCGGATTCTTGCGGCCGGTAACCATCATAATCGGGGTTTCCGGATGTTTCTCCCGGATGGCTTCTGCAAGTTCGATGCCGTTAACTTCGGGCATATCGTAGTCCGTGATGACCAGATTGAACGGTTCGGGGGCGCCGGCAATGGCCTCCTGGGCGGCACGTCCGCCATTGCGCGCCTCGACCTGGTAGCCCAGTTTGCCAAGCACCCGCGGTATGATTTCCAGCTGGTCCGGATCGTCCTCCACGAAAAGAATACGGCCTTTGCCGCGGTAGACATGGGAATGGGGCTGGTTCGCGTCCACCACGGCCCCGCTGCCCGTCGGCAGAAAGATGTCGAAGGTGGTCTCGAGGTCCGGCTGACTGGTGACCCGCGCCGCCCCGTTGTGACCTTTGATGATGCCGTGGGCCACGGCCAGGCCGAGGCCGGTGCCTTCGCCTTTGCCTTTCGTGGTGAAAAACGGGTCGAATATTTTATCCAGGATATCGGCCGGGATGCCGGGGCCGTTGTCGGATATGCTAAGCTTGAGATACGGGCCGGGCTGGATGCCCAGCAGTTCCGCCGCGCTCCCATCGAGAGCGATCTGGTTGAGCATGATGCGGATTTGCCCGCCCGCCCCTTTCAAGGCCTGAAACGAATTGGTGCAAAGATTCATGACAATCTGGTGAATCTGGGTCGGGTCCGCCATGCAGGGGCTGAGGTGGGGGTCGATGTGCACGTCCACCTCGATGTTCCGGGGCAGGGACGCGCTGATCAGTTGCACGGCCTCCTCCACCACGGCGGCGATATCCGTCATCCGTATCCCCTCCTGGTCCGCCCGGCTGAAGGTCAGAATCTGTTGCACGAGCTGGCTGCCGCGCTCCGCCGCTTTCAGGCTGCGCCGCAGGTCCCGGCCCGTCTGGCTTTCGGGGGCCACATCCTCCAGCGCCAGTTCGGTGGAATTGTAGATAGAGGTCAATATATTATTGAAATCATGGGCGATGCCGCCGGCAAGAGTGCCAATCGCCTCCATCTTGGTGGATTCCAGCATACGGCGTTCCATGATGATATTCTGGGAGATATCTTCTGCACTGGACAATACGCCCACGACCTCTCCCCGGTCGTTATGCAGCGGAACGCGGTTGACCAGCATCCATTTCTTTTCCCCCTGATGATTGTGAACAGGCCAGCGCATGCGATAGGAGGGCTGGTTCGTAGCCGCTACGCTCCGGTCCGTCGCCATGCTCTTGGCGGCCTCCTCTTTCTCCGGAAACAGGTCGATGTCGCGCTTGCCGATAATGGTGTCAACGTCGCGCAGCCCGAAAAAGGCGCCGAAGCTTTTATTGGCCCCCAGGTAGCGCAGATCAAGATCCTTCCAGTGGACCAGTTGGGGAATGTTGTCCAATACCAGCTTGAGCATCTGCTGGGATTCGTTCAGGTTCTTCTCGGCGGTTTTTCGCTGGGTAATGTCTTCGATAAACCCTTCGTAGTAGCGGATCTGGCCATCCTCGCCCCACACCGAGCGCAGGTGCTGGGTCACGATGATGCGGCGTCCGTCGCGCGTCTGGCATTCTTTTTCAAAGGTGACCGGCGCCAGCCGATCGCCGGCGGAGGGTTCCTCGGATGGTTTGAGGCAGAGAGCCCCCGGCATCTCGGCACCGGCGGCGGTCAACTCGGCCAGGCTGTCGAACCCCAGCATGTTGGCCAGGGCCGGATTGGCGTCCAGAATCCGGCCATCGGCCCCTGATCGGAAAATGCCCAGGGCGGAGTTTTCAAAGATGCTGCGATACTTTTCCTCGGCCTTGATCAGCTCACGCTCGGCTTTTTTGCGTGCCGTGATGTCAAAAATTACCCCCACCAGCCCGGATATTTCCCCCTTGGCGTTGCTGTAGCTGGCCTTGTGCAGAATGACGTCGCGGCGGGTGCGGTCGGCTGCCGCCAGGCTGGTTTCGTAAATCCGCACCCCGTCGTGCGCCATCAGGTCGCTATCGACCTGATCCGTCAGTTGCGCCGGGCCGCTGGCGCTGAAACTCTCGATGTTGCGGCCGATGACGTGGCGGCGATCGAGGTCGAACCATTTTTCAAAAGTCTCGTTGCATTCCGTCACCACACCGCGCTGATCTTTGAAATAAATCGGAATCGGAATCGTATTCATCAACAGTTTGACGAAGGCCAGCTGCTCCTTGATGCGCTGCTCGATCGCGCGCCGCTCGGTGATGTTGAACATGAGCACCACCAAGGTGACCGTAATCACCGTCATGCCGATCACCAGCACCCAGAAAAGCTGGCGATTGATCTGGAACAGGTAGGACGTGTGGTTGATCAGGGTGCTTTCCGGGGGCAGGTCCGAGGTGGAAATTTTAAACCGCTTCAACATGTTGTTATCGAACATGTAGGGTTCGTCCTGGGGGGTCTGCACCGGAATGGCATCGATGTTCTCCCCCTGAAAAACCCGCATCAACAGTTCCCCCGCCGAGGCGCCATGCGCAAAACCACTCAACACCTTCCCCCCGACGATACCGGACCCCAGCATGAACTCCCAGTTGCTGTAGATCGGCGCATCCGTGACGGCATAGAGTTTACTCAAAATTTCATTGGCGGAATACCGAACGCCCTCGTAGTCCATATAAAAAGGGATAAAATAGAAAATGGCCTCGCCGGCCACGGCCCGGGCCTGGTCCAGAATCGGCTGCAGTTGATCGGACACCACGAATTCGATTTCCGGCCGGTCGTGAAAATCGGCGATGGCCGCCCGGACCTGATTGCCGATGGCCCGCCCGGTGGTGGAGCTGTTGCCGATCACGACGATTTTCTTGCGCTCCGGGTGAAACCGCAAGGCCATCCGCAAATTGGTTTTGACATCGAAATCTTCCGTCAATCCGGTGATATTCTGCTGGCCGCGGATCAAGGTCGGGGTAAAATCATTGACGCCACAGAAGATCACCGGCACGCCCGGGAACAGCCCTTCCCGGAACTGCAGCATAAAATCGAAGGCGTTGTTGTCCGAGACGATAATCGCATCGATATCGATGCCTTTGTATTTATGCTCATAAATGGCGTAGAGCGACATTTTGACATTGTCGTCATAGCGCTGCTTGGAATCCATATATTCAATGTGCAGGACGATATTGGAAGCACTCTTCGCGAAGACGCTTTTAAGTCCTTCGATCAGGCTGTCGGACCAGATGTAGCCATTCGAATAGGAATTGAGATAAAAAACATTCTGCCGCCCCGAATTGTCCGCCTTGGCCCTGTCCCCCGGGGCCAGGAAAACAATCCAGAAAAACACCGCTATGCAAATGACGCCAACGCCAAATTGATTTCTCATGCAACGACTCCTTTTGCGCACGACGTGGCGCCGAACGCCCCACGCGTCACAACGCGTTTACCATTCCGATCGCTGATCATAACCGGAAGGAGATGAAAAACCGCCCGCATCCCGGTTTCGATTGCAAAAAACGCGCCTTTTACATATTTATCTGACAGCAGCGTCAATGGATCAAAAGGCCCCGCTGGCCTTTTCGACCGCCACCACCCACCAGCGTCACCCATCCACGATCGCCTTGATGTCGATCCCGTATTTTCGCATCCGGTTCCATACCGTCACCCGGTTAATACCCAGTAGGCGCGCAGCCTGGGTCTGATTCCCATGCGTTTCACGCAAGGCGGCCATCAAGGCCTGCTTTTCCCGGGAACCGTCTCTTCCGCCCGTCCGATCGACGCCGACCGTGGAAGGTTCCGATACAGGGTGCGGCAGATGGGCAGTGTCGATCTTCCCCTTTTCCGCGATCACAAAGGCATATTCCAAAGCGCTTTTCAGCTCGCGAATATTGCCCGGCCAAGCGTAGTCCATAAAGTGCTGCAAGGCCTCCGGCGTGAGCCCGGTGATGGCCTTCCCGGTGCGGACCTGCAGCCGCTGGACAAAACTGTTGACCAGCAGCGGGATGTCCTCTTTGCGCTCCCGCAGGGGCGGGATCCGGATGGGGATGACATTGATCCGGAAATACAGATCTTCCCGAAACTGCTGCTGCTCGATCAAGGTGACCAGGTTTTGGTGGGTCGCCGATATGATGCGGACGTCCACATCCACGGACCGATGATCCCCCACCCGTTCGATTTGTTTATTCTCCAGCACCCGCAGCAGCTTGACCTGGACGGACAGGGGAATATCGCCGATTTCATCCAGAAAGATCGAGCCGCCGTCCGCCGCTTCAAAACGTCCCTTGCGATGCCGATAGGCCCCGGTAAAAGCCCCTTTGATGTGGCCGAACAACTCACTTTCCAGAAGGGCGGCATTCAGAGCGGCACAATTGAGCTGCACGTACGGTCCGCTTTTGCGCTGGCCCCTTTCATGGATGGCCCGGGCCACGAGCTCCTTGCCGGTGCCGCTCTCGCCCGAGATGATCACGGGCGCATTGCTCTGGGCCGCCTTTTCCACCACCTCAAAGACCTTGCGAATGGCGGGCGAGGTGCCGATGATCCCGTGATATTCCCGATAGTCACTCAATTGGCGGGACAACAGTTCCACCTGCTGATCCAGGCGGTCGATTTCACTGATATCGGTGATGGTTTCGACAGCGCCCAGAACCGTGCCGTCGTCATCCCGCAGAACCGATGCGTTCTTGAGCGCCGCCAGACAGGTGCCGTCCTTGCGGACGATGCCGCAGCGGCAGCGGCGCATGTCCGGATGGTTCGGCAGGAACAGCTTGCACCAATCGCCGGAACGGTTGTTCAGGGCCTGCTCGCAGGCGTCACACGCCAGGAGGGTGCAGGATTGCCCGATGGCCTCCTCGGCACTGTAGCCGGTCAACCGTTCGAAGGATTTGTTGACCATCAGGATGATGCCTTCCGCGCTGATCAGCATCAAGCCGTCATTCATGGTGTTGATGATGCGTTTCCAGTACCGGCTGATGTCGTCGTTTTTCATCTTGGTAGCCTTTCCATGAAAAGCGGTTCGCATGGCAACAGTGTTTAAGCATGTTTAAACAAGTGTTTAAATACCATAAACGACTTTCCACTGCAACGCCTTCCCACAAAATTTAATAATTCAATGATTTTAAATAGTTAAATTGATATTTCTTTTTCATATAAGCCGGCACAGTTATTGCGCTTAAAGCCCCTCTAAACGGGACGGTCGCATATGGAACGAAACATGCCGGATATCGCCGGGCCGGTCGGTATGCTGAAATGCATGGCCGCTTTAAGACAGTTGCCGTCCGGTGATTCCCTGTCGTTCACCGTACGGGATCAAGATGTTTATGCGGCCCTGATGAAGATTCTGGGCAATGATGCCGGCTGCCGGATTGTGTTGGAGGCGACCCCGGAAGGTCATCGCCTGATGGTCACCAAGACATGAACTTGCCGGAACGGAAGCAGGCTGATGGTGTGGCGGGTGAGGATAAAAATGCGATCCGCTTGCGTTCAATGACGGGAGGACACGTATGGATTTAAGCCGAAGAGGGTTTTTCAAAATCATGGGGGCCACCGGTGCCGGGCTGGCCGCCACAGGCCAATCGGCGGCGGCCTGGGAGTCGCGCGCGCCGGAGGACGCCTACGGTTGCCTGGTGGACCTGACGCGCTGCATCGGCTGCCGCAAATGCGAGCAGGCCTGCCAGACGGTCAATGGGCTGCCGGAGCCCGCGCAATCCTTCGATGACCTGACCATTCTGGACCGCAAGCGTCGCCCGGACGAAAAAAGTTTTACGGTCGTCAACCGCTACTATTCCGGGAAAATCGACGAACGCGACCAGTTGATCCCGACCTTTGTCAAAATCCAGTGCATGCATTGTCAGGATCCGGCCTGTGCCTCGGCCTGCATCGTGGGGGCCCTGACCAAAAAAGAAAACGGCGCGGTGCACTACGACGCCGGCAAGTGCATCGGGTGCCGGTACTGCATGGTGGCCTGCCCGTTTGAAATTCCGGCCTATGAATACCACAACCCCATCACACCCCGGGTGATGAAATGCACGTTCTGCTACGAACGCGTGGCAAGCGAGGGCAAACTGCCCGGCTGTGCCCAGATCTGCCCGGTGGAAGCCATTACCTTCGGGAAGCGTGCCGACCTGCTCGCGCGCGGCCACCAGCGCATTAAAGACAATCCCGGCCGCTACCTCGATCATATCTACGGTGAAAAAGAAGTGGGCGGCACGAGCTGGATGTACCTTTCGGATCGACCCTTCGAGGAGCTCGGGTTTATCCAGGTGCCGGAAAAACCTCTCCCGCAGCTGGCGGAAACCATCCAGCATTCGCTTTTCAGCTATCTCTGGTCCCCCATCGTCCTCTTCGGCATGTTGAGCGGCGTCATGTGGGGTTTTCGGGAAAAAGGCGACCGCCACATCGATCGTGAAGGAGAAAATGCATGAGCCATACCCCCCGCCCCCTGAGGGCCAAGTTCTGGACACCCGGCGTGGTCTTGATGGCCTTCCTGATGGCCGCCGGCGCCGTGGCGATCATCGCCCGCTACATTGGCGGTATCGGCTATGTCACCAACCTGACCAACGCCCGCCCCTGGGGGCTGTGGATCGGTGTCGATGTGGCCTCCGGCGTCGCCCTGGCCGCCGGCGGGTTCACCACGGCCTTCGTCGCCCACATTCTCAGCCGCCATTACTATGAGCCCGTGGTACGCCCGGCGCTGCTGACGGCCATGCTGGGGTACACCTTCGTCGTCCTGGGCCTGCTGGTCGACATCGGCCGCTCCTGGGCCATCTGGAAACCGCTGATTCACTGGAACCCGAATTCGGTCCTCTTTGAGGTGGCCATGTGCGTCATGCTCTACCTCAACGTCCTCTATCTCGAATTCGCCCCCATCGTCGTGGAACAATATAAAGGACGCGTCCATCTGCCCGGCCCGCTGAGCGTCCTCAACGCACCCGTCGAGGGCCTCTTGAAGCTGCTCGATGCCATTACCGGCAAACTGATGTGGATCTTCATCATTGCCGGGGTGGTGCTCTCCTGCATGCATCAGTCCAGCCTGGGCTCCCTGATGCTGGTCGCGCCTACTAAGCTTCATCCCCTCTGGTACACCCCGATCCTGCCGCTGCTCTTTCTGACATCGGCCATTGCGGTGGGCTATCCCATGGTGGTGTTCGAGACCACGCTGGTGACATCCTCCCTTAAATTGGATCCCGAGATGGACATTTTAACCCCCCTGACCCGCTTTACCGTCTTCCTGCTGGGGCTTTACCTGGCCCTCAAGGTGGGGGACATGGTGGTGCGCGGCACCTATGTCTATCTGCTCGACGGCACGGCCCAGACCAACGCCTTCCTGGTGGAGCTGATCCTGGGCGTTATCGTTCCCTGGGTCATGCTGGTACTGCCGAAAGTCCGCCAGTCCCGTCGGGGGCTGTTCATCGCCTGCGCGCTGATCGTGGGGGGCGTCCTGGTCAATCGGGTCAATGTTTTCGTGGTGGGCTACCGGCCCCCCATCAGCGAGGCGAACTACGCCCCGGCCTTTTCGGAAATCCTGATTACCGTCGGGCTCATCGCGGGTCTGATGTTCCTCTATCGTTTTCTCGTGACCTATCTGCCGGTCCTGAGCGGGCCGAAACAGGAGGTGTCAGCATGAGCAAGAAGTTGTCCATTGTCTTACTATTATTTCTCGTGATGGGGCTCAGCGGCGGTCTGGTCGCCCTCCATCCGGAAAGCCCAGGGAGCTCGGCGGCCCATGCCGCGGCGGCCCAGGAATCCGCCACCGCCAAGGAGGCGCCGGCTTCCGCATGGTCGGCGCCGGACCAGGTGGCCGCCCTGGAGCGGGCCAAAGAAACGGTGCCCTTCGTCGACGCCGTCATGGATGAGTGCAAGCTCTGCCGCCAGATGCGTCTGCGGGAAACAGGGCTTGGCACCAAGGACATCGAACACAGCTACTTTGTCCTCAACAGCCCCATCATCAACGCGGCGGAAGATCACTACGGTCCGGTGCGCTTCATGCACAGCAAGCATGCCGCCCAGATCCAGGACTGCGCCATGTGCCATCATTTTCGCCCCCTGGATGCCGACGCCAGCGAAACCACCCGTTGTTCGGCCTGCCACCAGGAAGCCTTCCGCAAGGATCATCCGGAACGGATCGGCCTGAAGGCGGCCTATCACCAGCAGTGCATGGAATGCCATCGGGATATGAACCAGGGGCCGGTGGACTGCATCGGCTGCCACAACAAGAATGTTCCCGACCACAAGGACAAGATCCAGCTGGCCGCCAATCCGACCCCCTTCCAGGTGACCGAGGAATGCCTGCGCTGTCACAAGGCGGCCGGCCAGGATATGCTCAAAACAGCCCATTGGCTGTTGAAAGGCCCTTCCCCCTACACATTGGGCCATCGAAAGGAGGTTGAAATCGGCAAAGCCACCATTGCCACCAACAACTTCTGAATGAGCATCGCCAGCAACGAGGCTCGTTGCACCAGTTGTCACGTAGGCTATGGATGGAAAGACGCTTCTTTTGATCACACCGATATGACCAGGATCGACTGCCTGGTGTGCCACGACACCACCGGCACCTATAAAAAAACGCCCACCGCGGCCGGGATGCCCGATCCCGAAGTGGACCTGGTAAATGTTGCTAAAAACGTAGGGTCCACCTCCCGGAGATCCTGCGGCGAATGCCACTTCAACGGCGGCGGCGGCGAAGCGGTCAAGCACGCCGATCTGTCGCGCCAGCTCCTGGAACCGGAACGCAACTGCGACGTGCACATGGGCGGCTATGACTTTCAGTGCACCGAGTGCCATCGCACCCGCAACCACAAAATCGCCGGACGCAGTTCCTCCGTGCCCGTAGTGGAAGGCAGCTTCTCGTGCGAAAAATGCCACACCGAAAGCCCCCACCATGGGGACGACCTGCTGGATCACCACCTGAACAAGCATTGCCAGAATATTGCCTGCAGCACCTGCCATGCGCCGGTGTATGCCAAGTGCAAGCCCACCAAGGTCTTCTGGGACTGGTCCAAGGCCGGCGACACGGAACGCAAGCCCAAGAAAGACAAATACGGCATGCCGGACTACAACTGGAAAAAGGGCGAGTTCCGCTGGAAAGAATCCGCCAAGCCTGTCTACACCTGGGACAGCGGCTTCACCAAGCGTGTTTTTCTGGGAGACAAGGTGGATTGGCGAAAAGGGCCGGTCAACATCTCCGAGCCCGTCGGCTCCATCAACGATCCGAATTCCAGAATCGCGCCCTTCAAGATCATGGAAGGGATCCAGGCGGTGGACGCCGAGCATGACTATCTGCTCGTGCCCCATCTCTTCCCCCGTGACAAAGAGGACACCACCGCCTACTGGAAGCATCGCGACTGGCAAAAGTCCTTCACGGACGGGATGAAGGCCGCCGACCTGAAATACAGCGGCAAGTACGAATGGACCGCCTCCCAGATGTACTGGCGGGTGGAGCACGAAATCATGCCCGCCGAATCGGCCCTGTCCTGCGTCCAGTGCCACACCAGCCTGCAATCGGAGCGGACCTGCGATCGCTGCCACCAGGACAACCGCGAGGTGGACTTCAAGAAAATCGCCCACAAAGGCACCGATTTCAGCTACATGGCCTCCAAGGGGCGCGATGTCAGCCACCTTGTGGGCACCACGGACTACATCGGCTTCAAGGCCTTGGGCTACAAGGGCGATCCGATCATCACCGGTGGTCGCTTCAAGAAACTGCCCATGGGCTATAAAGTGGAAAAATAAAGCGGTGGCGGCGCGAACGTGAGGCCCGGGCACCCCCCCTCGTCATTCTGTAGCACAGGGTGGGTGTCCGGGCGCTTTTCCTGATGCCGGCCCGCAGAGACCCGGATCGCCCCCGAACCCCCGCTTCCGCCCATGCCTGATTTGTTTGACATCCGTGTTGCGTTCGGCTTAATAAAAAGGGCATATTCTCATAAACTTCATGCCTGACTTGACGCGACATGATGGTTCGTGAAACCGGACGGACGGTTTCACCCTCCACCGACCGACCGATCACGTTATTCCTGAGATACACCCTCTTTATGCTGCTTCACCGTTGTGCCGGCTGACCATCAGGCAGGGGTTTCCTATTTTTTAAAAATGGCAGCGGGGTTGAGGCGGCAATCATCAACGAAAGGAGAGACACATGGCAGATGAGCAGCCGGTCGGGTGCGCCCGACCCACGGGAGGACCCGTTGGCGAGGCGGTCCCGGAGACCGCCGCAAAGGAGACAACCGCACCCATCAAGGAGGATATGCAAATGATTCATGTGGGCGAAAAAGCACCGGACTTTGTGGCACCGGGATATCAGCAGGGAAAATTTATCAACGTGAAGCTGTCCGACTATTTGGGTAAATGGGTTCTGCTCTGCTTTTACCCCGGCGATTTCACCTTTGTATGAGCAACCGAGATTTCGGCGGTCGCCGAAAAATACCAGGACTTTCAGAATCTGGGCGTTGAGATACTGTCCATGAGCATTGACAGCATGTTCGTTCATAAAATGTGGAATGATCACGAACTGGCCAAAATGGTCGATGGCGGCGTCCTTTTCCCATGCTGTCCGATGCCGGTGGAAAAGTGGGAAAATTGTTTGGGGTGTATAACGAAGGGGCCGGTGTGGAAAACCGGGGTCGCTTCATTATCGATCCGGACGGCGTGATTCAGGGCTACGAGGTCCTGACACCGCCGGTGGGCCGCAACGTCCTGGAATCGTTTCGGCAGGTTCAGGCCTTTCAGTTGGTCAGAAAAACGAAAGGGGCGGAAGCCACCCCGTCCGGGTGGCGGCCGGGTAAACTGACGCTCAAGCCGGGGCCGGAACTGGTCGGCAACGTCTGGAAAGCGTGGAAAACCGATATGGCCTTCGACTAACCCACCCCCTCACATGACCTGCTGTTGGGGATCAGACCGCCCGGATCAGGGCGAAGCGAACGGATTTCCAACGGCAGGAGTGCACCTGCCCATCCCTGTCGGCGTTCATCAGAAACAAAAGGAGGCGTCATGTATTTCAATCAAATTGCCGTACCCGGTTTAGGCTGTCTTTCCTATGTCATTGGCTGCCCGCGAGCCAAAGCCATGGCCGTTATCGATCCCAAACGGGACGTGCAGGACTACCTCACGATCGCCCGGGAAGAGGGTATGCAGATCACCCATGTCATCAACACGCATGTCCATGCCGATCATGTCAGTGGAGACCAGGAGTTGCGGCTGGCAACGGGCGCCGACATCTACATCCATGAGAGTGCCCCGGTGGAATACACCCACAAAGATCTCAAGGCACGCCACGTGTTCCAACTCGGCGCCGCACAACTCGAAGTCCTCCACCCCCCGGGACACCCCCCCCACGCCATTTCCCTGCTGGTCACCGATATGGCGCGCGCCGAAGAACCGCAGATGCTGCTCACCGGGGATTTACTCTTCGTCGGTGACATCGGCCGCCCGGACTTGCCCGGT
>Ga0180434_10006695_pt1 | contig 13178 bp, 17 predicted proteins | sample SS_ome_7_FD_132453 | JGI IMG/M metagenome (GOLD analysis project Ga0180434, IMG submission 132453) | Hypersaline lake sediment archaeal communities from the Salton Sea, California, USA - SS_1_D_2 metaG | ecosystem: Environmental > Aquatic > Non-marine Saline and Alkaline > Hypersaline >... | reverse complement strand
TTGGTAACATTGGTCGCCGGAGCCAACCTGCTGCCAGTACCGCCCGCGAGAACAACTCCCTTTGTTATCATGCGCCGTCTCCCTCGTAGGTAGCCTCTATGCCGTTCGCCACTAAACTCTCCAAGCCGTGCACTATCCCGGTCTTCGGCCGCCAGCGATGCTCCCGCATGGTCGCCGCACTCACCTGGCTCCGCGGGACATCGTCTTTCTTCTTGTAAAGATACTCGACCCGGATCTTCCGGGTCGTCAGCTCCTCGATTCGGTCAAGCACTTTTCTCACAGGGGTCTCAATCCCCGTGCCGACGCTGGCCACGCCGACGAGCCCCCGATCTCGCAGGGCTATCTCCAGCGCCGCCACCGCGTCACCGACCCACAAGAAATCCCTGGTCTGGTTCCCGTCTCCCGGGACACGAATCACGGGCCTGCCCCTGCGCTTCAGGGCATCGGAGATGAAGCAATAGCCTTTCCGAGCCTTCTTCGCCAGGTGCCTGGCGCTGGGGCCGTAAACATACGGTAGGCGAATCGCGGCCCATCGAAGCCTGCTGGCAGCCGCCAAATGAGTCACTATGCACTCGCAGTTGTGTTTATGCACCCCGTACAGATTCGCCGGCCTCGACTTCATCGTGTCCTTGGCTGGCATATCGCACTGCCTGCCAAAAAGGTAGTCGGCGCTGGAGGCGTAGACGAACTTCTGGACCCCGGCGCCTACGGAGGCTTCGGCGGTGTTCACGAGCGCATCGACATAGCGTCCGAACATGCATGTGTCCCACGCGGGGCTCGCGGGCGACACATCGGCCAGGTGGCACACAACATCCGCCTGGAAATCACGAAACAACGACTGCATGTCGGCTCCGGGTTTCGATATGTCCATCTCATGGAAACATATCTTTTTCGGATGTCGGCTGGAGAACGAGTCTACGCCGTGCGACAAATCGTCCAGCGCCAACACCGAGTGCCCGCTGCCGGCCAACGAGAAACACAGATGTGTACCGACAAAACCAGCGGCTCCAGTAACGACTACCTTCATGCTTGCACCTCGCAGACAAACCTGAAGGATCCGTCGCGGCCGATGTTTGTCAACCTGCACGATGTCGCGTCGGCGACATGTTCGGACACTGCGGCGAACATCGGGCTTTGCTCGCTGACCGCGAGATCGCCGTTCGCGATTCGGCGCTTGAGATCCTCGACCAGCACACCCGGCATGGCTTGGGAGATCGTGGCCAGCGGAATCACCACCTCCTCCTCTCGCGACGATGGCTCGTTGTCCAGCGGCGGCACCTTGCAGAGTCCTGTAGACAACTGCTCGCCCTGCTTAACGGTGACTCGCACAAGCCCTGACGCAAGGGGCGGGATGGCGAACCGGGCAACTCCGCAGGACGCCTCACCCTTCGAGCGGGCGATAATCCCGTTGGTCTGCCCGTCGGCTATCTCAAGGGCGCATGGCCCGAGCCAGCGGCAGGGCACCTCAGCCGCCCACTGCGAGGATGTTATCTTCTTGAATGCGGTCGGCACCTCTGCCTCCTAAGTCCAACCCCGTTCTAGCAAATACGCCATCGCCTCGGCCAAGGCTGGCTGATCCCGCCTGTTGCTGATCTCCTCGTGCACCATGCGAAACAGGCTTTTCATGCCGCAACCGCCGCAGCCGCGGCTTTTCATTTTGGTGCCCAGATATAGCCGCACCAAATCCGGCGCACCTCGCTGAAGCAACGCAAGGAAACTCTGATCCCTGAGGGATTCCGACACCACCCGGACACTATTTGCGTCCTTGCGAGCCTGAGCCGTGGTCCTACCGGGCCTGCGGGGCAGCTTGGACTGTGCTGGCTCCGGCGAGGGGGGGGCGATGGGCGAGGGCGAGGGGCCGTCAGCAACCTGTCGACGCCTATGCTCCGGGTTCGGCTGCGGCGGTTCTGCGGCTCTGCGGCTTGCCTGCTTGCGCGCGTCAGATCGCCTGATCCCCTTGGCCACGGCTCGCCTCATGCCTCGCTATCCTTTCCATCCGACGCAGGCTCCGCGTCAATCATGTCCCGTTCGCGCTCAGACCGGAGCAACTGTATCTCCCGCTCATACTCATCCGAGACCGAACCGTCGAGCCCCTGCATGGCCGACTTGATCCGATTCAACATCTCGGCTCTCATGGGCGCGTCTAGCTGCGCGACCTTCATCACCTCGTCCAGCCTGCCAACAATGTGCTTCACCGCAATGGTGAACCATAGCTGTTCTGCGGTTCGGGCGAACGCGTCATCCTTGTCCTTGTTGTCAGGCAGGGTCCGCAACATGGCGAAGTCAAGTATCCTGGCACTCTGGATGTTCGAGTCGTTGACGGCAACCTTCGAGTCCGTCTCCGCCGCCTTGATAAGGTTCCCGTGCAAGCCCTGTAGAAGTTTGCCAAACTCCTTCATGGCGGTCGCCAAATCAAACGTCCGGCCGCTGTCCCGCCTCTCCGCAATATCCCGCTTCATCTCGTACAAGTTGCCGATCATCTCTTCAACCACGAGATCCGCGACAGACAACTTGTTCATGCCTCGTTCCCTCGCCCGCTTAAACAGGTTGGGGCCGCTGGGAACTATGGGTGCCTCCTCGGCGGACCGGGGCTGCGGTCGTTCCGCGAGCAGTTTGGACCACTGGTTCACGGCGGCACCCTTGGCATCAACATGCCCATTGAAGTGAACGGCCAAAGTCGTCGGGGTCAGGGGGTGCCCGCCAGAAACTCGTCGATAGTCGTCCTGGTGATTCTGGATCAACTCCTCATACTGTTGACCATCCAGCCAATCCCTGTTCACGGCGAACGATAGCTCGCCGGAGCAAAGGAGGCATTCTGCTTTTGGTTTGAGGAAATTGACAACCATTTCCCGCGCAGCTTGATCGTTCTCACTTCCGGGAACTTGATCGTTCTCGTTCTCGGGAATCGCGTGCTCGTCACTCATGACCGCCTCCGCACCACGAAATGCTCACCGAAGTGTCGCGACAGGAGCTCCATACTCAACTCGAATTCCTCCCCCCGGCAGGCGTCGGCGTATTTTTCGATTAGGATGGGGTAGGAGTCGCCCGCGAACCTCGCCGAGTGTATGTGCCCCACCACGTCTGGTGGGTTGTTTAACTGACACAGGGGGCAACCGGGCGCCGGGGTCACACGCAAGGCGACCGTCGGATCGAAACCCGTGCGCAGTTTCAGCGATATGAGCTTCCGGCCGTACCTAGTGTCTCTCCAGTCCGTCATCGCACCACCTCGGCTAACGCCCCGGCCCCGCGGGACCGTATGAAATCGGCCGGATCAAGCCCGTCCGGCAACATTACCAGCGCGGCCTCCACCCCGGCTCGGCGCAGGGCATCCACGGCCGCCGCGCCGGCATCCTGGCCAGCCTGATCCGGATCCATGACAACCCTCGCGTGCTTCGCGTACATCGACAGTATGTGCGCGCTCTCGTCTGTGAAGGCCGTGCCGGACGCGGCCACAACATTCCTCACCCCGCCCTGGTGCGCGGCAATGCAGTCCGTGTACCCCTCCACCAACACCACCGTGCTGGTCTCCAGGATGGCCTTGTGCGCGTGATCGAGACCGTAAACCATGGCCGACTTGTTGTAGAGGAATGTCTTCCGGCTGTTTATGTATTTGGCGGAATCGCCCTCCCGCGTCGCCCGGCCGCTGAAAGCTACGACCCGAAACTTGCCCTTCTTGTCCGGCCACTTGATCGGGAAAATTATGCGATCTCGCAGGAAGTCCCTGTATGTTCCGTCGTCCGTGCGGCAGATGAGACTTATCTCGTGAGCCAGCCTGATCTTGTGGGCGGCGTCGGGGGTCGTGCACAGAGCTCTCCTGATCGCGTCGTCTCGCGGGGCGTAACCTAAACCGAACGCCCGTATTGTCGCGTCCGAGAAGCCTCGGCCGCGGAGATACGCCATCGCGTCCTGGTTCCTGCGAAGGCTTTGGGCGTAGATGTCCGCCGCCCTCTGCATGAACTCATACGCGCAGCGATAATCCTTAGCGGCTCCCATGCTGGATTCTATCGCCGGCTCCGCGGGAGCCACTATATGGCGGGGCCCGGAAGGTCGTCTGGGACAGTGTAGCCGGGCTCCACATTATCCATCTCGGGATGCGCCACCAAAGTCGGGTCGAGCTTCGCCGGGGGCAAATCTGAGGCCCGCAATTCCGGCTCGGGGTCGATTGCGGCTGCGGCTTCTCGCGCTATCCCATCGAAGTCTATGGAAGACTCCGGCACCAGCGGCCTCGCAGCGTTGCCGCTGTTGGCAATTCGCCGATCCGAGGCCTCCGCTGCGGTCGTGCCGTGCGTCCGGGACGCTGCCGCTACGGCGGCTTCGACACCGGGATGCTGCGAGAGCAACAGCCTCGCCCGGCGGCGGCCCAGACTCCGGCGGAGCTCCGATACTGCGGTATCCAAATCACCGCTGGCCCGCTCCAGGCACTCCTCGAAGAACCTTGCTCCGGGATCGTCGTCCGCCCCAAAACTCAGGCTCGCCCGTCGTACCATGTCCCCGATATCATCCGGGCAATCGGCCTCGAAGGCGGCCAGTCTCTTCTCGCCAAACAGCGACAGGAGATTGGACCGAATGCCATCCTGCGGGACACCTCGGGTGGCGGCGGCCTCTGCCGCCGACCGCAAATCGTCGTCCAAACGCCCAATCGCCCGAGGTCTGTCCGCGTCTGGCATCGTTCGCGGCGGTTGCCGTCCGGTGTCTATGCGCCGGGTCTCGGTTTCGGCTGGGCGGCTCAAAATGCTAGCGTATTGCGAAGGATCGTCGCCGCGCGCCTCCATGATGCGCGACGCTCGCCGCTCGCCGTGCCTCGCCACCAGCGTCTCGCGAACCTTGCTCATGGTGTCGCAGACTTCCTGTTCCCGCTCATTGGAGACCTGCCCCCTCGCGGCCGACTCCACCAACTGCGAGACAAGGGAACGGTTGCTGCGGAACCAGGCCTTGGCTCGTTGGGCGCCGAGTTTGGACATCGCGCCGCCCCGCAGCTCGGCAAAAGTCGCCTCGGGATTGCGAGCCAGCTTCTCCCGCACGAACGCCTCGACCCCTGCGTCATGCTGCGGCTGGGGCCTGCTAGACGCCTCGGCGACACCGGGCATTCTGGGCCTGCCGGTATCCCCCTTGGGGGATCGCGGACGACCTATGTCCGTCAGGAACGCCGATACAATGCGGTCGTACTCCTTCGGGTCAATCTCCTTGGACTTGGCTTCGACGGCTTCAACCGCCTTTTGGGCCTGGGACACCTGGCGATCTGCCGCCTCCGACACCCTCGCGAACTTGTTCAGCACCCTGCGAGCCTGCCTGGCGCTCTTCACGGTCGGATCGGTGTCCAGGGACAGGTTGTACCTCATGCAGAAACCGCCCCTGTTCAGCGTGCAGTCTCCACACCGGCTGGCCGGCTTGATGGCTTCAAGCGCCATCTGGCCTATCTTCTTCTGCCCGCCCAACATCTCATCCATCTCGGTGTCGTCCTGGAAATCAGACGCGTCCACATACAGGAAGCCGAGCCTCCCGTACTTGGACATCACCTCGTCCCCGCGAGCGGCCCAGAACGCCTCGACCCGGGCTGCGGGATGCATCAGGCGGAGAAGCCCCTCAATCTGCTTCGGGCTTTGTCCGGCATACAGCCTTCCGGTCACGAACCTCGCGATCTCCTCATCGACCGCACCCCAGCGAGCCTGTTCCTCGGACTCCATCTCCGCCGCGAGAGCCGCGAGATCGTCGGATACATCCCGCCCCTCTGCGGCCACGCGCCTGACATCGCGGCGTAGCTCGTCTTCCAGTGCTTCCGGATCGAGCGAATCGGCGGACGCCATGCGCACAGTGTCCCCGTCGCCTTGTTCGGACATCAGATCCTTCAGCTCATCCTCGGACAACGAGCCGAGCAAATCCGCCTCCCACTCGGCCGATCTCCGCGACCCGGAGGACTCGCCGAGCACCCCGCTCAATCCGCTGTCGAAAACACTGTCCTCTGCCATAGCGACCACCTCACTAATGCACGTGCACAACCCCATAGCCTTGGCGACGAGCCGCGTGTATCGCGTCCACGACATCGTCGGCCGTTGGATTCTCCAAGTGTATGCCTGCGGCGCCCCGGTCGTGACTGACGCGGAACTCCGGCACCCAACCACGCTCCCGGCTCAACACGGATTCGATGGTGTCCCAGGCCGCCGTCCGGACTTCAGGCTTCTTGGACGCGGTCTTCCCGACCTTCGCACGGCTCACCGAGTCACCGCTGGCGGCCCAAAGCTCGCCAGTAACGGTGTCTTGATACATGTCCCTTGAGACCACGCTGAACCTGCCGGCTCGGCGCAGGGCTCGGGCGGCGATTCGACTCATCTCCCCTTGAGCCACTATGCGATCCATCTCCTCGCGGTGGGTAACGGCCGCGAGATCGGTGACATCAAGCTCCCCCAAGAACCCCAGGGCGTCGCCTCGCATCGAACCGCTCGCGACCTGATCGCTCTCGGCCTCGTCCGGCAAGCCTGTGACACTGAAGTCGATCGATTCGGCCGCTTGGTTGTCTCTCATGCCAGCCACCGACGCGGCGGTCTGCTGCTTCGGCTCCAGACCCTGTGGGGTGGGGTGCTTCTTCGTCCTGCCTGCCGAGTCCTGAACCTCGACCACCCCGTCCCGCGTCTGGTCCTCGACCACCTGTAGCTCCTCGCCCTCGTCGTCGACAACCCAGTCGCCCTCCTCGAACGGCTCGGTCGCGGCCGTCTGGGCGAGGCCGGGGCCCTCGTCGGCATTGAACGGCTTCTCCTGGTGCCACCTGTCCGGCCGCATGCCGATGGCCGCCTCCTCTTCGAGCAGCCCGTCGTCGTCCCCGGCGAACTTGTCGCTGTTCTTCTCGTCAGCGCCATCGTTGAACGTGCCGGGGCTCTGCTCCATCCGCTTATCGCGATGGTAGCCCGTCGATCCGCCTGCGTCCCTGCTGCTGGCCTCCTTGGCGATGCCCTCCTCGTCGACGCCCACGAGTCGCACCACCGTGCCTTCCTTCAGCTCCCAGAAGCTCTTAGTCTCGGCATCCTGGTACAGGTTCCTGTTGCCCCGACCGGCCAGTCGCACCGTGAGAAATCTCCCTGCGCGGCGAAGAAGTCGCGCCTCGTGCGGGGTCAAGGCGCCCTTATCGAGCATCTCTTTCACGGCCTCGGGCGATAGCATCACTCTTCCTCCTTCACGAACACCTGGCCGGCAAAATCCACATCCACCTCGTCGCACGCCTGCTTCTCCGGCACGATCCACATGCCCGGGACACCCTTCCGGGAGGCGGCGATGTTCCGCCGGCTAAGCGGGACATGCTCACCGTGCGTCTTGGCGCCGGGCACTTCCTCCGGCTTGATGAGGCGCATGGTCTCGGAGCCCTGCTTGTCGCTGGCCGACCTGTCGAAGACGACCTTGTCGCCGATAACCCTCCAGTTCTCGTCGGTCACCTTCGGCACGACGGGCTTCTCGACCATCCCGTCCGCGCTGGAGAAATGACCGCCGTAGCCGGGGGTCGGGGAGCCATGGAGCTCGTCCGGGCCGCCGCCGCCGAGAAGGGCGGCCACTTCATCTTCCCCGAGCTCATCGATAAGGAGTTCGTCCAGAAGGCTCCTGTCATCGTCAACCCTGTTTCCGCTCACTATTCACCCCCCACCTCGAAAGTGGCCACCATAGCGTGGTCGTTGGACTGAGAGAACGCGAACTCGGTGAACTTCAGCGTCCTCGCCGCCGTCTCCGGGCTCATGCCGCCGAAGTACTCGCCGGCATTGCGGCCGATGAAATCCAGCACATATTCGGCGACGGCGTCCGGCAGCCCGTCGAAATCTATCCCCAGCTTGACCAGCGCGTCGCCGGGCTTGGTAGTAGGAGGCATGTCGGCGAAGCTGGCCGGGAACTTGAGAGCCACCTTCCCGGTGAACCTGTCGCCGCCGATGGACTTCTGCGTCGCGAGGATCGCGTCCATCTCGATGTCCTCCACGGCCACCTTCTGCACGGTCTCCTCCTCGGGGACTCCGAGGTCAGCCTCCGAATCCACACCCGAACTGGTAGGCGGAGCGTCCAGAACAGCCTCCTCCGCAGACTCCACCTCTATGCCCTCGTCAACGCCGGTCGGAACTTCCGCGTCCGGCTGCAACTCCCCGACTTCCGCGTCCGGCTCTACCGTGACTGTGCCGTCGCCGCGGCGGCGGATGACGGGCTTGTCTATGTACTCGAAATCCCGTAGCTCACCGGCGACGCTGCGGACCTTGGCCACAAAGGATTCGGCGAACTGCTCGATAGCGTCGGGCGTGGCCTCGAACATGAACGAGGTAGTGTCACCCTGCTGTAGCACCTCGACGGTGTCGTTGACGATGGTCGCCACATCGAAGCCGGCTATGACGGCGTTCAGTATGGCGTTGGGCAGGTTGTCCCCGTCCAGCACGTTCTGCCTTATGGCCGTTTTGTTCTGGCCCATGTGGTCCCTCCTAATTATTCACCACCGCCCCTTCCCGACGCGGCTTCTTCGCCTGAATGTCGAGAAGGCTGTTGTGGGCGATGAGGTCGCTCACGACCTCGACATACCTCCGCAGTTCCTCCCTTTGGCCCGCAGCGAACGGGGTGCGGATAATCCTCCTGAGGTGCCTGTGGCCAAGCGTGATCCTGCTGCTGACCGCCGCCTGCGTGATCCTCAGTTCGTTAGCCACGATGTCCTGGCTGTGGTGCCGCAGGTAGAGCATGATGGCCTTCACCTGCCTGTCCGTGATCCACCTCTCCAGCACCTCCTGCATCCGCTGAAGGTCGATGGTGCGGTTCCGCAACCACATCCTCACGCGGAATATCGCCCGCTTCTTGTAGTAGGCAACCATCTCCTGGCTGACATTCAGCATCCGGGCAATCTCCCGCTGCCGCTTGTTCTGGAAGAAACTCAGCAGGACAACTTCCCTCTCCAGCTTCGGCAGAAGATTCCTCACGATGTAAGTCACATGCTGGAACTTCTCCCATTCGGACTGCTCGAAGTCCTCCACGGTGCGGCTCTCCAGCCGGTGCGGCATATTGTCCGTGGTATAGAACTTCTCTATCCAATGGCTGAAATCGCGTTCATGATACGCCATTTTGCCCCTCCGTGCCCTCCGTGCCCTCCGTGCTATCGGGCTTTCCCGAACCCTCCGCGCCCGAGCAGGACTGGCAAAGATATTGCCCGTCACGGAGCGTGCATACGCCCTCCTTGTGGCAGGACGCACACTTGCAGTTCGCCGTGACACTGGAAACCGGAGCCGGCGTCCCGACCTTTTCAAAGCCCATCGCTACCTCCATGCCACGCTATACGACACTGTCCGCCTCCCGGCGGGCACACGCCTGTACCCCACGCCAGGTGGGCGCAGCCAGACTCACTCGGTCAAGAAATGACAAAACGATATTAGGTCCCCTCCCAACGGCACGACCCGGGGTCGGCCTCCGGCTGAAAACAGAACAGCCTGGGCCTGCGGTAGCTGGCCTCGGTCCGCCCCTGGGACACGAAGGCCACCACGGTTCCGACAATCTGGCGGCGGTTCCTCCATGCATAGTGCCGCTGATCGACCGTCATGCCGTCCAAAGAGGCCACGCGCCGCAGCCCTCCGTCGGGGAAATGCTGACCGACCACCAGGCTCCCGGCCATCCCGCGAAACTTGCCGCGGCCCTCGGACACGGCCATCACGACCGCGTTGTGCGTCTCCGTCCGCCTGTGCACGAGCCAATCCTTCGTACTGCCGCTCGGGTATGGCGACACGATCCGCTTCAGCGATACGCCCTCGACCGACTCGACCGACTCGCCCTGGAGCAGCTCAAGGCCAAAACCGAGGCCATCGTCGCCGGATTTGGACACGGGAACGAACGCGCCGGAGCCGTTCGGCAACACACTCTCCAGGAGCCGCCGCCTCTCCGAGAGCGGCCAACTGTCGATCCTGTCGCGGCCGAACTCCAACACATCGAACACCGCCAATCCGGGCGGATCGCCCGGCAGATCAGGGAGCCTCTCGGCCGGGCAGGACAATCGCCGCAGAAGGGACTGCCAGCCTGCTCCGCAGGTCAACTTACCGTCCAGTAATGTTCCGCAGGGGAATCCGGCGGCGGCGAGCTCCTCCACCACAGCCGGGCTCCGATCCGGTATGTTGGCATACTCCGGCCTGGATGCACTGCCCGGCGTCTTGCCGGCGAACACCCAACCGGACTCCGTCAGCATCGCCTGGCACCGCACGCCGTCGTACTCCGGCTCCACCCAGAAACCCGCCGACACATGGGCGTATATGGCCTCGCCAACACCTCGGTCAGCAGGGACAACGAGTCTGGAGGCCGTGGGCAGCTCGGCAAAGTCAATCGCCACGCACCACCCCCATCGCGCCGAGGTTGAGGACGGCGCAAATCGCCCGCACGCCCTCTTCGCCGGAAAAATAGTCGCGGTACTCCTGCGGGAGGAATCCGACGGTGCGATCCCAGAGCAGCTCCGTTATGTTCCACGCGGTGCCGCACCCGGCGCACACGAAGCCGCGTATCGGCGTACTGCGGCCCGGATCCGACGTCGGGAACATCTTCTTCTGCCCACAACACTTCTCCGATGCTAGGCGAAGTAGCTCGGCAGCGTTCCCGGCATCGACGAAGCGGCTTGGGATATCGTGTATGACGTCCTGCGCTCGCATGCCACCCCCAACAACGACGACTCGATTCGCGTCCCAGCGCTTCCGGCCATGGCCGGCCAGTGCATTATCTCCAGGATCGCGGTGAACAACCCCTTGTATGTGTCGTACACCTTCCCCTCGACAATCAGCTCGTCCCGCAGCACCGCAACGGCAAAGCCGCTCGCCTCCGAGTCGAACTCGGCCGGAAGCCGCTCCAGGAACGCGTCGCACACCTGAAAACCGGCGTGTGCGATGCCCCCTCGCCGATCCTCCAGGACGCGGAACAGCCCGCCGATGTCCGCCGAGTGTATGTCGGCATCTGGCGGAGGGGGCGGGGCAAGCCTGGGGCTCCACGCCGTGCGCCACAGCAGCAAATCTGCCTCCGGTTCCCCGCTCGGGCCGATCCCGGCAACCGACTCGGCCCATCCCCCGAGCATCGCTTTCTTCTCCTCGAACCCCGACCTCCTGTGGTCGCAAATCGAGGTGAACACCTGCGTCGCCCTGTCGGCCGTGATCTCGCCGCGCAGCGACAGCCCAACCACGGCGGCGAACGGGTCGCCGGGCGGGGAGGACTCGAGCCAGGCCGCCATGTCGTCGAGCGCGCCCTTCCACCCGCGCTCAAGCCAAGCGGCGGCGCGGGCCGGGGCGTCCGTCCGCAGGCAAAACCTGAAGGTGTCCCGCCCCCAGGGCGCTCCGTCAATCGTCGTAGCTGACTCCGCCACCGCCCGCCTCCTTGACGCCATGTTCCAGCACCACGCCCAAGTCAATGCACTGATCCCAGTCCACCCTCACCAGCCGTGCGCATGTGGTGCACACGAACGCCAAACGGTATGTCAGCGGGTCGGACGCCTCCAGGACATGGTGCTGTCGATCCTTGTGATCTCGGAGCGCGCGCTGGAAGTTGAACAGATCCGTCGTGACCTCCTCGATCCTGTCGCCCCGATGCAGCGTGCCGCATGTCACGACCCGGCCACGCTCGTCGATGTCGCCGACCTCTTCCTCCTCGCCAGCCATCCCAACCACCTCCAGGATGGGTGTTCTGACCCAGATTAGGGGGCGGCCGGGGCCGGCGGTGCCCAATGCGGCCCAGTGCAGCCTCTTCAGATCGTCACACGGGGAGAAGCGGTAACCTAGCGCCTCGTACTCCGAGACGGCGGCTAGGTACTCGTCCCTGTTCTCCGCGGTCACCACCACGGCTCCGTGCGGTATGCTCTTCGGATTAGGCACCCGTCCCCTCCTTCTTCCGCGCCCGCTCCCTGACCCTCTGGAAAAGCGGGCGGGAGCGGCCGATGACCCGCCCCTTGAACTTCGGGATGCGGCCTTCGGCGACGCACTGCCCGGCTCTCTCCCTGATCTTCTCGACCGTCCTCTGCGCCTCGCGGTAGCTGAAGTTGTTCAGCTCTATCGCCCGGTGCATCCGCACGGCCTCGGTGACGCAGATGTAGTAGAGCTCGTGCCGCACCGCGTGATAGTGATCCTGCGGTATCGCGAGCCGCATCTCCTGGGTCATGACCCTCTCCACCCACAGCCAACCGAGCTTGGAGTAGTCGCAGGACACCAGCAGGCTCTTGATGCGGAGCTCGTCGGCGAGCCTGTCGCCGACATCGGGCTTCGGGCGGATGATGTCCCGCCTGAGCATGGCGAACGACACCTCCCGCGTGGCCTCGGCGCACATCTCCTGGAAGACCTGGGACAGCTCGTCGTCATCCATCTCGGTAAACCTGTGCGCGAGCCTGGACTGCCCCATCCTCTGCGACACGATCGATCTGATGTGGTCCCCGCCGGACTCGTAGCTCTCCCGGTCGATGATGTCGCAGCTAGCCTCTATGAGCCTGCGGATCGGCGCGACGGCGGACTCGGAGATGATGTCCAAGCTGGCGACGTCGCCGCCCGCCAGGTATTCTCGCACCAGGTTTATGGCATCCATCAGTTGGTCTCCACCGTTAGGCCGTCGTCGGCTCCATCTTCGCCCCCGTCGTCGGAGGCGGGCTTGAAATCCTCCGGTTCCATGGCGGACAGGAGCATGTCGAGCTTGACCAGCACATACCTCAGTCTAACGCGAACCCTCTCCCACGCCTCCGACCGCTGCCCCTCCGCCTGCGACAGGCGTAGCTTGAGCCGCTCCTTCAGCCACTGGAGGCTGTGCTCGCCGTTCGGCATGAACAGCCCGGGGTCGGCGAGGCGGTTGAGGAACTCCACCACCATCTCGTCGTCGATCTCCGTGACCTTCAGCTCGCCCTTGCCTTCGGGGAGAACCTGGTTGAGCAGCCAGTTGGCCGTTATCTCGTCCCGGGAGGCGAAGTCGTGCAGATGCTCCAGGCCGTCGAAGAACTCCTTCATCCAACACCCCCGTTTATCCGGTGGACTCCCTCTTCGGGCGCTGCACCTTGACGGCGCTGCCCTTGACCGCCTCGCTGGCGCTCAACCGTTTCCTCTTCCCGCGCCTGCCCGCCGCGCCGCGCCTGCCCGACGAGCCGAAGCTGGACTTCCGGGCGGAGGGCGGCTTCAGGGCGTCGGGGTGCACGTCCGAGCAGATGTCCTTGTGGTCGCAGAACCGGCAGGCGTCGGCGG
>Ga0180434_10006691_pt1 | contig 13180 bp, 12 predicted proteins | sample SS_ome_7_FD_132453 | JGI IMG/M metagenome (GOLD analysis project Ga0180434, IMG submission 132453) | Hypersaline lake sediment archaeal communities from the Salton Sea, California, USA - SS_1_D_2 metaG | ecosystem: Environmental > Aquatic > Non-marine Saline and Alkaline > Hypersaline >... | reverse complement strand
TCTCTTCGTGGGAATCGAGGTGAACGGGGCCCGGTCGTGGCTGCCGATCCCTGGCACGGGGCTGCGCTTCCAGCCGAGCGAGCTGGCGAAGCTCGTGATCGTGATCGCGGCGGCGCGGTACTTCACCAAGTTCCCGAAGGGGATTCCCAACCGACGCCGGGCGCTGCCGCCGTTTCTGGTGCTCGGAGTGACGGCCGGGCTGATCGCCATCGAGCCGGACATGGGCACGGCGGCCGTGATGGTGGCGGCGATGATGATCTATTTCCACATCGCCGGGATGAGGCTGCCTCAGCTCGCCGGCGCGGGCGCCGTCGGGCTGCTGGGTGCGGCTGTGATGATCTGGCAGCATCCCTACCAGCTCCAGCGTCTGATAGGCTTCTTCAAGAGAACGGAGCTGCCGCTGGAGGAGGGGTACCAGGCGACGCAGTCTCTGATCGCGCTCGGCTCGGGCGGGTTGACCGGGCGCGGGTACTGCGGGAGCGTGTGGAAGTACTTCTACCTGCCCGCCGCCGTCACCGACTCGATTCTGCCGGTGATCGGCGAGGAGCTCGGGCTGATTGCGACCTGGACTGTGTTGGGGCTGTTCATGTTCCTGGTGTGGCGCGGGTTGGCGATAGCGGGGCGGGCGCCGGATCGCTTCTCGGGGCTGGTGGCAACCGGGATCGCGTGTCTCATCGGGGTGCAGGCACTGCTGAACATCGCGGTGGCGACGCACACGGTGCCCTCGACCGGGGTGCCGCTGCCGTTCGTGAGCTACGGCGGATCGTCATTGGTGTTGTCGCTGATCGGAATAGGGCTGCTTCTGAACGTCTCTCGAAACCAGATGCGGCGAACCGGGGCGGCGGAGGGCCAATGAAGCCGCGCCTGCACATGATCGGAATCGGCGGAATCGGGATGAGCGCGCTGGCGCAGATTCTGCTGGCGCGCGGGTTCGAGGTCTCGGGTTCCGATGCGCAAGCGTCCGAGCTGACGGCGAAGCTGGCGGCGCAGGGGGCGCGGGTGAGCATCGGGCACCTCGGGGAGAACGTGGAGGGGAGCACACGGGTGATCGTCTCGGACGCCATCCATTCGGACAATCCCGAGCTGGCCCGCGCGCGGGAGCTGGAGCTGCCGGTGCAGAGGCGGTCCGAGCTGCTGGCGGAGCTGATGGCCGGCGCTCGCGGGATCGCCGTATCGGGGACGCATGGGAAGACGACCGTGACGGCCATGATCGGGGCGATTCTCGTCGGGGGCGGGCTCGACCCGAGCGTGGTGCTGGGGGGTGAGTTCGCTCCGCTGGGCGGAAACGCGCGAGTGGGGCGAGGGGACTGGTTTGTGGCGGAGGCGTGCGAGGCCTACGAATCGTTCCTCGATCTTCGCCCGGAGATCGCCGTCGTCACGAATGTCGAGCCGGACCATCTCGACCACCACAAGACAGAGCAGCACTTGAGGGAGAGCTTCGTCGAGTTCTTGGATGGAGTGGCGCCGGGGGGCAGCATCGTGATGTGCGCCGACCGGCCGGAGCTGGGGGAGCTCGCCCTTCCAGAGGGCCGGCGGGTGGTCTGGTACGGCTCGCACGAGAAGGCGGAGGTGCGGGGGAGGGAGATCGAGACAGCCGGGCGGGAGGGGCGCTGCACTCTTCTCGTCGGCGGGAAGGCGGTGGGGGTGCTTCGCGTTGCCTCCCCCGGCGTGCATACCGTCATCAACGCGCTTGGGGCGTCGGCGGCGGCGCTGGCGGCGGGGGCGAATGTGTCGGCCTGCCTGAAGGCGCTGGAGGCATTCACCGGTGTCGGGCGCCGCTTCGAGGTGGTCGGGGAGCCGTCCGGGGTCACCGTCGTGGACGACTATGCGCACCACCCCACAGAGATCGCGGCGACCATCGCCGCCGCCCGGGCGGCCTACCCGGGGCGGCGGGTGGTGGCGCTGTTTCAACCGCACTTGTACTCGCGGACGCGGGACTTCGCCGAGCAATTCTCAAAGGCGTTGAGGGAGGCCGACCTGACGGTGCTTACGGAGATCTACGCCGCGCGGGAGGCGCCGCTGCCCGGGGTCACGTCCGCGCTGATCGCCGATAGGCTTCGCGCATTGAGTGGAGAGGACGCGGTCCTGGAGGTGGCGAAGGATGAGGCGGCGGCCGAGCTGTCGACGCACGTCGGACCGGGGGATGTCGTTCTCTCCATGGGCGCCGGCGACATCGGCAGGACAGCTCGAGAGCTGGTGCGGCGCCTGGGTGGATCACCCCGCGCGGGCGAACAGGTCGTCGCGAAGCAATGAAGACAGGACAGCAGACCTCTATCGCAGCACCAATCGTCGCAATAGCGCGCCGGCAGATCGAACTGGCGGAAGCGGAGCTGCGCAGCATCGTCCGGGGCCGGGTCCTCCGCGACGAGCCGATGGCGCGGCACACGACGTTTCGGATCGGGGGACCGGCCGACATCTTCGTCCAGCCACTGGATGCAGCCGATCTCGCGGAGGTCATCCGTTTCGCCTGCTCGAAGGGGCTGCCGTTCAAGGTGGTCGGGAACGGAAGCAATCTCCTGGTGGGGGATCGAGGAATCCCAGGAATCGTGGCGCGGCTGGCGCCGAACTTCAGCGACGTGGAGTGGCTGGAGGACGGGGCTGTGGTCGGAGGGGGCGCGAGGCTGGCGCGCTTGGTGAAGGAGGCCGGGGAGGTCGGGCTGAGCGGGCTGGAATCGACGGTGGGAATCCCGGGGACGCTGGGGGGCGCGCTGGCGACGAACGCGGGCACGGACACGGGGTCCATGGGCGATCTGGTGGTGGGGGCGACGGTGCTGGATGAGGAGGGGGAACTGCGGGAATGGACGGCGGCGCAGTTCGCCTATCGGTACCGCCACAGCAGCCTGACGACCTCGAAGGCGATTGTCGTCTCGGCGCGGCTGCGGCTCCAGCCGGCGTCCACGGAGGAGGTTCGGGCGAAGGTGGATCGCCTGCGCGCGAAGCGGGCGGGCAGACAGCCGCTCCGGGCCTGGTCGGCGGGAAGCGTCTTCAAGAACGAGCGGGCGGTGGCGGCGGGGAAGGTGCTCGATCGTGCGGGCGCGAAGGGCCACCGCGTGGGCGAGGCGCAAGTCTCGATGAAGCATGCGAACTTCCTCATCAACCGGGGCGGGGCGACGGCGGAGGACATGCGGGAGCTGATTGCATGGGCGCACGCGCTGGCGCGGCGCCGCTATGAGATCGATCTGGAACTCGAGATCGAGATGGTTGGGCACTGATGGGAGATCGGAAGCCGCTGCGGGTCGTCGTGTTGACGGGTGGAACGTCCGCCGAGCGCGAAGTATGTCTCATGAGCGGCCGGAAGGTGCTTGGTGCGCTCGACCGGGAGCGGTACGAGGCCGTCTCGGTGGACCTGGCGGACATCACGAGAGCGGGTGATGTGGCGGCGCTTCTGTCGGCCTTCGGGCCGGGACGGCGGCCGGATGTCGTTTTTGTGGCGCTCCACGGCGGCGCCGGGGAGAACGGCACGGTGCAGGGGATGCTGGAGCTGCTCGGGGTGCCGTATACCGGGTCGGGGGTGCTGGCGAGCGCGCTGGCGCTGAATAAGATCGTGGCGAAGAAGCTGTTCGAGCGAGAGGGAATCCCGACGCCGCGGTGGGTGGCCGTGCGTGAAGCGGAACAGGTGGGGGCGGCCGGGCGGATCGTTTCGACGCTTGGGCTGCCGTGTGTCGTCAAGCCGGGGCAGGAGGGCTCCTCCATCGGGGTGACGATTGTCAAGCAGCAGGGCGAGCTGGAAGAGGCGTTCGGCCTCGCCTTTCGGTACGGGCCGGAGGTGCTCGTGGAGGAGTACATTGCGGGCACGGAGATAACGGGCCCAGTGCTTGGGAACGACAATCCCCGGGTGCTGCCGTTGATCGAGATTGTGCCGAAGAACGAGTTCTACGACTACCAGGCGAAGTACACGCCCGGGGCGACGGAGGAGATCATCCCCGCCCGCATCACGGAGGCGCAGGCGGAGCGGGCGCGCGAGCTCACGCTGGCGGCGCACCAGCTCGTGGGGTGCCGCGGCATGTCTCGGGCAGACATGATCGCGACGCCGGATGAGGTGTACGTGCTCGAGCTTCAGACGATCCCGGGGCTCACCGACACGAGCCTGGTCCCGCGGGCGGCGGAGGCGGCGGGCATAAGCTTCCCGCAGCTCGTGGACCGGCTGATCGAACTCGCTCTCGAAGAACGAGGGGGTGGTGGCGTTGGACGCAAATCATAGGCCGGCGCTCGGCGCGATCAGGTCGACCGGGGCGGGTCCGCTCTGGCGGCTGCGGCTGGCGGCGGGTGTCGTCATCCTCCTGTTCGCGGTGGAACTGGTGTACATAGCGCTGGCATCTCCGCGCCTGGCCGTGTGCGGAGTCACGGTGCGAGGCGACCAGCAGATCGCGGGAGCGGTTGCGGAGGCGATTCGGCTTCCTGCGAACACGAACGTGCTGCGAGCTCCGCTCGACTTGGTGAAGGAGCAGGCGGAGAGCGTCGCGGCGGTGCGGGAGGCGCGGGTTTGTCGCGCCTATCCAAACCGACTGGTGGTGACGGTGGAGCGGAGAGAGGGGGTTGCCGTGATCCGGGGGGCGAAGCGCGCCCTTCTCGTGGACTCGGGGGGAGTCGCCTTCACGGTTTCCGAGGAGTGGGGCTGGGGGCTTCCGGAGCTGGTGGGGCCGCACCTGGGGGAGGATGGAGTGGAGGCGGAGGGGGCTGCTTCGGAGATCGACATGCTGCTGGCGGTGCTCAGGGCCCTGGGGCCGGATCCAAGGCTGCGGGCGACGCGGTTGCAGCTTGGGGGCGACGAGCAGATTGAGGTGACGCTGGCATCAGGGGCGAAGGTGAATCTGGGCGAAGGGAATGAACTGGCGGCCAAGGCGAAACTCCTGGCGGCCGCGATCGAGCAGATCGGAGCGAGCCGAATCGCGCGGCTCGATCTGGCGGACCCGATGGCGGCATTCTGGGAGCCGCGGGATGACGTCGTGGCCGCGGCAGTGAGGTGAATCATCATGGGGACGCTCGGCGCAAGGGGAAGACGTTGGGTCATACCGATGACAGTGGTATGCCTGGTGCTTGGAGGTATGCTGGGCATTCAGGTGCACAGCCAGCGACTGCGGGGGGCCAGCCAGGTGGGACGTCAGACGAGCGCGCTGGTCGGGATGCTTACCCGGAACTCGGCCCAAGTGGAGCAGCAGAACGAAGAGATCGAACGGCTGCGGGGGCTGCTGACGGAGTATGAGAAGGAGGCGGCGGGCGAAAAGGAGCTGGCCAGGATCATGCAGGAGGAGCTGCATACCAGCCGGATCGCGCTGGGGACGGTGGCGGTGAAAGGGCCGGGGGTGGAGCTGGAGCTGTCCGACAGCACGATGAGGGCCGGCGGGAACTTCGGGGAGCAGGACGTGTACGTGGTTCACGACTTCGACCTGCTTCAGATTGCGAACGAGCTGTGGTGTGCGGGGGCGGAGGCCGTTTCGATCAACGGCCAGCGGCTCCTGACGGGCAGCGCGATTGCCTGCTCGGCGCGCCTGATCGAGATCAACAAGATCACCGTTGCCTCCCCCTATGTGTTCACAGCGATCGGCGACAAGGGCAAGCTTATGTCGGCGCTCAATATCCGAGATGGAGTGCTGGACCGCCTGCGCGTGCTGCAATTTCCGGTGAAGCTGACGCCCAAGGACGAGGTTGTGATTCCGCCGATCTCGGTCCCGCCGAAGTACGAGCACGCGCAGCCGGTGGAGAAGGAGTCAAAGCGATGATTGCAATCCCCTTCGGCGCCTTGGTGCTCGGATTCCTGGTGGTCTACGCGCTGCTGCCGCCGGTGCCGCCGCGCTGGGCGGATTACGTCGCCATCGCCATCGTGGCGGGGTTGGATGCGTTCGTGGGGGCGGCGCGGAACTGGATGGAGCGGCGTTTCGACGAGGCGATCTTCATCAGCGGCTTCTTCGTGAACATGGCGCTGGCGGCGCTGCTGGCCTACTTCGGGGACAAGCTCGGGGTAGACCTGTATTTGGCGGTCGTGGTGGCGCTGGGCATTCGCATCTTCAACAACCTGGGGCGGACGAGAGCGCTGCTGGTGACGGCACGGGTGGAGGCGCGACGGGCGCGGGCGGCGGCGCCTTCGGAATAAGGGGCAGTCGGAAGGGAGCCAGATGGCGGGGGAGGAAGCCCTGCTCGGACTGGATATCGGAACGACCAAGGTGGCCGCGGTGATCGGAGGTCGCGGGGCCGAGGTGAAGATACTGGGCGCGGCCTCCGTGCCGTGTACGGGGCTTCGTCGCGGCACGGTTGTAGATGTAGCGGAGACCACTCGCGCCATCCAGGAGGCGGTCACCAAGGCGCAGCGCATGGCCGGAGCGGAGCTGGAGTCGGCCTGGGTGGGGGTGACGGGGCAGCACGTTTCGTCGCTGAACTCGCGGGCGGAGATCCAGCTCGCCCGCGCCAACAGAGAGATCGCCTGGCCCGATGTCGAGCGGGTGATGGCGGCCTCGGTGAGCGCGGTATCGACCCCGCCGGATCGGCAGATGATCCACGCCATTTCGCGGGGGTTCGTGGTGGACGACGAGCCGAGGGTTAAGAACCCGGTCGGGCTGTCGGCGAACCGGCTTGCGGTGGAGACCCATGTCGTGACGGCCTCGCGGAATCTGGTCGATAACGTGGTCCGATGCGTGGAGCAGGCCGGGTTCGGCGTGGCGGAGCTCGTCGCCGAGCCGCTGGCGACTGCGGACGCGGTGCTGTCGGAGGAAGAGCAAGATCTGGGGGTGCTCTTGATCGACATTGGGGGAGGGACGACGGACCTGGCTCTCTTCACGGGGGGGAGCGTCGCCTATACGGGGGCGGTCCCCGCGGCGGGGGCGAACGTGACCCACGACCTGGCGGTGGCCCTCGGGATCACCCACCCGCAGGCGGAGCAAATCAAGCTGGTCCACGGCTGCGCCCGAGTGAGCATGGTGCCGGACGAGCAGATGGTGGCCGTCCCGCGCGACGAGGACGAGCGGACCGTCAGCCGGCGTTTCATAGCCGAGGTCATCGAGGCCAGGGCGCAGGAGATCTTCCGGCTGGTGTCTCAGGAGGTGGAGCGGCTTGGGGGGAAGTGGCCGCCGCCGGGAGGGGCGGTGCTGACGGGCGGGGGCAGCTTGCTGACGGCGATCGGGCCGACGGCGCAGCAGGTGCTTGGATGCAGGGTTCGGCTGGGGCGTCCGCGGGTGACCTCGGGCCCAATGCACGTGCTGGAAAGCCCCTCTCTGGCGACAGGGGTGGGCCTCGTCTACTATGCACATCGAGAGTCCCAGGCGAGGCGGGCAGAGCCGCGTCCGGCGGTGAAGGTTCTTCCGGTGCTCGGGCGGGTGATGGCCTGGGTTCGGGACTTGTTCAGCTCCTAGGTCGCCAGGACGAGGACCGCGTTCGGAGACGATGACCACAGTGGAAAGCCCAGGCCCCAAGATCGTGCTCACCGGCGGCGGGACGGGCGGACACGTCTACCCGGCGCTGGCGGTGGCGGCCGCCATCGAGCGGCTCTCCCCGGGCTCGGAGCTGCTCTACATCGGGGGGGATCGGATCGAGGCGAGAGTTGTTCCGGAGGCGGGGATCTCGTTCCGGTCGATCTCGGTGCACGGGCTGGCGGGAGGGGCGCCCCTGGGCCGGCGTCTCCGCTCACTGGTCGAGCTGGCGATTGGGCTGCCACTCATTCAGAGCTTTCGGATTCTGCGCGCGTTTCGCCCCGATGTGGTGGTCGGAACGGGCGGCTATGTCTCGGGGCCGGTGCTGCTGGCCGCGCGGATGATGGGGCTGCCGTCGGCGGCGCTCCTTGGGGACCGGGTTCCGGGCCACACGAGCAAGATCGTTTCGAGGCTGGTGGATGTGATGGCGGTGGCGCACCCGGAGATGGCTGAGTTCTTCGCCGAGCGGGTGCGAAAGGGGGCGCGAGTGGAGGTGACGGGGCTGCCGGTGCGCCGGGAGGTGGTGGCGCTCTCTCGGGAGGAGGGGGCGGGGGCGCTGGGGCTGGATCCGGCGCGGCTGACGCTGGTAATCCTCGGGGGGAGCCTCGGGTCGCGGCGGGTGAACGAGGCGGCGGCGGGCGCGCTGGACGGGCTGGCGAAGGTGGAGGGGCTGGCGGGGCTACAGGTGGTGCACGTGACGGGGGAGCGATATGCGGCGACGGCGGGGCGGGATCGCTGGCCGTCGCTCGGCTATCGGGCGCTGGCGTATGCGGGGCCGGAGGCTTTGGCGGTGGCGGACGTGGTGGTGTCGCGGGCGGGGGCGAGCACGGTGGCGGAGATCGCGGCGCGGGGGCTGGCGGCGGTGCTCGTGCCGTGGGCGGAGGCGAGCACGGGCGAGCAGGCGATGAACGCGGAGCCGCTGGGGCGGGCGGGCGGCGCGGTCGTGATCGGCGATGGCGAACTGACGGCGGAGCGGCTGGGAGATGTGTTGACGGAGCTCCTCACCGACCGAGCGCTGCTCCAGCGGATGGCCGATGCGAGCAAGGGGCTCGGGCGGCCGGGGGCGGCGGAACGAGTGGCGGAACTCGCCTTGGAGCTGGCGGCGAGGGGGCGCGGCTGACTGGGGCTACCCGCAAGCCGCGAGCGAGCGCATGTCGGCGTAGGGGGCCAGATAGGGACGCCAGGCGGGGTTGGCGGCGGCCGCCAGGAACTTCGTGTAGCTGATGTAGGGCAGGTACTTGGGGCGGAAGGGGGCGTGACGAATCCGCATGCCGGCTTCGTCGGGCATGCGGTTGCCCTTCTTGTTGTTGCACTTGGTGCAGCAGCAGACGAGGTTGGTCCAGTCGTCGCCCCCGCCGCGCTCCCTCGGCACGACGTGGTCTATGGTGAGGGGGACGTTGCGGGAGCCGCAGTACTGGCAGGTGTAGTGGTCGCGGGCGAAGATGCTCTTCCGGGAGACGTGCAGAATCGGCATCGGCCGGCGCACGTGGTGGTTGAGCCGCACCACCGTGGGCAGATCGATGGCCAGGCGCTCGGAGTGGAAGACCTGTGAGTCGCTTTCCACGACGTGGGCCTTACCGACGCAGAGCAAGCCGATCGCCCGCCGAGCGTTGGTCACGTTCAGCGGCTGATAGTTGTCATTTAGGACCAGGACGCCGTTCGAACTCACCTTCTGCTACCTCACATCTAACTGAGAGACCCGCCGACAGGACGCGGGCGGGTCAGGTATCTCCTATATCAGTGGCCCTGTTGGCGGACGAATGGGAAGAACGCGGTCCGCACCAGGGCGTCTCTGAGCTGATCCTGCCCAGTGCGCAAGCTCGCTATGCGATGCTTGAACATCACCCTTCCGGTCACCATGTCATCGTATACCCAACATCGATGCTACTGGATGTAACGGGGCTTTGTCAAGAGCGTGCGGCAGGGCTGACATCGCTGCAGCCAGAGCTACGACCCGATGCGGGCGAAAGCCCCCCACGGGGATTCAGTCAGCGCCGCCATATCTGCGCTCAAAGTCGGCCGCAGACATCTTCAGGTGGGGATGATTCCTCCTCCGATCCGATCGAGGATGTGCGGGGGCGGCGAGACAGGTGGCCGAGGGAACGAGGTCTGTGGTGTGATGGGATGGGCCGGTCGGATCGCCCGGCACGAGAACTTCGGGGTGGGTTGAATCGTCTAAGGGTTTGGACTATAATGGCGCCGACGCGAAGGCCGCGATTCGGCCGAGGCGAACGACCTTCGAGCCAAGGGAGCAGAGGCATGGGCAGACGAAGCGCGCGCTGGCGGCTGTTGGGGGCGATCGGGACGGCGGTGCTTTTTGCGGGCGCAGGCGGGGGATTGCTGCTGGCCGCGGAGCGCCCGGGAGCAACGATTCCGGAGGCGACCCGCGGCGAGGGGATGGGTGTCGAAGAAGAGATCCCGCTGAGGGCCGCGCCGAGCGTTCCGGAGGGGCCAGCATATTCGGGGGGCGTGGAGATCGCGACTCCGGAATCGGGGGCGAAGCTTCGCGGGACTGCGGTCGTCAAGGTCGACTGGGAGAATCGGATGGGGTACGTGATCTTCCGGATCGACGATCGTTTCGCCTATGCGACGACGCCGCCGTTCGAGATGAGGTGGGATACGAGCAGCGCGGTGGATGGGCCGCATGTCGTGGCGGTGGATGCGTACGACGGGTCGGCGCGCTATGCGGGCAGCGCGTCAATCGGTGTGATAGTTGAGAACACGATCTCGACGCCGCCGGAGGGGGTGCTGCTGGCGGTGAAGTTCGACGAGCACGACATGATGCAGCGGTTGGTCAGCGCGCGGGGAGAGCTGTCGGCGCTGCGATCCGACGAGGCGCTTCCGACTGGCTTTGACGTGCTGGAGGGAGAGCTGCGGGGGAGTCTCAGCGTGTCGGTGATGGATGCTTTCTACGAGGGGATGTCGGCCCTGGTGCGGAGCAGTCTGCGGAACGCGGCGTTGGTAACGGGCGGAACGAGCGCCAGCCCGCCGGACGTCGGGCGGTATGTTATGCTTCAGGTTTCGCGCAACGGACTGGCCGTTCCGGAGGCATCGGCCTCGTCGAAGCCGCGGCTGGGATTGGCGGAGATCTCGCTGGCGCTGAGGGATTTCCCGGTGCTGCCGGGAGACACGTGGCGGTCGCCGATCGGGGTGGTATGTGATCTCTACTCGCGGCGGGCAGTGTACGTGCAGGGCAGGCATGCATTCGAGGGGCTGCGCTGGTACCGAGGCCATGAGTGCGCGGTGATTTCTTCGAGCTACTCGATCCCGGAGCTGCCGCTTTACTCGCAGGCGGTGAGAGAGACGGCGTCGGCGGCTGGGGCGAGTGCGACGGGCATGAGGGTCGAGCTGACAGGAGCCCGCGGTGGGCGCGGGGGCCGGGGTGGAATGCGCGGCGGCCGCGGCGGTGAGATGCGCGGAGGAGGCGGGCGGGGCGGCCGGCAGGCAGGTGCCGGCACGACAGGCGCGGCGGCACGGCCGCGGGCATCGACGGATCTCCTGAGCGCCCGGCTCGTCGATCTGCAGGGCACTCGCCGCACGTACCTGACGCGACAGAGCGGGCGGATTCTCCATACAGAGGATACGATTCTGGGGCAGGTGGAGTTCAGGGCGGCAGCGCAGCGAGTGGCGGCTCTCGCCGACGGGCCGTTGGCGGTCGAGCTGACAGGAGCCCGCGGCGGGCGCGGCATGCGCGGCGGCGGCATGCGGGGCGAGCGGGGCGGCATGCGCGGCGGCGGCATGCGGGGCGGCATGCGGGGCGGTGGGGCGCGCGGAGGTGCGGAGGCTGCGGGACGCAGGGCGGCCGGCGGACGCGCCGCCGGCGCACAGAGGCCGGGGGCCGCGGCTGCGGGCATCATCCCGCCGCGGCTCGACTACGGATTCAGGCTGACGACGGATCTGGTCGTCGACTAGGTCAGCGGGGCGAAGAGGACACGTCGATCGCGCCTGTCTTCCTGGACGGGCGCGATGTGTTTGGAGAGGGCGCGGGGTGGAAGCCCGCCAGGCTCATCTGCCCCAGTCGAGAAGCCGGGGGCGGCGGCGCGGCTCGAAGCGCCTGATGAGGGCCCAGCCGGCGATGAACCCCCCGATGTGGGCGAAGAAGGCGACGCCGCCGGGGCCGCCGTGGGGCTGGAGGCTCCTACATACCTGCACGAGGAACCACAGCAGCAGGACCAAGCCCGCGGGGAGCATGACAACGGTGATGAAGAAGAAGAGGAAGACGAGACAGCGAACGCGGGCGTGCGGGAATTTCATGTAGTAGGCGCCGAGGACGCCGGCGATGGCGCCGCTGGCTCCGACCATGGGGATGGGCGAGCCGAGGCTGGTGAGGACATGGGCGCTGGCGGCGATGAAACCGCAGAAGAGATAGAAGAGGATGAAGCGGAAATGCCCGAGGACGTCTTCGACGTTGTTGCCGAAGATCCAGAGGTAGAGCATGTTGCCGGCGAGATGGAAGAAGCCCCCGTGGAGGAACATGGAGGTGAAGATGGTGAGCCAGGCCGGCTCTACGGGGGCCATGGGGACATCTGAGAGCAGGGCCGCCGCCTGCGCTTCCCGGGGCAGAACCTGGGCGAGGGTGACTTTGCCGAGCAAGACGGCGGGTATGGCGCCGTGGGTGTAGAGGAAGAGGGCCTGCTGGGGCAGAGGGAGCAGCGTCTGGTAGAGGTAGATGACGACGTTGGCCGCGATGATGCCGATGACTACGAAGGGGAAGGTTCGAGTAGGGTTGTCGTCTCGAAATGGGATCATGCTGCGGTCGGGTCCAGAGGGGATTCTAGCATTGCGGAGAGGTGCGGGTCAAATGGGGCTGGCGGCGCGACGGAGGGGCGAGGGCGGCCCTGCCGGCGGGGCCGCTGACAGGGCCGCCGTCGAGCGAATCTCTCAGCTTTCGCCGAACTTCCCGAGGGTGTCGTCGGGGGTGAGGCCGACGTCCTTGTAGAGCCTCGCCCGCGATTTCTGGTCCGCCTCGAGGATAGCCTGGGCGAACTCGACGACGGTTTCGGCGCGATCCCTGGGGATCACGAGGACGCCGTCGTCGTCGCCGCATACGATATCGCCCGGGTTCACGGCGACGCCGGCGCACTCGATGGGAACGTTCACGCCGCCGTTGGCGAGCCGGCCGTAGACGTGATTGAAGGTGCGGGTCGTGCACCAGACGTTGAGCTTCTCCAGGTTGCACTCATAGGTATCGCGGCAGGCGCCGTCGATGACGGTTCCGGCCACGCCCCACTTGACGGCGTTGAGTCCGATCTCGGAGCCCCAGATGCCGCCGGGGTAGCCGTCCATGTCGATGACGACGACCTTATCCTCGCCCTTGCCGTCCATCAGTCCGCCGACGAAGGAGTAGGTGTCGTCGCACCACTTGCCGAGATCCTGCATGTACTCGTCGATACTGGCGCAGACTCTGACGTCGGCCTGGGTGGGCACCAGCTTCACCGTGTAGGCGATCCCGGCCATCTTGATGCCGAGCCGGATGGGCCGCATTGCGCTCGACATGGTGCCCGCGCCGACGAGGCCGATGGCGTCCATGCCATCGGAGAGGTCGGCCAGGCGCAGGCGGCGCACTTTCTTGAGCAACTCCTGATCGGTCATCTTTCCCTCCAGCCATGCTCGCCGGCCCGGCGCGCGCGTCGGGTCGGCCGCTCCCACCAACTTCCACGTCGGCGCGATAGGACCTCGGCTCAGGTGGAGATCCCGGCGCGCGAGATGTCGGGGCGTGGTGGCGAGGAGGCATGGGGGGTCCGAATTGACAGGTCGGAGCGCCAACTGCTAGAGTTGGG
>Ga0180434_10006687_pt1 | contig 13186 bp, 11 predicted proteins | sample SS_ome_7_FD_132453 | JGI IMG/M metagenome (GOLD analysis project Ga0180434, IMG submission 132453) | Hypersaline lake sediment archaeal communities from the Salton Sea, California, USA - SS_1_D_2 metaG | ecosystem: Environmental > Aquatic > Non-marine Saline and Alkaline > Hypersaline >... | reverse complement strand
GGCTGGTCCTGAAGCCGGATCGACTCGGATCACGTTTTCGGCGAAAGAGCATGCCGTACTAGAGTGCGTGGCGGGGACGTTTCAAGATCATGGCTCCACGGCAATCAGCCAGCGCTCGCACCGTGAAACAGCCTGGCTAGAAACCACCGAGAAAGAATTGATCTCCTATCAGCACGCGTTGGCTCTTTCTCTGTCGCTCGACAACAGAGCATAGGGGACTCAGATTTTCTCCAGCGCCGCGGCGGGCAACCAGCCGGTTTGGCCGTCGACCAGGCGAACCTCCGCCCAATCGGCCCGTTCGGAGAGCACGCGCAGCTCGACGCCGTGGCCCAGCGGTCGGGCGATCGCCGGATCGTAGCCTTGGCCGCGACCGAGGCGCAATACGTATTCGCCGTCAATGATCACGGCGTGCGGTCGAACGGACTGGTCGTGCAATTGCCAGGCGGCGGCGCCCGCGACGATCAAGCTCAGCGCGATCGCGAAACAGGATAAGGCGAGCAACGCGCCCGAACGCCGGCGCCGCCAGAAGAGCAACCCGCCCCAGCCGACGACCGACACAAACGCGGCGATCCAGATGCTCCAGTGCGCCGGAACGCGATTGGTCCAGAACATCAGGCGCGCGACGAGTTGTTGCTTCCCGTGCGGCTTGATGAAAGGCTCGACGCGGTTTCTGGCGTATGCGAGATTGGCGTTCAAGGCCGCGTCCGCGGGGTCGAGGCGAGCGCCGCGTCGATAGTGCAGCACGGCGCGTCCCAAGTCGCCCAGTCGAAAATACGTATTCCCCAGGTTGTATTCCAGCGCGGCGCTGGATACTCCGTGTTCGGCCAGCGTTTCAAACGCGGCGGCGGCGGAGCGATACAACTCCTGGGCGCGGGCAGGATTTTGTCTTACGGCGTCGATCGCCTCGTCGAAGGCGTTCAAACCCGTCCGGGCCAATTCGCTTCGTCGCTGATCTGAAAGGGGTTCGTCGGCCGACGCCGCGCCGCCCCCCAGCGCGGTCGGATCAACCAGGCTGATGAGCGCGGCCAACGCTGACAGAAGGCGCCGTCTGGCCGTCACAGCGTCTCCTCCGCGAGCAGTCTCAAGCAACGACGCGCCTCCTCGGCCAATGAGACGTCGCGTTCGTCGCCGCCGGCGTAGGCCGCCAGCTCGCAAGCCTGGCGCGTTTCGGTCCAGAGTTGAACGACATCCGCCTTTACGCCGCGTTGGTTCAACAACTCGACGGCCGCGGGGCCGAGCAAGCGCGCGGCCGGCAGGTCGAGTCGATCGGCGAGGTACTCGGTCAAGGCCGCCTCGATTTCGCAATGAAACGCCGGCGCGAGCGTATCGGCCTTGAGGGCCGCTTGAATACGTCGTTCGGCTTTTGGCAGCGCCGCTCGGCGTCGGCGCGCGGCCTCGTCGCGCCGGCCGCGCGCCAGCGCGGAGACTCCCAGCAAACAGACAAACACGGCCGGAGGCGCGCCGACGGCGAGGATAATATCCCGCCCGGCGACTAACGGCGCCGCGGCCAGTAATTCGTTCAAATCCGTCTTGTTTCCGCGCAAGCCGTCGCGCGTTTCGAGCTGCGTTTGCGCGGTTGGGGCGGGCTCGGACGAGATATCCGTCAGGTCCGCGGCGTCGAGCTGTTCGCTCATGCTGACAAGCACCGGAACAGGCTCGCTTTTGGCGACGACATAATCTCCGAGGACGGGATCGAAATATGGAAGCTCGATCGCGGGGATATATTCAACGTCCGGGCGTTTTGCTCGGATGATTTGCGTGAACCGTTTCTTGCCGTCATCGAGCATGACGCCGGCCAGCGTTTCGCTCGATACGCGAAAATTCTCGGTCAAGCGCGCGTGTTCCGCCAGCACCGGCCCCGGCGCCGCGACGATCGGCGCGCCGGAGACGTCGATCACGAGTTGGATTGGATCGCCGACGCGCACGTTCGTCGGGGCGGCGAACGTGCTGATTGTGTAGCGGCCGATCAGCCCGTTGAAATCGGCCGGCCGGTTCGCCGTCGGAAGCGGCAGGACGTCCGGGGCTGAAATTCGCGGGCGTATGCGGATCGGCGTGGATTCGGCGACCCTCACGCCCCCGCCGAACAAGCCCATGGATCGGCTGCGCGTGAATCTGATCGGGTAATCGACTCCCGCGGACACTTCGTCGAACGTCATGGGGCCCGGCTGCGTCGCTTCTAATTCGGCCGGGAGTTCCACGACGTAATACACCGCGGCGGCGCCGTCGTCGAGGCGTTTATTAATTCGGTTGGTGACGCCCTGGCTTACGTCGAACGGTCGAAAATTCCCCGTGACCATCCCGAACATGTCCGAGCTGGACAATACGCGACCGTTGTATTTTGCCGCCTTGACCCAGATTGTCAGTGTGAATTTGGCTGTTTGGCCGACGTACAGCTTGTCTTCGTCGCAGGTAATTTCCGCCAACAGGCGATCCTCGACGGCGGCGCCGCCGTCCGCATTTTCTCGCGGCGTCGGGCTTTCGGGTATGTCCAGCACATTGATAGTCGCCGGCTTGGTCAACAACATTTTGCCGTCGACGTGAACGGGGATCGCGGGAATGGTCAGAGATCCGCTCTTGTGCGGCGTGATTTGGAAATTGTACGTTTCGGTCTTGACTTGGCGCGAACGGGCGCCCACCGCGCTTATTTTATACGCGCTGGAGACGCCGACGTACCTGACCGTGCAATCGGCCAGTTCGGGAAACGCGGGCGTATCGAGATCCTGGGCGTTTTCAATCTTTATCCCGACGCTTAATCCCGAGTTTACGTACGTCGTGCGGCTGGAAAGCGTCAGGGTGACTGTCGAATCCGCGCGTACCGCCGGTGCGCAGGTCGCCGCGACCGCCGCCGCCAGAAGAAGCCCGAGGCGTCGCCGAGCCGTGAGAGGAATCATGTCTTTACTCGAACGCATAGCGTGCATGTTACCTATAAGACGACGCGCGCGAAGGTTTCCGGTCGCATTCTTGTTTGGGGCTGGGGAGGTTCAGCGGTCAGCTGTCAGCTTTCAGCATAAAAGCCGGCGGCCTGCGTAAAACTCACTGAGAACGTGATAATTGGAGCGTCCCAAATATCTGATCAAGGTTAGAATACTTTCTCGCCGGAATGCGCGACAAGCTGAAAGCCCGCTTGAATACACATGCCCCGAAACGTTCGCGCGGTTATCATGTTTCGGACCGAGGAGATAGTCATGAGCGAACAATCCGCCCTCGCTGCGCCCTCTCTGGTGTCGTTGCTGGTTTGCGACCAGGTCATCGACGATCGGCTGACGGGCAAAAAAAGCGCCATCGGCCTGTTCAATTCCGTCGCGGTTCCTAAGACTCCCACGCGCCTGCATCAATTGTCCGTCATGGCTACCTTGACGGAGATTTCGGGGAAAACGCCGTTACGCTTGCGGCTGATGCGTGATGAGGATAACAACATCTTGATGGAGACGCACGGGCACGTCGAGGCGCCGAATCCGTTGACGATGGTTGATCTAGTATTCGCAATGCACGGAATCCCGATCGAGCGCGAGGGTCAATACGCCTTCGAGTTGCTCAACGAGGCGGAGTTGCTTGGTCGCCGTCGCTTCCACGTACTCGTCAGTCGAACACCTTATCCGGGACAACCGCCCCCGCCCGGCGTTCCCGGAACCGATTTCGGCAACGATTCGGGGCCGGAGGAAATATAGGCGCCTGTCGAGGGGGCAGCGGGCGGACTCCTGGCCTAACGTCAATAGCGTTCGCCGCCCGTGTCGGACTTAGTCCGAGGCAAGCGTAAGCCTTCGCATCAATCGATCCAGGCGCCGTGCCGGACGATCACAACCGAGGGCGGCGGTGCGGCGTAATTCGCACCGTTATTCGATGAACGTGATCTCGCCGATTTCGGGCGTCAAACCCGCCGCGGCGCCTTCCGAGAGCAGCCGGCGCACGGCTTCCCGGCCACGTTTTCCGTAGTCGAGCGTCCATTCGTTTACGTACATCCCGACGAAACGATCGGCCAATTGCTCGTCCAACCCGCGCCCGAATTTCAAAGCGTACGCCACCGCCTCGGCGCGATGATCCAGGCTGTATTGGATGCTGGTCTTCATGATTCGCGCGATCTCACGGCACACAGTCTCGCCCAAATCACGCCGCGCCACGTTCCCCCCCAGCGGCAGCGGCAAGCCCGTCCGCTGCATCCACCATTTGCCCAGATCGACGACCAACTGCAGCCCTTGCGCGGCGTAGGTCAATTGCCCCTCGTGAATGATCAGCCCGGCGTCTACATTACCGTTCGCGACCTCATCCGGGATCTGGTCGAACATCACCACTCGCGGCGTAAAAGCGCCCTTGCCGAGCAGGAGTTGCAGCGTCAGGTGCGCAGTGGTCATAAGTCCCGGGACGGCGATCGTCTTGCCTTTGAGATTTTCGATCTCGATCGGCTCGCGCGTCACGACCATCGGCCCGTAATCATCGCCCATACTGCTCCCGCAGGCGGTCAACTGATACTTTTCAGCGACGTAGGGATAGGCGTGGATGCTGATCGCCGTCATTTCGTACTCCCCGCGCAACGCCCGGTCGTTGAGCGACTGGATGTCCTCTAGGATATGTTCGAACTGGTACCGGCCGGCGTCGACGGCGCCGGTGGCCAGGCCGTAAAACATGAATGCGTCGTCAGGATCGGGGCTATGCGCCAAACGGATCAACATCGCGAGCACCTCCGGTGAGAGTCATTTCCTGCCTCTCGGCTCGGCGATTTTTGCGCGTGAAGCCGCACAGGTCAAATGTCCGGCGGAAAAAAGGCGGCGCCTGTAAGGCAGGCCGCGGAGATGACGGAACTTCCCGATTACCTATCGACCACGAAACCGGAATTTGTGCAAATCACGGCGACAAGGCGTACCGCTGGAGACGTCCCGCGCGGTGTCTTTTCAGAGCAGGTCGAAAGCACGGCTCACATGTCAGCGGCGCACGGCCACACAGCCGGGGGCGGCCCGGCTGCATCTTTGCGGCGAGCGTTAACTGTCCGAGGTCGTCGTACTGCTATCGCTCGACGAGTTGTCGGCGGAACCGCCCGTGCCTTGATCGAAAACGGCGAACAGACCGTCGATAAAGCCGTCCGCCACGGTTTTCATTCCAGATTGAATGCTGGATGACGCGGCGCCTCGGAAAGCCTGGAAAGCCTCTTCCTCGTCGCAGGCGGCGCCAAAAACCAGGCCGAGCATCATCAGCGCCAGAATTGCGCATCCCATGCCTTTTGTGCGTGGCTGAGTCGTGCTGTTCTTCGAATAACGGCGTATAGGCATCATCGTAAGCTCCGCTCACTTCGAGGTTTCGATTTCGTCCGCTCCGTCGTAAAGAACTATCGGCATCATTACGGGCAGGTTGGATGCCAATTTGCCCGCCGCCGCGGAAACTTCTCTCGAATAATACGTGATTTCGGCGGCGCCCTCGTGTAATCTTTCATACGATTTCCAATCCTCGCAAATCAAAGGATCGGATTTGAAATGACGGCGCCTCTCGGATACGAGCAATTAGAGCCTGCAGAATCGCTGGCGGACGCATTGCGGCACATTGCGGCGGAGCGCGGCCTTCAGCGGCCGTACGCAGAGTTGGTGGCCGTTTTGGGGCTTGGCGCCGCTGTCGTAGCGAAATCGGACGAACCGCTGGAGCTTTGGCCGACGTATGCCCGCGACGCCCGGCTGGTCCAAGCCGCTGGATTGTACGGCTTGCATCCGCGCCCGCTTCATCCGCCCGAGGCGACCCGCGGCCTTTCTCGATCGGCGGAATTTGCGCTTCACTTCCAGGACAGCTACGCGCCCTTGATTCTCGAAGCGTTGGCGCACGATCAGCCGGTGTTGGCTTGGCGCGGCTGGCCGGCGCCGAGCAGTCGCTGCTGGGGTATGGTTACGGAGGAGCGCGACGGGCGTCTTTGGGGACATGTGACGACGCCGGGCGGAGAACTGACGCCGTTGATCGATCCAGCTCATCAGATTTACATCGTCGAGGCGCAGCGCCCGCGGCTTGACGAATCTCCGGAGGTTTCCGCGCTATTCCCGCACGTCGCTCGACTGTTTCGTGAAATGTGGCGCGGCGACTGGGCAGCCGGTCCCGGCGTGGTCGCCGGGGCGCGCGCTTACGAGCATTGGATGGATTGTCTGCGAAACCGGGATAAACAGCATTCTCCGCTGCACGAGCAACACAGTCGCGTCGTTCGCGTGTTGATCGCCGCGCGCGAGCAGCTTTCCCAATTCCTGGACGGCGTTCGCGGGGAGCACGTGGAGACGGCCAATCGCTGGAAGCAGGCATGCCAGAGGATTACGACAATTATGCACCCGTTCAATTTCCCCGGCGACGTCCAGTCATGCCTGGACAAACCGGGCGGCGTCGAACCTTTGACGCGCGCGCTGGAACAAGCCCGCAACATCGACGCCGAGATCGCCGAATTGTTGGGGGACGGATAGCCGGACGATCGCGGCCGAAGGCGGCTGTGGTACATGCGCGAGCGTGCGGCGGCTCAGTGAGCCGCAGTACACAGCTTGCTGTATTGAATGTGAAATTAAACCATGCAACGTCTCTCTTATGCCGGGGGACAACCGTGCCGCCGACTATCACGGAATCCGGACGAATCCATTTGAAATGGGCGCTGACCGACGGCGTCGGGCCGCTCACGTTCAGCCGCATGCTGATTCAGTTCGGCGACGCCGAGCGCGGGTGGGAGGCGTCGGCGTCGATGTTGGCGGACATCAAACGAGTCGGGCCGAAATCGGCCGAACAGATCGCGCGCAGTCGCGACGCGGTCGTTATCGATTACGAAATCGAGGCGGCGGCGGAACACGGCGTGCGAATAATCTGTCGCGCGGACGAGGACTATCCCCCGGGCTTGCACCAGATCGCCGACGCGCCGATCGTGCTGTACGTCAAGGGGGAGTTGCTGCCGACTGACGCCGTCGCCGTCGCCGTCGTCGGTACGCGGCGTTGCTCGATCTACGGCGGCGAACAGGCCCGGCGTTTCGGCGAATTGCTGGCCGGGGCCGGTTTCACCGTCGTCAGCGGGCTGGCCCGCGGCATCGACGCGCTGGCGCACCATGGCGCGGTCGAAGCTGGCGGCCGTTCGATCGCCGTCATGGGCAAAGGTCTGGCGGAAATCTATCCCCCGGAGAATCAGGCGTTGGCGGAGAAGCTGTTGGAGGCCGGGGCCTGGATCAGCGAGTTGCCGATGAACAGCGAGATTCGCCGCGAGAATTTTCCGGGGCGTAACCGCATCATCGCCGGCATGACGTTGGGTACGCTGGTTATCGAAGCCCCGCAACGCAGCGGGGCCCTGATCACCGGTCGTCTGGCGAGCGAATACAACCGCGAGGTTTTCGCCGTCCCCGGTCGCGCACAGGATCCCGGTTGCTTCGGCTCGAACGATCTCATACGCTGTTCCTACGCCAAGTTGACGACGTGCCTGGAAGACATCCTGGATGAGCTGGGCGACGTAGGGGATCAGCTGCGTCCGCGCGAAGAGCAGCGCGTAGATAAACAACTCACGCTGGAAGATACGGCGGGCGGCGCCTCGCCGGACGACGGCGACTCCGCACGCCGGCCCATTCCCAAACTCACAGAAGTTCAGCGCCAAGTCCTCGAAAGCATCCCATTCGAGCCCGTCCTCCAGGACGCCGTTCTACAAGCCTGCCAACTCCCGCCGGGCGAAATCTTGGCAGCCTTCACGACGCTGGAGTTAAAAGGACTCATCAAGCGTCTGCCGGGGCAGCTGTTGGTTCGCGCGGGGAAGGCGTAGGTTCTGTATCGTAACGTGCATAAGCGCCCCCCTTGCTGGCGCTCGGGGCACTGATCCGGGGGCGCCTAACATCTTTCCGATAATCGCGTCGATTCCCAGTAGGTACGCGGGGTTCGCTTTAACCTATTGACGTCGAGCCGCCGATAGGGGTAGATAAGCACCTTTACGCGGGTTTTGAGGGTATTGGCGCCCCGCGCGGGGCTCTTTCTTGAAAGGGCGACATCAACGTGAGAACTACTCGTCTTACGCGGTTCGTCGGATTTTTATTTCTGAGCGCCTGCGCGACACTGCCGGGCTGCATGCTTCCCAGCGAGCAGGCGCGTTTGCGATTGCGCGAAGGCGACGAAGCGCTGGCGCGCCAGGATCTGCAAACGGCGCTGGTGGAGTTCAAGGAAGCGGTCCGGCTCGATCCGCAACTGGCCGACGGCCATCGCAAACTCGGACAAGCGTACAAGCAGAGCGGGCAACTCGCCCGGGCCGCCGACTCGCTCGAATCGGCGGTGCAGCTCGATCCGCTGGACTACGGCTCCGTCTTCGATCTCGGCGACGTCTACCGGCTGCTGGACAATCTGACGCAGGCTATCCGGGCTTACGCCATGGCGATCAAGTTGGAGCCGCGAAAATTCGAGCCGCGTTATCACCTGGCGTGCGCGTATCATGAGAAGGGCGAGCTGGAGCTCGCCATCGAGCAATACGACGCAGCGTTGAAAATCGACAGCAGCGACTCCCAGGCCTGGAGCAATCTCGGCGCGGCCCAAGACACGCGCGGCGCCGCGTACGAAGCCATTCGAGCCTACAAGCGCTCGCTGGAATGCGACACGCAACAGCCCGTCGTGCTGGTAAACCTCGCCACTGTTTACCTGAATCAGGAACGATTCAAAACGGCTCAGCGAACGCTGAAGGCCGCGCTGAAAATGTCTCCGACGCTGTCGGTCGCTCACGAGCGGCTCGGGTATTGCCACTGGCGCGAACAACTTTACGAAGAAGCCGCGGAAAGCTACCGCTCGGCCGTGGAATTGAACGACAAAAACGCGCGGGCGTTCGCCGGCTACGGCGTAGTGCGCATGACGCAGTACTTGAAAAATCCCGAGCAACGCGACTATCGCGACGAAGCGATCGAATCCTGGCACCACAGCCTGGAGATTGATCCGAGGCAGCCCAAGCTTAAAGAGCTCATTGAAAAATACCGCATTAAGCGTGAGCATCCCTCGCTGACGGTTGAGTAGCTTTGCGTTAGTCGGCGGCGGCGACTTAGCGGGGCGGGGCGCCGACCGTCGAGCAAATCATGGGCCGCGACGACTTTCCCCGCGGCTTTTTTCACGAATTATTCAAAAACGACGCCTATCATTGTGACGGGATGGCGCCCGTTCAGGAGTCTCGATTATTGAACTTGGCGCCGGTTCCAATCGGCCATTCTGGCGAGAGCTTTGTATGAACACTGCCGCGGACACGCGGGAAGCCGCAACAAACGAAAGCGTCGCGCCAATCTTTACAGAGCGAATGCCGGACTGGCCGCGTATCACTTTCGAGATCCCCTGTCCGGTTTGCGGCGCGAATCTCTGGGGTCAATCGGCGCCGTCCTGTACAGAGTGCGGCTTGGATTCGAGTTGGGAACGGTTGCTGCCGCTGGATCAGATTCGATGCCCCAAATGCCGCTACCAGTTGCTCGGCCTGAGCGAGCCGCGCTGTCCGGAGTGCGGCGTGAAGTTCGACTGGATTCTCAGGCTAAAAAAAGCACGCCAACAACACAGCCGGCTGTTTGAATTCCTCTGGTATGACAATCCGGCTCCGGCCTTCGTGCGCAGCGCGCGGTTGGCGGTGTTCGCCCCGGGCAAGTTATGGCGTGAATACGTCGGGCATCGGGACGCCGCCGTCTTGCCGCTGTTGGGTCTGATACTGGTGCAGTGCATTATATTCGCGAAGGGTTGGCAGGTTACCGCCTGGGCGGTTGATCCGCTGATCAACGGCGTCGCCGACTGGCGCGGCGACGGACTGAGATTCATTTATCCGTTTCGTTTGCGGGGCGATTATCTTTTCATGGCGGCGGTCTGGCACCTGGTTACATTCATGGCGTTGCAACTTCTGTTTCAAACCAAACGCCGTTTGGGTGTTCGCTGGGTCGATCTTCTGCGAGTGTACGCTCACGCCACGATTTTCATCGCCTTCTGTCCGGCGGCATGGTGCGTACTCGAAGGGCTGCTCGACTCCACGCTCTTTTTCACGCGTTCAATAATCGGGGGCGGGCGATATGATCGGGGTTATCTGGTTCTGGCTCAGTGCGTTTTCGGCGCGGGATTGACCTTGACCTGGATATATCTGACATTTGGACTGCGCCGTCATCTCAAGATCCCGCATGCCTGGGCCGTGTCGGGCGCCGCGCTCTTGATCGGTTTTTTGTGGGGCTTTCGGGCGATCTCCAGCCCGCTCTAATCGTGGAGACGAATAAAAGAGAACCGACCGAGTCTAAAAGCATGCGGGACTGACTAACGATAATCGTTCGCCGCGTAAAAACATTTTCGAAAAAAATCTCGCGCGCTTCTGTACACTCGCACGCGCCGCGCATACATTTAATCCAACGAACGGCGAACAGACGTTTGAAAATGTTTACGCAACGGCGAAGGGCCGCCCGTCGCCGACATTGATGGAAGATCAGAAGTGCGCCACGGCTGATTCTTCCATCATTTTTTTGCGCTGGGCTTACAGCGTCATCGCTAAAACTTTTTCGACAAGTTTCGCGATACCGGCGTGAACCGCCGCCGGTCCCGGGCCGAGCATGTACGCCGGCGTCGATACGATCTTGTGCGGTTCGTCGACCACGCATTCGTCGACGGCGCAATTTTCGTGCTCGCAGCCCATCGCCTGAAGCGCGGCGGCCGTGCCGGCGTCATTGCCGATCGTGAGTTTGGCCTTGACGCCGCGCTTGCCCGCGACGCGCGCCAACAGCGCGGGCGCGATGCAAATGGCTCCGATCGGCTTGCCCGCGTCCAGCATGTCGCCGATCAATTTCTCGACCTCGGCGTCGACGCCGCACTCCGGGCCTTCGTCGGCGAAGCCGCACAGGTTTTTCGCCGCTCCGAAACCGCCGGGGATGATCAACGCGTCGAGATCGGCGGCGCGAACCCGGGCGACGTCGGTGATCTCCGTCCGTGCGATGCGCGCCGCTTCCTTCAGCACGTTGCGCTTCTCGCCGGCCGGTTGACGGCTCGTATGATCCACGACCTGCCGCATGTCGATGTCCGGCGCGCAGCAGACATATTTCGCGCCGCGTCGATCGAGTTCGAGCAGCGTAAACGTCGCCTCGTGAATCTCCGCCCCGTCCAGAAATCCGCATCCCGACAATAAAACGCCGATCTTGGCCATGATGATCCTCCACATTGGTTAATGATCAATTCACATTTGTCGTATAGCTGCCCTTAGCCGTGTTCGTCCGACACGGGGGACAGTCGCTGCATTCATCGGGCGCGGAAATCCGACGCCACGAACCCGCTCGCTTGCGCTCGGGGCTCTGATTGGATGTAGCACAGCCGCCCCCGGCTGTGTCTTTGTCGTCTTATTTGCATCCTCGGCAAGTACCGTGTTTATTCCTCGCCGCCGCCCGTCTCAGCATTCTCAGCACGGCTTCTGAGCCGCTCTTTCGTCTGTTGCAATGCTCGTTCAAAGTCAGGCAGCTTCATCCATTCAGCGTGACCATCCCGGAACAGCACACATGTTCCTTCATCGCTGACGGGGTGCTCGTAAGCCAGCACGTTGCGCTGGTCGGCGTCGCTATTCTGCCCTTTGACATAAACATACGAAACACTGACGCCGTCGCCACGCGGCGATATCAGCGTCTCGCGTGTAATCATGCCCTTGGCGATCAATGCGTCAAAATCCGGCGGGAATTGGTCGTCGTGGTCGTTAGCGTAGATAAACACGCCATGGCCGATGCCGCGCAAGTTCGACATGCTTACCGCGCGCTTAGCCAACTCGCGCGATCGCGACAGCGACGGCAACAGAATCGAAACAGCCAACGCCGTCGTCGCCATCGAGAAATGGCCGAACGCCGCATCCCAGAGGAAAAGGCTGCCTTTCTCTTCGTAGAGAATATCGTTGTCGCCGACCTTGCAAGTCGCCGAGTAATTCGTCGCTCCGTCGAGCAACTCGGGCAGCGTCGGCAGATCCCCGATATCGGTCTCCTCCGGATAATTGGCGAGCAGCGACGACGCCGCCGTCCTCAGCAGATGCGTGATTTTGTAGCCGAAGCGCGCCTGATGCCTCAGATCCCAATAATAGAAGCTCTGCGCCTTTCCCGACGGATCGCCCGCCAGCTTCATCACGTCAGCATGATCCAGAATGCTGCTCTTACGCAACGCCGGGTCCGCCTGATGCAACGCCACCTTCACGACCTGCGGCGACAGTCCGACCACGACGCGCCCGTCCACGTACGCCGCCGCCGGCGAAATCGGCACGGGCAGACCAGGCAGCACGATGTAGCTGATCGTGTATCCCTTGTAAATCGTCTCCTTCACGACCAGTTCGTACCCCGCTTGCGCCAGCATCGGACCGGCCATCGCGCACAACTGCATAACGGCGGCGTTGAGCGCGTCCGGGCCGTCGACCTCGACCACCATCACGGCGCCGGTGATCAGCAAGCCCCCGTGATCCGGTGCGTCGTAAAACACCCACGTATCGCCGAACGCCGGCAACACCTGATGCACCGGGTCGATGCCCACCATGGCCGAAACCATGCCCAAGCCGGCGTCGAGCTGCATGGCGACGTTCGGATCGAGCGCTTCGATCGCCTGCCGCGTGTTATTCCACGTCTGCTCCAGATCGAAATTACACGCCATGGCCCAAGACGCGTCTTGCGGTATCAACTCCAGATCGGCCCGCTCCAGCGGCTTCTGATCCCAAAGCGACAGCAGCCCCTTGCGCGTGCCGTCGGTTTCCAGCAGCGTGCGACTGACCGGTCCGCCGTTCACGTCGTCGGCGTGAATGTAGATCGAACTCAGGCCGTTGAGACCCAGTTCCTCGATGATCGCGTCGAATTTCGGCGGCAATTCGTCTTGCGCGACGAGCACCGCGCGCATTTTTTCGAGAACGGTCGCGACGTCGAGGTACATCGACAGCATCCAAAGCGAATCCGGATTGGCGCCCACCTTGGCGCGCACGCGGCTTAGATTATTTGAAGCTCCGGGCGTCTTGCGTTTCGCATCCTCAATCAACTCTTTCGCCCCGTCGGCCGACGTTGAAAACAGGAATCGTCCTTCGGTCGAACCCCAGAAAAGCTCGACGTCTTCTTCGACATACGTAAAGGCGACGCCCGACACGTCAACCTGTTCAAGATCATCCGCATCGCCCGATTGCTCGATGATCCCCTGAATGATCTCCAGCAGTTCCGGCAATCGCTCGACCTTGGCGACCGATTGCCGGAACTGCTGGAGATCATTCAGGGGATCATCGAGC
>Ga0180434_10006684_pt1 | contig 13190 bp, 11 predicted proteins | sample SS_ome_7_FD_132453 | JGI IMG/M metagenome (GOLD analysis project Ga0180434, IMG submission 132453) | Hypersaline lake sediment archaeal communities from the Salton Sea, California, USA - SS_1_D_2 metaG | ecosystem: Environmental > Aquatic > Non-marine Saline and Alkaline > Hypersaline >... | reverse complement strand
TTCTTCGAAATCGAAATCGGGATCGAAATCGGAATCGAAATCGAAATCGATTCCCTCATCTCCGCAGCCGTCTTTCCATTACCTTCGGCAATATTCAGCGTGGCTGGCCCGGAGCCATTGATCCCGTGCAGGCCGATGGACGCTGTTTATGCTGTTGACCTTCGCGTGAGCAGCGCTGTGCAATGGAAAAGCAAATCAGCGCTGGATCTGCGGCCGGCGGCGGTCTTTGAGCAGGTGGTTGGAGATGACGATGCGCTGGATTTCCGAAGTTCCTTCGTAGATCGTGAACACGCGCGCGTCTCTGTAAAAGCGCTCCACCGGATAGTCCTTGGTGAAGCCGTAGCCGCCGTGCAGCTGCAGCGCCTTGGCCGTGAGGCGGTTGACCATTTCCGAAGCGAACAGTTTGGCCATGGAGGCCTGCATGGTGTAGACCTCGCCCCGATCTTTCATAGCGGCGGCCGAAAGGGCCAGCTGCCGGGCGGCTTCCAGTTCGGTGGCCATGTCCGCCAGGATCCAGCGGATTCCCTGGAATTTGGATATTTTTCGGCCGAACTGTTCTCTGTTTTTGACATATTTGACGGAGGCGTCCAGGGCGGCCTGGGCCACGCCGATGGATTGCGCGGCAATGCCGATGCGGCCGCCGTCGAGGCCCTTCATGGCGATCTTAAAACCGTCGCCGGGCCGGCCGAGCATGTTGGCGGACGACACCCGGCAGTTTTCAAACATCAGGTCGGTGGTGTCCGAGGCGCACAGTCCCATTTTTTCTTCGGTTTCACCAACCACCAGACCCGGCGTCCCTTTTTCGACGATAAAAGCGCTGATGCCTTTGTGGCGGGCATCGGGGTCGGTCTTGGCGGTGACGATCACCAGACCCGAATTTTTGCCGGTGGTGGTGAAGCGCTTGCTGCCGTTGAGGATAAAGTCATCGCCGTCTTTTTCGGCGGTGGTCGCCTGGCTGACCGGATCGGATCCGGCGTGCGGCTCGGTCAGGGCGAAAGCACCGATGACGTCGCCCCGGGCAAGCGGTTTCAAAAAACGTTCCTTCTGGTCGTCGGTGCCGAAGTTCAGGATGCTCTCGCACACAATCGAATTGTGAACGGACATCACCACAGCGGTGGAGGCACAGGAATAGGCGATTTCCGACAGGGCCAGCACGTAGCTGACCGTGTCCGCGGCCGAACCGTCGTATGCAAGGGGCACCATCATTCCCAGCAGCCCCAGTTCGCCCATGCGGCGCAGGTTTTCGGCCGGAAAATCCTTGGTCCGATCCCTCTCCATGGCGGTGGTCCCCACGACCTTGCGGGAAAATTCCCGCACCATGGCCTGAATCATGCGTTGCTCATCCGTCAGCTTGAAGCTCATCAACGACTCCTTTCAGGGGCCGTAGATAACGACCAGCAGTTGGGCTTCATCGGCGCCTACATTGCGCAGATTGTGTTGAATGCCGGAGTTGAAGTGCAGCGAGTCACCCTCCTTGAGCCGGTTGACGTGATCGCCCACGGTGATCTCCACCGTTCCTTTGAGTACATAAGAAAATTCTTCCCCTTCGTGCTGATAGCCGACGCCGCCGTGGATCTGCATGGGGTCGATCGTGACCAGAAAGGCCTTCAGATGCTTGTTTTCGGCGCCCGGGGTCAGTGTCGTGTAGGCGTAGTGGTCCGTTCGCTTGGTATAGGCCTTGATGCGGCGTTTCAGCTTGGTTTCGTTTTCCTTGAGCAGATCCCCGGAGTCGATTTTCAAGGCTCTTGAAATTTGAAGCAGGGTTCCCACGGGTGGGGTGGTACGGCCGGATTCGATTTTTTTCAGGTTTTCGACACTCAGTCCGGTTGCGTTGGCCAGCATCTCGTACGTGACGTTGCCGGCGCTGCGGGCCGCCTTTATTCTCTGCCCGACGGTGGATGGCGCGGCGGTTTTTTTGGGCATAAACGCCTCCATGGTTGTTAAGGGTGTCCGGTGTCAACCCTGCCGGCGGCGCTGACACTTTGGATGATACTACGAAATTTTCATGCCAAATTTTCATGCCCGGCCGCCGACAGCTGAACATGAGCCGGCGTTTGTTGTGGCGCGAAGAGAGTCCGCTTTAGCAAACGGGGCATGAAAATTTATATTTTAAAAGAAAACAATAAAGATGGACGCTGTTTATGCTGTTGACCTTCGCGTGAGCCCGGTCCACGTCGCCGGTCGAAAGGCGATAAACGTCCGATTTTTCGTATCCAAGCGCCATTTCTCTTCGATCCCGATAGCGATCCCGATTTCGATTTGGCGCTTGATTTTTGCGTTTTTAAAATTTCCGCGCCTCACTGATATTCATAAAAACCACGCCCGGTCTTGCGGCCCAGCCATCCGGCTTCCACATATTTTCTCAACAGGGGGCAGGGGCGGTATTTGGAGTCGCTGAAGCCGTTGTAAAGGGTTTCCATGACCGCCAGGCAGGTGTCCAGCCCGATGAGATCCGCCAGTGCCAGGGGACCCATGGGATGGTTCATGCCCAGCTTCATGACCGTGTCGATGTCCTCGCGCTTGCCGACGCCGTGATAGAGGCAGTAAACGGCTTCGTTGATCATCGGCAGCAGGATGCGGTTGGCGATAAAAGCCGGGAAATCATTGGCCTCCGCCGGGGTTTTCCCCAGTTGCTTTGCCAATTCCCAGGTCGTCTGAAAGGTGTCATCCGATGTGGCCAGGCCGCGGATGACCTCCACCAGCTTCATGACGGGAACCGGGTTCATGAAATGCATGCCGATGACGTTTTGCGGCCGCTTTGTTCTGGCCGCGATCCGACCGATGGGAATGGACGAGGTGTTGGTGGCCAGAATGATATCCGGCCGGCAAACCGTGTCCAGGGTTTTGAAAATGTCAAACTTGAGCGTTTCTTCTTCAACGGCGGCTTCAACGACAAAATCCACCGGGGCCAGATCCTTCAGATCCACGCTGGTGGAGATACGTCCCAGTGCCGCTTCCTTGTCGGCCGCCGACAGCTTGCCCTTTTCCACGCTGCGCGACAGCAGCCGCTCGATGCCGACCAGACCTTTTTGGCAGAATTCGGTTTTGATGTCGTTCATGATGACGCTGAAGCCGCTGACGGCCGCCACCTGGGCGATGCCGCTGCCCATTTGCCCGGCGCCGACAACGCCGATGGTTTTGATGTCCATTGATTCCGCTCCTTTCATAAATTTACATATTCCGTCGATACTGGCCCCCGACGTCGTACAGGGCCCGGGTGATCTGGCCCAGGCTGCAGACCTGCACGGTGTTCATCAGTTCGGCGAAAATGTTGCCGCCTTCAAGGGCCGTTTGCTGCAGGCGCTTCAGCGCCGCGGCCGCCGCCTTGCGGTGTTTTTGCTGAAAGGCGGCCAGGCGCTTGAGCTGGGACTGCTTTTCCGCCTCCGTGGCCCTGGCGAGATCGAGGCCTTCGGTGAATGCGTCGCCGCCGGCCGGGTCCCGGAAGGTGTTGACGCCGATGATCGGCAGTGCACCCGAGTGCTTGAGGCTTTCGTAATACAGACTCTCCTCCTGTATCCGGCTGCGCTGATACCCCGTTTCCATGGCGCCCAGCACACCACCCCGCCGGCTGATTCTTTCAAATTCCAGCAGCACGGCTTCCTCAACCAGGCGGGTCAGCTCTTCAACGATAAAACTCCCCTGGTTGACGTTTTCATTTCTGGCCAGCCCCCACTCCCGGTTGATGATCAGCTGGATGGCCAGCGCTCTTCTTACGGATTCATGGCTGGGGGTGGTGATGGCTTCGTCAAAGGCGTTGGTGTGCAGGCTGTTGCAGTTGTCGTAAACCGCGCACAGGGCCTGAAGCGTTGTGCGGATGTCGTTGAACTGGATTTCCTGGCTGTGCAGCGAGCGCCCGGATGTCTGGATATGGTACTTGAGCATTTGGCTGCGGTCCCCGCCCGCATAAAGCGTTTTCATGGCGATGGCCCAAACGCGCCGGGCCACCCGCCCGATGACGGTGTACTCCGGATCCATTCCGTTGGAGAAAAAGAAAGACAGATTGGGTGCAAAGGCGTCGATCGGCATGCCCCGCGCAAGGTAATACTCCACATAGGTAAATCCGTTGGCCAGGGTGAAGGCCAGCTGGGTGATCGGATTGGCGCCGGCTTCCGCGATGTGATAGCCGGAGATCGAAACCGAGTAAAAATTGCGGACATTGTTGTCGATAAAATAGGCCTGGATGTCCCCCATCATTTTGAGCGCGAACTCGATGGAAAAAATACAGGTGTTCTGCCCCTGATCTTCCTTGAGGATGTCCGCCTGCACTGTGCCCCGAACATTGGAGAGCACCGCCTCCTGGATGTCCGCCAGCACCGCCGCCGCCGGCGGGCGGCCCTTATCGCGTGCGTAGCTTTCCGCACGCTGGTCGATGGCGGCATTCAGAAACATGGCCAGCATGATGGGCGCCGGCCCGTTGATGGTCATGGAAACAGAAGTATTGGGGGCGCCGAGGTCGAATCCGCTGTAAAGCACCTTGACGTCGTCGAGACTGCAGACGCTGACACCGGATGTGCCGACCTTGCCGTAGATGTCCGGACGTTCGTCCGGGTCATAGCCGTAGAGCGTGACCGAATCAAAGGCCGTGGACAGGCGTTTGGCTTCGTAGTCCGCCGACAAAAGCCGAAAGCGGTTGTTGGTTCTGGCCGGGTCGCCTTCGCCGGCGAACATGCGCGTGGGTTCTTCGTCCGTGCGCTTCAACGGGAACACGCCCGCTGTGAACGGAAAACGACCGGGTACGTTTTCGCTGCGCATCCAGGCGAAGATCGCACCGGGGTCTTTGAAGCGCGGCAGACATATTTTCGGTATTTTCTGCTGTGAAAGAGATGTTGTGGTCAGGGGAACCCGGATGTCCCTGCCGCGTACCTGATAAACCAGCGCGTCTTCGGCATAGGTTTGCTTCAGCTCCGCAAACGTTTTCAGCGCCGCGCGGCTTTCCGATTTGATGCGGGCCTCGGCCTTCTCCGTTTCCCGCTGCAGGCGCTCAAGCAGGGTTTCGGCGGATCCGCCTTCCGAATGCAATTTTTTTTGCACTGCTTCAAGGTGCCAACGCTGGCGCAGGGCCTCGGCCTGCTCCCTGGTTTCAGCATGATAGCGCCGCACGGCCGCGGCGATTTCGGCCAGGTAGCGGGTGCGTTCGGGCGGTATAACGATGGTTTTCGAGGTGGACACCCTGGAGGGGGGCTTGGGCAGGCGCGGCGTGAAACGGATGCCGGTTCTGTCGGCGGTTGCTTCCAGAATGGCATGGTACAGCGCCGTGACCCCGTCGTCGTTGAATTTGGCGGCGATGGTGCCGAAAACGGGCATGTCCTCCGGTTTCCGGTCCCAGGCGCCGCGATTGCGCAGGACCTGTTGGCGCACATCGCGCAGTGCGTCCGCAGCGCCGCGTTTTTCAAACTTGTTGACAGCGATCAAGTCGGCGTAGTCGAGCATGTCGATTTTTTCGAGCTGCGAAGCCGCTCCGAATTCGCTGGTCATGATGTACATGGCGACGTCGCTCAAGTCGACGATGCTCGAATCCCCCTGGCCGATGCCGGCGGTTTCCGTGATGATGAAGTCGAAACCGGCAGCCTTGGCCACCAGGATGACATCCGCCAGTGCGGCCGGAATTTCGGTCAGCGACCGGCGGGTGGCCAGCGAGCGCATGTAAACCCTGGCGTTTTGGATTGAATTCATGCGGATGCGGTCACCCAGGAGGGCGCCGCCGGTTTTGCGCCGCGACGGATCACAGCTGATGACGGCGACATGGATGCCGTCGATATCGTGCAGCATGCGCAGAATGATTTCATCGGTCAGGGAGGACTTGCCTGCGCCGCCGGTTCCCGTGATGCCCAGCACGGGAACGGTGCGGTCTCCCAGCTTCTGCATCAGGGCGGCGCGCAGCTGTTCGACCGCGCCGGATCCATTGGCGTGGGCGTGTTCCACGAAGGTGATCAACCGGGCCACCGTCTGCCTGTCGGCGGGGCGCATCCCGTCGATGTTCAAACCATCCCAGCGGACCGTTGCTGCATCGATGTGGCCCAGCATGTGTTCGATGATGCCCTCAAGGCCCATGCGCGCCCCGTCCTCGGGAGAGTAGATCTTGGTGACCCCGTAGGATTCCAGCGTTCTGATTTCATCCGGCACGATGACGCCGCCGCCGCCGCCGAACACCCGGATGCGGGAAGCGTTGTGTTCCTTCAAAAGATCGATCATGTAGCTGAAGTATTCCAGATGGCCGCCCTGGTAGCTGGAGACGGCGATGGCCTGCGCGTCTTCCTCTACAGCAGCCTTGACGATTTCCCCCACCGACCGGTTGTGACCCAGGTGAATGACCTCCGCCCCTTTTTGCTGCAGAATGCGGCGCATGATGTTGATGGAGGCGTCGTGGCCGTCAAACAGCGAGGTGGCGGTGACGATCCGTGCGGGGTTTTTCGACGGAGGATGATTCGCATTCGGATCCATGTTTTCTCCTTGGTCAATCCGCCATCTTCAGAATGAAGGCGGTCTGAATGTCGATGTATTCCTCGATGCTGTAATGGCGGGACAGAAACCAGCGTCTGAAGGTCCACATGTGACCCAGAACGGAAATGTTGTTGGCCATGATTTCAATCCGGCGCTCGTCCAGACGGGGCAGCCGGCCTTCCGCGGACAGATTGGCCAAAACTTCCACCAGAATGCCGGTGATGCGCAGTTCATTCTGCAGCACCCGCTGACGCCATTCAGAGGGCAGCGAGCGGGTTTCCTGGTATATCAGCAGGATAAAGTCGCTCATGCGATGGCACACCAGAAAAAATTCGCGAATGACATCGGCCAGCACTTCGCGGCCGCCTTTGGTCTGCTGCTGCACTTTGGCGACCGCCGCCCGGACTTCGGCGTGAATGGACTCGCACACCAGGTAGAGAACATCTTCTTTGGAGGCGACGTATTCGTAGAGGGATCCGATGGAAAAGCCGGCTGCCTGTGCAATCTGACGCGTGGTGGTTTTGTGGAAACCCTTTTTGATGAAAAGCTGGGCCGCGGCCTCAACGATCTGCCGCCGCCGTCGATCTACGAGAACGGGGTTTTTGATCTGCGTTGGTACTTCACCGGTGCTGGCACTTCGATGGCTCACAGTGTCCTTTGTCTCATAGCGGTGGCGGCCGACAACGGGGGCCGATTGTTGAGCGAGCGCTCGTTCAACAAACTTTAACACACCCATTCGAATTCTGTCAAGGGTCTCCCCCCGCCGCCCACCGGGTCCTTGTATGTGCATCGATTATTTGACATTTTAATGTTCGGCTGGGCGCGAAAGGGCGGGCATTTGGAAGGGAAGAAAATGATTGACAAGTTTCCGACGGGCATAATAAGATCGGTTGTCCGAGCGAGCGCTCGCTCAAAAAACGATTGCAGCGCCCCCATCTTCGGATTTTTCTTCACCATCGGAGGATTCGGCGTGTGGATTTTGACGTGACCAAAGAACAGGAAATGATTCGCAGGGAGGTGCGCCAGTTTGCCAAAAGCGAAATCGCCCGGGTGGACGGATCCCAGGCGGCGACGATTGCGGCCGGCAATTCGCTGGGCATCGGTCCGCTGCTGGCTTTCGGCGGCGAGGCGCAGAAAAAGAAATATCTGCCCAAACTGTGCACGGGGAATACGATCTACAGGCAAAACAAGGTGAAAATGGGGGGGCCATATGGAAAACGCTGTACTCCTGGAGAGTGAAGGGGACGGCATTCTGACGCTGACGCTCAATCGTCCGGAGGTGATGAATGCCTTCAATTTTGAACTGCTGCATGCGCTGCGGGACGTCGTCGACAAGGTCCGCCTGCGCAGAGATGTCCGGGTGATGATTATCACCGGCGCCGGGGAAAAGGCCTTTTGCGCCGGTGCGGACCTTAAGGAACGCGCCGGTTTGTCCCCCGATGAGGTCAAAACATTTATCGACACCATCCGTGATCTGTTTACCCGGATCGAATATCTCAACAAGCCGGTCATCGCGGCGGTCAACGGCATTGCCCTGGGCGGCGGCACGGAACTGTCACTGGCCTCCGACATCCGCATTGCCGCCGAAACCGCTACGTTGGGACTTACGGAAACCCGTTTGGCCATTATTCCGGGCGCCGGCGGGACACAGCGGCTGCCCCGGCTGGTGGGCAAAGGCAAGGCCAAGGAGCTTATTTTCACCGGCCGCCGCGTTGACGCAAAGGAGGCGCTTGCAATCGGACTGGTCAACCAGGTCGTCGCGCCGGAACGTCTGCCAACGGCGGCCCGTGAGATGGCCGCCATGATTTGTGAAACCGGTCCCATTGCCATCGAGCAGGCCAAGTACGCCATTAACCACGGTCTTGAAACCGATCTGAACACCGGTCTGGCCATCGAGTCCAACGCCTACTGGCTGACCATTCCGACGAAGGACCGGCTGGAAGGCCTTGCCGCTTTCAGGGAGAAACGCAAGCCCGTTTACAAGGGGCATTAAAGGAGACAGCATGATGACCGAATATGATTACTGGAAAATTTTCCCGCGCATGCCGCGCAAGGTCACCATCGGCGATATCACCATTCGCGATGGGTTTCAGCACCTGGAGAAATTCATCTCCACTCGGGCCAAGATTTTTTATGCGGAGGAGCTGATTTTTGCCGGCTGCCGCAACATTGAGGTTACCAACCTGGGCAATCCCTACCTGATGCCCCAGTTCAGCGATGCCGAGGAGATTCTGGCCCATCTGCGCAGCGAGCGCTTTCGCAAACGCTGTGCCAAAAAAGGTGTCAACTACGAGGACATCTGCATTACGGCGGTGACCATTCGTGAAAAGGCCGTGGATCGGGCCATTGAACTGAAGCACAAGGGCGTGGGGCCGGACCGCGCGCTGATGATGGTCTCCACCGAGGAGGAGCACCACTTTGCCAATTCAGGCACCACGCTGCCGGACTACTGGGCCGAGGCGGAACGCTGCATTAAAAAGTGCACGGATGCCGGCATCAAGATGTGCGGCACGGTCAGCACGATTTGGGGCAGCCCCATCGCCGGCGCCACGGCGTTGAAGGATGCGGTGGAATTCACGCGCCGTTTTCTGGACATCGGAGCGGCGGATATCGAACATGCCGACCACGACGGCAGTGCATCGGCGGCGGAAGTCTACCGCTACTTTTCCATGATTCTGGATGAAATGCCGGACACGGACCTGCACATCGCCCACTTTCACGAGACCAAACGGGTGGCCGCTGCCTCGGTGTTGGCCGCCCTCCAGGCCGGCATCACGCATTTTGAGGCCACCCTGGGCGGTATGGGCGGGCAGCCGGCCAATTTTCTGGATGACTGTCCGGTGCCCGGTACGGGCGAATATTACTATAAAGACCCACGCTATGTGGGACTGATGTGTTTGGAAGACCTTCTGGTTCAGGTGGATGAAATGGGGATTGAACACGGCTATGACCTGGACCGGATTCTCTGGCTGGGCCGGCAGATGGAGCGTACGGTGGGCAAGCGCCTGCGGTCGGAGGCGGTGATCAACGGCCGCACGTTGAAAGAAGGGCACATGGAGTTCGCCCGCCCGGGATTGAAACGCCTGAAAGAGAAGCTGGGCGAAGAACCCGGGCAGAAATTTCCAAGAACGTAGTTCGCTTCACTCACAATTGGCATGCTGGAATGTTTCAATATCTCATGTCGCTTCGGCAAGGCTGAATCTTTATAACTACGATTATTTTCAATGAGTTTTAAAGTTCCGAGACGTTTTTATGACCACGCTGCTGTGCTATTCACGCAATCGCTCCACCAGCGTCGAAGCGCTCGACGACACGACGCTGGTGTCCACCTGCCGGCTGCAGGACACCCGCATGGATGCCGTCGTGCAGTTGCGCATCCGGCTGCCTGAACTCGAAATCACCGCGGCGGAAGGCCGTTTTTTCAGACCGCGGGCCGGCGCGTGCAGCGAAATCGACACGGCCTTGCAGAAAATGATCGGCATTCGCATCGGGGCCGGCTTAAAAAAGATCATTCGCGGCCTCACGGCGGAAACGAGCACCTGCCGGGCACTGCCGACCATGCTCGAAGAGAGCTGCCATGCCGTTATTCTGGCCTTTACCAAAGACACGTTGGCGGCTGTTCCCAAGGAAACAAAGGCGTCCATCGATTATTTCAAGGCCATGGTGAAAAAGAATATCCGGCTTTACGACCGCTGCGCCGCCTTTGCCCCCGGCAGTCCCCTGGTGGAGGGCATGGACCCGCCCTAGACGATGACGCCGCCGTAAAGGCCGGACGTTGACGTTTGTTGGCGGCCGTTGAGACACCCATCCATAAACCCAATACAGCTCAAACCATTACCGAATCCGGGATGCGCTCAAAACAAACGCTCTAATGCTGAAATTTCAACGCAACAAAATTGTGGGTCTGTTCCTTAAAAACGACCGCTTCCTCACAGCCCGCGGCGTGCTGGACGACGACATCTTCGGTCTTGAGATCGAGGTGGACATCGATCTTGAGACGCGTGTGATTCAAGCACTGAAAGGCCGCTGGCATCGTGAGGAAACGCCGGAGTGCCCGCGGGCAATTCCGTTTCTGCAAGAGGCGGTCGGCTTCAGGATTGACGCTCCGGACTTCGAGCGCCGGGTCAACAAAAGCGTCGGCCGCCGCTGCTGCCCGCATTTTGCCAATCTTTTGATCGAGTGCTGTGATGCCGCGAATGAAGCCGTCGCCGTCATTCAGGAGACGTCGGGTGCTCCGGACCACAGACCGGCGCCCCGGCCTGCGGAAAAAGACAGTCAACCGGCGCCAGCAAACGGCCCGACGTCCGCCGGTGCAGCACCAGCACCAGCCGCCGCCGGCCGCTTTACGTCGGACCCCTCGATTCTGAAAAGCGGTTTCCGGGTGGATCTGCACATTCACTCGTCGCCGGCATCCGCCTGCAGTTCGGTGGGCGTCGACGATGCCATCCGTGCCGCCAAACGCGCGGGCCTCGACGCCGTCTGTCTGACCGACCACAATTTCGTCTGGCCCGAAAAGGACATCGAAGCCTTGTGCATAAAACACGATTTTTTGGTGCTGGGGGGCAACGAGATTACCACCGATCAGGGGGACATCCTGGTTTTCGGCCTGTCAAAGGATATCCGCGGCATTATTCAACTGCCCGCCCTGCGGCGGCTGGTGGAAGACAACGGCGGCTTCATGATCGCCGCGCACCCTTTCAGGGGGTTTTTGGTGTTTGACGCCCGTCAGATCGGTCTGACGGTGGAAACCGCCGCGGCCCGCCCGCTGTTTTGCTTTGTTGATGCCGTTGAAACCTTGAACGGCAAGGTGACGGAGGCGGAAAACAGCTTTGCCGCGCGCGTGGCCGGCCGCCTGACACTGCCCATGACCGGCGGCAGTGATGCCCATGCCGCCGCCGAAGTCGGCAAATATGCAACCGTTTTTGAAAAACCGATTCAAAACCAGCAGGATTTGCTGGCGGCTCTGAAGGGCGGCGCCTATGCTCCCTGCCGCTTGAGAAGTCGCGGTGCGTCCTTGCAGGACCGTTAAGGAGTTTCCGGCATGAAAACCCGAAAGGACTGGGAAAAGCCGATCCGGCGACTGGAGCAGCTGCTGCGGCTGCGGTCGTTTCCGGTGGCCTTTAAGATGCTCGAAAAAAAGGAGCAACTGGACGATATCGCTTTTATCCGCCGCAGTACGGCCAAAGCGACCCTGTGCCAGTTGATCACGCGGGTGCGCAGCTTCGACTGGACGGTGGGCGCCGAACGGGATGATTTCCTGTTTTCGGCCTGCCCGGCCATTCTGGGGTTGTGTGATGTGCCCGAAGTCAACCGGGACGGCACGTTTCGCAGCATCGTTTGGGTCAAAAACAAGGCCGAGGGCCGCCGGTATGAGGCGGCAATTCCCCGTCTGCCTCTTAATCAATATGAAGCGGTGGCCATGGCGCCGCTGGTGTACAATCCCTTTGATCCCGACATCGTGCTCATCTATGCCAACCCGGCTCAGATGATTCTGCTGATCAACGCCATACAGTTCATGCAATACGAAGTCATGCAGTTTTTCTGCGTCGGGGAGTCTTCCTGCGCGGATGCCATCGTGCGCTGCTATCAGAGCGGCAAACCGTCGCTGACCATTCCCTGCTACGGGGAGCGGCGCTACGGGCATGCGCAGGACGACGAACTGGTCATGGCCGTTCCCGCCGCGTCGATGGACGGCATCCTGCAAGGCTTGGAAGCGCTCTACCGCCGCGGCGTGCGTTACCCCATCAGCTATGCCGGGGCGGAGGCCGACGTCGCTCCCATGTTTCCGCCGCGCTACCACGATCTGGAAAAAATTCACCGCAGACTCAAAGGGGACCACCTGCTGCTAGGTCTGTCCGGCGGCATTGCCAGCGGCAAGTCCACCGTTTCCGACATGCTGGAAAAACTGGGCGCACCTTTGATCGACTTCGATTATCTGGCGCGGGTGGTTGTTGAACCCGGCCGACCGGCGCACACCAGTATTGTCGCGTATTTCGGCCGCCAGGTGCTTTGCGAAGACGGAACCCTGGATCGCAAAAAACTGTCTTCCATCGTCTTCGGCGATCTCGAAAAACGAAAAAAACTGGAAAACTTCACCCACCCGGCCATATTCGACGAATTTTTCAAGGCCGTCGCGGCCATTGTCGCCCAACGCCCCGGAGCCGTCATCCAGGTGTCCGTGCCGCTCTTGTTTGAACTGAATCTGTCCTTTTTGTTCGACAAGCTGATGGTGGTGTACGTGCCGCCGGAAATTCAGGTACAGCGCCTCACGAAAAGAGACGGCATCAGCGCCGGGGAAGCGCGGAATATCCTCAACGCCCAGCTGCCCATCGACGAAAAGAAGCGCTATGCCGATTTCGTCATCGATAATTCCGGCGGTCTTGATAAAACCCGCGCCCAGGTGGCAGCGGTCTGGGCGGAACTGGTGTGAAACTCCGAAATTTTCATGCCAAATTTTCATGCCGGTCGCCGACAGCTGAACAAGCATCAGCGTTGTTGGCGAGCCGTCGGGATTGTCCTCTAATGACGATGCATGAAAATTTATATTTTAAAAGAAAACAAAAAATTATGTTAACAGCTAGTACAGCGTCTCATAAATGTTGTCCCTGATTTTGGCAATTTAACAGTGTCGTCAATGGCTGATCAATTCAAATCACAATATTCAAATCCCAAATCACAAACAATATCCAAATACCAATGTTCAAAATCTCAAACGGAACGCAGAGCAGTTGTTTGTTATTTGGTGCTTG